>BNJU01003612.1_pt1 | contig 84906 bp, 124 predicted proteins | sample 8539281 | NCBI WGS metagenome assembly BNJU01 (sample SAMD00202456, study PRJDB9452) | human saliva metagenome | isolation source: human saliva | place: Japan
TGTAACTTGTCTTAAACCACTTCCATATAGTGCATAAGATATTCCTATTCCAGAGAATAATAATAGAATAATTTCACAAAGCTGTAACAAACAATAAAGCTTCTTAATTATTTCCCATTCATTAATCATATATTCCTTATTTTTAAAACATGTCTAAATAAAGTGATATTTTTTTAAATTCACTTTAAAAATTAATTTATCAAATAGGAGTTACTACAAATGTAATAACTCCTACTCAATTAGAAATAAGGAATATTTATAAAAAAATTGTTACTAATCAATATTAGTCATCCCAACATTCTGTATTTTTTTAAACCAGGTATATCTTTAGCTCTAAATACAGGGTTCTTTCCTTCTTTTCTTTGTTTGATATAGTCATTGATAATAGCAACAGCTTTTTGGAGAAAGTATTGCGATAACAACTATATTCATTAATGCCATAATACCCATAGATACGTCAGCTATATCCCAAACAAGTCCTAAACTTGCAACTGATCCTAAGTATACACAAGCAACTGTTAAAACTCTAAATACTAACATAGAAGTTTTACTCTTAGTTAAGAATTCTAAGTTTGCTTCTCCATAGTAGTAGTTTCCTACTAATGAACTGAAAGCGAATAAGAAGATACATAGAGTTATGAATCCAGCTCCCCAAGCTCCAACTGAATGAGATAGAGCAAGTTGAGTTAATTTAATTCCTTTTTCTCCTATAGTGTTGTATTCAGGGTATAGTAAAACGATGAAACCAGTTGCACTACAAATTAAGATAGTATCAACGAATACACCGAAAGCTTGTAATAAACCTTGTTTTACAGGGTGAGATACGTTTGAAGTAGCTGCTGCATTTGGAGCACTTCCCATACCTGCTTCGTTAGAGTATAGTCCTCTCTTAATACCTTGTAACATAGCAACTCCAATTGCTCCACCAACAGCTTGTTTTAAACCAAAAGCTGCTTCTATAATACTCCATAAATAATGCTGGAATATGAACTGCATTAACGACTAAAACATATAAAGCAACCACAACATATCCAATAGCCATTATTGGAACCATGAAAGAAACAACATTAGCTATTCTGTTTAATCCTCCAAAGATGATTAAAGCTGTAAGAGCTGCTAAGATTACTCCTGCTACTGCCGAACTCATATTGAATGAAGTTTCAAAAGCTTGAGCTATAGTATTAGCTTGAACTGTATTGAATACAAATGCAAATGTTACTATAACTATAACAGAGAAGATATAACCTAAAGTTTTTTGACCTAAGGCTTTTTCCATGTAATAAGAAGGTCCTCCTCTGAATCCACCATTTGCTTCTTTCACTTTATAAGTTTGAGCTAAAGTGTTTTCTATCAAACTTGTTGCTCCTCCTAAAAGTGCGATAACCCACATCCAGAATAATGCTCCAGGTCCTCCAACTGCAACTGCTATTGCAACTCCAGCAAGGTTACCTGTTCCAACGTGAGAAGCAACTGCTATACAGAATGCTTGGAATCCAGTTACTTGACCTGCAACTTTCTTTTCACCATCTCTTAGAGAAGGAAGTTTTCCAGTTATTAGGGCAACCATATCACCTAATAATCTTCCTTGAGCAAAACCTGTTCTTATTGTGTAGAATAGTCCTGATAGAATTAAAAGTGCGATAAGAACATAAGACCATAAAATGTTGTTAATTTGTCCAACTATAGAATTTAAAAACTCCATAATTCAACCCCTTTATAAAAAAATAATTACTTCTAAACACTAAAAAAATATTTAAAGAAAGTTCTTCAGATAAATCAGCAAGTAAATGTCCTCCAGCCAAAGAATTTCCTTTTTTTATCTAAAGCAGGTCCATATACTCCTATTCCCATTTTACCAGGAACAACAGAGCAAATTCCTCCACCTACTCCACTTTTTGAAGGTATTCCAACTCTTACTGCAAACTCTCCTGAACTATCATACATTCCACAAGTTACCATTAATGTTTTAATTATTTTTTTGCCATTCTTGTTGTTAATATTCTTTCTCCATTTGAAAGAACTCCATCATTTGCTAAAAATTTTCCTAATGTCGATATAGTTTTAGCTGTTCCTTCAATTGAACATTGTTTAAAATACACTGTTAAAGCTTCTTCAACATTTCCTTCAATTATTCCTTCACCTTTTAAGAAGTATGCCATAGAGAAATTTCTAAATCCTGTGTCTGCTTCTCCACAATATATTTTTATAGTTTATATCTAAACTATCATCTTCTGTAATTAATTTTGCAAAAGTCCAATAATCTTGTAAATCTTTCTTTTTTTCATTTTTTTCCTTTTTATCATAGATGCAACAGCTATTGCTCCTGCATTTATCATAGGATTATATGGTTTCTTTCTACTTGATGTTTCAAGTTTTTCTTATAGAGTTAAACGGATCTCCACTTGGTTCCATTCCAACCTTTTGAGAAAACATATTCTTCACCATTATCTAATATTGCGAGCATCAAAGAAATTATTTTTTTGATATACTTTGTATAGTAAATTTTTGTGTTATAATCTCCAGCGAAGAATTCTTGACCATCTAAGGTTGTAACATAAATACCTAATGCATTTTTTTATCTGCTTTATCAAGCTCTGGAATATAATTAGCAACATTTCCATCTACAGCAAATTTTCTATTTTTTTCAACAAGTTCCTTTAATAGCTCTTCCATATTTTACCTCTCTTAAAAATGTTCTGTTTTTAAACGATAAATAAACATATTTTTTTCATTTAAATACACTTACAGTATTGATTATACAAAAAAATAAAATTCTTGTCAAGTAAAGATTTTTTTAAATATTAGTATAATATAATATTTGAAATCAAAGTAAAAGATATATATACAAAATATATTAAATATCTATATTTTACTGTTAAAAAGATGTATAATATAAAAAGGTAGGAGGCGATTTTTATGGATAAAGAAAATGAAGGTTTTGATATAATGTCTTTTTCTTTTTAACAATAAAAGTTTCATTGAAGGCTTTGATTGAAAATTTAAAAAAAGAATTAATGGAAGTTATATTTTTCAGAAAATTTAAATATATTTAAAAAAATCTATATTCATACAAGGAGTTTTTACTTATGCAAATCTAATATTAAGTAACAATGAGAGCCCTAAGTAAAGAGGAAAAAGACTAAAATCATGGAAGAAATTGTAGAAATAAGTAATTTACTAGCTGAGGAAACACTTTGAAGATGTAAAAAAATATGCAAACTAAAAAAATCAGGGACTGTTTTAAAACAGTCCCCAATTCTATTTTATATTATTTTTTTAAAGATTCAACTAAAACATCAACAAGTGCATCCATTTCATCAAGGTTTACATTGTTAGTTGATGAAGTCAATCCTACTTTTTCATTTAAAACAGCAATATCTTTTACTTGAGTTTCAAAGAATTCTTGTAATAAATCTCCTGATTTTTCTTGCCCAAGAACCATTTTTTCAACTATTGCAACTGTTCTATTTTTGTAAATTTAATGCTTTAATATCCATTACAAAAGTTATGTATAACTGGATAAATTCCTAAGTTATATGTAGGGAGAAGCTATAACTAAGTGGCTATATTTGAATAAATCTGAAATCAAATATGAAACATGAGTGTTAGAAACATCATACATTTTTTTATGTTTGTAACTCCCTTTTTCAGCTAATTTTTTTAGCTATAATTTCAACAGCATTTTCTGTATTTCCATACATTGAAGCATAAGCGATTAAGACACCCTTTTTTTCTTCAGGTTCATATCTGCTCCATTTATCATATTTATCTATTATATATCCGAAGTCATTTCTCCAAACTACACCATGTAGAGGACAAATAAATTTAATTTTATCTACAATTGGTCCTGCTTTTTTTCAATAGATGTTGGATATGAGGTCATATTTTTCCAACAATATTTGTTAAATAACGACGTCCTTCATCTAACCAATCTCTGTCCCAATTTACTTCATCATTAAATAGTCTTCCATCAAGTGATTTGAAAGAACCAAAAGCATCAGCTGAGAATAAAGCTCCATTTGTAGTATCAAAACTTACTAGAACTTCTGGCCAGTGAACCATAGGTGCTTCTAAAAATACTATTTCATGTTTACCAAATTTAAATTTATCTCCTTCTTTTACTTCAATTAATTCATGTCCATTGATACTTTTGTATCCAAACTGTCTCATGAAACATAAATCCTTTTTCAGATGATATAATTTTTAAATTTGGATAACGAAGAGCTAGTTCTTCAATTGAACCACAGTGATCTGGTTCCATATGATGTACTACTAAGTAGTCTAATTCTCTTCCATTTAATAAATATTCTATATTTTCAACATATTGTCTAGTCACAGACCAATCAACAGTATCAAAAAAACAACTGTTTTTTTCATCTAGTAACATATATGAGTTATATGACACTCCTTCAGGGATAGGGTGTATATTTTCAAAAAGTGCAAGACGACGATCGTTTGCTCCTATCCAATAAAGATTTTCAGTTATATTTCTAACGTTATGCATAAGATATCCTCCTTAATTATATTTTTTATTTTGCATCTATATATCCAGATTTTGGATCTCCACAATCAGGACAAGTCCAATCTTCAGGTAAATCTTTAAATCTAGTTCCTGGTTTGATATCAGAATCTTCATCTCCTATTTCAGGATTGTATTCATGTCCACAACCACTACATACATACACATGAGGACTGTACATTACTTTAGGTAGAACTCTCTTCATTTTCTTCATAGGAGGAGCATCTTTTTTAGCTTCACCATTGTCTAATTCTTTAGTTAATAGTGGTAGTATTTCTGCTATATCTCCAACTATTCCATAGTCAGCATTTTTAAATATTGGTGCATTTGCATTTGTATTAATAGCAACTATTGTTGTTGCATCTTTAATTCCTTTTAAGTGTTGTAAAGCTCCAGAAATTCCACAAGCTATATATAGGTTTCCAACAAATTTTTGTCCTGACATTCCTACATAACGATCAAGTGGTAGGTATTGTAATGTTTCTGCCACTGGTCTAGAACATCCAACTGAAGCTCCTGCTTGTACAGCTAATTTTTCAATTAACTTCATGTTCTTCTTATCTCCAATTCCTTTACCAGCACTTACAACTCTTTCAGATTTTCCTATTGGAGTATTAAGAGGAATTCCAACAGTAAAATCATATCCATCTGCTTTTAATGCTGCAACTAATGCTGCAACTTTTTCTTTAGCAGATCCATCTTTGAATATTATATTTTTTCTAGGACCTGTAACTGGACCTTTTTTCTTTTTAGCTACTGCTACTGCATCTGATTTAGGTGGTTTTCCTATTAAGTGAGCAGCTATAACAACTCTTTGAATTTCATTTGTTCCTTCATAGATAGTAGTAATTTTAGCATCTCTGTATGCTCTTTCTACTTCCATTCCTTTTAGATATCCTGAACCTCCAAATATTTGTAGAGCATCATTTACAACTTCTAAAGCTATATCTGAAGCATATTGTTTTGCCATTGCAGATTCCATTCCATATGGTTCATGGTGTTCTTTTAATTCAGCAGCACTGTATATTAAGAATCTAGCTGTTCTTAATTTTGTTGCCATATCTGCAAGTTTAAATGAAACAGCTTGTTGGAAAGCTATTGGTTTTCCAAATTGTTCTCTTTCTTTTGCATATTCTAAAGCATGTTCAAAAGCCCCTTGTGCAATTCCTAATGCTTGAGCAGCTATACCTATACGTCCTCCATCAAGAGTAGACATAGCTATTTTTAAATCCGTCTCCTTCTTTTTCCTAAAAGATTTTTCTTTAGGAACTTTTACATTATTGAATAATAATTGACAAGTTGAAGATGAACGAATTCCTAATTTATCATAGTGATCTCCGAATGTAAATCCTTCCCATCCTTTTTCAACTATAAAAGCACTTATACCTTTTGTTCCAATATCAGGAGTAGTTACAGCAAAAACTACATAAGTTTCAGCAACATCTGCATTTGTTATGAAAGATTTTTTTCTCCATTTAATATATAGTAATCTCCTTCTTTAACAGCAGTTGTTTCAGTTCCTCCTGCATCTGATCCAGCATTAGGTTCAGTAAGTCCGAATGCTCCTAATTTTTCTCCTTTAGCTAAAGGTGTTAAGTATTTTTTCTTTTGTTCTTCTGTACCAAAAGCAAATATAGGATATGATCCTAAAGAAACGTGAGCAGATAATATAACTCCCTGTTCCTCCATCAACTCTTGATAACTCTTCAACAGCTATAGCATAGCTAAGTATATCTTTTACCAGCTCCACCATATTCTTTTTGGATATGGTAGACCCATAAATCCCATTTTTCCAAACTTCTCTATCGCTTCATGCGGGAATTTATTTTTCTTTGTCTAGCATTGCTGCAATAGGTTTTAACCTCAGTTTCAACAAATTCTCTCACTTGCATACGAAGAGCTTCATGTTCTTCAGTAGTTTTTAAAAAGCATACAAATTCCTCCTTAATTTAGTTTTATCTGTAAAAAAATATTTTTGTACTATTTTTAAAAAAATTTTTATAAAAAGTTAAGCAATTTTTATTTTTAGCTTATAAGCTAATAATAGCACTTTTTAATAATTTAAAGTCAACCTAATTAATTTAGTATTTTTATATCATTTTTAAAATCTGAAATATTAGAAAAATTACGGAATATGTGCTTTTTTTAGAATATTCTTTATATATTACTATATAAAATTTATATGATAATATATATAGTATATATTATATCTATACTAATTTTAATTTTGTAATCTTTACAAAAAATTTTTAAAAATATCTATAAAAAGAAAAAGAAGGTTGTTCAAACCTTCTTTTTTGGGAAATAATAATCTATATACACTAGTGTTAGTGACTAATTATGAAACAAAAATCTTTTGTAAATCGTTTCTATTTTTTTCTATTATAACCACATTCATTTATCTTGTCAAGAAAAATTATTACTTTTTTAAGAATAATTAATTCTATTTAAGTAAAGTCCTTCAGCTTCAACAAGACTTTTCTTATACTCTTTTTGAAAAAAATCATTTAACATAAGATCTATATGATTTTTTTAGGTAAGTTTTTTTATAGTATACTTCAAGAGCTGTTCCAACCATAATTCTAACTTGAGATTTTTAAAAAGGCACTACCTCTTATACATATTTTTTTAATTTATTTTTCTGAAAAATACTTTACATCTATGTTATAAATCTCTCTTACAGTTACTTTACTCACACAGTCACTCAATCTAAAATTTCTAAAATCATGTATACCTAAAAAAACTAGAAAATATTTTTTTCTAGTCTTTCTGCATCTATTTTATCTTTTACAAATTTACAATATCTTGCTTCAAAAGGGATTTTTTCCCAAGATATAATATAGACATATTCTCTCATTTTTAGCATCGTGTCTAGCATTAAATTTTTTTCATCTACCTCTTCAACTGATAGTATATCTATATCTTTTGGTAAGGCTCTTGTCAAAAGATACTTGTATTTTTCAACAGGAATGGTTGATGAAGTATAGAAATTAGATACTTGGTGATTTGCATGAACTCCCCTATCTGTTCTACCTGCAGAAATTAGATTTATATCTTCTTTTGTGACAATTTTTAAAGATTTTCTCTATTTCTCCTTGAACAGTTACTTTTATCAGGTTGCCTTTGAAAACCATAGTATCTGCTTCCATCATACCCTAAATTCTATTTTTTACATTCTTTCTTCCCATTAACATTTTTCCATTTTCCTTTGATAAGCATAAAAATAAGTGAGTTACATTCCAGATTTTTAAGATAAAAAAATTAAATAGAATGAGCCGAGCAAAATCAGACTTGTTTGAGTGAAACGAGTTTGTCTGTTTTGCAGCTGAGATTCTTAATTTTTTTATCTGTTAAGAAAATCTGGCTAGTAACGAGCTATTTTTTTATATGACTTTATAAAAATTCTTATTTTATCCATTGAATGTTCAAAAATTTCAAACATTTTTTTCTTCATTTCATCTTTGTCACAAATTCTGCAACCTGCAGCATGTTTGTGACCACCACCTGAATAACCTACTAACATTCCTAATTTTTTGTGCTATTTCACTTACATCTACATCATCTTTACTTCTAAAAAGAAACAGTTCCATATACATTTAAAAAAAGGCTACAGCATCATAATTTAGTTTCTTATCAACCAGAATTTTTATCTCCTATTATAGATTGATAATCTCCTTCTATACCATAGATAACTCCTAATTTATAACCTTTAAAATCAAAATCACTGATAACTCTTTTTAGCAAAAATCATATAAGTTATCTATTTTTTTAAACTATAAGCTTCATCTAATAAGAAAAAAAGTAATCAAAAACCTCTTCTGTATAATTTTTAGAATTTATTTTTTTAGTTATAAAATTATAAAATGCTCCTGAACCTAAAAATCTTTTCAGCTGAATTTATTGATAAAGCTCTCTTTTTCAATAATACCTCTTCTGGAGAATTCCCTAAATTTTTTTCCAAGTGAATATATCCCAATAAGAAGTCGCTATTGCAAGATCCTCTAATTTTTTTATATAAATCTTTTATAACATTCTGCTTTCTCAACTAAAAGGCTTGAACCATTCTAGTGTTAAGTAAGCTGCACTCCATTTATCATTCCAATGAAAAAAATATATTTTCACAGCAACATTCATCTTTGTATAATGTAGGTTTGTTTGTTAAATGATGATCAATGTTGATTACATTAGTATAAGCTAAATATTTCATTTTTAGCCACTCTATACTTGGTATTGGTCTATCTAGGATGTAAACTCTATCTTGTGATCCTAAAGATGTGTATTTACAGATGTAGTCAAATGTTTTGTCTGTCTGTTCTGATGTAACATCCATACTACTCATAATTAAGAAAGTTTTTATTCTTATTCTCCATTTCTTCAAAAGATTTTTACTATCATAGCTGAAACTAAAGCCATCTGCATCTCCATGTGTTAAAAATAATTACTTTTTGGAGCCTCCTCTGACTTTTAACCTCGTATCATATAAAATATCTGCCATTTTTTTCATTTCCTTCCTCATAACTTAAACTAATAGATTATAACATAATATATTAGTTAATACTATAAAAAAAGCTAAAAAGAATTTTTCTTTTAGCTTTTTAATTAGTAGTTATAACTATTTCTTTTTCTTCTAATGCCTTTACTCTTTTTTTAGAAGTTCAGGTAATTTTTTTCATAGCAACTCTTATCTTCATATCTTCTCTGTGGTCAACAAGTGGATGTCCTGATAGTATCTTATTAGCTTCAACATTTCCAGGTACACCTGATTGTGCTCCTATCATAGTGTTATCTCCTATTTCAAGATGACCTGCAACTCCAACTTGTCCAGCTAAAGTAACATTATTTCCAACTATTGTACTTCCTGCTATTCCAACTTGAGATATTATCAAACAGTTTTTCACCCTATGATGTCATTATGAGCTATTTGAACTAGGTTATCAATCTTTGTATATTTCTTTATAATTGTATCTCCTATAGCTCCTCTATCAATAGTTGTATTTGCACCAATTTCTACTTCATCTTCAACTATAACAGTTCCTATTTGATCTATCTTAGTGTTATTTCCATTGACTTTTACAAAAGCCAAAACCATCAGAACCTATTACTGCTCCTGGTTGTATAACACAATTTTTACCTATTTCAACAAATTCTCTTATAGTTACATTAGAATAAATTACTGTTCCATCACCAATTTTAACTCCTTCACCAATAGTTACATTAGGGAAAAATTTTTTTATATTATTTCCAATAACTACATCATGACCTATATATACATTAGGAGCTATATCTACATTTTCTCCAACTTTTAGCTGAATCTTCTCTCATTTTTTCTATTTTTCTTTAAAGTTCTACTAAAAAAATGTAAAAGCTTTAGGCATTATTACTCTAGGACTATCCTTTTACTACTATATATCCTTTTTCCTTCTATTAATGGTAATTCAATATCTGGAACTATAATTACCTTTTGCTTTTGTTTGAGCTAAATTCTTTAAAAATTTTTTTCATCTGCTGCAAAAGTTAAACTCTTCTCATCTGAATGAAAAAAAGGAGAAAGCTTAGAAACATTTTCTATAACCTCTCCTTTATATTCAGCATTAAGAAGAGTTATGATATCAGTTACCTTATATTCCATAACTCTTCCTCCTCATAATTTTTATTATTTTAATGCTTCCATTTGTTTTTAAAACTTTGTCAGTTATATCTTCTCCACCAACTTTTAATGCTTCTGCTTCAAAAACATAGTCATATTTTTCCATCAGCTGCTACTTTTTTTAACAGCTTTTTTTCATAGATGTCTTCTATTCTTTTTAATTTAGTCATTTGTTCCTTTATTTAAATTGTTTTTGAGAAGCATTTAAAAAAAGATTGGAAAATCTTGAGATTTCTTTTTCAAATGCTTTTCTTTTTCTGCGTCAGTTAATTTATCTCCTTTAGCTTGTAAAGAAACAAATTCTTTTTGTAATGCAACTTCTCTTTGTCTAGCTTCATTTTCAACTTTTTTTAGCTTGACCTTCTAAAAGCTTGTTGAGCTTTTTTTAGTTTCAGAGAATTGGAAAAATGCCTTTTTGACTATCTACAACTCCTATTTTATCTGCAAATGCTGATGTTGCTAATAAAACACTTGCAATTAATAATAATTTTTTTCATTGATTTACCTCCAAAATTTCTAAAAAAATATATGATTAATTAGAATGATTGTCCCATATTGAAATAGAATTTCATTCCATCATCATCCATTTTATTTCCTACTGGCCAACCAAAGTCAAATCTCAATGGTCCAATTGGTGTATTTAATCTTAATCCAACTCCAGCAGTTGTTCCTATATTATGTCCAAAATCTTTGTTATCTCTTGTGTAACTAGGATCTCTTCCATTTTGTTTCCAAGCTCTACCTACATCTGCAAATACAACAAAACCTACAATATCATTTATTTGAGTTCTGTTTTCTATAGTTGCAACTAAGTTTTTGACTACCTTTAAAGAATCCACCATCATATCCTCTTAGTGAGTTTCCTCCACCTACCCAGAATTTTTGGCTTTCTTTTGTGCTATCAGTAGCTACTCCACCTACAACTTTGTAAGCAAAAGGTGTTATTTTTTTGAAATAGACCTTTATGGTATTTTCTTAGTTCTAGAGTTATATTTCCGAAACTTCCTGATTTATATCCACCAGCATGTCCACCTTCTACTTGAAGTTTTTCCATATGTTCCTGATGTAGGATTTAAATAGTTATTTCTTGTATCGTAACTGATATAAGGATAGATACTCCATAGAACGTATTTATCATCTACACCTTCTATTTCTCTCCATGATCCTGAATCATTGTAATACCAGCTTCCATTAGGAGCTTTTTGTAATTTTTCCATTTTCATGTTTTTCTTTTATATATTCAACTTTAGCTCCTAAACTTAATCTAAAGTATTTGCTAAATCCTTTACCTATATTAACTTTGAAACCCTAAAGTATCTATATCATGGAATAAGATACTATCGCTATCTCCATAGCTTGTCTTGTATAATCCCCATCCCCAAGATACTCTATCTGTATTTTCTAATCCAAGGATCAAAGAAATCTAAAGAGAAAGATGTATAGTCTTTATTTGATTTTTCAAATGTAAATCCTAATTCTTGGTTCTTACCTCTCCAGTTGCTGTCTTTTAAAGATAAAGTTCCTAAAAATCCTGTTTCAGAACCATAAGCAACCCCACCTTGTAATTCAGCAGTTCTATCTTCATCTATAAGAAGTATTAAATCTATTCCTTCAGGATCTCCTGGGATTGATCTTGCTTCATATTTAACGTTTTTGAATATTCCTAATCTCATTAGGTTATCAACTGTAGCATCATATTCTTTTACATTGAATATTTTACCAGGTTGAATTTCTATTTCTCTATCTATTACATAGTCTTGAGTTTTTTTAAAACATCATCATTAGGTGTTCTTCTGTTACCTTTTTGTTTTAGTAACCATTTTTCTTAACTTCAATTTTTTTCTTACAATACCTTCAACTATTGCAATATGTAGAGTTCCATTTTCATCAGTTGACATATCTGTAATATTAACTAAAGTATAACCTTGAGCTTGATATAGTCCTAAAAATTTTGTCTCTATCTTCTCTTAAATTATTGTAGTTTTGAACAGCTCCTGTTTTAGTGCTTAACACTGACATAATAGCACTAGTAGGTACTGCTTTATTCCTGTTATAACTACATTTTTTACCACAGAATTTTCAACTACATCAAAAAGATAATTCCATCTTTCCATTAGTTACTTTTTGCATCAGGTCTTACTTCTGCAAATTTTTCCTGTAGCTAATAAATTTCTTTGAGCTTCTTCTACTCTACTTCTTGAGAAATATTCTCCTGTTTTTTTAATTGAGTAATTTTTTTGAAGCTCTGCTGCTGAGTATTTTTTTGTTTCCGTTAAACTTAATTGAAGAAATTACAACAGATTTATCTGTATCTTCTCTACAGTGTTTACTGATACTCCCTCTTTCCTTCAATAAACTAGCAACATTTTGTTTTTCAATAACATCTACAACTATTTTTACTCCACCATCATAAGAAATAGGTTGAAGCATTACATCTTCAAAGTAACCTGTTCCTTTTAGAGCATTAAAATCTGCTACTAAAGCATCCGTTGAAAACTTAGATCCTTCTTTTAGCTTTAAAGTATTCTTTATTAAGCTAGCTGGGACCTGATTGTTGTTAACAACTTCGATACTCTTTACTGACTGGTTAGTCATAGTTGAAAATGATACTAGGCTAATTACAAACATCAATGCAATTAATAGTCTTTTTCATCTCAAAAGTCCTCCATTTAATTATTTATAGTATCTCTTCTATATATTACCATATTTATTTATATTTTTAAAAGCTAAAAATGAAAATATTTCTGAAAAAAATCTTTATATCTTTTTTCTAAACTTGTATTCTATGTAGTAATTAGGCTTCTTGTAATCTTTATTTTCATCTGTTCTATATTTATATGGAACAGTTCCAACTCAACTCCAATAGTTTTACTATCATCAATCTTATATTCTAGTCCCACATCATATTCTTTAATATTTTTGTGAATTAACTTTAAATGTTTGATTTCTAATAGTATCCTTTTCCTGTACCTATAAGTCTTGCACTCGCTTTCCAGAATAATTTTTTTCTTTGTAAATATTATCCTTTGCTTCCATCTTTATATTTACATTATAAATTTGTGGGCTCAAAGGCTCTATTATCAGTTATTCCATATCTATTTATGACACTGTCTTCTGAATTATATATTTTTATTTCAGGTCTTATTACAAATCTAGTAAAGTTTTAGTTTTCTTTTTTTACATATCTTGCTGTTTTACCAAAGACTATTTGACCCTATTTGACCTGCTATCAAGTTTTTTTCATAAAAACTATAAATATTTGACTTCCATCTCCATAAGAATATATATGTTCATTAGAATCAGGGTTTACGATTAAAGGCTGATAAGTCTCCTCCAACCTTTGATGTCTTTAGATGTGATTTCATATCTCAATTGGTTTAAGTTTTTCCCATAGTTGTGAAAATAATATTCTTCATCATCCATATCTATTGAACTTTCAAAAGAAGATATTAGGGTTAATTTCTGGTAAAGGAGTATTATCATTATATATTGCTAAAAGCTCTATCGACTTTAAATTCGTTTTGTACCTATAACAAAATATCCATCCTTTAACTCAGTTTCCCCTTCTAAATAATATTTACCTTTTTACCATTGATATTTAAGTCTATATCTAATTTTCCATAGACTTTCTGGAACTAAAATATTAAAATTATCCATATCAATAAGTATAGGTTTCTCTGTCTTAATAACTAAATCTATAGGCATTAATTTATTTAAAAAGGCTCTCATTCTTGCAGCTTTTTTCTTGTGCTTCTCTAGAATTCTTATCTACCTTCTTTTTGGAGTAACATCTGTTCTTCTTTTTCTAAGTTGTTCTTTTATTAGTGAGAAGAAATCTCTATAGTAATTATTAGGAATATCATTTAATTGTTGCCTCTTTTTATAATTAAATTTCCATATAGTTCCTCATTAGTAAGAGTTATATCAGTTGAAGCTTTTAATTTTATAACTTCAGGGATATACATAATTTAATTCTTTAGATTTTTATATGTAATTTATAAGGTAAACTTCTAATAATATCTTCCTTATCTATTTTTTTGCTATGTCGACTAAATCTACAAATCCATCTATTGTAATAGGTGAATTATTTAATTTTGCATTTAACTCTCCTATTTCAATTCTTCTTCCACTCAAAGTGATAGGTCCTGAAAAATTAGAGAATTTCAATTTTAATTTTTGAAGATTCTAAATTTATATTTTCAAGACTTAAATAAGCCTTTTTCATCATTTTTTGGTCTATTTGAACATTAAAAGCCTATCTTTCCACTAGGGATTATTTATTCCATACGAATTAAAAGAATGTTTGGAATTTAGAAAGATCAATTTTATTATTAGACTTCATATTGACATTATAAGTTTTTATTTTTTTATATCATAGCTTCCAGATCCAACTATTAAATTCTTATATACATCTAAACTTAACTTTGTTTTAAATTAGCTTTTTCTTTATCTCCTGCTAAATTTAAAGACAATATCATTTATCTTAAAAATTCTTTATACTTACTTCAGATGAAGACATATTTAGGCTATAGTTTGGATTGCTAAGTTGTCCATTTATTATAATATCTGTATTTACTATTCCCTTTACATTAGGATTCTTAAGAATATTTTTGTAACTTAGTTAAATCTATCTTATCATTTTTATTTTTTTAATATTTAAGTTTTTTTCTCTTTAAATCAACTATTCCAGTTAATCCTAATATAGATCCATAATTTTTTATCAATAATATCCAAATCATTGATAGAAACAATACCATCAGAATAATTTTTCTGCACTGTAATCTATATTGTAAGCTAAATCAGAAATGAACTTTGTAAATTGATAACTCTTCCTTTAAGTTTAGCATCTAAATTTTCCCTGCTACTCCTGTTAGTACTAAGTCTCCATATAGCATGTAACCCTAAATCTTTACCACCATAATATTTTTTCTAAATGATTTTTCACTTAAAGAAGCCTTTAAATTTAAAAAGTTTTTTTCTTTTATATCATATTGTCCTGTGATAAGATTATTATCTACATTAACTCCTTCTATAATAAGTTTATCTCCAACAAGATTTAATTTACCACTGATTTTTTGCTAAATCTTTACTAGGTAAAGTTACTACTGTAGTTCCTAAATCTATCTTAGCTTTTAGGAGTTTTTTTATATCTCCTTCTAATTTAGCTTTTAAGATTTTCTAAGACAAAATCTACCTTATCTAAAATCCCTATATCTTCATCAGTCAATCTTTTTATATTAAGATCTCCATTAAGTTTATTGACCTCTGTGTTATAATCTGCCTTTAAAAAGACAATAAATTATTACTAAAAATCTTTAATTTTTATTTCTTTTCCTGAATAAGTTGCAAGAAGATTAAAAATTATCAAATTTATATTTATCATATCCAATTGAAGCTATTTTTGGTTTTTAAGTTAGCTTCCATACCAGAATCAGACTTTTTAAAATCGTAAGTTCCATTTATTTTTCTCAATTTTAGCCATGTATTCAAGACTTAAATCATTGATTTGTCCTTGAGAACTTATAATATTATTTTTTTACTTTTCTGCCTTTCCTTTGGCATCAAAAAGATAATACTATATCTTTATCTTTAAATTTTTCTTGAAACTGAATTTAACTTAGCATCATACTCAATATTAAATTCCTTTTTTTATTAAGATCAGCATTTCCCTTTGCAATAAGAGTATTATTCTTATTTAACTTATCCATTAATTTTAAGTTCTTTTGATTTCAACTTGATTATCCTTTGCTTTTAAAAATCTAAATAGTTATCTGTATCATAGATTTTAAAGGCTATTCTCCCATCTCCATCTGTTAAATTCTTTTTTATTAACATCATAATTTATTTTAAATTTTTTTCATCATAAATTTTAGCTAACTTTTTCTTCTTTTTTTGATAATCCATATTAAAAATTAACAATATTTGAAGTAATTTTTAGCCTTTAAAAATATCTTTTTTATTTTCTAAATTTCGCCTTTAAATTTATATCTGGTATTATACTATCTTTTTCTTGAGACTTTTAAAGCTACAATAATATCAGTATTTTCAGCCTGATTTTCAAGATTTACTGTTAAATTTTTCAGCCATACCTTTTTATTTTTAGCTGAAATCTTTGCATTAGCTCTCTTCTTACCATCTTTTGAATCTGCATATAAATTAAAGTCATTTAACTCTATTCCTTTAAATTCAGAATTATTTGGTTTCATTGTTGTCTTCAGAATCAAAACCTCTTTCATCTGAATAATGAACTATAGTTTTTATATCTTCTATATTTATATTTTTCAAATCTAATTTTTTTATCTTTTATAGGTTTTATTTTATTTAATATACTTTCATCAATTTTATCTATATTTATCACTGAATTTAATTCTTCATCTTGATAAGTCACAGCTATATTTCTATCTTTATCAAATACATTTAAGTCTAAATTTGCTTTTACCATCTCTACCATTAAATATACCTGATAATTTTATATTTTTAACATCACTTTCTACATCATGCATATCTAAATAGAGGAGACTCTACATCTAAATTTCCAACTATATTTGTATTTTTTTAACTGTTTTTATCTGTTTTTTTATAGTTAAATCAGAACTTATATTAACATCAGAAAATTCTAATTTTTTCATTATTTTAGCTAAACTTTTTAATAAATCTTTATCCAATAAAAATTTATCTATTTTTAATTTCATTTCTAAAGAAGAAAGCTCTTTTTCACTTTTCATCTTTAAAGGAAGTATTTAATTTTATATTTTCATCATCTATACTAACATCTGCATTTTTAACTAATTTTTCTTTGTCCGCTAAAACAGTGGCATTTATATTTTCTACCTTTTTTTCTAATTTATTTGGAAAAGTATAATCTTCATAATTATATATTAGCCGAAGTTACTACTAATTTATCAATTGGATTGCTAGGCTTCTTATCACTCTTTTTTCTTAGACAACTTAGTGAAATTTATAACACCATCTTTATCTCTTACTACATTAACTGAGGCTGAGTCTACATTTAATTCATCTATTCTACCACCTAATAAATTTTTTTAAAACTTATCTTAGCTACAACTTTATCTGAATTAAACATCACATTATTTTTCATTATCATATAGCGTTATATTTTTTTATAACAGGCTCTGACAATGATAAATCTATATCTTCTATATGTACTCTACCATTGATAAATCTACTACTTACTTTTTCTACTATTTTTTCTAAATTAGATAAAGCAACAGTGGTTGTTAATCCTAGTACTGTTGCTGCTATCAAGGGTATAGATACTTTTTTGGGAATTTTATTTAAACTAAAAATTTTTAAACATTAAAGCTTGCCTCTTTCTTAGACATCATTTTAATATAATTATATTTTTCAAGTGTATTTTTTTGTCAAGTTTCTATATTTTTATTTATTTTTTTATTTTTAAAATTTTACTTTGACTTCTTTTAAGAGAAAAAGCTTTAAAAATCCTTTATTTATTTACAAAAATTTAAAAATGTTATAATAAAACACAGATTAAATATAAAAATTTTAGGGGGTTTTATCATGAAACAAAGAAGTGTACTTTTGGGTGTTATTCTATCTTTTCTAACTGTGGTATTTATGCTACTGTTTGGATATGGATTCTAAAACAATGAATTAAGAGTTGCCAATGGAAAAAATAAAAACTCTTTTTAAATTTCATATTAAGTATTATAACTTGTAGTATTTTTTACTTAGTTTGGAACTATAAGTTAGGTCAAGAAGTTGAAGATTTTTGGTGGTAAAGATGATGGCGTTCTATATCTTTTTCTTAGCTTTCTTTAGTTTTTGGAATTATTAGCATAGCTCTTGCTCAAAGTCAGGTAAATGAAATATGCGAAAGAAATGGAATCTCTTAATAATTTTTATAATAATAGCTCTTATTAGCTTTTTAGTTGATAAGTTTTTGACTGGAAGAAGTATTTGCTTATTTTATAACACATATGGAGTAGCTTGTCCAAGTTGTGGCATGACAAGATCATATATGGCTTTTATTATATGGAGATTTCCATAAGGCTATATATTTTCATCCACTATTTTTGGGCTGTTCCTCTCTTATTAATTTTTTTATAAAAAGAAAAGAATTTTTATTTAATAGCTTTACTTTTTCATAGTTGTTTGGATTATTAGATTATTTTTTTGTATTTTCCTACAAGAGAACCTTTTTAATTTTAATGAGAATGCAATTTTTTTCCCAAAACTTTATAGAACTATAAAAATAAATTTTAGAGGATATGGACAAAACTATATCCTCTTTTTACTGAAAATTCTGTGAATATGATAGAAAGGTGATATATTATGACAATGACTAGTAATAAACCCAATCTTAAAAACAATATTCAAATATGCTATACCTAATGTTATTTCAATGTGGATATTTACTCTCTATACTATGGTTGATGGGTATATTTATAAGTAGATTTGTAGGCTCGACTGCTCTAGCTGGAGTTAATTTAGTCCTGCCACTTATAAATTTTATCTTCTCAATTTCTATAATGATAGGAGTTGGGAGCTCAACATTGATAGCAATAAAATTTTGGCGAGAAATAAATATGATGAAGGAAATAAAATTTTTCACTCTTGCCACTTTATTAAATTTATTTTTAGCTATATTTATATCTCTTTTAATACTTTTTAAATCTTGAAAGAGTTATAAATATTTTAGGTGCTAATAAAAAGTCAAGAAGTCTATCAGTATGTAAAGACTATCTTTCAGTAATAGTTTTCTTCAGTGTTTTCTATATGTCAGGTTATGCCTTTGAAATATATAAAAAAATTGATGGGAAGTCTAGTTATCCAACTATCTGTGTTTTTAGTTGAGGTATAACAAATTTAATTTTAGACTATCTTTTTGTAGTTGTCTTTCATTATGGAGTGACAGGTGCAGCAATAGCAACAGGTATTTCACAAGTTACATGTTGTTCTATGCTTTTATTCTATATCATTTTTAAAGCAAAAAAATCAAGTTTAAAAATCTTTAGATTTGATTTTGATAGGATAATTAAAAATTTTTTAAAACAGGTTTTTCTGAGTTTTTAACAGAGATATCTTCAGGTATCTTAATACTTATTTATAATCTTGTTATTTTTGAAAAAGAAATTGGAGTTACAGGAGTTTCAATCTTTTGGAACTATCTCTTATATAAGTTCATTTATTACTATGACTATGATAGGTTTTAGTCAAGGAATTCAACCTATTATAAGTTATAATTTAGGTAAGAAACATTATAAAAATTTAAAGATATTCTAAAAATATCTATCACTTTTTTAGGAATACTTGGAATTGTATGTTTTATACTTATTACTTCTTCAGCTGAATATATTGGTAGAATATTTTTAAAGAGAAAGATATGATTTTAAGAGTCAAAGATGTTTTAAGAGTATAAGTCTTTCTTATTTATTAATAGGTATAAATATTTTTTTATTTCTGCCTATTTTTACAGCTTTAAAAAGAGTTACTTATTCAGCATTTATAACTTTCCCCAAGAGGTATATTATTCAATAGTATTTTACTTTTGATTTTTACCAACTATCTTTGAAATAGATCTATATGGTTTGTAACTTTTTTTAAGTGAAGCTTTATCTGTGTTTATTTGTTTATTTTTATTAAAAAAATTAAAAAGAGAAGGAATTTTGAATTAATTATGAAAAAAAGAAATTTAAAAGGAAGTGTAGTTTTAAATCCAGTACCTGCTGTACTGGTGACTTGTAAGAATTCAGAGGGTAAAGATAATGTCTTTTACTGTTGCTTGGGTAGGGAACTATCTGTTCAAGACCGCCAATGTTATCAATTTCTATAAGACCTGAAAGATTGTCTTATGACTATATAAAAGAAACTATGGAATTCACTATAAATCTACCTAGTAAAAACAAACTAAAGTTGTAGATTTTTGTGGAGTTCGTTCAGGTAGACAAATTGATAAAATAAAAGAATGTGCTTTCACTTTTGCACGATGGATTAAAAGGTAAAATCTTCATACATAGAAGAGTGTCCTATAAATATAGAATGTAAAGTTAAGGATATTATTAAATTAGGTAGCCATGATATGTTTATTGCAGAAGTTTTAACTTCTCATATCAATGAAGATTTATTTGATGAAAAAGATAAAAATACATTTTGAAAAAAAGCAGATTTAATTTCTTACTCACATGGAGAATATTTTGCTTTATCTAAAGATGCAATTGGAAAAATTTGGATATTCAGTTGCCAAGAAAGAAAGAAAAAAAATAAATAAAAAAAGTAAAAAAAATAAGTGAATTACATTATAATTTATTATTAGAAATTTTCTTTGAGTAAAATAATCAATGAGTTTTTTTTAATAAGATTATTGTGACGTCCTATAATGGTGAAAGAGCCTTTGTGAGCTCTAGAACCATTATAGGCTAACAAAGTAATCGTTATATATAACTAGAAATTATTAAAATTGTTTCAAAGAAAATTTTCTAAAATCTACTCAGTAACGAACTATTTTTTTACTTTTTATTTATTTTATAGGTATCTTAAATACATATATACAGTTGCAGCTATCAAATTTAAAATTGCAATTTTACTTCCAAATTTAAAAGAAATTTCATAAAATCAATTTTACAATCCGCTTTTGCTGAAGCTGAAACAGCTACAACATTTGTTGCTGAACCTATCATTGTAATACTTCCACCTAGACATGAACCAAAAAGACAAAGCCCACCAAAAATACTTTTTATATCTGCTACACTTTTGAAAATTAGGAATAACTGTCTTAATAATTTTTGAGAAGGTTGCAGCATTAGCAACATTTTCCAAAGATAGAAGTAAATATTGAAGACAGCCACATTATTGAAATTGAAGCTACCTTTAAAAGTTTCCTGTTGACAATTCAATTATTTTTATCACCTATGAATTTTGATTACTCCTAAATTTTCTATTCCTCTAATCATCACGAAAAAGACCGATAAAGAAGAATAGAGTATCCCATTCAACAGCACCAAAAATCTTTTTAGGTTCTCTTTCTGTTAAGAAAGCCAACAATATTCCCACCCACTTAAAGAAATTACTGCTAAACCTTTGTTTACAAAAGTTATTTAATACAAAACCTATTATTACTGCAGTAAGTATTATTATAGATTGCTTTTAATAATTTTTATTTGTCAGTATTCTATCAGATTCTAATTCCATAATCTGTGCTCTTAATCTATTTGGAACTTTCATTTTCCTTATATTTGTAAAATAAACAACTGTCAATAATATTACAAGTGCTATTACAGTCATAGGAGCAGTGTTAATTAAAAATTCATTAAATGATAATTTTCCTTCACTTCCTATGATAAGTTGAGTTGGATCCCCAATCAAAGTTGCCATTCCACCTATGTCAGAAGATAAAACTTCTGTCATAACAAAAGGAAAAGGATCTAATTTTAATTGTTTAGCCAATAATATTGATACAGGTGCCATAAGTAATATTGTTGTAACATTATCTAAAAATGCTGAACATGTAGCTGTTACAATTGAAAGTAGTATCAATAATTTTTAAAGGATCTCCTCTTACTATCTTAACTACTTTTATTGCAAACCATTGAAATACTCCTGTTTCTGATATTAAAGAAACTATTATCATCATACCAATCAATAGAAGCAATATCTCCAATCTACTATGTATTGTTTCTAAAATTTGTTCTTCATTAACTATTCCTAAAAAGGCCATTGCCAATGCTCCTAACATAGTTGCATAGGCTGAAGCCACTTTTTCTGTAATCATGCAGTAAAAAAACTATAACAAAAATAAGTATTCCTAAACTTAGTAGCATCTTCTCTCACTATACCTCTCTACCCTTTATTTTATAATGTAAATAAAAAAATAAGTGAGTTACATTCTAGATTTTTAGAATAAAAATTAAACAGAATGAGCCGAGCAAATCTCACTGTGTCTGAGTGAAACGAGTTTGAGTGAATTTGCAGCGAATTCTTAATTTTTTATTCGTTAAAAAAATCTAGCTAGTAACGAACTATTTTTTTATAAATATCTGAAATAAATATATACTGAAGCTATTATCAAATTTTTCTATAGCAATAATTCCACCAAACTTTTAAAAATTGTACAAAATTGATTTTACATCCTGCTTTTGTCAGCAGCTCCCAACTGCCACAACATTTGTTGCAGAACCAAGTAAACTTAAATTTCCACCTAAACAAGAACCAAATGATAAAGCCCACCAAAGTGCTTTTTACTCCTGCAACTCCTGCAAAACTTGGAGTCATTATATTAATAATCTTCGAAAATGTTGCTGCATTGGCAACGTTTCCAATTACTGAAGTAAAAGAGCTGATATCCACATTGTTGATAGAACTGCTCCCCCAAAATGACCTTCAGTTATTGTTATCATTTTATCTCCAATAAATTTAATAATCTCAAGATTTTCTATACCCTTTAATCATCATAAATAAACCTATGAAGAAGAATAAAGTTTCCCACTCTACTCCTTCGAACATCTCTTTAGGACTTTTTCTTTGCAATTAATGACAAACACACTGCTCCTGATAATGCTATCATAGCTAGACCCTTTTATCCACAAAAGTTATTTAAAATAAAATCCTATAATTACTAAAGAAAAGATAACTATAGACTGCTTTTAAAAAGTTTTATATCTTTTAACGATCTGCTTGAATCTAATTCCATGATCTTAGCTTTTAATTCATTTGATACCTTCATATTTTTAGCATACATAAAGTAAACTGTTGCCAATAAAGAAATCATAGAAAGTATAGCAACAGGTGCTGTATTGACTAAGAATTCATTAAAAGTTAATTTTCCTTCTGCTCCTATGATAAGTTGAGTTGGATCCCCTATCAATGTTGCAAGTCCACCTATATTAGCTGACATAACTTCTGTTATTACAAATGGGAATGGATTTAATTTTAATTGCTTTGCCAATAATATTGACACAGGTGCCATAAGTAATATTGTTGTAACATTATCTAAAAATGCTGAACAAAGTGCTGTTACACAAGCTAATAAAATTATCAACTTAAATGGTTCCCCTCTTACCAATTGTGCAACTTTAATTGCAAACCACTGGAACACTCCAGTTTCTGAAACAAGAAGAACTATCATCATCATTCCTACAAGTAAAAAAAGTATCTCTAGTCTATTATAGACTGTTTCAAGAACTTCTTCTTGATTTATTATACCAATCATAGTCATTAATAGCCCACCAGCCATTGTTGCCCAAGCATTTGGTATTTTTCTCTGTTATTATACAGTAAAAACACTGCTATAAATATCAAAATTCCAACATATAACATTTTATTAAACCTTCCTTATTATCCTATTAATTATTCTACAATTATATATGTAATACCTTTTTAATAATATCTGATCTATTTATTATTCCAAGATATTTATTATTCTTTGGATTTACAACATAAAGTCTGTGCATTCCTTTATAAACCATTTTAAAAGCAAATTTCCATTATAGGAGTATCTTTATCTATCATTAAGTGCTTTTATATCTTTTCTGTATATATCTTTAATAGTCATTGTACTTTCATTAAGTAAGTATTCTTCGAAAAGGTTCTCCAACTGTCAAAAAGTTCAAATCACTCATAAGTGATAAGTGTTCTGGCATACCAAAAACCTATCAATTCTCTTTCTGTAATTTCTCCTAAAAGAACATTATCATCCGATAGCACAGGTAAAGCTGATTTTTGTTCTAATATCAATCTTTTTAGCTATTTTCTTCCAAAGTATCATTTTTCTTTTTGCAGGTCTTATTTCTGGACTTAAAAACATCTTCTGCTATTATCTTTATGTTCTATTTCTATATCATTAGCTGCTAAAAGTTCATATATTTCTTTAGGACTATTTGATTTTTTATTTTTTTCTATTACTTCAGGTTGTTTTAGTCCTATTTTTGAAATCACACTCATAGCCTTCAAAAGATTTTTTTATTTTTAAAAACATCTGAAACTATTAAAAATACAACTTTTATCTCATCTTTTTGATTTGTTCCACCAATATCAGCTACTATTTTATCTTTTAACAGTTGCAACTGCTATAATAAAATCTGAAAAATCTATCATTCTTGTATGTGGCAAGAAAATTCCTCCACCTATACAAGTAGAAATTTCTTCTTCTCTTTTTATAAATATTTTTTATGATTTCTTCTTTTTGTTCTCCAACTGCTCTATCGTCTTCTGCAACTTTGTTAACAATTTTTCTAATTATTTCCTCCTTAGAATTTGCTTCTAAATTAGGAAATATGTAATCAGTGTTTAAATAACTTGAAAATTTCATAATGTCCCCTTAGTTTTTCTATGATATAGTATTATACAACTAAAAAGGCTATTGCAAATAAACTAAGTCAAGTTTATATTAATAGCCTTTTTATTTTTTATTTATGTTCTCTATTTTTTTAGCCTTACCTGCAGATAGAATATTCTCTACATCAAAAGGCATGACAAGGTGTAACTGCATATATCATACTACAATGAGGACATTCATATTCAAAAAGTAGTCATAGTTATTTCTTCTCCACATTCTTTACAAGTAAATGTCATAGGAAAAAGGCATCTCTTGTTTACTGAATCCCATCATTCTTAATTTTTGCTAATACTTGCATACCATCATCAAATTTTTTCCTGAACAACCGTCGTGCATTTTTTTCCTCCTAACTCTTAAAAATAAATTAAGTTATTTTTAACATATTTTTTTATATCTTTTTATATTAACTTTAAATTTTTTATTTCGGTAACATTTGTTACCGAAATTAAATTAAATATAGCTTATCATATTGTCAAGAAATATTAAACTATATTTTTTTAGTAATTAAGGAGGAGTAAATAAAAAAATGGATAAAATGTTTTGTTACCAATGTCAAGAAACTGCTAAAAGGGACTGGTTGTACAACTATAGGAGTTTGTGGAAAGGATGCAGAAACATCTGGATTACAAGATTTATTAATACATACAGATAAAGGTGTTGCAGCATATAGCTCAGTACTTAGAAAAAAATGGAAAAAGCAAAAAGAATTAATAGAAGGAAAAAGTAAATAGATACCTTGTTAATTCATTGTTCATTACAATAACTAATGCTAACTTTGATGATGATGCAATCTTAGATGAAATAAAAGCAGGATTAAAATTAAGAGAAGAATTAAAAAGCTCTTGCAACAGATGAAGAAAAGAAAGAAGCTGAAAAATATGGTGCTGATTTAGTAAATTGGTACTATGAATCAAATGAAGATTTAATAAAAATTCTCTGAAAAATCAATCTGTTGTTGGAGTATTAAGAACAGAAAATGAAGATGTTAGATCTTTAAGAGAATTAATAATTTATGGATTAAAAGGATTAGCAGCTTATGCTGAACATGCTTTTAACTTAGGAAAAACTAGTGAAGAAATATTTGCTTTTGTTGAAGAAGCTCTTTTAGGAACTATGGACGATAGCTTAACTGCTGAACAATTAGTTGCTTTAACAATGAAAACTGGAGAATACGGAGTAAAAGTAATGGCTTTACTAGATGAAGCTAATACATCAGTTTTAGGAACTCCTGAAATCACTAAAGTTAAAATTGGAGCAGGAAAAAGACCAGGAATCTTAATCAGTGGGCATGATTTATGGGATTTAAAACAATTACTAGAACAAAGTAAAGATTCAGGTGTAGATATCTATACTCACTCTGAAATGTTACCAGGACATGCATATCCTGAATTAAAGAAATATCCTCATTTCTATGGAAACTATGGAAATGCTTGGTGGGATCAAAGAAAAGATTTCACAAACTTTAATGGACCTATCGTATTTACAACTAACTGTATCGTTCCACCAGTAAAGAACGCTACATACAAAGATAGAGTATTCACAACTAATGCTGCTGGATACCCAGGATGGAAGAGAATCAAAGTTAATGCAGATGGAACTAAAGATTTCTCTGAAATCATAGAACTTGCTAAAACTTGTCAACCACCAGTAGAAGTAGAAAGTGGAGAAATCGTAGTTGGTTTTGCTCATAACCAAGTTTTAAGCCTAGCTGACAAAGTTGTAGAAAATATTAAATCAGGTGCTATCAAAAGATTTGTTGTAATGAGTGGTTGTGACGGAAGAATGGCACAAAGACATTATTACACTGATTTTGCTGAAAACTTACCTAAAGATACAATTATCTTAACTTCTGGTTGTGCTAAATACAAATACAATAAATTAAACTTAGGAGATATAAATGGAATTCCAAGAGTATTAGATGCAGGACAATGTAATGACTCTTATTCTTGGGCAGTAGTAGCTCTTAAATTAAAAGAAGTATTTGGATTAAATGATATCAATGAATTACCATTAGTATTTAACATTGCTTGGTATGAACAAAAAGCTGTAATCGTTTTACTAGCTCTATTATACTTAGGAGTTAAAAATATCCATGTTGGATCAACTCTACCAGGATTCTTATCTCCAAATGTAGCAAAAGTTTTAGTTGAAAAACTTTGGTATAGCTGGAATCACTACAGTAGAAGAAGACTTAAAGAAATTTGGATTATATGAAGGTTCAGGTTTAGCTAACTAATTATATATAACTAAAAAGGCTTGTAGATTAATTTTTACAAGCCTTTATTTTATTAATATTAAAGCTTTTATTTCAAACAAAAAGTAAAAATAGTTCGTTACTGAGTAAATTTCATTCGTAACTCACTTATTTTTTTACTTTTTAAATTAAGACTATAATGTGCAACAACCTCTTTATTTTATTTAAAAATGTAAAATAATAAAAATAAATAAAATATATTGCAGTAAATATACTGATATGTAAAATGTTGAGTTCAATGGATTATCTTCTATTTTTACAAATGAATAGAAACAATATAATAATGAAATAAAGAAAATAAAAATAGAAAATTGTCATAAGTGCTGTACCTATAACTGATAATATTACTGTAAAAACAAAGGTGCTAAATACAATAGAGTTACTTTTTATCATAAGAAATTTTTTTAATTTCTTCCAGCATAATAGTTTTCATTTCTTTTTAAATTTTTTTCTAATATGTCATTTTGAGAAATATTATTAAAATTTTTTTAAGACTTTTTCTATTTTTTTACAAAATATAAAGCAGTTGTGATATTCCTAAAAATTATATGAAACACCACATAAATAGGGATATAATTATTATTTATATAATCCCAAGGCTTAGTAAAAAGAAACTCAAAACTAAAACTATTGAATCTGTAAAGAAAAATACTATTATTGGCATCAATTTCTCTAAGTCTATTTTCAACTTATTTTTTTCTTCAATAAATATGGATATGAACAAAAATTAAGTATTAGAATAACTAAAATAATATTTTTTTAAATAATATTGTATAATTCAGTTCTCTTTTTTTCAAAATTTTCATCATCTACATTTTCTTTATAGAAAGTTAAATTAGTTTTTACACTTCTTATAGTTACTAGGTAATTTTGATAAAAATCTGAGAAAAATAGGTTTTTCTCCATATTTTTTTCATATAACTTTCAACACTTCTTAATTTTTAAATCATTAATATTCAATTTTTGTTTAACTTCTTGCTCAGTCAAAGAATAAAATTCATTATCAGATTTTTATAATAAAATATCCTGTTTCCTTGTCATAATTTTTTCCTTTTTACTCCTGTTTCAGCTATTAACTCATTAAAATATGAACTTCTTACTTTTTAACTCATCATAAGAATATGTATTTCCTATCCAAATTCCATTTATATTAGAAAGCTCTTTTACATATTTATTTATATATTGTTCTCCTTTTAAAAAATAAATCTTCTTCACTATTATGAAAAAGGTTCTTGTCTTTCTATTTTTTTATATTATTTCTTAGAATTAGCTCTGTATTTTTTTATAACCTGGAATATTTTTTTATAATATAAAAATATTGTCAATGCTAGGATTATTTCAACAATAATTATTTTTTTCATTTTTTAGTCTTCCTTCTTTTTATTTTTTTGTAGCTTTATTTTTTTCATAAATTGATAATACTGTTAAAAAAAGTTATATATAGCCAAAATAACAATAAAATATAAACTATTTGATGTATGAAATAATATGAAAAATAATAATTTCCTTTATAAAAGCCCACTTTCTTTATTAATTCTAAGTATACAATTATTATTGAAAAAAATGTAAAACAAAAAGTAAAAAAATACTTGGTATTTTATATTCTATATTTGACACTAGAATAAGACTTAATACTGGAAGCAAATATAGTAAAATTTTTGAGCTAAAAAAATTTTCCTAAAAATTTTTTGTTCTATTTTCTTCAGAAAAAGAAAAAGAGATAATTATATTCTTAAATATAAGATGAAAAAAACAAATAATAGTCCTATATAATTTTTCTAACACATAGTTTTTTATACCAACTTGAGAATATACAAAAAAATTAAAACTAGAAAATCAAAGAATAAGACTGTAGAAACTATTACTACTTTATCTCCATTTGATAAATCTTTATTAGATAAAAAAATTTTTCTTTTTGAAATAATATTTAATAAAATAATTTATATTGATAAAAAAATGTTAAAATTAAAAAAATAAAATTATTATTCCCTTAAATACAAAGACTTTTTTTAATCTCACTTAATTCAAATTCTTTATCGTAATAATTATAATTAGATAGTTTGTCAAGATATATCTGATAACGGATAGTTAATGCTTTTTTTCTTCACCATTTTTTTATTCATATATTTATTCATATCTATAAAATCTATTTTTTTCAATATCAAGTTGATTTTTTTACTTCTTCTAATGAAAGTCCATAAATTTCTTTATTTGGAAAAAAATAATAAAAATATTCCTCTTTTTTCTTTATATTTTTTTCAATTCTATCTCTATCTCCATATAAATTTAAAAATACTTCTAAATGAAAAACTATCCTTTATTAAATTCTCCAAAAGGCTGAATATGTCCAACCCAATTATCATTAATTTTTTTGAATTTCTTTTTACAGCTATAATTCCCTTATCTTTTGTCTGAATTAAAAATATACTATTATAATCATTGATACTTCCTGCATCTCTTACAACAAGTATATCTTCTCTTAATCTTAAAGTACTCATTTCATAAGTTGAAAAAAATTACTTAAAAAGAAAATATAAAAAAATAGTAAAACTCCTTCTAAAAATTATTTTTCATTTTTTATCTTCTCTCTCCTATTATGTCCAATACTTTTTAGCGATTATTTGATTTTATTATTTTTTTGTATAATTTTGCAAGTTTTATTTAAAACAAAAAGGATTAATCTCCTTTATAGAAATTAATCCTTTTTAATTATTTTAATTTTATTTATTCTCCAAAATAAATTTTTTTAAAAGTAATCTTACATATTCTTCATCAGTTAATTTATTTTGGATTGTATTGTGTACAAATATCCTTTTTTAATATCTTCCAACATACTAGGTATTTCTCTTTTAAATGCTTCAAAATCAACTCCATAATCTTTTTAAAGATTTTTTTCTATAGCTAATTTTTTTCTTTTTAAAATTCTTACAAAGCTTAGAAGAGAATACTTTTCCTTCTTCTATTGTATCAGAAGGTAATCCTAGCTCTCTTGAAATTTCAAAATATTTTTCTATTTGCTTCTGTATTAACTTCAATTACATAAGGCATAATAATAGCATTTGCTCTTCCATGTGCTATATGGAATTTTGCTCCAACTGTATGTGCAATACTGTGGTTAATTCCAAGTGAAGAATTATCAAAGGCTATTCCTGCCAAACATGAAGCAAATTGAACATTTTCTTTAGGTCCTTGTATTTTTCTATCGTTGTAGTGAGCAACTAAATTTTCAAATATTAACTTTATAGACTTCATTGCAAATGAACTTGAAAATGGATTAGCATTAGTTGATACATAAGCTTCAATAGAATGAGTTAAAACGTCCATTCCTGTATCTGCAACAACTTTTGCTGGTAGTCCACTTTAAAAATGCTGTATTCAATAATGCCACATCTGGTAACATTTTTTTCATCTGCTAAAGCTATCTTATGCTCTCCCTTAGTAACAACACTGTATGAAGTTACTTCAGAACCTGTTCCACTTGTAGTAGGAACTGCAATAAAAATACTTTTTTTATTTACTTTTTAATTTTTTTATATAGCTCATAAGAAAAAAATATAATATTGCCTTACAAGCATCTATTGGAGAACCTCCACCTAATGCAATTACATTGTGGTTCAAAGTCAATGAAATCTTTTTAAACCATTTTCTATTGTTTGCATACTTGGATTAGGCTCAACTTTATTGAAAAATTTTTACCTCAGTTGATGAAGACAGATTATTCGTGATAAAATCAGTTAATTTTAACTGCGTCATAACTTCATCAGTTACTATCATAACTTTTTTTATATTCTAAAGTTTTCAAGTAATCTAAGGAATCTTCTCCAAATAATATTTTTAGGGTTGTAGTCTAAATTCTTTCATTTTTTTCCCCTGAATTCTACTAATTCTTTGGATCTAACAAACCTGTTTGGGCATTTCTTTTTTTGGATTAATGCTCTACCATCTTTTGCTACATCATCCAATTTTTCCTTCTCTTTTCATAAGTAATAATACTTTTGTATCCTTATATTCTGTTAACATGTTAGCATCTCCTGAACTGTCTCCAGCAACAAGAATAGGTGCTTTTCCACCATGTTTAGGTTTTAAGTAAGTTTCTATTATTTCTACTTTTACCTTTTTGTTTGTGTTTGTGGATATCCTGCTTTATATTCAGCACGGTATTTGTCACCATTCATTTCTAATCTCATTCCATAAACACTTCCATCTTCTAGATTATATCCATAAGATTTATCAGTTGCAAAAACTTCAACTATGTCTTGTAAAGATGCAGAAATGATATATACTTTTATTCCATTAGCTTGTAGTTCACGGAATAAGTTAGCTGTTTCTGGTTGAGTTCTTAGACCACTTTTATATTTGTGGCTAACTTTTTCCTGCTTTTTCCTGTTAAAACATCACTAGATTCTATTACATAGCTATCTAATTTATTTCCTATTCCAAAGTCATTAGCTTCTTTTGCTAATGCTTTTTACTTCATTTACTGTCATTCCTTCAAATAAATAAAAGTACCCAAGGATAAGAAATATCATGAGAGAAACTTCCTCCTATTGCTTCATATAGGAAGGCTAACTTTCCTCTGAAATCTTTAAATTGTTCTGTTTTTCTTTATTTTTTTCTAAAGACATTTTTTTATCTTTTATATAGTTTTTTTATAAAGAAAAAGCATAGTCTTTATCTAGGTCAGAACCAATTTTTTTCAATATTGATTGCTTGTCCTTTTACATTTTTTTATAGTCATCTGAAAAAGTTATCTAAAGGAATATCTTTTCTGATAGCTTTTGAAAAATTGTTCAGGTGTCATTGCAAATCTTAAATTATCGATTTGGTATCTGAATAAATTTTTCTTGTGTATCTTGATATATTGATGTGTAATCCCAATCAAATACTGCATAATTTCCTTGATTTTTTTATTTTTCAGAAATAACTTTATCTAAAAACTTCTCTATTTTTTTAGGAACCCATCTTCCTTCATCAAGATTAGCCATTGCTCCAACTGAAATAGCTAAAAACAATGATACTCTTGCCATATTTTTTTAAAATAGAATTCATAGAACCTCCTAGATTTTTTTAATTTTGGGGTCTAGTAAACCTGTCTGTAAATTTCTATGTTGAATCAATGCTCTTCATCATTTACTAGATTATCTAATTTCCCTTCTCTTTTTCATTATCAATAGAACTTCTGTATCTTTGAATTTTGTCAACATGCTTTCATCACCAAGAGCATCTCCACCAACAAGTATAGGTCCTTTACCTTCATATTTATCTCTGATAAATCTTTTCTATTGTTTCAGATTTTTCCTTCTTTTTGTGTAAAAGCATAATCTTCATTGAATTCATCTATTAATACATCGTCTACTGTTGTTCTTAATCTCATTGCATAGATTTTTTTCTTCATCTAAATTATATCCATAAGATTTATCTGTAGCAAAGACCTCTATCAATTCTTGCATTGAAGCTGAAATCACATATACATCTATACCATTTCTTTTAAGTTCATGGTATAGGTTAGCCATTTCAGATCTAACTCTCAAGCCATTATCATAGATTCCTTTAACTATTCCTGCTTCTCCTCTTAAAACTCTACTTGATTCTACAATGACATCTCCTAAGCTCTCACCAAGTTTAGCATCATTTGATTCTTTTTGCTAAACTCTTTACCTCAGTTCTTGTCATTCCACTTAATAAGTAAAATTCCCAAAGGCAAGCAATTTTAGATGAAAAAGTTACTTGGAAGTGCATTATGTAAATAATGCATCTTTTGCTCTAAAAATCTTTAAATTCTTCTGTTTCTCTTATTTCTTCTAAAGATATTTTTTTAGTAGAAATATAGTTTTCATAAAGAAAGATATAGCTCTTATATATATCATTTGCTAATTTAGTTACATTTAAAACTTCACCTTCTGAGTTTTTTTAAATCTTTCATCAAAAATCTGTAGTAGGTACATTTTTTTCTAATAACTTCATTAAATTTTTTTCTGGACTTAACTTATACTTTTAAATTCTCAATTTGATATATGAATAAATTTTGTTGAGTATCTCCTTGAATAGATGTATTATCCCAGTCAAAAACTGCATAGCTATTAGTATTTCTATATTTTTTTCTATCAGCTTTTTCTAATACTTCCCTATTTTTTTAGGATTCCATCTTCCTTCATCTAATCTTACACAAGAATTTTCAATAGACATAAATAATCACACCTTTTTATATTATAGTTCAGACCAGTTTGCAGGATATACAAAATACATAAATTTTTGCATAGTTAGGTGCACTAAATTCTATTTTAGAGTTTTTTTAGGTATTAGGATAACATCTCCTGCTTCTCCTACTACTTTTCTTCCATCTATTAGAATTTCTAGTCTTCCTTCGATTATATAGTCTATTTCATCATAAGTCAATGTCCAAGGGAATGTAGTTTCTCTCATTTCCATTAAACCTGCTCCCTAATCTAGGGCTTTCTTGTAAAAGTGAATAAATCAGTTGTTGTAACTTGATCTTTTGGATTTCCTGTATCCATTTTCACTCTTTTTTTCTCATTTTGTTTAATTTAACTACTCCTACACCACTTTTGTCCATTTCCTTATATTCAGATTCTGGTTGTTCAGCTTTTCCTAATTCTTCTTGTATTACTTTTTCTGATTAATTCTTCTAATAATTCTTTGTTCATTTTCTACCTCTTATTTTGCTTTCTTAGTAGTAAATAGTACTTTAGCTATTATTATTGCTAAGATTCCTCCAGCAAGTTTTCCAGCTATCATTGGAGCTATCATAGCTTTGTCTACTCCACCTGTAAATCCTAAGTGATCTCCAAACACGAAAGCAGCACATACTGCAAATGCCACGTTCATAACTTTTCCATTAGGATCCATATCTTTCATCATACCAAACATTGGAATATTGTTAGCAAGTGAAGCAACTAATCCTGCTGCTCCTATTTCATTCATTCCTAATTTTTCTCCAATTTTTTCTAAAGGTTTTTTGAATACTTTTGTTATGAAATGTACTAGTGGGAAAGCTCCTGCAAGTACTATAGCTATTGACCAAATAATTCCCATACCTTCATCGATAGGTGCCATTCCAGGAATTACAACAATTTCCTGTTAAGTTTTTCAATGATTGCTGCAGCAAGTCCTATTGTAATAACTACTACAACTCCTGTTCCAAAAGTATGTAAATCCTGTTGTCATTTTTTTCAGGTATTAACCATAATCCAATTATAATTAATACTGCGAATATTATAATTGGTACTAAGTTTCTTAAAACAGTCATTAGTGGAAAACCTGCAACTAATCCACCAACAAGACAACCAAAAGGTATTGCAACCATACCTGCAAGAACTCCTTTTGCTAAATATGGTCTATCTTCTTTTTCTATAATTCCTAAAGCAACTGGTATTGTGAAAACTACTGTTGCTCCCATCATTGAACCTAATATTAATCCTGCAAATTTTCCAACCATTGGATCTTGTGCAAGACTCATTGCAAGAGGATATCCTCCCATATCATTTGCTAATAATGTTGTAGCAAACATTGCTGGGTCTGCTCCTAATGCTGAGTACACTGGTCCAACTATTGGTTTTAAGATATTTGCTAGAACTGGTGCAAGAGAAACTATTCCAACCATAGATAGAGCTAAAGCTCCCATAGCCATAATTCCTTCTTCAAATTTTTCACCATAACCAAATTTGTTTCCTATACATTTATCGATGGCACCAACTGCCATAAAAAAATACCATTATATAGATAATAATCTCATTTATTCCCATTATTTAAGTACCTCTCTTATTATTTTTATAACTTGCATTATTTTTTTCTTCATCTTGAATACCATAATCATTTCTTTTAGAATTTTTACAATTAGTCTAGCTACTTCTGTAAAATCTTCTGCTTTTTGATGATGTTGCAGCGACTTCTTCTTTTAAACAAGCACAGTCTGCAACTGATGGTTTTTACACTGACAAGTTTCTCCTCCATATACAACTTCAATATTGTGTTCTCTTATGTAGTCTTGTAAAGAAGAGGCTAAAATTGCTTTTTTTCATCTAAGTAAATTTTTTTCCATTACTAATTTGTTGTTCTACATCTTTTTAAAGTTATAAATTTCTTTTGCCATACACTCACCTTATTATTCTTCATCCATTCCATCAATTATTCCAATGATAGCTGCATCAACAGGTATATCTTTCATATTAAGTGCATTTCTTGCTGAACTTCCAGTAGAAATTATTACTTTTTCTCCTATCCCTGCTCCCACTGAATCAAATGCTACCATTCTCTTATTATCTTCAGTCTTTACAATTAAAAATTTTTAATCCATCTAAGCCATCATATTTCTTAGTTGCCCAAACATTTCCAATAACTTCACCTATAAGCATATTATCTCCTCTTTATAATCTCAATATTCTTGTCTTTTGCATATTCTTGTGCTGAACTTGTTACTATTGAATTTTCTATTACTAATCTTTTGATTCCTTTGATTTCTAGTTCTCTTAAACTATTTAAATCTAGCAATTTCTTGCTATATACTTCCTCTTTTTCTCTAAAGAGTTAATATAGAAATCTTTATTTTTCTATTTTTTTATTCCATAAGTTTTTATTTTTTTCAATATATTCCTCATATCTTTTTAGAACTGCAACAGGAATATTTTCATATTTAGAGTATTCTATTCCTTCTTTAATAATTATTATTTCTTTATTTTCTAGAAGGAATTTTTATAATTTTTCTTCATAATCATTTTCATAGATTGCATTAGATATATTATATAAATTTTTTTAGACTTAACTTAGAAACAACTAGTGTTTCTGCATTTTCAGAAAATTTCAAATTTTTGGCTTAATTTTTTTCCTCTATGTCTTTATCATCTCCAAGAAAAGAAATTTGTTTTTTTCATTTCTATTCCTTGTTCAGTTAAATACTTACTTAATTCTTTTTTTACTAATTCTATTATATTTTTTTCATCGAAGTTGTTATTCATTATCTATAATCTCCATTATCGTACTTTTAGAATGATTATATAGATGACATCACTTAAAAACATTGAATGCCTCTAATAAATCTTTTCTATTTACTTTGTAATCTTCAACAAAATAATCTATAGCTTGAATTTCTAATTCTCTTGCTAAAAATCTAAGCCTGTTTAACTTATGAATAGTTAAATCACTATTTAGTGATACTTCTAACAGATGTCCCTTTTTTAAAATATTCCTTTAGGATTATCTATGATTTCTTTAATGTCTTTTTATTGTTTTTTTGAGTCTAATAAAAATTTGATTTTTCTAAAATCTTATCTAATTTTTTTCTGCAACTATTATATTTTTGTATGAATTTTATAACAGTTTCAATATCTTTTATAAGTTTATTATTAGAAGATTGCTCTATTTCTTTTGCATTTAATAATAGTTCAGCTAAAGAAATGTGTCTATCTTTCCTCTTAAACTAATAAGTTTACTATTCTTTAGAAATTAGTACATTTCCATCAACCACTGTCATATATTCTGGTTTTTCGAAAATAGCATTCTCCATTTTTCCAACATATTTTGGCTTTTCATAGATGATTTTTTTCTTCTGTCTCTTCCCCTAACTCATTTTGTTTAGTTGAAACAGGAGCTTCTTCACCTTTTATGACTAATCTTATTCCTTTTTTCATTTTAAAAAAACTGTTTAGCTGATGGTGTTAAAAGAGTTCCTTTTTCGATTTCAAAAACATCGAAGGCTTCTTTTTCTATATTTAATTTTTTTAAAATATCTTCTGATAGAACCATTACTCTTCCTCCATCTTACCTTACTTTTCATTAGTAAAAAAACTTACAAAAAAATAAGTGAGTTACCTTATAATTTTTATTATTTAAAATTTTCTTTGAAGTAAACTATTCTATAATTTTTAAATAAGATTACTGCGACGTCCTATAATGTTGAAAAGAGCCTTTGTGGAGCTCTAGAAACATTATAGGCTGGCAAGTAATCTTTATATTTAATTAAAATTTTTTTATAATTTCTCAAAGAAAATTTTTAAAAAATCTATTCAGTAACGAACTATTTTTTTAAGTTTTTATCTTCTGTATTCTGCTATGATTCTTCTAATCATATCTTCTACTTCAGAATTTACTGTTGTTCCTGAGCAACAATTTGAATTGTCACTACCTTTTTTGAAGTCTGATAATTCTCTAACTCCAACAGCTACTCTTCTGATGTTTATTAAGTTCATAGGACTTACGTTATCTGAAGTTGAACTTCCTCCAACTGCTCCACATCCTAGTGTGAATGCTGGTGCTAGGTTAGTTGTTGCTCCAACTCCTCCAAGTGATCCTCCTACATTAACAAGCATTCTTGAAACAGGTTTTCTTAGAGCAAATTCTCTTATAATATCTTTATTTTCAGAGTGGATTATAAGAGTATGTCCTTCTCCTTCATTTTCAAGTAATTCTATAGCTCTTTCACAAGCTTTTTCTGCATTTTCTTCAACATAAAATGCTAATATTGTTGTTAATTTTTCTCTTGAATATGGGTTTGTTTTAGAAACTGTATTTTTGTTCAGATAACAATACTTTTACATTAGAAGGTATATTTAATCCTGCTAATTTAGCTAAAGTTTGTGCATCTTTTACCAACTATTTGAGGATTCATAGTTCCATTTGGTCTTAAAATAAATTTACCAAGTTTGTCACTTTCCTCTTTAGATAAGAAGAATCCTCCTTGTCTTCTAAATTCATCCATTACTGCTTCTTTGTTGCAAGGTTCAACGATTACTGATTGTTCAGAAGCACAGATTACTCCATTATCAAAAGTTTTACTTTCAATTATTTTTCTTACTGCTTCTTTAACATTCGCTGTTTTTTCTATGAAAGCTGGTCCATTTCCTGGTCCAACTCCAATAGCAGGTCTTCCTGAGCTATATGCAGCTCTTACCATTGCTTCTCCACCTGTTGCAAGAATTATTGAAGTGTCTTTAGATCTCATTAATTCATTAGTTCCTTCTAATGTAGGGATTTCTATAACTCCTATTAATCCTTCTGGTGCTCCTGCAGCAACTGCAGCTTTTTGCATTAATTTAACTGTGTCAATAACACAATTCTTTCGCATTTGGGTGTGGACTTACTATAACAGCATTTCCAGCTTTTAATGAAATTAAAGTCTTGTAAATTGCTGTTGAAGTTGAGTTTGTAGAAGGTGTTAATGCTGCTACAATTCCCATAGGTACTCCTACTTCTGTTACAGTATCTGTTTCATTTAAGATACCTACAGTTTTCATATCTTTTATATAGTCATAAACAAATTCATTTGCGAATTTATTTTTAATTACTTTATCTTCCCATTTTCCAAAGCCTGTTTCTTCATTGGCTTTTTTTGCTAGGTCTACATAGTGGTTTTTCATTTCTTGTACTATTGCATAAACCACTCTATCTATTTGTTCTTGTGTAAAAAGTTGAATAAAGTTTTTGTGCTACTTTTTGCTGCCTTTATTAAATCTCTTACTTGTTGGATTGATAATAAATCTTTATCCATTTTAATCCTCCATTCTATCTACTGCTCTAAATGAGTATTCAAAATAAGGGTGACTACTGTCACCCTTTATGAAATTTTAGTTGTTGCTTTTTGGTAATATTAATTCAACTTCTGAGTGAGGTCTAGGAATTACATGTACAGATATTAATTCTCCAACTCTGTCAGCTGCTGCAGCTCCTGCATCTGTTGCAGCTTTAACTGCTCCAACGTCTCCTCTTACCATAACAGTTACTAATCCTCCACCAACAAGTTCTTTACCTACTAGTGTTACGTTTGCTGCCTTTACCATAGCGTCTGCTGCTTCTACTGCTGCTACTAATCCTTTAGTTTCTATCATTCCTAATGCGTTTAATGTTGACATAATATTCATCTCTCCTTCTTATTTTTTTAAAAATTTATTTTTTTATGTTTTTGTTTTTTTATTTTTTTACTAACTTTTTAAGATTTCATTGATTTCTTCAATTTCTTCTTCAATATTTTTTTCATTTCTGAAATTTCTTCTTCAACTTCAGTTTCTTTAGGTTCTTCTTTCACTTCTTCTTTTGTTTCTTCAACAACTTTCTTCTTTTTGTTCAGAAGCTCTAATTTTCTTTTGATAATCTTTTTCAACAGAATCATCAGGTCTTGGTATTACATGGCTACCTACATAAACTCCCATGTCTTTTTATTGCCATAACAGCGGCTTCTACTGAAGCTTTTACTGCTGCTACATCTCCTTCAAACTCAATACATACAAGTCCACCTTTTGTGTGTTCTCTGTTTATTAGTTCAACTTGTGCAGTTTTTAAAGCTATATCTGCTGCTACAATGGCTCCAACCATTCCCCTTGTCTCTATTAGTCCAAGTGCTTTCATATTTTACTCCTTAGATTTTTTTAGGGTTTTGTGCAACAAACTTAACTGCTTCTGCAAAAGCATCACAAGCAGATTTACAAGCTGATTGACTTCCTGTTAATAATCCTCCACCAAAGTTTGTTTCTGAAGGTGGTCCGAAGAAAGCTGCTAATCTTACATCTGCTGCTTTTAATGCTGCATCTAGTGCATACATTGCTTCTAAAGGAGGTGCTATTAAATATGCTAATGCTTCTCCTTCTTCTATTCCAGCTGTTTTAGATAAATAGCTTCCTGTTCTTGATACACAGTGTGCATAGTAAGGAACTGTGTCATCTTCGTTTGCACTATAGAAACAAGCTCCATTTTCAATAAAGTCCACAGCTGCATTTAATCCACTTTTAACTTCAGCAGGATTTGGTCCAGCCATTATTCCTATTACTTCTCCTGCTAATTTTGTATTAGCATTTGCTGCTCCTCCATAGAATGATTTAGCATATACAATTACTACTTCTGCCATTTTTGTAGCTTCATCTAAAGCTGTATAAGTAACATCGTCACTGTCAGCTGTAATAATTCCAATACTTCTATAACCATTTGGAAGATTTAATTCTTCTGCCATTTTAGCATCTACATTTGGTATTAGCTTTACAGATAATACACTAGCTCTTAAAGCATCATTTATCATTTTAACCTCCATACCTTTACTTTATTATATATAATATCTAGTAAAAAGTAAGTGAATTACGATTGTAGATTTTTAAATAAAAAAATCAAATAGAGTGAGCCGAGCAAATCTCGCTTTGTTTGAGTGAAACGAGTTTAGCGAATTTGCAGCGAACTCTTGATTTTTATTGTTAAGAAATCTACTCAGTAATGAACTACTTTTACTGCAAAATTACAATTTTAAATCTTGTCCACTTGCCTTAGCATCTAAAACTTTTTTAATGATGTGAGCAATATGTGCTCCAGCTTCTGCTGCTGGTGTACCTTTTATATGAATGTTAGATACAACAGTTCTCTTAGCTTCTGGCATACCTACATATGCTTTATACATAATGTAAGCACTCATACTTTCAGCTGTTGCTAATCCTGGTCTTTCTCCAATTAGTACACAAGTAACTTCTGCTCCTAAAACTTCTGAAACATCATCAGCAAGTCCAACTCTTGCAAGTTTTGCAAAGAATGGAGTTCCTACTGAAATTCCATAAGATTTTAAACCATTTAAAAGTGCTGGTAAACAGTCTTCAATGTTTGCTTCAATAGCAGTTGAACTTAATCCGTCTGCAACAAATACTTGAACTGTTGGATTTTGTATACATTTTTCTTTTAATATTTTTACTGATTCTTCATCAAGTCTTCTACCTAAATCAGGTCTTGTGATATATTGATCTTTATCTTGACATCTTGATTTAACAGTAAATAGGTTATTAGCTTTTTAAAAAAATCTTCACTAACATCAGTTAAAACAGCATCTTGTGCTGCAGCATGGTCTGCTCTTAATCTTAACATTGTATGTGTAGTATATCTTGAACCTGCTCTTGATATTCCTAATCTTGCAGGAGTTTTTTTCTTTTATATTTTTAAAAATTCTTCTCTATTAGCAGGATTCTTTAATTCTATAACTTCTCTTAAATCTTCTTTTGTAATATCATCTATAATTCCATTTTTCTATAACACTTGCAGATGCAGAAGGTTTTTTTACTTCATTATTTACTGAAGTTCCTTCAACAGCCATTTCTTTTTAAAACTTTTCCTATAATTTCTTTTTAGCTCTAATTCAGAAACCATTTATATCCTCCTTATTTAAGAAATACTGAAGGATCTCCAGCCTTCTCTGTTAATTTTCCATCTTCTGTCATAAATCCATATTTTACTAACCATTCTTTAAATTCTTTAATTGGATGCTTACCAAATAATTCTCTTAAACTTTGGTTGTCATGGAATCCAGTAGTTTGATAGTTAAGCATTATATCGTCTCCAGCTGGAATACCCATGAAGTAGTTACATCCAGCAGTTGTTAATAATGTAGCTAAAACTTCAACGTCGCTTTGGTCAGCTTTCATATGGTTTGTATAACATACGTCAACTCCCATTGGTAAACCATGTAATTTACCCATGAAGTGGTCTTCAAGACCAGCTCTTATAACTTGTTTACTATCATATAGATATTCAGGTCCTATAAATCCAACAACTGTATTTACTAGGAAAGGTTGGAATCTTTTTGCGAATCCATAACATCTAGCTTCCATAGTAACTTGGTCTGCTCCATTATGTGCATCTGATGATAATTCAGATCCTTGTCCTGTTTCAAAGTACATTACATTTGGTCCTGCAGCTGTACCTTGTTTTAAAGCAAGCTTTCTAGCTTCTTCTATCATAGTTCCATTTATTCCAAATGCTTCATTTCCTTTTTCAGAACCAGCTATACTTTGGAATATCAAGTCTACTTTTGCACCTCTTTTGATAGCTTCCATTTGTGTAGTAACGTGTGCTAATACACAAGTTTGAGTAGGAATATCATAATCAGTTTTTACTTTATGTAATCTTTCCATAACTGCCATAACACTATCAACGCTGTCATCAACTGGGTTTAATCCTATAACAGCATCTCCCATTCCATATGTTAATCCTTCTAAAGTAGAAATCATTATTCCATCAGGATCGTCTGTTGTATGGTTAGGTTGTAATCTTACTGCAAGAGTTTCTTTTCCACCTATTGTTGTGTTACAGTGTGCATAAACTTCTATTTTGTTAGCTGCAACTATTAAGTCCATATTAGACATTAATTTAGTAACAGCTGCTATCATTTCTGATGTAAGCCCTCTTCTAATCCAATTAATTTTTTCAGGAGTAGCCTCATAACTTAAAAGCCATTCTCTTAAATCAGAAACTGTCCAATCCTTTATTTCATCATAAACTTGAAGATTTAAGTCATCTATGATGATTCTTGTAACCTCATCTTCCTCGTAAGGAACTGCAGGATTTTCCTTTAAATCCTTTAAGGTAATTTTTGATAAAACAACCTTAGCTGCCACTCTTTCCTTTGATGAACTTGCTGCAATACCTGCAAGTGTATCTCCAGATTTTCTTTCATTAGCTTTTGCCATAACTTCTTTTAAAGAAGAAAAATTGTAAACATGGTCAAATAGCTTAACACTTAATATCATACCTTCACCTCTTTTTATTAATCAAAAATTATCTATAATTTTTTTAATACCAATGTTTTTTTACAACCACTGGTAGCACACTGCCCATACCTAAAGGTTTTCCAATATCAATATAGTCTCCATCATTAACTTTTATACTATCAACACAGATTATTTGAACTTTTTCCACCTGTATTTAGCATCAAACATTGACCCTAAAACTTTACCAATATCGCTTTCAACAACCACAATAATTCTACTTACACTCTTAAAGACTTGTGATATAGATTCTGCTATTCCAACAATTTTTCTTATACTTCATATTGTTTTTCTCCAACAACACCTATAGCAACATCTTGTCTTCCTTCATTATTTCTAAACCAATCTAATCTTTTGTTCTAATCTTTCTTTAAATTCAAATAGATTTTTCTTCATCTTCTTTATTCATCTTTATAACAGGAATATTTTTTTATAGGTAAAGATGTCTTCATCTGTGTAAGTTATTGTACTTCCACTGATTTCAGTTGTATAGTTTCCTGCTCCAACAACAGTAGCTCCTATTGTCTCTCCAACTCTTACATACTCTACACCTGCTACATCAAAGGCTTTTTTTAATTTCTTTACCTAAGATTATTCCTATATCACCATATTTGAATTCATCTCCACTATAAATAAATCATATATTAAATCTGCAACTCCACCTGAAAAACTTACATATTTCAATTTATTATCTTTATTATGGAAATCTTTATATGTTATTAATAACTCATAGTTTTTAGTTTTAGGTTTATAATAAACTGCTTGCAATAAGATATCTGCAACTTCTTTACATAATTTAACTATTTCTGATTTTTTTCTACTTTTAGAACCCACTCTAATATTCAAACCTAGATTTTCTATAAGTTTTGTAAATTTATCACTTATATAGTCAACTGTCATTGTTGCTGTATTTATCTTTATAAGTCTTCCACCTATATCTAGACAAGTTGTATCCATAACCTTTCCCTTATCAAAATAACAAATATTCGTTGTTCCTCCACCTATGTCTAAGTTAAATATTTGTGTATTTCTTTTTTCAGAGAAATCCATAGCTCCTGAACCTTTTCCAGCTATAATACTTTCTAAATCTGGTCCTGCTGTTGCAACAACGAAGTCTCCTGCCATTCCACTAAGTGCATTTAAAACTTCATTGGCATTTGATTTTCTTGCAGTTTCTCCTGTTATTATAACTGCTCCTGTTGATATAGCAGCTGGTGACATTCCTGCTTTTCTATACTCTTCTTCCACAATCTTTTTTACAGCTTGTGCATCTATTTCTGTTTGACTTACAAGAGGAGTGAAATAGATTTGGCTTCTATATACCACATCTTTAGAAACTATTTTTTTATTTGTGGTACTCTTGCCCCAGAAGACATATTTTCTAAGACTATTTTACTAAAAACAACCTGTGTTGTAGATGTACCTATATCTATTCCAACACTATTAATCTCTTCTCTCATAGAAAACTCCTTTTTTTGATAATAAAAAAAAGCTGTGAACAGAACTATCCTGTCCATCAGCTTCATTGCTTTTTATTTTTAATGATACACCTCATTGTGTATCTCTATTTAATTTTTTTAAAATCAAACTCTATTGTAGTTCCTCTATCTTTTTACTTCTTATTTCAAGATTGCCCTTTTAATTTATCTTTCACTAGAGAACTGATTATTAAAAGTCCCATACTATCACTTTCTTTTTTTACTTCCATTCCGACGCCATTATCAGAAATTATTATTTTTAGAGAAAGTTTCTCCTTTTAATATCTTTTATATTTATATTACCACTATCCTTTGTGGTAAAAAGCATGTTCTGTAGCATTCTGTACAATCTCATTCACAACTAAGGCTACTGATGTTGCCTTATCAGAACTTATAGAGAACTCATCACCTACTATATTAAACTCTATTTTTTTCGATTTGTCAATATTATTTTTTTAAAAATAATTTTGACATAAAAATTTCTAAAATATGTTTTTATTGAAATAGTATCTATTCCTGTAGTTGATAAAATTTCATGTGTAATAGCTATACTTAAAATTCTATTTATAGTCTCATCTAAGATCTTTTTTTCATCTCTAAATTCTTTACACGTCTTTTTTTGTATTCTAAGTAAACTTGCCACAGTTTGTAAATTATTCTTTACTCTGTGATGAATTTCTTTAATAAATACTGTTTTTTTAATTTTAATTCTTCTTCATATTTCTTTTTCTTCAGTTATATCTTTTTATGATTAAGGTTACTCTTTTTAATATCTTCATTTATCTTACTAACAAGACATTGAACATTTAAAATAAAATCTAAAAATTCTTACTTCTTTTTGTTTATACTTTTCTGGATCTTCAACGATGTCATTGTATTTAGCTCTTTCAAAATAGAGATTTTTCAAAACTTTCTCCCACTATTGAAGGAACACCTAACTTTTTCATACAAAATCTTGGCAACTTTATTTTGCATAGGTAGCGTGACCATTTCTATTGAAAATAATAATTCCATCATTTATATATTCAGTAACCCTATCTTTTAAGCTATCTATTTGACCTATTAAAATTCCAGTAGATTTTTATTGTATTCTTTTTTTCAAAAAAATTCTCTCTGTTGTTCATTGTACTCTATAATTACAGTACAGATAACTTCATCTAGAGAATTAAATATTGGAAGTATATTTTGTAAGACATTAGCTTTTTCTTGAGTAACTGCCTTATAGTTTCTAGAAGGTAAACCTGTTTCAAAAGTTCTAAACACTGCAGGTTCATCTATTCTATAGGCTATTTCTCCAGCAATATTTTTTTGTATAGAGACTATTTTTTTCAGGTCTTGCATGAAACACTACCATAGCTTCATCTTCTTTTTTTAGTAGGACAGTCTAAAAAAACGTCCATATCCAGTATATTACCCAATATTGTCGCCACATTTGACATCTGTTCAACAATTTCTATATCAGCTGGACTTAAAGTTGCACAAATTTTACATAATAATTTTAGCATTACTCTAAGCCTCCTGTCATAATGATTATCTCTGCCAATTTTGACATAGATATTCTTTTTTTGCATACTCAAGTCACGCATCTTTTTATATGCTTCTTCTTCAGATAGAGTATACTTAGCCATAACTATTCCTTTGGCTCTTTCTATAACTTTTTCTTTCTTCAAGTTTCTTTTTAGTTTCTTCAACTTCTTTCTTTAAATCATCATATAATTTATAGTTCTTATAAATTAGTTTCAATCTTTCAAGAAAAATAGGTTCATCTATAGGTTTTTAAAATATAGCCCATAACTATTGTATTTGAAGCCTCTTGGATATACTCAGCAATATTATAGGCTGTTAAAATTATGATACAACCTTTAAAACCATCTTCTTTTCAAAAATATTTGCAACTTTTAAGCCTGAAATATATGGTATTTTTATGTCTAAAAGAACTATATCAGGTTGCAATTTTTTACAAATTTCAACTGCTTCTATTCCATCTGTAGCTTCTCCCACTACATCATAGCCATTCTCTTTTAATATTTCTATTAGATCAATTCTTGTAAGTGTTTCATCTTCCACTACAACAACTCTAAGACTCATCTGCTACCAACCTTTTTCTAATTTCTTCTAAGCCCTCACTGTCATCAAGTCCTATTGTAAATACTTCTGTTACTCCTGCTTCCACTAAAAACTTTCTACTTCTTTCAACATTAGCATTTTCTAAATCTGTCTTAGTTATAACCCCAATAACTTCTTTTCTAGGAAACATTGTTGAAAATTTTGGTGGAAATAATGTTGCTCCATCTATTGCTGATTGTACTAAAACTATTAGTTTAGCATCTGCTGATAAAACTAATAATGATTTATAGTACATCTTATTTTCAACATACTCACCTGGAGTGTCTATAATTTTACTTTTTGTATGTAACAGATTGTGTTTTTTTATATTTAACTTCTTCATTCATTAATTTTTTTGAGTTAAAGTTGTTTTTCCCACAACCTGTTCTACCTATTAACATAGTCTTTTTCATAATTAAGACCTCGTAATTTCACAGATATAGAACTTTAAAGTTTCTTGTAAAAATGCAAGAACAGCTTTAAGTGAAGATTCCACACTTGCAAAATCTCCTGTTAATAAAAGTGTTCCACTAAATCTATCTAAAAATCCCAATTCTATGCTACCAGATTTAATTGCTATGTCTGCACTTATTATTGCAGCTTCTCCTGGTGTTATTGTCAATATACCAATAGCATTTGTCTTTTCCTCATCAAGCCCTAACTTTACACACATATCTCTATCAGGATTTGCTATTAAATGTGCAAGTGTCACTTGTTTCCCCGGTACATATTCTTGAATTGTTCTTTGTTTTTCCATTTTATCCTCTCTTTCTATATATCCCATCTGCAACTAAAGAGGCTCTTTTATTCTCTAGAACATTGTGAACTCTCACAATATCTACTCCTTTTTGTATTCCTATTACTGTAGTTGCAACTGTCCCTTCAACTCTTTCGTCGAAAGGTAAATCATTAAGAAGTTTACCTATAAATCTCTTTTTTGAAGCACCCAATAAAATAGGTCCCATATCATTTAACTCATCTAATCTTGATAAAACTTCTATGTTTTTGTTCACTATTTTTTTCCAAAACCTAAAGCCTGGATCTAAAATTATTTTTATTTCTATCAATTCCATATTCATCTGCTATTTTATATGTTTTTTTCAAAAACTCTCTTAAAACTAGCATTATATCTTTATTATATACTTTCATCATTTTGATTGTGCATTGCAATAAGTGGAAGATTACATTCTTTTACAAACTTAGCCATTTCCCTTTATCATATTGCAAACCCCAAATATCATTTTATTATATCTGCTCCAGCTTTCACTGCTTCTTTTGCCACTTCATGTTTATATGTATCTATAGAAATTATAGTATTTAATTCTTTAGAAATCTTTTTCTACTATAGGCACTACTCTTGAAATTTCTTCTTCTACTGTTATTTGAGTATGACCCTGGTCTTGTAGACTCTCCACCTATATCTATGATGTCTGCTCCATCAGCAATTAACTTTTTTTCTGCTTGTTTCATTGCAGCATCTAAGTTATTATATTTTCCTCCATCTGAAAAAAAGAATCAGGAGTTACATTTAATATTCCCATTATTAAGGTTCTTTGACCTAAAATAATTTCTTTTTTTCCACAACTAATTTTTCATTTTTCAAGCTCCTTTCTAAGTGCAGTAATTCTCTTTGAAAGTAAAGGATGAACAAAAATTAGGTATTATTTCTTCTAAAGGTTTTAAAACAAAATCTCTATATTCCATATATGGATGAGGCACTATCAAATCATCTTCTTCTATAACTTCCTTATTATAGAAAATTATATCTAAATCTATTATTCTTGGTCCCCATTTAATTTTTTTCTTTCTCTTCCCATTCTTATTTCGATGGCAAGTAATTCTGTTAAAACTTCTCTTGCTGTTAATAAAGTCTTTATTCCTATACAAGAATTTAGAAAATCATCTTGTTCTTTATAGCCAAAAAGGTTCTGTTTCTATGATTTTTACTTTCTTTTTATAATAAAAGTATCCCTTATTTTTGACACTTCTTTTTATGGCTTTTTCTAAGTTTTCTTTCTTATTACCCATATTTGAACCTAGTGAAAGATATACTTCATTCCATTTTTCTTGTAATTTCAACAGCAACATCTTTAAGTGGTAGTCCGACTGGTGCCCAAGGTTTTTTTAATCTCTAATTTTACTTCTTTTATTAAAGGAAAAGATAATAACACTTCTCTTGCTATATCCTCTGCTAAAGTTTCTATTAAATCATATTTTCTTTTTGAAAAAAAGACTTTTCTTTAACTGTTTCAGCGACTTCACCATAGTGAGTTGTCTTTGTTATATCATCATTAGCTTCTCTCAAATTAGTACTAAGTTCTAGACTTAGATAAAAATTTTTTTGTCCCTAATTTTTTTCTTCTTCAAAAACTCCATGATAACCTATAAATTCCAAATCTCTTATATAAATTTTATCCATTCCTCTTCCTCACGTCCTTATAGATATAAAAATACAAATAAAACAAACGAACTGTGAATGACGAATTTTGCCGTTAAATGCTATGTTAATGAGCGTTAAAAAGCAGATGTTTGAACGAAGTGAGTTCTGCTTTTTAGCGAATGATTAGCATTTTAGGCTTAAAAATTCAGTCTCAACAGGAGTTGTTTTATTTGCTATTTCAATAGTGCTAGAACTTCTAATTTTTTTATTAATATCAGTTTCAAATATACCTTTTGCAGAAGTTGTCAAAATTTTAGTATTTTTCTTTCTTTTGTCCTCTCATAGTCATACATAAATGCTTTAGCTTCTACAACTACATAAACTCCTTGACAATCTAATAACTCATAGATATATCTTGCTATTTCTTCTGTAAGTCTTTCTTGCAACTGAGGGTCTTCTTGATAAAAATTTCTATAAGCTTTTAATATATCACCAAAACCAAAAAAATCTTTTTTTATTTGGTACATAGGCTATACAAATAGTCCCCAAAAAAAGGTAGAAAATGATGTTCACACATAGAATAGAAGTCTATATTTTTTTCTCCATAATAAGTTCATTATTATTGATGTCAAAAGTTCTTGTTAAAACTTCTTTTGGGTCAATACCTATCCCATAGAAAAATTTCTTTATAACTATCAGCTATTCTTTTTAGGTGTATCTTTTTAGTTCGGCCTTGTATTCAACATCTCCCAAAGCTTCAACAACTTCTAAAAAGCATTTTTCTATCCTTTTTGAGTCCATTTTTCCTCCATTAATCTATCTTATTTAAATAAGCTATTCTATCAAATAAATTTTTAATAAAAGTTAATTGATTTATTCTATTTTCTCTTATATTTTTTTATCTTCATCCATTACTATAACAGCTTTCAAAGTACTTTATCTATAGTTGGAACTAAAGAGATTATCTTTTCAAAAGTAATCTGCATATTCATTTTCTTTTAATAGATTTTTTTCTGCTTCTTCTCCAATTCTCTTTGCTTCTGCATATAATGTTTTTTTCTATTTCTTCTTTAAATAGTTTTTTTCTTTTACTGTAACATTATTGTTACCTTTTTGTTATGATATTAGTAACTCTTTTGCAACTTGTAAAAAGAGCTTCAAGTTTATTTAAAGCTAGTTTTTCACTAATTACTTTTTACTATTTCTAAAGCATTTGTGATATTGTCTGCATCTCTATCTAACACAGCTAGAACTATATCTTTTCTATATTTCATATCTGTGAAAGACATTTATCATTCTTTGTTTTAAGAAATCTAAAAACATCTGCTTCAACTTTTGCTCTATCAGCTTTTTAATACTTGATCAGCTTGTAAAAGCATCTAGTGAAACATTTACCAACTCTTTTTAATGAAATATTGATATTTGCATTTATTATTATATTAACTATTCCTAAAGCAGTTCTTCTTAAAAGCAAATGGGTCTTTTTGAACCAGTAGGAATTAATCCTACACCAAAACAACCAACTAGAGTATCTATTCTATCTGATAATCCTGTGATTATTCCTTCTATTCCACTAGGTAATAAATCTCCTTGGAATCTAGGATAGTAGTGTTCTTTTTATTCCTATAGCTACTCCTATTTCTTCTCCACGTTCCATAGCATATTTAGATCCCATAAGTCCTTGAAGTTTTTGTAAATTCTTTTTCACCTATCATATTAGAAACTAAGTCTGCCTTAGCTAATTTTTACAGTTCTTAAAATATCAGCTTTCATGTAGTTATATTTTTAATTTTTCCTATTAAGAACTCAGCTATTTTTTTCAGTTCTCTTAACTTTATTAAACATTGTTCCTAAATCTTTTTTTGGAAAACTACTGTTTTTAATTTTTCTACGTTCTGATCTAAAGGAATTTTTTTAAGTCTTCTTGATAGAAGAATCTAGCATCTGCAAGTCTTGCAGATAAAACTTTTTCATTTCCTTCTTTTTACATTTTTGAGAAAAATCTATACCATTTCTTATAACTATAAATTTAGGGAAGTAATTTTTCCTTTTTTTATCTAAGATAGGGAAATATCTTTGATGAACTTTCATAGATATTATTAAAACTTCTTGTGGAACTTCTAAGAAATCTTCTGAGAAATTTCCAACAATTGCATAAGGATGTTCTACTAAGTTTGTAACTTCATCTAATAAACCTTCATCAATATCTGCTTTTTTTCATCTTCTAATAATGCTTTTATTAATCATTTCTTCAATCATTTTTTTCTTCTTTCAGAAATATCAATAATCACATTATTTTTCCCTTATCTTCTTTAAATAATCTTCAACTGAAGAAACTTCAAATTCTTTTTCCAAAAATCTATGTCCCTTTTGATTTATTTGAACTCTTTATACCTTCTATTTCAAATTCTACTACATTATTTCCATATAGTGCTAAAAACCATTCTATAGGTCTTGCAAATCTGATAGTTTTATCAGACCATTTCATTGATTTAGGGAATGTTTCTTCTAAAAACTAATTCCTTTTAAAAATTTCAGGAAGTAATTTTTTTCAGTAGGTTCTCCTTTTGCAAAATCTTTTTAAAAAGCTATGTATTCACCTTTATCATTTTTTTACTATTTCAATTTGACTTTTCATCAATTTTATATGCATTTAAGAACCCTTCTCCAGCTTTTAGAAAGTTCTCCATCTTTATATGCTCTTTCTCTTGATGATCCCTATATTTAATTCATCTAAATCTTCTTGCATTTCTGCAACTTCATCAACAACTAGAACAAGTCTTCTAGGTGTTCCATAAGTTTTGATTCCTTCATATTTTATTCTATTATTCTTTAATTTCTTTTCAAAAATTACTTTTTTTAAATCAGTTAAAGCTTGACTCAAAAATCTTGCAGGTATTTCTTCCATTCCAATTTCAAATAATAATTTCACTTTATATTCCTCCTCTTTCTTTTTATCTTTTTAATAAAAAAATAATTATGCTATTTTTGCTATTAACAAATCTCTTAAAAAAACTATAAAAAAATAAGTGAGTTACAAATATAAGAATTTAAAATAATTTTTACTAAGCTACTGCGACGTCCATTATTGTTGAAGGAGCCTTTGTGGAGCTCCTGAAACACTAATGGCAGGCAAGTAGCTGTATATTATCTAAAAATCTCCTTAGTAACGAACTATTTTTTTAAGTTTTTAGAAAGTTTTTTATTTTTTTATTTAAAAGAGGGTAGCCTAAGGCTCTTTCTATTTTCTACAAATACTTCAGCACATCTTCTAGCTAAATTTCTAACTCTTAGAATATATCCCATTCTTTCAGTAGTTGAAATAGCTCCTCTTGAATCTAAAACATTAAATGTATGAGAACATTTTTAAAACATAGTCATAAGCTGGTAAAAACAAGTCCTTGATCTAAAACTTTTTTTAGCTTCGTCTTCATATTCATCAAACCATTTTAAAATGTTTATCTAGGCTTGCAAGTTCAAAAAGAGTATTTAGAGTTTTTCAAATTCAAATTGATATCTCATATCTCCATATTTTACTCCCTTAGTCCATTCTAAGTCATAAACATTTTTCTTTATTTTTGAATGTATAGTGCAAGTCTTTCTAATCCATAAGTTATTTCAACTGGAACTATATCTAATTCTAATCCTCCAACTTGTTGGAAGTAAGTGAATTGAGTTATTTCCATTCCATCTAGCCATACTTCCCAACCAAGTCCCCAAGCTCCAAGAGTAGGTGATTCCCAGTCATCTTCTACAAATCTTATATCATGTTTTTCAGGTTCTATTCCTAAAACTCTTAAACTTTCAAGATATAATTCTTGTATATTAGTTGGTGATGGTTTCATAATAACTTGAAATTGATGATGTTGATAAACTCTGTTAGGGTTATCTCCATATCTTCCATCTTTTGGTCTTCTTGAAGGCTCTACATAAGCCACGTTCCAAGGTTCTGGTCCTAATGCCATTAAGAATGTATTAGGGTTAAATGTTCCAGCTCCCTTTTTCTATATCATAAGGATTTCCTATTATACAACCCTTAGAACTCCAATATTGTTGCAAAAGAAAAAAATTATTTCTTGAAATGTCATTTTTATTTCACCCTCTTTTTCTATTAAAAATTAAATGTTCTATTATTATCAAAATTACACCTATATTTATCCATACATCTGCAAAGTTAAAGATGAAAGACCAAATACCTCTAAAGTCTAGCATATCTATTACAAAGCCTCTAAACAGTCTATCTATCATATTTCCAACTGCTCCTGAGAATATCATAGTATAGGCTATTCTTTCTAAGAAACTTATCTTTTTAAAAATTCTTGCAGAAATAGAATAAGATTAAGCCTATTGCTATAAGTGCTAAAATACTTACTATATCTATTTTTTTCCTTGAAAAAGACCAAAAGGCAACCCTTTATTTTGAACATATGTCAAATTAAAAAAGTTATCTATTATTGGAATTGTATCCCCAACATATAGAGTACTGTGAACTATAAATTTTGAATACTGGTCTATTATAAGTAATATTAAGAATAAAAATATATAAATCATACTTTCTCCTATTTCAATACTCCTGTACATCTTGGACATAGTGTTGGATGTTCTGGATCAGTTCCTAAATCGTCATATTTTCCAACATCTTTCACATTTTTCTCCATCTGCATGAGTAATTTTTTATTTTTTAAGTTTTTCTATTTCTTCAGCAGCAGTAAAAGTTATCATCACTAGAGTCTGCTACTTCTATATCAGAAACGATAAATACTGTTTCTAATAGTTCTAGATTTTTCTTTTTATAAATTCTTTTTAAAGCATTGTCTTCAGTGTATAGGCTAACTTTAGCATCTAAAGAGTTTCCTATTATTTTATTTTTCACCTTGTCTTGCTTTTTTTCTAATTTTTTTATTTACTTCTTTTTCTTAGTTTTTATTATTTGTTGCCATTTTTCATCTAATTCAGGATTTAGATATTCATCATTATTTACATACCAATCAGCTAAGAATACAGATTCTGCTTCTCTTGCTTTCTGCTGGTAAGTTTTTCCCAAATTTCTTCAGCTGTAAATGAAAGTATAGGTGCAACCATTTTTTTCGTTAGAGTCATTAAAATTTCATACATAACTGTTTGTGCAGCTCTTCTTGCAACAGAATCTTTCTTTTTCAGTATAAAGTCTATCTTTTATTATATCTAAGTGAAAGCTGACATATCTATTGCTGCAAAAGTAATGTATTCCTTGGAATAGATTATAGAATTCATATTTATCATAACTTTCAGTTACACTTTCTCTTCAATACTTCTAATTTATTTAAAGCCCATTTATCTATTTCTAACATATCTTTATATGCTACTTTATCAGTTTTTGGGTTGAAATCATAGCTGTTTCCAAGTATATATCTTGCAGTATTTCTTATTCTTCTATATGCTTCTGACATTTGTTTGATTATATTATCAGATATTCTTACGTCATCTCTATAGTCAACAGAACCACACCAAAGTCTTAATATATCTGCTCCATAAACTTTTATTACATCACTAGGTGCAACTGTGTTTCCTAATGATTTAGACATTTTCTTTCCTTCACCATCATTAACGAATCCATGAGTTAATACACTCTTATAAGGTGAATCTCCAGTTGATGCAACTGATGTTAAAAGTGAAGTATGGAACCATCCTCTATGTTGATCTGAACCTTCAAGATATAGATCACATGGTCTATGTAATCCTTCCCAAACTTCTAAAAACTCCTCTATGGCTACTTCCTGAATCAAACCAAACGTCCATTATATTTGTTTCTTTTTCTTAATTTTAATCCTTTTTAGATTATATTTAACTAATAATTCTTCTCCGATTAATTCTTCTGGAGTTTTTTTCAACCCATATATTAGAACCATGTTCTCTTACTAGACCACATATTCTATCTAATATTTCTTTATGGAATATTTCTTCATTTGTTTCATCATTATAGAAATATTGGAATAGGAACTCCCCATACTCTTTGTCTTGATATACACCAGTCAGGTCTTGTTTCCATCATAGAACCTATTCTATTTTTCCCCCAAGCTGGTATAAAGTTTATTTCATCTATAACTTTTAGAGTTTTTTCTCTCAAATCTCCACCTTCCATTCTAATGAACCATTGTTCAGTAGCTCTGAAGATAACAGGAGTTTTAGATCTCCAGTCATGTGGATATGAGTGATTTATTTCTTGCATTTTTAAGATATGCCCAGTTTCAGTTAAATGTTTTATTATAGCTTTATTAGCTTCTGAATAAACAAGTCCTTTAAATAGGTCTCCAGCTTCTTCTGTTAAGCAACCTCTATGGTCTATTGGAGATATAACTGGTAATTTATAGTTAAGTCCTACAACATAGTCATCTTGTCCATGTCCTGGTGCAGTATGAACTGCCCCTGTACCTGCATCAGCAGTAACGTGGTCTCCTAAGATTACAAGTCCTGTTCTTTCTAAGAAAGGATGTTGATATGTTGTATATTCTAATTCTTTTCCTTTAAATTCTTTTTAAAAGTTCAGCATTTTCTATTCCTATATCTTTAAATGCACTTTCTGCTAAACCTTTAGCAAGTATTAAATTACCTTTTTCTGTTTTATATAGTCCGTAGTCAAAGTTTTCATTTAAACATATAGCTACGTTCGCTGGTAATGTCCAAGGTGTAGTTGTCCATATTAATACATAAGCATCTTCATTAAATCCTATTTTATCTAATAAATCTTTATTAGCTTGCATTCTTACATAAATAGATGGTGATACATGATCATAATATTCTATTTCTGCTTCAGCAAGTGCTGTTTCTGTTGCAGGTGACCAATACACAGGTTTTAAACCTTTGAATATATAACCTTTTTCATAGATTTCACCAAATAATTCTAATTGTTTTGCTTCAAATCTAGGGTCAAGAGTTAGAATAAGGATGATCCCAATCTCCTAAAACTCCTAATCTTATAAATTGTTCTTTTTGGATTCCTACCCATTTTCTAGCATATTCTTCACAACGTTTTTCTTATTTCTAATGGTGACATTTCTCTTGCCTTTTAGCAACACCAACTTCTTTAACCACTTGTAATTCTATTGGTAGTCCATGTGTATCCCAACCAGGAACATAAGGTGATTTAAATCCTCTAAAAGTTTTATATTTTATTATTATGTCTTTTTAATATTTTTATTTAAAAGCATGCCCTATATGAGTATTTCCCATTTTGCATAAGGTAGCTCATCGTGTAATATAAAAGCTTTCCCCATTTTTATTTTTTTCTAAAGCCTTTTTCATAAATCTTTTTTCCTCAGTCCATTTTGTGATATACTTTGGTTCTTTGTTAGGCAGATTAGCTTTCATTTGAAAATCTGTCTTTTGGTAAATGTAGTGTACTTGTGTACTCTTTTCTCATTCATTGGTTTGTTTCCTCCCTGTATTCATTAAAAATTATTCTTATCTTTGTTCCAACATCTAATTCAGAAGATATAGACATAAATCCATTATGTTCTTTAACTATCTTGTATATTGTTATAAGTCCTGTTCCCATAATACTATTCCTGTGACTTCTGAATAAGGCTTTCATAACAGCTTTAACTTCTTCTGGAGTCATTCCAACCCCATTATCAATTATTTCTAAAGATAATACGATTATTTTTTTGTCACCTACAACAACTATATTAATTTTTCTTATCCAACTTATTTCTAGTTAAAATAGCATTTATAGAGTTTCTTAAAATCTGTATGAACATTTGATATATTCTTTTTTTATCTCCATACATATTACCTGAAAAAAATCTATAAATAATGAAATATTTATTCCATATTTTTCTTAAAAATTTTTTTCACTATTATTAACTATTTTTCTCTATCAGTTTTCTCAAAAGTTAAATACTTTAAAATGACTCTTACTATTATCCAAAGAATCTTTTTATAACGATGTTTTTCTTCTTTTTCATCTTTTAGATATCTTTTTTTATCTTCTCTATATCTTTACTATTATATCTATTATTCTCCAATTTTTTTCAATAAAACTTTCTACATTGTGAATTAACCTCTTATTATCTTTTAATAAATTTATCTGATACTTTAGACATTGTTAAGTATCTTTCTTTCATAAGTTTACTTTCACCTAGAATAATATTTTTTTATTCTTGTCAATAAGTTCATCAATAAAAGGCTGTTTACTTCAACTTCTTCTTCAGAAATCAAATTATTTTTTTACCAAAATAATCTACCAAGATACAACCTATTTTAATATCTTTATCTGCAATAGGTAATATCATAAAGTTATTAAGACCTAAAGTCTAAATACAGTTTATTTCCATAACTATATTTAAAACCCTTTGTCGTTATGATAAATTATTTTGCTGTTTTTCCATACTTTCCCAAAACATTCCACCTGGCTCATATTCAACATTTAAAAGAGGCATTAACTCTTTTTATACTATTTACTTGAAATTTAAAACCATTTATCCCTCAGTATATTTTTCCATATTCATTTCAATATGAGGGATTTATAGCATATTTTGTTACTGAAAGTTCTTCCTTATCTTCATCATATCCTAAATAAAAAGGCTCTACTATATCCTAGCCCCTCTTCAGATGTCAAAGGTTCTTAAAACTTCATCTAATCCTTCTGAAAAAAATTATCTCTTAAACTTATAGTTGTTAATAACTTTTCGACTGCTATAAGTCTATTTAAGTTTGTATTTAATTTATTATTTTTTTGTATCAATAAATTTTTCGTTTTCTTCTATTCTTTCTGTCATAAACTTTAATGAGTTTGAAATGGATCTTATTTCAAAAATATTTTTCTTCACCAAAAGTCTATTCCACCTTTATCTTCTTTACTGTCTACTCCTATTTTTTTCAGTCTTACCTGCAAGGGCATTTAATGGTGCTAAAAGTTTAGTAAAAATTCTAGCACATAAAGCTGTACTTAAAACAACAGCCAGTAAGCAGACAACAAGTATCATAGTAGCTAGCATATATTTAACTACTACAAATTCATTCTTTGATATAGCAACTCCTATATCTCCACATAATCATTCCCTTTTATCATTTTTGTAATGCTAGCATTCCCAAATAATAATAGTCATCGTCTATTTTCTTTTTCAGAAAAAAATAATATTTATTATCAGATAATTCTCTACCTACTTTATTAGATTTAAAATTTTTTTAAAGAAATTATCTGTCTTCTCTAAACTTATTTCACCAAAGGTAAAAGCCATCTTTAGATAGTATAAAAATTTTATCTTCAGCTGATAAATAAGCATAGTCTTTTTATCTCTGTCAAACTGTAGTTTGTTATAGGAAAAAGTCAATATAATATAGTTTCTTTCAGTAGAATTATATAAACGATATGGCTGAACTAATCTGATGTATAGTGCATCTTTAGTACTTATATACTCAAATTTTTTGAGTTTCTAAAAAAACTCTTTAGAGGGTATAATATTATTATTTTTATATAAATCATACTTAATATCCCTATCTCCACTTTCTCCAAGTATTATTCTTTGTGGTGAAAAGTATTTGTATGAAAAGATTTTTCCATATAAGCTATAAGACTCTATCCCAAGTTGATTTTTTTCACAGCTGAGGCAAGTCTATTTTGAATCAACTTATCATTGCTATCCACCAAAATTAAATTAACTGCGTCATTTGAAGCATCATATAAATGCTCCCTACTTTTTATCTATGTAATACAAATAGGCTTTGTTCACTAATAAGGTTCTTTCACGAGACTTATCTAGAAGTCTCATATTTAGCTCATTGAAAATCATAATTCCAAAAAGGGTTGCCATAATAGAGGCAACTATAATTATTGCAATTCCGTTATATGATATTATTCTTAATAGTAGAGAATCCTTCTTTATAAACATAGCTCACTTCTGCTCCCTCATTAATTTTGTTCCTTCTTTGTTAAGCCAACTCTTCCTCTGTCTTTATCAACATCTTTTAATTCTCACTTTAATAATTTGTCCAACTGCTAAAAACTTTGCTTGGATCATCTATATATTTATTTGAAATTTCTGAAATATGTAAAAGTGCATCATTTTTTAGATCCTATATCTACAAAGGCTCCAAATTTAACGACGTTTCTAACTGTTCCTTCAAGTTCCATTCCAACTTCTAAGTTATCAATATTTAAAATATCTGATTTTTAAAAGTGGTTTTTCAAAGTCATCTCTTGGGTCTCTTCTATCTTTCAATAGTGCTTCATAGACGTCTTTTTACAGTTTCTGCTCCAAAATTATTTTTCCTCAGCAAACTTCTTATAATCAAAAAGATTTTTAATCTTTCTCTTGCTTCATTTAATTCATTATTGTATTTTTTTCTAAGCTAAATCCTATTTTTTTCTAATAAGGCTTCGGCTATAGCATAAGACTCAGGGTGGATAACTGTGTTATCTAAAAATATTTTCACCTTCTGGTATACTAAGAAACCAGCCATTTGTTCATATGCTTTAGAGTCTACACCTTTAACTTTTTAAGATTTCTTTTTCTATTTTTTAAAGTTACCATTTTCTTTTCTATACTCAACTATATTCTTGGCAACAGTTTTTCTTAATTCCTGAAATATGTGAAAGTAATGCCCAAGAAGCTGTGTTAATATTAGCTCCAACATTATTAACAACATGGCTTATTACATTGTCTAAAGACTCATCTAATTTAGATTGGTTTACATCATGTTGATACATTCCAACCCCTATAGACTTAGGATCTATCTTTTACAAGTTCTGCTAAAGGATCTTGTATTCTTCTTCCTATTGAAATAGCTCCTCTAACTGTTACGTCTAAATCAGGGAAATTCTTCAGCTGCTATCTTAGAAGCTGAATAAACTGATGCTCCTGCTTCGTTTACTATCAAGTATTTTTAAATTTAATTTATTTTTCTTTTTATTATATTGGCAACAAAAGTTTCTGTTTCTCTTGAAGCAGTTCCATTTTCCTATGCTGACAATATCTATTTCATATTTTTTTAACCAAAGCTAAAATTTCTTTTTTTAGCATCTTCAATTTGTTTTTGGATTGTGCATAGCTTCAACTAAGAAAAAAATACTGTATTTTCTCTGTAGAAACCATATTTATCTATAACGGCTACCTTACAACCTGTTCTGTATCCTGGGTCAAGTGCTAGTACATTTTTTTCTTTTTAAAGGTGCTTGTAAAAGTAAATTCTTCAAATTATCTTTGAAAACTGCTATTGATTCAATTTCAGCTCTTTCAGTTAAAGCGTTTCTAACTTCTCTTTCAATAGACGGAATTATTAATCTATCTAAAGAATCCTTTTATGATTTCTTTGTAAGTTGCAACTAAATCATTTTTTAGGGAATTCTTTAAGAATCATATTTTCAATCTTTTCTCTATCACTATCTTCTAATCTTAAATGAACTGTTAATATATCTTCTTTTTCTCCTCTATTTACTGCTAGTATTCTATGAGAAGCCATCTTATCAATTTTTTTCACTATATTCATAGTAGTCATTGTAAACTTTCTTTTCATCTAATTCTGCTGCTTTTTTTACTAGCTTTTTGCTTCTATGATAGAAGATTTTAAATATATTTCTCTTATTCTTTCTCTGTATTCAGCTTTTTTTCAGAAATATTTTGTGCTATTATAAGCATAGCTCCTTCTATAGCATCTTCAACTGTAGGAACTTCTTCTGTTATAAAAGTCTTTTGCTAGGTTTTGAATTTCTTCTAAATTATTAACTGTATAAAATTTTTTTCAGCTAGTGGTTCTAAACCTCTTTCCTTAGCAATATCAGCCTTTGTTTTCTTTTTTTCTTTCTATAAGGAAAATAAATATCTTCAACTTCTTGTAGAATTTTTTGCTTCTACTATGCTGTTTCTTAATTCATCTGTTAATTTTCCTTGTTCTTCAATAAGTCTGATTACTTCTTCTTTTTCTTTCTTCTAAATTTCTTAAGTATTCAACCTTTTGTAAAATATCTCCTATTTGTACTTCGTCTAAATTTCCTGTTATTTCTTTTTCTATATCTTGCAACAAAAAGGTATAGTAGCTCCATCATCTAAAAAGTTTTTATTGTATTTTCAACTTTATCTACTGGAATTTTTTTAATTCTTCAGCTACAATTTTATAAATTTTTTTCCATTGTATTCCCCTTACATTTTTTTATTTATAATCATTGAACTTGTATTCTATATTGTATCATATTTTTTTAAGTTATTTATAGACTAATCATATTGGAAAATAAAAACAGATAGACTACTGCAATAATCTATCCAAATAGTTACCTATTAATTGAAGATAGTATTACAAGTTTTATTAGCTAGATTCTTGTAAAAAGTCAATGCTAAGGAGTTAATTATTGAAATCTGGCAGCTTGAAACTCCTTTTCTTTCCAAGTCTATCCAGCATTATATTTAGTTGTTCAACTATCTCAGAAACAGTGTAGTATTCTTCATCATACCAATCATATCTATAAAAATCTTGTTTTATAATGAATATAATAATATCTTGTAGAATCTGGCATTCTAAGTGATAATGTAGCTATTCTTTTCTCCTTTTCTCCAAGTTAATAATATAGCTATCTTCTCTCTCTCTATCACTTCTCAGTTTTTATATTATTTTCTTTCAAATTTTTCTTTTTACTTTGAAAGTATTTTTTAAAAAGCTCTTTTTTTATTTCTAAATATTTTTTTCTTCTTCATCTATTACTATTTTTTTCTTTTTATCATCTTTAAATTCTATCATAATAAAAATCTCCAAAATAGCCTCTTTCAAAAATGTATAACCTATTTCTTTTTGCTCTTGTAAAATATTTTTAGAAAAAAATTATCTATTCAAGTTCTTCTTGTAAATCATTTAATTCACAAATAAAGTTATAAATTTGTTCATCTAAATAATATTCAAACCTTTTTACATTTTTAAACTTTTAAAAACTTTTTCTGTGATAAACATTATAATCATATTTGTTATAATAATCGCTTCCTAATACTTTATAAAATGTCCTACAATATAAATATAATATTGAATCTTTATATTCCATTCTTTCTACTAAGATACTTCTAAAATCAACCATAACTTATCTCCATTTTTTATCAAAAATAATTTCTACTCTTACTCCCTTCTTTTGATATAACTAAATTTCTAGTATCTTCACTTTTCTTTTGAACAAAAATCATACTTTAAAAAGTAGTTATAGTAAATTTTTGTTTTTTTAAATATATTCCCTTATCTTCTTCATCAATTTCAACAGTATAATAGATAGCATTTTTCTTCTTTTCAATTTTTATTTTATTATCTTCTGTATATTCATATTTAAAGTTATATTTTTTTCTAAAATTTCTTTTTCTTCTTCTGTTATATGAGAAAAAAATAAGTTCTATTTTTTTCTCATAGGGAGCATCAAAGTCATCTTCATTTTCATTTCTCATCTTCTAAATAAACATCATATCTTACTTCCATATTTCACCTCATCTCGAATTTTTTTAAGAATTTATAAAAGTAATCTAATGATTTTTCTAAATTTTTTTAATATATCTGAAACAGTACTATTTTTCTTCATCAAGCACCAATAAGCTTCATCATCATTCAGCCATAATATATTGAAAACAAGCATAATAATAAGGTGCAAAATGAGGTATTGTTATTTCTAATCGTGCAATTCCCTTATCTCCTTCAAAATCTAAAATATAATAATTTTTCTTCATCATTCATTATATCTGATATTATATCTATTTTTATATTATTTTCTTTAAGTTTTTCTTTTTGTTTTTCAATCATTTTTATAATTTCTTTTTATTTCTAAAAAAATTTTTTCTTGCTCTTTTAACTCCATATTTTACCTCATCTTAAAAATAGTTTTTGATTTCTTCACTAAGTTCTTAACTTTTTCTTCATCTTTATCTAAAAAAATGTTATGAAAATAGCAATAATCCGTTAAGGAAGTTATCAAAATTTTTGAGATTTGAAAAATAAATTCTATAATTTTTGGAAACCAAAAACATCTCTAAAACTCATTTTAAAAATCATTTCTAAAAATATCTTTATCTTTACTAAAAAAATTTCTTTTTATCTAAAAGCCTTTTTCTAAGTTTTTTTGATAGAATTTTTTTGTAGTGAGTTTTCTCTGAATTACTTAAAAAAATCAAAACACCATTTTTCAAAAACCTAAATTTATAAAACCACATTCTTGTCCATTTTATATAATCTAAGTAAAAATTTTAAGTATCTGTTTTCATTCACTATATAAGGGATTTTTCTCTCTTGTTCATTTCAATGAAAGGCTTTTACAATAATATTGATTAGCTTGTTCTTCATTTAAGATATTTTTCTAATACGTCTAAAACATAAGTTTTCATTATTACTCCATTCTACTTTTTTTCAAAAAAACATCTTTACTCTTTTATCTCTATATTTTTCTTAAAAGTAAATATAATTGGAAAATTTACATCTTTATATTCTTTATTTTTTTAGCTATTTCTAATAATTCATTTAAAAATATCTTTATTATAAATAGTTGATAAAGCCTTTCGATAATGCTATTCTGTATTCATTTGTTTTTAGCATTATAAAATTCTTTTATTAGTTTTTCAGAAGCTTCTTTATAATTTTTTTACTGCTAGAAAATAAGCTAAATGTGTTTTTTATATTTTTCATCTTCTATTTTTTTGAAAGATATTTTAATACAATTGGAACTATCTTTTTATCTTTTTCTGTTATTAACACTAATTCATATATAGTGAAAAACTTTATAATCTATTTTTTTCTAAATCTTGTAAAAATTCTTTTTCTTCTTTAAATTCGATATTATTATAAGGATCTTTTGAATAGACTAGCTTTCCTGTTTCTTCAACTACATGAAAATTTTTTTCATTTTGAATTTTTTTGATATGTCATCTATCTTTTTTTAAAAATTTTTTATTTCTAAGTAAAACTCATCAGCATCAATATAACTTACTCCCTTTGTTGAGATAAATTTGATATTTTCATTTTCATATTTTTCTTTGTTGATATGTAATATCCCAAATAGTATCCCAAGAAATTTCTATTTTTGTCTCCTATCCTTTCTAAAAAAATAATATCTGGTATACACAAAAATGGTCATGATAAAAGCAATCTATGTGCTCTTTTGCCAATCATAAAAAAAGGCTCAGATATATTAATTATTTTTTTCTATTTCTTCATCACTTTCATCATCTTCATAATCATCTTTTAACCAATAAAAATATTTTTTTCCTTAATATTGTCTATAGTTTCAAAAATTGTTTTTCCTTCTACATCTTCATAAGGCAAAACTTCTTCTTTCATAATATCTTCTAAATAATTCTGAACCTCCCACGACTGGGCATTATCTCTCCTTAACAAGTTAAGGAGCTTAATATGTCGCAGGGTTCTTGGGTAGTAGTTGCTTCTGTTAGCCAACTAAATTTACCAAGCTATCCCCATAGTTCCTACAGTTCATATATTATATATTTAAGCACTTATACCTAATATCTTTAGTCCTTCTTTTAATATGTTTTTTTGGCTGCATTTATATCTCTATTATGTACAGCTCCACATACTGGACAAGTCCATTCTCTCACACTTAAATCTTTTTACTTCTTCATTTCTATATCCACAACAATTACATATTTGACTACTTGCAAAAAAATTTATCTACTCTTACTATTGTTTTTCCATGCCATTTCGCTTTATAACTTAGTATTCTATTAAATTCACTCCATGATACATCTACAATATTTCTTGCTAATTTATGATTTTTTTACCATATTTTTTTACTTGTAAGTCTTCAATACAAATAATATCATATTCTTTTTATTAGCATTGTTGATAATTTTTGCAAAAAAATCTTCTCTTTGATTTGATATTTTTCTCAAATAATCTTGCTACTTTTATTCTAGCTTTATTTCCTATTTGAACTACCCTTTGGTTTTTCGTGATAGTTTTTCTTTGTAATATCGCTAGTTTATTCAAAGATTTTTTGTAAATATTTTGGATTTTCTATTGAGATTTCATCACTGGTAATCGCAAAGTCCTTTATACCTAAATCTATTCCAACATTCTTATTTGTACTTTCTAATTTTTTTCTACTTCCACATCAGTACAACATAAAGATATATAATATTTTCCACTAGGTACTTGGGTTATTGTTGCATTTATTATTCTTCCTTGTGGTTTTATTTTATCTCTTATTTTTAGTCTTCCTAACTTAGGGTACTTTTTATCCATTTATCTAAAAACTCTATATTATTATTTGTATAATTGGTTCTGTATGATTTTCTATTATCTTTCTTAGATTTAAACTTTGGATAGCCACTTCCACTAAAAAGAAGTTCTTATAGGCTCTATCTAAATCTTTTTAAAGAATTTTTGTAAAGAAAATTTATCTACATCTTTTAACCATTCTTTCTCTTGTTTTAAAACTGTTAATTCTTTACTACACTCACTATATGAAATAGATTTTTTTCTCTTTGTTATATAGCTCTTGTTTTAAACCTAAAAATGATTATAGACATATCTTACACAACCAAAAGTACAATTTAATATTGTTATTTGAGTTTTTAGTTGGATAAAATCTAAACTTATATGCTTTTTCCATATGATTTCACCTCCATTTACCTATATATAGTATACTACTTTTTTTATACTATAAGTAAATGAAAAAGTAAAAATTTTTCTAAATATATGAACCTAAAAACTGACTCTGTCATTTTTGAGGTTGTCGTTCACATAAGTACGCTACCACTTATGCAGTTCTCTTGGCATATACACTCCTTAATAAATTAAGTAGATTAGCCTCGAACTTCTTAATATTTCTATTAAGCACAGACTATATCTTATCCCACAGCTCTATCTGTTTGGGTCTACCCACTTCCACTAGCTTTAGTGTACTTCCCTCAGGAGGAATAGTCGTTGAACCTTACCTTTCGGTCTTGGCTGCTGATTGCCCATTTTTAGCCTTTCCCAAATCTTTGATTTGGGGCATTACTGGACTAACACTTAGGATTTAACCTTATGTCATCTAGTATATTTTTTCTGCTTTCGCCACTTTCACACTTGTACCATATTTTTATTTAGGTACTATGTTGTAGTTATACTAGTTTTAGGGGTTTCCAGCAATTCGAGTAGTATTGGATAGCTTTTTAAAGTTGCTACCTCTACATACATATTTCTATATATGCTGACTATACTTAATGGTCTAACTCATGACTGACACCCTACGAGTGCTAGAGTCACAAGTGTGCGACCATATTTTTTTAATCAAAATAATTATAAATATGAAAGATATATCCTACATCTATTCTTAGTTTATCACCTTCATAAAATTGACTTATATTAACTCCATCTACCCAAATTTCTAATATATAATTTAAATATGAGCCTTTTTGGATAGTAAATAGGTCTTAATTCAAAATTTTTTTCATCAATTCTCCTTATTTCTTTTTTTATTATTATCTTTTTTTCATAAGCCTTTTCCTTCAATGAACAATATTTCTCTTTTTATAGTCCCATCTTCATTATAAACATAAGTCCATCCATCTGGTTTTTCCATTTTTCTGAAGTCCCTCTACTTCAAGTTTTCCACTTTTATAATAATCTCTCAATCTCGATAATCGATAATAAGGATATCTCTTTTTACAATTTTATAAATTGCCTGATGAAACTTATCTTTTTGCATTACCTATTTCATCATTAGCTTTATGAGTTTTTTTCCATATCATTAGCATCATAGAAATAATAATTAGTAAGCATACCCTGCATAACTATGAAAATATTTGCTATTGTGACAATCTATTGCCTTTAAGTCTTGTTCATTACATTCTTTTTCTTCTAAAAACTAAATACACTCCCTTTAAAAATCTTTTTCAAATTATTTATTACTTCATCTTCCTCAACTTGTTGATATTTTTCAAGAACTTTTTATCAATTCTTCAGAGGATTTTTTAGTTCAAGAAATTCTTCTTTTACATAATAATTTGTTTCTACTTTTATTATACTTTCTACCATGTTTTAAACTCCTAGCTTATAATTTTTTTATTGCTATCAATTGAATTTCATCAAAGTATATTTCAGAATTTTTTATGAAAATTCCCCATATTTATCAATTTCTTTTCATCTTTATTTTTATTGTCCTCTAAGTTAGTAACAATTCCAACCTTTGTTTCAAAAGAAATCTACATTATCTATAAAAAAACAAGAAATTTATTTTCTAAGCATTTTTTAAAAATTTCTACAATTTCTAAAATCTTTTTCAAAATCAATTAACTCATAGAAATTTTTCTTTTTTTGGTATCTAATTTAACTTCTATTTCAGAAATATTTTCTATCATATTTTTAGGAATAATATTTATTTTACCTATATCATAAAATTCTTCCTTTTCTGAAAAAAATTAGATAATCTTCATTATAAGATAAATCATAAGCTATATATTCATCATCATTTTTGTAGTGATAACTTTGAAATTCTTGTATTCTTCTCTTTCAATATAATTAGATATTTTTTTATTCTTTTTAAATAATCTTTTGTTATAATTTCTTCTGATGTGATATTCTCGTTATCATTCAATATTTGAAAGCTAAAATAGTCCTCGCTTTTTTTCAATTAAATAAACTTCTTCAATACTTTCATCAGCTAATTCAACAGAAACTTTTTATCCTATTTTTTTATTAATTCTTGAAATATGTCTTTATTTTCTCTATTAAATCTAACAATTTTTCTTTTGATTTTTTTCAAGGCTTCTCATATAATCTGATTTTTAATATTATTCTTTTTTTATTGAATTTATTAAAAAAATATTTTTATTCCATCTTCTTTAAAGTTCACATCATAAGAAAATAAATATAAATATTTTTGAATCTATCTTTTAAAAATTTTTCCAACTGTAAAAGCAGAAATCTTCAAAATGATATATTCCTATTATTTGTCCTAATTTTTAGATTTTTTTAATATTTCTTTCATTTTATTCACCTTCTATTTTCTATTTACACCATTGTATTATTTGAAAGATAATAAGTCAAATTAAAAAAACAGATAGACTAATCTAATAATCTATCTGTTTTTAAACTTATTTTACATATTTTTTAAATTCTCCATAGCCTTCTTCGTCCATTTTATCGTAAGGAATGAATCTCAATGAAGCTCCATTAATACAATATCTAAGTCCACCTTCAGCTCTTGGACCATCTTCAAAAACATGTCCTAAATGTGCTTTTCCAGCTCTACTTCTCACTTCAACTCTACTCATACCATGAGAATTATCTTGTTTGTAATTTACTACTTCTGTTGCAATAGGTTTAGTGAAACTTGGCCAACCACAACCTGCATCATATTTATCCTTTGAACTAAATAATGGCTCTCCTGTTGTTATATCCACATAGATACCATCTTCTTGTTTCTTATCATATTCATGAGTAAAAGCTCTTTCTGTTGCTGCATTTTGTGTAACTTGATATTCTAAATCAGTCAATTTTGCTTTTAAGACTTCATCACTTGGCTTTTGATACTTTTTTTCATCTATTATTGCCTCATTTGCCTTATTTAAATTAATATGGCAATATCCATTAGGATTTTTCTTTAAGTAATCTTGATGTTCCTCTTCGGCCTTATCAAATCTTTTTAATTTTTCAACTTCAATTACAATAGGTCTAGAATATTTCTTTTGTTCTTCTTTTATAGCATTTATAGCGATTTGTTTATCTTCATCATTTTGATAATAGATACCTGTTCTGTATTGAATTCCTCTATCATTTCCTTGCTTATTTACAGAAGTTGGATCTATTATTCTAAAATAATATTTTTAATAGAGTATCTAAAGATACTTTTTGAAGAATCATAAGTTATATGAACTGTCTCAGCATGTCCTGAGTTATTGCAAACATTTTTCATATGTTGGGTTGTCAAAAGAACCATTTGCATAACCAGAAACTGAGTCTATAACTCCATCTATCCTAGCAAAATATTCTTCCACTCCCCAGAAGCAACCACCAGCTAAATATATTTCTTTTATATTTTCTTTATTAACATTGTTTACAGTAGTATTTTTACTTTCTTCCATAACTTCATTTTCTCCTTTCCTTCGTAATAATCCTTGATTTGTCCATTACTTATATGACCAACAATTACATTATCTATTTTTTTAAATCTTTGTATATAATTGCTGATGTTGGTAAAAGCTCTTATTTTAAATATTTGTAATAACTTTTCCATCTGTGTCATATAGCACTTTAATATTTTTTGTAACCTAAACTATCATACCATTCTTTGAATTTAGCAGGATTTTTTTCTCCATTTATTCCTGGAAAAACAACAGTTACTACTTCAAAATTATTATTATTTTCACCTGCTAATCTGTCTAATTCTTCTAGACCTGCTAAACAAGTTGGACACCATGAAGCCCAAAATTTAATATAGATATTTTTTTCCTCTTGAAAATGTATAATCATTTCCATTCATATCTACTAATTGTATACTTTCTAACAAGTCTTTCTCAGCCTCCGTTTCCTTGCTACATTACTACTAAGCATTTTAGCAAAAACAAATGTTCCAATTAAAAAATACAAAAACTAAAGGTAAAATAAATTTTTCATTTTTAACTTCCTTTCAACATTCAGTTAAACAGTTAAAAAAATATTAAGTTTGTCAAAAATTAAAAAGAAATCCCATTACTATAATTAAGAAACCACCTATTTTTTTATAAGAGGTAAATGTTTTTTTGATAAAAGACATTTTCTTAAATAATGTTTTTTTGAAGCTAATGAGAATATTACAAATGGTGTTGCCATTCCCAATAGATATAGAACCATTAACATTACACTATTTCCTGTATCTCCTGATGAACCTGCTAAGATTAATATCGAAGCTAATATTGGTCTGACACAAGGTGTCCAACCAAGGCTAAAAGTTAAACCTAAAAGGAAAGTTGAGAATAAGCTTTGTTCTTCTCCTCATAATTCATAACTTTAGTTTTTTTCCAAAAATTTTTAATTTTAAAATATCCATTTGAAAAAGCCCTAAAATTACAACTAAAATTCCTCCAATAACTCTTACCTTACTGTTAAGAAATAGTTCTCCAATAAACCCTGCTCCAAAAACCTAAAACTATATAGGTAACTGAAAGTCCTAAAACAAAAGCTAGAGTCTTACTTACTGATTTCTTCTCACCATTACTTAGAATTGAAATATATACTGGAATAATTGGAAATATACATGGCGAAAAAAATGAAGCAACCCCTGCTAAATACGCTGTGCTATATGCAACTTCTTGTGTAAACATAAATTCCCCTTTCTAAAAATTTTTAATTAATATTTTACTACATTCTTATTATATACCTTTTTAATTTAAAAGTATACTAGAAAAGTTTAGTAAATAAAAAAATAATTTATTCAAATAAAAAGACTGCTACAAATTAATGATAAAAACTCACTAACTTGCAACAGCTTTTTTTAGGAAATAATAATCTATATACACTAGGGTTAGTGCTAAATTAATTTTTTTGTAAGATTAGAATATAACTCTTAGTCCCACTCCAGCTCTGACATTGTTTCCTTTTTGTATCGTAACCTACATTTTGCAGTTACTCCAACTCTTTGATTATCCCAACCAATATTAAGGTCAGTTTTAACATTTCCAGTTCTATCTTCTTTTTCTCCTCTTAGATCATACCAACCAGCAGATGTATATCCTACTCTTGCTTTATTCTTTGAATCAGCTACTCTTCCTAATTCATTTTCATAAGCTACTGATACTCCTACTTTCATTGTATTAGCTCCAAAGTAATGTTTATAAGCAAGTTCTGTTCCTATTTCAGGTTTTATTGAGAAATAGTCATTAGCCTTTACCTCTAATTTTATTTCACCAGATTTTTCTCTTATCTTAGACACTCTTCCATATTCTAAACTTAGGGCTGCATAAGGTCTTACTGAGAAATCTTCACTTAATCTAAATTCTTTAGATAATTCATTCTTTAGCCCTACTCCATAAGTACTATATCTAGATTTAGCATTAAATATTTCATCTACAACTAAGAATCTTCTGTTCATCTTGTTGTACCCTGCAAAGATATCTCCAGATATTGTCCAATTTAAGCTATTATTATGATCAAATGGAACTGACTTAAAGATACCAAGTTTAGCTTGTAATTGTTCCTCTTTAGATTTTTCCAATATCCTTGAAGTCAAATGTGTTGTGAACTATACCTGTATACCAACCTGTCGATTCTCCAAGTTTTACAGTTTCATCTTCATGTACATAAGCTACTCCATATGCATGGTTCTTGTAATCTTTTATACCAGCTGTACCTGTACTGTATTCTCCTCTAGTTCCAAATGTCTTAATCTTGTTTGCATCTTTACTTGGATTAGACCATTCATTTCTTAAATAATTAAATTCTTTATCAAGAATATTACCAGTTGCTTGTACTCTTTGTTGAGTATTAGCATATTGTTGTCCCTAACATCTCATCAAATGCTTGAGATAATAGGATGGGTTCATTCTTACCTATTGAATTTAACTTATTGAATAGTTTCTTTTCTTTTGAATCAAGTGCATTCTTATCATATCTTTGTTCTAATCCATCTAGGAAATTATATGGTGTAGTACTATCTTTAGCATATTCTTTATAGTCTACCTTAGTCATTAGAACACCTTGAATTTCTCCATTTCTACTTAATCTTAAAGGTACTGCTGCCCAAGTTAGAGAACCTGATAAAATATCCCATTTATCTACTCCACTGTTAAGTAATGCTGTGTTATATCTTTTTAAGATATTTGTTCCAACAATTAAAGTTTTTAGCATTTGTATATTCAGCTGCTTCTGCTCCTATTATTAAGTCTGCCTTTCTCAATCCAGTTAAATTATTTAGTCCTTCTATTGGATTAGTAAAGTTTACTCCTGATGTATCAACATACATACCTATCTTTGATATTGAACCAAAAATCTTGATGTTCTTTTTAAAAATATCTCTATTGTAAGTTTCTTTAGCAATTGGATCATTAGAAACTTGGATATTAGCTGTAGCAGTCGCACTTGTAGCGTCGATTACAGTTGGTGTTATAATATTTCCAGTTGAATCTTGAACTTTACTATCTGTTAATCCACCTCTTGGAACACTTAAAGTCTTGTCTCCAAACTTCTTATCTCCACCAGCAGTTCCTTCTATTTTCTTAATTGCTTCTGCTGAACTATGTTGAACATCTATTATTCCACCAGTTTCATTAGTTCCTTGAGCATTGTTAGCAGTTACAATACCTTTTGAATCTGGAGCTTTTAATCTAATAGTTCCATAGTTTTTAAATACAGTAGTACCTCCTGTTGAATAAACAGCTATTGCATTTTGTGCACTAGGATCTATTTCAATTAAACCACCTGCTCTATTGTAACCTGTTGCTCCATTTTCTAGGTACATTCCTATACCTTTTTTAGCTGTAACATGAATAGTTCCATAGTTTTCAGCTGTTGAACCTGCTCCTGATGCATACATACCTATTGAATTTTCATTTCCAACAGTTATAGTACTACCTGCCATATTTACAATATGTCCAACTTTATTTTCACTTGGTCTATTATTATTAGTATACCCTGCTGCCATACCTATACTATATAGTTCATTTTCTAAATCTGTTTTTCCTACTTTAATATTAGCATAGTTTCTAGCAACTCCATTTCCTGTTCCTGCTCCATATGCACTATATATTCCAACATTTCCGTTTCCAGAAGATAAGTCCATAGTACCATAATTTGATAGATTACCAGCTACATAATATCCATAGTTTCCATTTCCTGTAGATGTAATTGCAGTATTTCCTATAACATTTGAACTAGTGTTAAAAGTATAAGTATATATTGAATCTCCTTTTAAAGCTACTGTTGCTGAATTATTATTAATTGTTGTAGCTCCCGTTCCAGCATCAGCAATACCAATAGATCCTTTTCCTATATCAAAAGATGTTAGATTGTTATTTATTGTTCCAGCATTTCCAACATAATAAACTCCAACAGCTTCTTTATTTGTTCCTAAAGTTTCTCCTATTTTCATTTTAGAACCAGCATTTAAATTAACATTTCCAGATTTTGCGTAGATAGCTACAGCTCCATCTCCAACTTCAACTTTAGCATTATTATCAACAGTTGTTGATACAGTGCTTCCGTAAATACCTATTGAGCCATTTCCAGCTTTTACTGAAGTATTGGCAAGTACATTAACTTCTCCTCCATCTTTCAAATGTATTGCAACACTTTGAGATGTACCTGTAGTATTTCCAACTTCAACATCAGCCCCACTGTTAATATTATGTGCTGCTCCTTCAGCATGTATACCTATCGAAGAAGTTCCTGTTAATTTTATTTTTCCAGTATTTGTATAAGTTCCTGCTGTAGTTCTATTTATAACTAACCCTTTTTGCTCCTTCAGCTGTAGAAACTATTTCTCCAGTATTAGTAAGAGCTGTTCCATCTTTTATGAACATACCAACAGAGTTTTTATCTATTGTTAATTTTCCAGTATTTTTTAAGCTTCCAGTTACACCAGTTGAGTAAAGAGCCGCTCCATCAGAACCTACTACTATATCAGAGTCATTTTCAATTCTTGCTCCATTTACTCCATAAGCTCCAACAGACTTATTACCTAAAATAATAGTTTTTCCAGCAGCTGTTTTTAATTCAAGTGCAGCACCTGCTTTTCTTCCATTCAAATAGAAAGTAACATTTTTCTTGCCCATTTAATATTACATTTGATCTCCAATCAACTGTTGAATTCTTAGCACTTACTAGTGTAATCTTATCTCCAGCAAATGTTTTATCCTTATCATAAACTAAAGAAGAATTATCCATTGAGAAATATGCAAAGCTCTTTCCATTTGGTACTATATTTACATTTTCAGTTAAACTCGCACCAACTGAACTAAATGCCATATCTTTTTAAATTAAAGATAGAGTTTCCATCACCATTTAGAGTTACCTTAGATAAGAAATTTAATGTTCTTCCTGTAAAAGTTCCGCCTAAGTTAAATGCAATACCATTTTCCAGCTAAAACTATATCTCCAGTAGAATTAATATCAGAATTTTTAGAATTTATTGCAACTCCTTTTTAATCCCATTTTTTATATTACCTGTATTTGATACAGTAGAATTTATTGAATGGATTCCTATACTTTCTTGAGAAGAAGAAAAATCTATTGTTCCACTATTTGTTAAATTAGAATCAGTTACTGTTGATGAAGTGTTTTCAGCAAATATACCAAAAGCTTTAGTTTTTCCATTTACTCCTTGAATATCCCCAGCATTTGTTACAGAAATAGTTCCATCTCCTAATGTTGAACTATTTAATTTATTTGCACCATATAGGGCAACTCCTTCTTGTCCAACAGTAAGGCTTGCTCCTGCATTATTTAATATCTTAGAGCCTCCAGCTCCATAGATACCTATTCCATTATCTCCTGTAACTTCTATTGTTTTATTATTTGTTAAAGTAATAAAGTCCCCTGCCATAGCGGTAGTAGTTTTTCTACTAGCAACTGGTCCAGTTGTTATACTGTTTCCTGTTAATTTAATAGTACCATTATTAACAATAGATACATCTCCAACTGTTCCAACATCTCCTCCAGCACCTTCATTGAAGTTACCTTGGAATAGAGCAACTTGTCCTTGTTTTGTTCCTGAAACAGTTTTCCCAGCCTCAACTAACATATTTGAAGAACGAAAATCGACTTTGTAAAAAGCATCTGGTGTTGCAGTTGATTCATCATTATCTAAATTAACATCTTGGTTAATTTCAAGTTTACCTCTATATACAGAATATACCTTATATGATCCTGTTGTAGGAGCTTCTAATTCTACTTTTGAACCTAGTGCACTGTTAATAGCTGCTAAATTACTAACACTGCTTAACTTCATGCTTCCTCCAGTAGGTTTATGTAAAACCATAAATGTTCCACCAGATTGCATTTTTACTTTTTAACTTATTAGCTGTAATATTAAACATTGCATCTAAGAAAGCTGGAACTCCTTGTACTTGGCCACTTACATTATTTATAGTTGCATTTTTAAGATAGAAACCATATCCTCCAGATTCTATGTCAGCAACTACATGTCCATTTATTGTAAATTGTCCAGCATAGTCATTAGGATTAGAGGATTTATAGTTATAGAATAATAATCCTCCATTTCCAGCAACTAATTTTTAAGTTACCAGAAGTATTATCTAGTGTTATATCAGCTTGATCTGAATATAGAGCAACTGCTCCATCTTCTGATTTAACTGTTCCTTTTTTTAATTCAGTTTTAGTATGTGTTGGATCAGTTTCTTTTGCATACAGAGCAATAGATTGACTACCTTTTACATTAATTTTAGCATTTATATTATCCATTAAGAAATGCCCAGTATTATATACACCAGTAGACTCTGCTCCATTAACACTAATAGTTCCTTCATTTTTAGCAGTAGAATGTGTTGCTCCATCTTTTAAAGCTGCCATTCCTACAGAACCTGTTGAAGCTCCAATATTAATAGTTCCTTTATTTATAACTTCAGCTTGATTTGTTGCTAACATTCCAAAGTTATCTTTAGATTCACTTGTACCTTCTTTATCTATATCTATTGTTGCACCAGCATTATTAGTTGCAATTGCATGTTTAGTATTAGTACCTGATGTTGAACTTCCATTTGCTATCATACCTATAGCACCTTGTCCAGTAAGTTTAATACTATTTTTATTTATAACTTCTGTATCTTTAGTATTAGTACCTTCATAAGCTATATCAGCTTGGTCAGCTCTCATAGCAACATTGAATTGATACTTATTAGATAGTTTTGGAGCAATTGCTGAAACTTTTATTGTACCTTCATTTGCCATATCAGAATTAATATTAACAAACATTCCTAAAGCATTAGAAACATTATCTTCTAAGTTAATATTTCCTTTATTTATTGCCTTACCTCTTGTTAGAGTCACTTTTGTTGTTACAGAGTTATCCCTCATTAAAGCCATAGCTGCTGCATTATCTGCTTTGTCATTTCCATTAGGATTTTTTCTTAAAGTGATAGTACCTGTTGTATCATTTACAAAAGTAACTGTTCCTGCAGACTCAGTAGCAGCATATTTCATACCATAGCTTTCAGCACCTGATAAAAGGATATTTCCTTTATTTGTCATAGGTCTTTTTGAATAAACATTACCTGTAGTTGGATTTGGTAAGTAAGTATATAGTCCTATTGATCTTTCACCTCTAAAATCGATTACACCAGTAGTGTCATTTATAATATCTCCACCTTGGACAGCATCTTCTTGAATTAGAGCTATAGCGACTTTATATCCAACATAACCATCGACACTTCTTTTTATATGATATTCTTCAGTAGGACCTTTTATTGTTAAATATTTCCCTGCTCCTGAACCAGTAGTATCATAAGGCATATTTTTTATCCAATTATCATCTTTTTCTTCTCTGTCTGTTACAGTACCAGCATTTAATTGTGTTGTTTTATGCCCTTGTGAGACTAAACCTAGAGTAAAAATTCCTCCTAAATTGATTGTATATCCATTTGGTATTGTTAATGTATTTCCTGCAGCTCCTACATCATCTGATTCAATAAATCTTGATCCACCAACAAAGAAATATTGATTATTTTTATTTGGATTAGCTCCATTAGCTGAACTTGCTACAGGATTTGCATATTCATCACCAAAATTATATGAATTGAAATATATATTATTAGGAGCTGCTGTTGTTGCTCCCCAATTACTATGTCCTTTTGGTGTATCTGTTCCTACAGTGAAATCTTTTTTTGTATCTGCATACATCTTAAATGCTAAAGATGCTCTTTCTCCTGGTAATCTATATCCTCCACTTCCTTCAGGCCACGTATAATGTAATATGCTTTGAATATTTCCAACTGCTCTGTTAGCTAAATTAAATGTAGTTTTCGTATTTTGTCTTGGCGTACTACCACTACTGTGACATCCAACATTACAATCAGCACCCAATACTATTGCAAAAGTAGGAGGTGTTGGTAAAGCGGGAGCCTCTACTTTTGGAGCAACTGGTGAAAATGAAGGAATATTGATATTTGGTGCAGCTGGAGTGTTAGTTATTCCTAATGTTACACTTGGAGTTGGTTGAATAATATTAACTGGTGGTACACTTAATGTTATTGCACCTTTTTGAATATGTTTAGGTCTAATTCCTGCACTTACTTCTATTGAAATTGGATCTTCATTTATTTGAGCTCTTCTTATTAATCCATAACTTAAACCTGTATCATTGGGAGTGAAACCTCCACTTGTTGCTATTATAGAACCTAATATTGCCTTTTGGTCAGCTGTTCTTGCCGATGTAGATCTACCAAAAACATTCGAACTTCTTGTAAATACTCCTTCAAAAGGATATTTTTCTGTCTTATCTCCACTTCCTTTATATGATCCATTCCAATCATCATACATGTAATTAGCTCCAAATTGCCATGATGACCAAGGTGATTTAACTACCTGATTCCCTTGTTCCATAAGTTGAACTAATTCTAACTTTAGACCTTCTATTTCTTTTACTATTTTTCTTCTTGCTATATCTATTTTTTTCCTTGTAAATTTCCTATTGAGTTTCTTAAATTTTCCTTTGCTTGTATTTATTTCTTCAGTTGTAGGTGTTGAAGTTTTTTTCTATATCTGATGTAATTTTAGCAAGCATAGGCAAACTTGTACTATTATCTGCACTAGCTACTAAAACAGCCTTTTTCACTTTTTTACTATTGAAGTTTTTTTCTACTTTTAGTTTTTGGTGTAACAAAAAAATTGCTATATAAATCATTGGCTCCAAATTGCATATTTGCCCATGAAGCTTTTTAATTTTTTTGTGTGGTCTTTGCCACTTTCTTAGTTTCTTTTTTACTTCTACTTTTTTTCTTTTTTTAACATCTGTTAAAGATATCCTTTTTGTTTTTCTAATTCTTGTATCTTGTTATCATCAGAAAATGCATTTGTCCCTTTCATTAAAAAAAAGTACTGCAAGTCCAACTGAATACTTTTACATTTTCATATCTTTTAGCTATTGATCGTAAAGTTTTTTTCTACATTATATAAATTGTTGTTCATATAATCTGTCCCCCCATTTTCTTTTTTTATATCTTATATATTTATATCTAATTTTATCATTTTTATCTGTTTTGTCAATGATATTTATAGAAAAATAAAAACGACTCTATCCTGATTCACTGCAATTAAATTGCTCATGCGATAGAGTCTTTATCACAAAATTTTATTTTCTTTTTAAAATTAATATTTTTTTCTTTTTCTTCTTTTGTAACTCTCAAAGATTCCCTAACTTTTTGAATAGCCTTATTGACTGTCCAAGCATCTAGTTTAGTCTTTTTCTAAGAACTTTATAAGTTTCTTCTCTATATTTTTACATAGCAAACTGATAGTAACCAAGCTTTTAGCCATGTTAACATAATATTCTTCAGATTTTTATTTTTTTCACAGATTTTAAAAATATCTTTTTAAATACTTATCTTCTACATAATAAGCTGAGTAACATAACAAAAAAATAAATCTTTGTTCCCATGGATTTGTTGCAGATAATTTAGAATTTAAATATTTATAGAAATCTTCTTTATTTTTTTATTGATAAACTTAAAAGCTTGAATCAACTATATCACAAACTGCCCAATTATCTATAATATTTATGAAAGAAATCTATTCTTTTTAATCTGTCTTGATACTCCATCTTTGAATAGCCAATTAAAAAGCCATATAAAACTTTTTCTTCATAATACTTAACTTTCTTTTTTTAATAAATAATTTTTTTCAAAAAGATTTAAAAAGTTTTTCAGAAGAAGTTTTAGCAATTTTTTTAGCTATATCTCTTAAAAATTGGAGTTCTTATTCCTATTATCTCACAATCTACAGGCACAACTATTTTTAGTATTGAAATCTCTATATTCGATATCTCTTATTGAAAAAAAGATAGTCTAAAAAAATTCTTTATATTCTTTTTCAGTTTTAAATTTTTAAACTTTCAATTTCCATTTTTTTAACTCCTATAACATAAAAAGTAAAAAGGCTGGATGATTTCAGCCTTCATACGAGTGAATGATATTCTTACCGTCATTCCCGATTTAATTAGACTTATAATATCATCTCTTTTTCTTTTGAGAGGTAAAAAAAGAATGAACTACTCCTATTATTTCTTAAAGCCTAGATATTCAGAAAAAAAGCCAACATATAGAATGCCATTGCTATTGCTTCATCATTGGATAATTTAGGATATAACTTAGATTTTTTTCTTCTATTTCTTCACAAACATTATCGTCAGGAAATGAAAATGCTTTTAGTATCTTGTATAACTTCTTTTTATAACTTCTGGTAACAACATACAAATTTTTATAGAATGCATCTTCTTCTCCAGTTACCAAAGACCAAAAACTGATCCATACTAACTCTTCTTATTAATTTGTGACTAACTTTTTGTTTGTCCACAGTTGTTTCCCATTTTATATTTTGCGAATGTTGAGCAATAGCTTCAACTAAAAAAACAAGCACAATCATCATCATTTAATAACTGATTTTTTGCATTTTAATAAATGTTTTTGGAAGCTGAAGATGAATTCATAGTATTATGTTTATTTTTTTCATTTCAACATAAATTTTATGAACTGTAGTCCCTTCAGGAAGTGTTATACCATCTTTATTTTCATAAATTACATCCCAGCCACCATCTTCACCATTTTCAGGAACTTTACAATTATCTATATATTGAAATATTCTTTGATGAAAATAGCCTATATCATTATTATTCGATTTATCTCTTTGTCTAAAAGATTTCACTATTTATAATTTCATTCCATGAAGATGAGTAAACAGTTTTATCAAATATTAACTTTATTGGATCTATAATATTTTTTTATTAAATTTTTTTAAATCATAAGATTCTAATTTTTCCCCATATTTTTCGATAGTATCTTGAATATGTTTGTAAAAAAATTTTTCTTTACTTATAAATTTTAATTTCCACATTTTATAACATCTCCAATGCTTTTTCTAATTTCTAATGCAACTTCATATGCCAAATTAACTGGAACAGCATTTTCCAACTTGTCTATACTGATCTGTAACACTACCTGAAAATTCCCATTCATCTGGAAAACTTTGACATCTAGCATTTTCTCTTATAGTAAACGGTCTAGCTTCAATAGGGTGACATCTATCTGTTTGTTTTTGACTAGGAGATGTTAAAACAGTCAAAGAAGGCTCATCTAAACTTAATCTTCTTAATATTCCTGTTCTTCCACCTTCCATATCCCAACAAGATTTCATATATTCTTTTGCTATTTCTTTTGGTATATCTTTCCAGTATCCACCAGGTGGAACCATTTCAAATATTTTTTTCTTATATTCAGAATAAGCTATTCCTTTACTTTCAGGACAATCTAGCAAAATATCTCTTAAAACAGGCTTATATTTATGTGGAGTAGAAATAAAAATTAAGTTTATTAATCAAGTCATTTCTTATCCCTACAATTATTAATCTCTCTCTTTTCTGAGCGACTCCATAATCCCAAGCATTTAAAACTTTTTTTCATATTGTATAACCTTCTTCTTTGAAAACATTTATAATTGTTTCATGAGTTTTTCCCTTATCATGTGAAAAGTAAACCTTTTACATTTTTCAAAAAGAAACATCTTAGGTTGTAATTGTTTTTAAGAACAAAGCATAATGATAAAATAATGTTTCCCCTTGTATCTTCTAAACCTAATCTTTTCCCAGCATATGAAAAAAAGCTTGACATGGTGCTCCTCCACTTAAAAAGATCTAACTCTCCTTTTTTTATTGAGAAAAAAATCTTCTAAATTTTTTTGAGGAAATATTAGCTATATTCTCATTTATTACATTCCAATTGGGTCTGTTTAATTTCAATGTGTTGCAAGCATTTTTTTATCTATTTCAATAAGTCCTATAGTTTTGAAACCTGCTTTTTTTCAACTCCGAGAGCTAAACCTCCTGCCCCAGCAAATAATTCAATTGCTTTCAATTCTACTTCTGAATTTACTTTCTTTCTATCAACTTTTAAATTTTTTTCTCATTACTATTCCAAAGAGTAAGGTTTTCAGTACTCATTTATACATTTCCTTTCTAACTTTAAAATTTTACCATACATTAGAAGCATGGCTTGTAAATCCAGAAGATGTTGAGAAGTATTTAGCATCTATAGGCATACCATCATAAGTCATAATTTCACCCGCTGTTTCTTTTATAGCACGAGTTGCATCTTCATTTTCTACTTGGTTATTATATACTTGGCTTTCAACAGTATCTTTTATATGGAAACCATCTTTAGCATACTTACCTTTTAATATATCACTAACTGCATAAGTTCTTGCTGCAACAGCTTGTACTTTCAATGCTTCAACACCAAAACTTCTTGGCATTTCACTTGCAACAACTTGTAATAGATATTTTTTTCAATATCTATGGTATTTATTACTCTTAGACTAGAACCTCTTGGGATTATAGTTAGGATTCCTCTATATTTTTGGAGAAGATGTATGAGCTTTTTTTAACAGGACTAATTGTTAAATATTCTCCCTTAGCATAGAAATTTAAAAGGATTTCTAGTCTTATACTCTTTTTCCATTTTCAAGAGTTACAGTCACTGATCCTGAAGAATTTCTTACATCTATTCTTTCATTTGCTCCAACAGTTACATCAAAAGTCTTCATTGTATATTTGAACTTTATTTTTCTGATGAGAAAATATTTAGTCTTCCATGTTCTAAACTTCCATTAGTTGTGATACCAACTTTAATTTCTTTATTATTTCCTAATACTGATTCAACAGTTGAAATTTTTACATTAGTATAGTATCTTTTTAAAATATTCTTATAGCTTTCTCCACTCTTAGCTAAAGTTCCAGCTGCAAATTGAGACATTCCAACTCCATGTCCATATCCTCCACCATATATGTGGATATATCCTCCATCTTCTTCTAAAAGCTAGATATGCTGATGGTAGTGAACTTACATTAGGCATAATTGGTTTAGATGCATAAGCACCTTCTTCTCCTTTTTGAACCATAAAGTGCATTGTTAGTTGCTAAAAGTTTTTCTTACATTAAATTCTTTTGCCACTAAATACTTACCATTGCTAGTTATAATAAGCATATGAGTTATTATTCCAGATTCTCCTCTTGCTGCAACTATTATATCTTGAACATTTCCAACACTTCTTATAGGAGCTTGTTGCCACTCACCATTTACAAGAGTTAAAACATTTCTAGGATTTGTTTTTGTAGATAGAAACTATTCTACTTTCTACCTTATTATATAGATCTGATTTTTTTATACTTGTTTTTCCATCTCCAATAAGGTGAGTTATCTCCATGTCCTCTTGAAGATAAATTTTTTTAAAGTATTTTTAGAGCTTTATTTTCATCGTATTCTCCAAAAACTGAGAAACTTTCTTTATGGTTATCATTAACAGGAACTAAATAAGGTATAGCTGCTCCAAAAAGTATTATATGGTAAAGGTAATCCTAATTTTTTTAAATACAGTATTTTCTAGAGTTATTTTTTTCTCTATTTCCTCTTTCAATATTAGTATTGTTAGAATTTTTCTTCAACTACAGTACCTACTTTTGTAGTCTCCATTAGGTTTTACTGGTTTTAACCTTTTTTTCCCTGAGTTATTTGAACAGGCTAATAGTAAAAATGCTGATACAATCATTAAAGATATTTTTTTATTCATGTCCTTTGTGAGATTTTTATATCTCAACTCCTCCTTATATTCTTATATTATTTTTTTCTTAACAAAATTAATTACTTGCTCTAAGTTTTCTTGAGTATCTACCCCAATTAAACTATGAGTTGTTTCTAAAACTTTTTATTTTTATAGCCATTTTTCTAAAAACTCTAAGTTGTTCTAAAGATTCAGCTACTTCTAAAGCTGTTGCTGACATCTTTGAATAATCTATAACAAAGTCTCTTTTATATCCATAGATTCCTATATGTTTAAAATATGATATATTATCTGCCTTTTCTTGGATAAGGAATTACAGATCTTGAAAAAAATATTGCATAATCATTTTTTTATCACAAATTACTTTTTACATTATTTGGATTTTTCTATTTCTTCTTTTTCAGTTAATTTGTGTTTTTAATGTAGCCATTTTTAAATCTTTATTTTTCTTTAAATGTTTCTATTAAACTATTTATCATTTCATATTCTATTAATGGCTCGTCACCTTGAATATTTATGATAACATCATAGTCTTTTATTTTTTTCACAAACTTCTGCTATTCTTGATGTTCCGTTAGTGTGTTCTGTACTTGTCATTATTGCTTGTCCACCAAAATTTAAGACTTCATTGTATATTCTTTTCATCATCTGTTGCTACAATTAATGAATCAAGATTTGATTTTTTTGCTCTCTTATATACCCACTCTATCATAGTGTGACCTTCTATTAATTTTTAAAGGTTTTCCTTCAAGTCTAGTTGAAGAATATCTTGCTGGTATTATTCCTAAAAATTTCATTTTTCACCTCGTTTTATAAACTTAGTTTTACATATATTGTAAAATTTTTGTATAATCTAATATATATTATAACAAATTATATGGAGGTGTTCAACAATGGAGATATATTTTGTAAGACATGGGCAAACGATTTGGAATGTCGAAAAAGATTCCAAGGGCTTTCTGATTCTCCTCTTACTGAGTTAGGAATTACTCAAGCAAAAATTATTGGGTAAAAATTAAAAGATATTAAATTCGATAAATTTTTATTCAACATCTTTAAAGAGAGCAAATGATACTGCAAATTATATAAAAGGTGACAGAGACCAAGAAGTTGAAATTTTTGATGATTTCATTGAAATTTCAATGGGAGATATGGAAGGTATGGGACATGAGAAATTTAAAGAACTTTATCCTGTCCAATTAAAAACTTCTTTTTTTCAATCAAATTGAATATGATCCAAGAGAATATAATGGTGAAAGTTTTCTTGAAGTTAGAGAAAGAGTTATCAAAGGTTTAAATAAGTTTGTTGAATTGAATAAAAAAATTATGAAAGAGTTTTAGTTGTGAGCCATGGAGCAACTTTAAAAAAACTTTACTACACTATATAAGTGGAAAAGATATTTCTACTTTAAGTAATGAAGAAATACCTAAAAATACTAGCTACACTATAGTAAAATATGAAGATGGGAAAATTTGAAATCACAGATTTTTTTCTAACACAAGTCATTTAGATGAAATAAAATAAATTTGAAAAGGAGAAATATATAATGAACATAGTATTATTCCAACCCGAAATTCCTTATAATACAGGAAATATTGGAAGAAGTTGTGTATTAACAAATACAACTTTACATTTAATAAAACCATTAGGTTTTTCTCTTGATGAAAAAAACAAGTAAGAAGAGCTGGAATGGATTATTGGCACTTAGTAGATTTGAAAATATGGGAATCTTTTGAAGAATTTTTTTAGAAGCTAATAAAGGTATAAGACTATTTTTATGCTACAACAAAGACTAAGCAAAAAAATATTCTGATGTCAAATACGAAGAAAATGATTTCATCATGTTTTGGACTGGAATCAAGAGGAATACCAGAAGAAATTTTTAAATACAAATCCTGAAAGATGTATAACTATCCCTATGATACCAATGGGAAGATCTTTAAATCTTTCTAATTCGGCTGTTATAATTTTGTATGAGGCATATAGACAATTAGGTTTTTAATTTTTTTAGGGAGAAAGATTTGAAAAAGAATTAAATTTTTTTATTTTTTTCAGCAATAAAGAACAGTACAAACAAAGGAGAAATAAATACTTTAAAGAAAAAAATTAAATATATTTTTAGAAATTTAATATTCTATAAGTATTCAAAAAAATTAGCTAATTTCATTTTGAATGATAAGTTTCTAAAAGAAAATATACATAAATACCCTGCTTTATGTTCTAAAAATACATAGACCTTACTTTAGCAAATTCCATTAAATTAGAGGATAAAGCAAATATAATTATCTCATCCTATATTTTTAAATAATTATTTTAAAGATAATTTTTCTAGCTGAATTATATGAAAAAGGGATTTATAAAATTTGTGAGATAGAAGGTAAAAATGAAGAACAGTTATTTTTTTATCTCAAAGTCTATACTGACTTTGAAAAAGAAGGTGAATTTAATTTAATATGTACAGATAAATTTGAAAACCAGTTAGTAAAGTTAACTTTTGCTGTTGATAATAATAAAATAGCTATTGCTGGTCTACAAGGTATGAAAAAAAGATGAAAATCTAGAAAAAAATTAAATATGTAACTAAGAACTTCTATGGCATTTTTTTCCAAAAAGATAACATTAGAAGTTTTATACCTACTGTTTAGTAATTTTTCAAAAAGCAGTAAGTAATAATGGTCATGTCTATCTATCTTTAAGATATAAATTTAAAAAAATATAGAAAAATTAATGTTGACTATGATGAATTTTTGGGAAAGTTTAGGAGCTAAAAGAGAAAAATGAAACTTTTGGCTTTTTACCTGAAAAAAATTAACTAGAAAAAAACATAGAAGATATCCCAAGTAAAAAAAGATCTCAATACACTAATAGGTACAAAATATTAGATGAATTGAAAGATAAAAGTAGATAGTTTCTTGTTAACTTATAAAAAAATAAAAATATTTCATAGAAATAATTGGTAATTTTTTTATTAAAATTTAATAAATTTCTAAATATATGGAGGTATAGCT
>BNJU01004850.1_pt1 | contig 84778 bp, 107 predicted proteins | sample 8539281 | NCBI WGS metagenome assembly BNJU01 (sample SAMD00202456, study PRJDB9452) | human saliva metagenome | isolation source: human saliva | place: Japan
AAAAACTGCAAATTCCAATCTTATTAGTGGAAGAAAGATAGAAAATAGAATAAAATTAGATATGAAAAGAATTCTTTAGCAGCCGCTTGTGCACTTTTTATGTCGCACCAGTGACTTTTTGCACAGACAACAAACGTGAACCGACGAAGGATTTAGATGCTAAGTATGCTACCAATATACTGAAACCGGGCACACGTGCGCCTGAGTTTAAGTTGAAGACATATGATGCTAAGGAAATAAAGCTGAGTCAATATCGTGGTAGTTACGTGGTATTGGACTTCTGGGCAAGTTGGTGTCCAGACTGTCGTCGTGACATTCTGCCATGAAGGCGCCTTTTACGAGCAGTTCCGTGACTATGGAGTGCAGTTCATTGGTATCTCTTTCGATACCGATCGCGAGGTTTGGGCACAGACTTATTGGGGCTAAGTATCAGATGCACTGGACACAGGTGAGCGAACTAAAGAATTTCAGAAAGAATACTGTTATCGACAAGTTGTATAAGATTGATTGGATTCCTTCAATGTATCTCGTTGATCCAGAAGGCAAGATTGTTATGGGAACGGTGGAGATTAATAAGTTGAAAGCGAAGTTAGAATCTCTTCCACTGACTCACAGGTGAGCAAGACAGAGGTGCTCCCAACCTTTGAAGGTGGTCAAGAGGCTATTAATAACTATTTTGCACAGAATCAACGTCGCAGCATTCAGTCATTCCGTTCAAAGGCACAGGCTGAGATGACCGTTGTTTTCAATGTTGAGATGGATGGCACTGTTACTGGTGCTCGTGTCATTGATGTTAAGAATGTGAAGGGCACAAGCAAGCACTTCATGAAGATGGATGCTGAGAAACAGAAGCGTGTATTGAACAACTGTGTTGAATATTACAAAGAGCAGGCAGTTCGTCTTACGAATAATATGCCTAAGTGGAACCCTGCAATGCAGAATGGTCGCCCTGTAAAGAGTACAGACAACAGTAAATATTGTCTTTCAATAATACTCGGATTGAACAACAATTAAGTTCTAAATAAGATGTACAAAGGCTGTCCCTAACAAGGGCAGCCTTGTGCTATTCTTTGAAAAACGCTTTTTGATTCTACCTAGCCTTATCTTTCATTGTGTTAGTACTCGCACCATTGGTGCTAACCCTCCGCACGCTATGTGCTAGCACCAACACGCTATGTGTTAAGCTACAATATATCGATAAAAATGGTAAGAAAGGTACTTATGGTCATTAAGCGTGAAGATAGTAAGACGTTACTGGCTATCTTAAATTGGGAATGTTTGGAGATAAAAAGCAATTATTATATCTATTGATAATCCTTCTTTTGGGGTGAATAAATCATATATAATAATCCCTTTCGAAAGTTCTTTTCTGCTCAGTAGATTAGGTTAATTTGGATGAAAAATAATAGTAGGCTGTGAAAGTTTCTTTTGAATTATTTGTGATTGTCCAATAAAAATGTACTTTTGTGTTTAGTAGCTAAAATTCTAAAAGAAGGAAGAGGAGTGCCTAAAATTATATAGTGTAACGAACTTTTAGATAGTTCTAAAAAGATAAAGACAATTTTAATCATTTACAATTAACGATAAAGTAATTATGAGAACTCTGCTATTATGTGTTATTGCGTTGTGCTCTCAGGTGATGAGTATGACTGCTCAGGTGACAGGAAGAATAGAGTATCCTCACCGATGTTGACTATGAAGATCAGGTAGTGTTACCTGTGGATGACAAGGGACTGGTCATTCAGTCGTTTGCTAAGGACAGCAAGGAGGGTAAGCGTTACTTCAAGACTGAGTTTTATTCAACCGCAATGAAACTGATAAGTACCGATTCAATACTTATTGATAAGGGTATGTATTTCTATTCAGATGTGGTTGAGAGTGGTGTGCTTTATACTGTTTTGCGCCAGAAGGATGGTTCGTTTATGATTGTTGCTTTCAATCCTGTAACTCATAAAAATAACCACAACGGATGGTGAATACACTCGTAAAGGGACAATGAGAAATCTCGTTATTGCGAATGGGTCAGTCGTTTTCAGTTCAACACAGAAGAAATTAGACCGCATTGGCATCATTGATTTGAAGACGGGTAATTGCCGATTTACCGATATCCACTTCCCAAAAGTAAAGGATAAGAATATCTTTGTGCTTGAAAATACCGTGATAGACAATACTATCTATGCGTTGGTAGGAGTAGAGGCCGACGTCTATCTGCTTCGTATGGATATGCAAGGCAATCAGTTAGGTGCAAAACAATCTTACAGCTGATCTTGTCTGAACGAATTATCTCGGCATCAGTTTCAAAAAGCTGGAAATAAGTTCTTTGTTACAGAACTTACTCTAAGTCGAAGAAAGGTAGGGCGGAAGGTATTTCTCTCTCAGAGCTGAAAGACGATAGATTTAATAATATAAAGTTCTACAACTCTTGAAGTTAAAGAACTTTACGGAGTACATGAGCGAGCGTAAGCAGGCAAAGATTGAACGTAGAAAGGAAAAAGGCAGAGAAGGCTGGTAAGGAATATTCTTTGAAGTATCTGATGGCTTCGCACCGTATTATGACGGATGGTAGGATTATTTCTACCTGGGTGAGGCTTACTATCCAGTTTATCGTACGACTTGGATTGGTAATACGGCAGTGACAACCTTTGCTGGTTATAACTATACACACGCTGTTCTTGCAAAGTTTGATGTTACAGGTAATCTGCTTTGGGACGAATGCTTCCTCATGGAGCCACGCCTCATGCCGATGTATGTGAAGCGTTTTGTTTCTGCAAGTATGAAGGGTAATAATGTGAATCTTCTCTTTACAGATAAGAATAGACTGGTATCAAAACCCTTTAGAAATGCGGATGGAAATGTGATTCAAGACCGTACGTCGGAGATTATAGAAACGGATAATGAAGACGAAGATGTTAAGAAGATGCGTTATTCTAACTCTCAGCACTGGTATGGAGATAACTTCCTTGTCTATGGAACGCAGGTGGTGAAGAATTCTAAGACTGGTGAACGCCGTAAGGTGTTTGCTGTTACAAAGTACACAATAAAGTAACCGCGCTATGAAGATAATGAAATATATAGATAAATTCCGTTTCTTCCACTGGCTTTTTACTGTTTGGCTGTCTGCTTTGTGTTCCGCATAGTGTACAAGCATGGCATGGGACGGAGAAGGAGATATTAAAGTTTATGCTGGTTATGCCAATGTTGGAGGAAATCAGGTATGGAGTTAGGTAGTGATTGTGCGCTAGGACTTCATTTCCGTAGGCGGACAGGTAACTTATGTCAATGTAAAAAAGCATAGTAGTGAAGATTACCATTTCTTGCGGGTTATGATCTCAGCTTTATGGGCAGCTATCATTGGGCTGAAATACTGAAACTACCATCTGTACTGATATCTATACGTTTCTGTCGGTTTTGCGAACAGGTGGTTTGCAGGCTGGTGTCGTTATAACTGGGTGAGACAGTCGGAGTCTCATGAAGTGCGGCAGAACCTCTTCAAAACCCGGTGATGATGAGGATTACGGACCTCGTCATCAAGGGAAGACAGCCTCCGCTGGGTGATGACTGTAACGTTTTTAAAGCTATTTATTCACTACTATTTTGTGGTGATCTGAATGTCAGAGTGGTAAAAGTACGTAGTAAACATCAAAAAGGCTACTGAGGTTTTCGATAGCCTTATGTGATGATAATAGTCTTTTTATTGATACTGACGGTGTTTGGCAATAATGCTGCTGGAATGCTAACAATATTACCGTTTTTCATCACACATTGATGACAGGTCTCATTTTTGGCAGCTTTTCTCTTCAACAAGATTCGTTCTGACTCAATAAACCCTTCTTCAATAGTTTTAAATAGGCTTCTATTTCTATGTTGACATGACTTCATATCTTTTCTAAATTTGACTTCATTACTAATTCCTGGTTCTCTATACTATTTCCTCCGAAAGCTATGCCATCTTAGGTGTATGATGTTACTATATTGACCATATATCAAGCTTATTCATAAACAAGTTGAATAGATTTGATATTCCCAATACTATCTTCTGTATATTATGTCTTTAGGAATGTTGTGCCTACCATTTCTTACTCTTTCAGTTACACGTATGCTGCAGCTCTGGTGATGGTAGCCAAAGAATAAGAGATTGACTACGAATCCTCTTTGATGTGCCTTCTCTATGAGTTTAATATAAGAGCGAGTGGCAAGTGTTGTTTCAATAGAAAATGACTCATCTTTGCTTAAGAGGTAATCTATTCGTTGAAGCATCAACCTTCCCGCTTCAATGGCTGCACATTTCAGGGTTGAGTGGTGACAGTCTTTTGCTATTTCATCAGCATTGACGAACTCCTTTACCAAAAAGAGCTTTTTGTACTATTGTCATGAGCTGTGTCTTTCAGCCCATTACATCCTCTCTGATATAATCGTTTTACCATTCGATGCAGATAATCTTTTATTATGATAAAACAAGTGAGTAGCTTTTTATTAATAGCTCATTTCTTTTTGTTCTTTTCTTATTTGTGCCTAAAATCGATAGTGTCTGTAATAAGTTCTTGGTATGTTTGAAGGTTATATTTACTCGATAAGAAAGAAAAATAAAGGCAATAGCAACCAAATAGAGTCAGTAACTATTGCCTATATATACAGTAGTTTTGCTGCCAGTCTAGTCAATACGTGCGACTATTCCATCAATCCTTCTTACTTTAAAGAGGAATTAGGAACCGAGCACCATTGCTTGTCGTTGAGCCAAAGGAATGTTCTTTGTTAGGTCTACGGTAGCTCCTGTTAGGACATCGGTAGCAGTGGTATGAACCACATTACTCGGCATAACGCTACATCGACTTGGTTGTCAGTCTTCTTGCCATTGAGGATGGTGAGGACCGTCTTTCCGTTATGTTGACGTGCAAGAACGTAAACACCATGGTGAGGAATGAATTGTGTCTGAGAACCGTTGATGATTACATCATTGTTCTGTCGCCAGTGGAGCAACGGCTGGTCCAATCAAACATTGCATTCTCGGCTTTGGTACGGCCTTCACGTGAACTTATTGACTCATCGCTTCGGGAAACCACCAGGAAAGTCTTGTCGTACGCTACCATCGGTCTTTCTCTTTCGTACCGTTCATCAGAATCTCCGTACCATAATAAAGCTTGTGGGATGCGCTTCATCGTCAGCAAGAGAGCGTACGCCTGCTTCAAAGCCGTTGAGTCCTTGCCATTGCCAAGGAAGCGGTCTGTATCGTGATTCTCAATGAATGCCATCACAGATGATGGGTCTGTGTAGAGGTAATCATAGCAGAGAGAATTGTAAATGCGGTTCCATCCTTTCCACCAGTCGTCTGTTTCTTCATTCTTTGCCTGCGAGAGACGGTCGAAGCAGCGAAGTCCATCACGGCTTGATAGCTGACATCAGAGAGTTTGCTGTCTTTTCGCCAGGCTGCCGTGTCGCTGGTTCTGTTACCCAGGTTTCGCCAACAGTGTTGAGAGTTAGGATATTCCTATTGAGGACCTTCATCCAATCAGCCATGGCTTGTCGGTCTGCGTAGGGATAAGTATCCATACGGATTCCATCGATACCTACGGTTTCAATCCACCAAATAGAGTTCTGAATCAGATACTTAATAACGTGTGGATTGCGCTGGTTGAGGTCAGGCATTGACGACACAGACCATCCGTCAACAGTCTCATGCCATATCCACCTTGCTGGCGTATGGGTCGAGAACTGGGGTGAGCTTGTAGCTTTGCTTTGCAGCCATAGTTAGGGCTATTAAACCAGTCTTTGATGGATGGTCTTTGATAGTCTTGCCGTTCTCATCAATGCGTACCCTTAGCCCATGGATGATAGTCTGACAATGGTTGAAAAATCATATCCATAACCACCTTCAACCCTTTCTTATGACATTTCGTCTACGAGGGCTTTTATATTCTTCGTTCGTACCGAAGCGAGGGTCAACGCGATAGTAATCGGTTGTTGCGCAGCCGTGGTAGGTACTGTGCTACCATCGTCGGCAGGGCGATTATTCTCTAATACTGGCGTAAACCAGAGACGTGCACACCAAGGTCGGAGAAGTAATTGAGGTGCTGGCGGAGTCCTTCAAGGTCGCCACCATGTCGAAGACTTGGCTCATTGCGGTCGCAGAGTTGGTCTTCCATCCCTTTAATAACGTCGTTCTTTGGGTTGCCATTAGCAAAACGATCGGGCATCAGCATATAGAGAACGTCCAGAAATCGAAGCTTTGCTCTGTTCCAGCCATCTCGCGATGTCTTTCAATTATAAGTTCTTTGTGTACGTTCTTATTAGCGAAGAGTTAGGGCTATTCACCGGTTTTCGCCCCTTTTTAAGTTAAGATAAAACAAGGAGATAATTAGGAATCGAGCGTACGAGCGAGTCAATTCTTTGTTAGGAGCAGTTGATAGCGTCCAGCAAACTTGATATCTTGCCATACCACCATCAGCTGTAACGTAGGTCCTGCATTTCTGCGTACCAGTTGGTAGGGTCAATGCGTTACTGTTGGGTGCACTGTTCGATTATTGGCTTTTCTTTAGGGCTGCCGTACTGTTCTGAGCGGTCATAGGAGATGATAAAAAGAAGTAAGAATAAAAAGAATCTTCCAACTCGTTTGAAAGAGGAAGATTAGGACAATTGGTTCTTTGTTTGCGGTTCATTTTAGGTAATTTATTCTGCTGTGGTATTGGGCTTTATTAGCCGCTATTAGCCTAATAGGATCAGTAAGCCCAATATTCCTAACAGCTATTAATAACTGGTGAATGGTCATGCCCTCCCTTCGAAGAAGGAGTGGAGATAGGATATGAGTCCTTTAATCATGCAAGATAAGGGCTGACTGGCCATCAACCATTACCTCACCACCTTCCATCTTGCCTAATCCTGCCTCATTCACTTCACCATTTGCACATACGATAGTGTACCGACCCTTAGGGATGTTTACAGTGCGAAGCTCCTTGTTGGCGTTGAGAATAACGTAGATATTCTTCCACTGTCACCACCAGCATGGTCTTTTAGACTGAAAAGCAACCAAACAGTCCTGTAGCAGGAAGGAACTCAAGATGCTTACGAACGAGGTCGGCTTTTTGCCCAATCGGAAGGCTAGGGTGTACCTTGCGGAGATTGATGAGTCCACTGTAATAGTTGAATACCTGTGGATAAGTTTTGAGGTTATTCCAGTCGAGGTGATTGATACTATCAGGTGAATTAAATGAGTTATGCACCCCTTTTCTTGTTACGAAGCATCTCCTCACCAGCGAGCATAAAGGGTACACCCGTGATGTGAAGATAGCCGTTTGGGCAAGTAGATCTCAGACGAATCAAGTTCATTCTCGTCGTATTCCCTGCCTCTCGAATAGAAGCTTTAGACGGTCAGCAAGACACTATCATCGTGACAGCTGACGTAAGAAATCATCTGAGTAGGTTCAAGAGCGTATGGTTTCTTAGAATAGTTTACCTGAGTAATCTACTTGTGGATGTCAATCATACCCGCGATACTCGCTTTTAGACTCTCTTCCAAGCCTGTAACGCCACCAAGTATACCAAAGCTTATGGTCGTCAGAAGGGTCCACGCAAGGCATCACGGATGTCATCAGAGAAGGCTGCAATGCTCCGGGCATTTGTGGAATAGCAGCTGCTACGCCAACTTCCTCGTGGATAAGCACATGTACCAGCACTCCAACCCTCGCCATAAACGAACATCTCTGGGTCGATAGCATTGAGTTCACGACGGATATCGTTCATCGGTTTGAATGTCATGCACACCTCATAAGATCTACAGACCATCAATGTGATATTCATTTACCCAATACTTTCATTGATTCCAGCATATACTCGCGCATCAGAGGACGCTCACTTCTGCGGTCTCATTGCCACACCTGAGCCATCTGATGGCGCACCACATCGCTTTAGTATCGGTAGTAAAGCCTTAGGAAAAGTGCGCTCAAAGTTGCTGTTTGCGAGTCGAAAGTATGGGTTATAAACAACGTCGAGGATAACTCTGATACCCGCTTTGTGCAATGCCTGTACCATCTGTTTGAACTCCGTGATACGACGAGTTGGCAGATTAGCATCGTATGAATAGCTTCCTCTGGTACGTTGTAGTTCAATGGGTCATATCCCCAATTATACTGTGGTACGTCTGGTTTAGACTCATCTATTGAAGCAAAGTCGAACGAAGGGAGGATATGTACATGCATTAATCCCAACTTCTTCAGCGATCAATAGCCTTCTGCTCTGTCAAGGCGAGGTATTTACCCTTGTGCATTAAGCTCGATGAAGGGTCAATGGAGAAGTCACGGTGATGCAACTCATAGGATAATGAGATCTGCTGACTCTTAGTCGGTACGACGGTCGCTCTCCCAGCCTGTTGGGTTAGTTTCCTTCATGTCAACAACGGCACTGTCGACGCCATTACAACCACCGCTTTGGCAAAGACACCCAGTGTCTCGCCGTGTCCGATATCGAAGGTATGGGAACTTACCTTTGAGATCTCCCTTCACAGTGACAGCCTGCGTTATCTCCACTCTGCGTAAGTTTCACCTTCTCTGTAGGCTTTTCCCACCCGTCCTGCCTCATAAAGGCGGAGCGTTGGCTTAGAGGCAGTGAGGCGGAAGGTTGTCTCACCGGAGAATAGGACATCTCGTTGAATCGCTGCTGTGCAGCAACGTTCTGAGAGTATGAAAGCGCAACAGATGCTGCAAGCTATATTTTATTTTCATTGGGTATGAATGTTGGTGTTGGGATGTTGAGTGTTGTGTGTTGACGATTTGGACGAAGTGTTAGGTGTTAGGGGTTGATCGGTGATGATGGACTGTTATAACAACTACTATAGCCATCATCACCTATTCTTTGTTATCGACCCGCCTGGTGGATAGGTCTGTTATCTGCTCATTGAAAGCCTTATTCTTCATCAAGTCCTCATCTAACGTGCATGCGATAACGCCAGTAATGCTTAGGATTAGACGGAACATTGATACGCCCAGCGTATAGGTCAGCGCAAACGCACCTCTCGTCGATGCTCATCCAGTCCTGAATACCGAGGACAGATGCAAACTTGCTGATGATGCAGCGACGGCTAACGATGTCCCCTTGCCAACCAACCTGGCAGTGGATGAGGTGCTGGACCACCACGATGTAACATACTGATAGCAATCCTGGCACGTTCGTCAGTTCGATCCCACCACTGACGTGAGCGTTGCGCATATCGTGATGAGATGGTGCTAACACTGCGGTAAGGGTTCTCACCAGATGACCAAAGCGTACCTTTGATCCTTTGGCATGCTCTGGATTTCAAGGCTGAGGATGCGTAGCTCATTCATCACCCATGCCACGCAATCAGGAACCATTCCCAAGTCCTCTGCACAGACAGACATGAGTCGCATTCACCAACTTTAGGCAACTTCTCATAGCCTCCGATACCAGAACTGGTTATTACGACGATAGTAGTAATCGTTGTATAGCTGTATGAATACAGCCTTATCGCTATCGTAGAGACCTCATAAACTAAAAGTCGAACTGTACGCAGATACGTGGATGGAAGCGGTTTGGGTCCTATGGTCACGAACGAAAACGCACAGCTAATCAATGCGCAAAACCGTCGCGCAGCCAGATGTCAACGTCAGAGTCCCCACCAGCAAATGCGTCAACCTTTCGCGTATCATACGCTGAACGTATCTTGTATCTGTCGCCCCATACGTGTTCAAACATACTTTCGTCCTATCTCATCAGCGTGCTCACGGGAAGATGCGATCGAGCACCCAATCGCAATGAATGGCTCTAAAGAGTTCCTCCTGCCGAGTGTAGACCCATTAGCCTTCAATCTCCTCACGGCTCATACCGAGTGATGGACGAACCGACGCAGTAGTCATGTACCGAGATGAATAGGAATCTCCCAGATGCGGAAGAAGCCGAGAACATGGTCGACGCGATAAGCATCAAAGTACTGCGCCATATTCTGAAGGCTTCACCACCACTGGCAGCCGTCCTTTAATCATCTCATCCCAGTTGTGAGGTAGGGAAACCCCAGTTCTGCGCCATTTACTGAGAAATCATCAGGTGGAGCACCCTGCCTGACCGTTGAGGTTGAGCAACGAGGTTCTGTCACACGTGCAGCCATAGCGGTTGACACCGATAGGGATATCACCCTTGAGGATAAACTCTTATGTGCTGTGCATATTCGTACACCGCTTTTCAACTGAGTACTGCTATCAAACTGTACATAGTAGAAGAAAGCACTCCTCGTAATGCCTTATCCTGAGGGTTAGACACAGCCTCGCGGTCAGCCTCATTCCATTGCTATGGTCTGGCCAGTGAGAAGTCGGCTGTCCGAACTTATCTCCGTCATATGAATATTGTGCGTAAGGCACGAGCCAACTCTGTTTCAGCAAAGAATGTCTTTGAAAGCAGTGCTTTCGAGTACCTTATGCACCTTCCTGTTCACAGAGCGGAGGTATTTCGTCTTTCGCATCGTTCAGCGCTCATAGTCAATCTGTGGCAGTGCGTTGCTCTTTGCGCAGTTTTCCGAACTCTCACTCTGTTTCTTGTCTTCAACGCAGGTAATGCTGTAAGGTCAGCATACTGCGGGTGGAGGGCAAAGATAGAGATCACAGCTATATGGATAAGAGTCTGTCCACGGTGTGATTGTTGTATCGTTGATAGGGAGAATCTGTAGCGCACGCCGGTTGGTCATACTCGCAGTCAACCATCTTCTGTCCCAAAGTCGCCGATCACCGAAGCTTGTCTCCGAACGAGCGAGAACACTGGCACCAATAGTTCCAGCAACGCAGACGGCAGGAAGTGAAAGCAGCCTCTGGCAACCATAAACAACTACGTCGCCTTCGTCCATTGTCGGCAATGTCAGCGTGCGGTTGTCGCTGCCCCGCATACAAGATTCTACATTGCTATCATTGCTCTTGACGAAGAACTTTTAGCTCAGTTGGTCGCCAGCAAGTTTTGTAGCATCTAAGGTATAGCTCCACTCGTTGATGTTGTGCTGTACCATCTTCAGTGCCTTTCACGTTCCAAGCACCTCAATGCGAGGCTCAGCACCTACGAGGAAAAGCTCATCCGTAGCACCTAACTGTGGTGCACGCACCTTTAAGTGACAGCTGTTATAGAAGTTATTGAGCTTACTCCACCACTTCTTGCGAGCAACACAATCCGTGATGGCAGAAGTATAGAGATAACGTTGTTTCGAATATCACTCCAATGGTCGTAAACACGATAATTCAGACTGCGTTCTGTGTCAAAGTCACAAGCGATGGTTCATACACCCCATTCTTTTCGCTGCTCGTTATCACCACAGAGAATGCTAGAAATATTCGATATGCGTTCCTGGCTTACTCTTTTCTTCACTTCCACCTCCCAGTGGTAGCCATCAGAAGTGCGCATTCTGTACTGTGAGGCCTCGAGTAGCCCCCATTGTGTTGACCCGTGATAATATTCAGACAAGGTCTTGTCCATAGTAGGTCTGAGTAGTCTATGTGAAACCGTGTTCATAGAGTTGGGTAGTTATTTTCGTCATAAGATAATATTAATCAGAAAAAGCAATACCTTTGTACGATGTTATATCAATTCTCAGCAATCGTTTGCATGATGCTGCATTGGTGATACTCATGGCCAATCAACTAACGCTCTCTATAAGTATAAATCAAAACCTACTTTTCGTGCTGCTTTCAACGCTGCTTTACTTTGCGTGTTAGTGCTTAACACCAATGGTCGCACGTCAACACCAATGGTGCAGGGGCTGCAACACGGTCGTTAGAAATGGTAAACGAATTTTGTGATTGGGACTATAAGGTTGTAAATCGCGAATAGTGAATTCGTGAGAGGATGTTTTATCAACTGTTGACAGTTTGTTTTGTCTCCATAGTTAATTACGGTTTGCTTTTTATTGAACTTTCTGTACTTATGATTTCTTTTCACGATGAGAAATATATGTTACGTAAAAGAAAGTATTTCTTTTCATGAAGAAAAATATTTCTTTTTCATGAAAATACTGAGATGATGGGTGGAAAGAATGAAAAAGGCTAAAACGGCTTTATCTGTTGGATGATAGGAGCGAGGAAATCGTTGTAAGAAAAGGAAAAGGTGCGCTGAAACACTTTTCAACACACCTTTAACTACAGAGAGATTATAAAAAGTTATCGTTACCCTTTGCTCTGCAGGACGATGACCTTTATGAACTAACGGATATTAGCACCGAGGATGAGGGAAACGCCTGCTACAATCATCATGTTATTTTGTACGAAACCAACCATCTGAGTAGCACTCGCTAATAGCTGCAGCGACAATCTGCGGAATACAGATGGTTCCGTTGAACAAGCCAAGATAAGTTCCAGTGCTCCATAACCCTCGAGGCGTTCGTCACCAAGGTGAATGGCATTGCTAATATACGCCCAGCGCATCCAATGAGGAGGAATGGATGAACATAACATATTGGTTGTGACGCTGCAAAGGATAAAGCCTAGCACCTAAGATAAGCGATGAAGGAGTATGCAGTTTGGTGTTCTTGAACTGTGGAAGAACCATTGCCCAAGCTACTGAACCGATCGCCTGACATGCAAAGAGAATACCACCCAGTTGCCTGCTTCTTGATAATCCTTTGTCATTGTGGCATCATGTGCAAGCATATTTACGCCCCAGCAGCTGGCCACACGGTTCCAGTTGGTAGTAAGTCCACATATACATAAAGGCAAACCCAGCAGAAGAACTGTACCAAAACCGACTTTCCAGAGATGTAGATGGAGCGTTTTCAGAAGTGTGAATAAGTTTTTCTTTCGATTTCGTTCCTCTGTGATTCTTAACGTGGTATTCGTGCATACACTGGTGGCATCTCCTTACCTGTAGCTGTATAGATAACACAGAGGATGAGGATGGCTGCAATCGATATAGAAAGAATAAACCACGGAGTCGGTACACACCTGATGGAGCTTGATTAGAGATACCCTAAGAAGGTGAAGAAGAATGGGGAAGACGTAGCCTGCAATAGAACCTGCATTGCAGAGGAAACTCTGAATAGAGTAGGCGAGTGTCTTCGTTTCTCGCTGACCATGTCTCCCCACCAACATCTTAAAGGGTTGCATAGCCATATTGATACTGTGTCGAGGAACATCAAGAGACAAGTCCAAAAACCATGGCTGTTGAGACTCGCCATACCTAAAAGAACCGCATTCGGCAGCAGACACATCACGAGAACGAGATATGGCTGCAAATCTACGAAGAGATAAGGGTATGCGGCGTCCGAAGCGTGTCCACGTCATGTCAGAGAGTGTTCAACAATAGGTTGTACGACGATACCCATCAATGGAGGGAGTATCCAGAAGTAGCTAAGATTATGAGGGTCAGCACCCTAATGTCGCAAAGATGCGTGAGATGTGGCACTCTGCAGCGCGTACGCAATCTGCACTCAAAAGAATCAAAGCTGAGGTTCCAAAGTTGCGAAAGCTTAAGTTAGTTTTTGTTTCATTGTTATGTTAGTTTTTGTAGCTCCTAAGTCCCTCTGATGAGGGGAAGCTTGTTGTGTTGTTTTTTCTTTTTGAAGAGAGGGCTATTGAAGCTTATTGGACTAATTAGGCTCATAAGCCCAATTTGTTCTCAGCACCCCCTCCTTTGGAGGGTTGGGGAGGTCTCCTCACCATGTTGTCCTCTCTGATCAGCCTTTGTCCTCACCACACGTTTCTCAACTCGATTCTTAGGAAGTCTTCCTTCTACCTGATCGATGAGGATAGTTGCAGCCTCTTCGCCTACGCGTACTCCTCGTTGTTCGACTGTTGTCAGCATTGGGTCGCAGGCAATGGCACGTTGTCCATTAGTGAAACCACAGATAGATACGTCATCTGGGACGCGAAAACCTAATCGTTTGCAGGAATAAAGAATACCGATAGCCGTGTCGTCATTGACGGCAAAGAAAGGCATCTGGTGGTTCCGGAAGTCGCATTATGCTTGGCGATGATAGCTCGGCTTCTGATCTGTTGTCGCAGTTCTTTATCAGTTGCTCGTTAGGGTGCACTACCATTTTCAGTAAGGCATCAAGATGATCCATTATAACGATTCTTTTGCGATTTGCATTGTTAACGAAGTGCCGTAATAGGCAATACGCTTGCAACCAGTATTAATGAGGTGTGACGGCAGAAAGCACCCCATATAGTCATCAACAACTACTCGACTTGCATTTACACCCCGTACTGATACGATCGTAGAAACCAAAGGCATACTCTTATCTGTGAGTGTTTTGGAAATGGTCGTATTTGGTCGTATTCTTCGTCGGAGACACGATGATGCCACAGACCTTACTCTCGAAAAATGCTCGACAGATTTTCACTTCGTCCTCATAGTTCTCTCGGCTCTGTGCAACCATAATTCGATAGCCACGTGAAGAAGCCTCTTCTTCGATACCCAGAAAGAATAGATGAGAAGTAGAAATGGTCAAGCTGTGGAATGATAACACCGATAACCTTAATCGGTTGTACCTTACTTGCGCAGACTCTCAGCAAGAGATGTTTGGGCAGAAGTTATGCTCATGCGCTACTTCTTTATTTCCTCACGTTTTTCTGCAGAGATACGAGGCTGTCTTTTGAGCACTGAGAGACGGTAGCGACCGAAACACCAAGGTCTCGGGCTATATCCTTCATTGTTATGTTGGTTGAGTCACTCATGCAATTTCGCCTTGTTTTTAGTCTATCCAAATGTTTTATATCGCAAATATACATATTTTTCGCAAATTCTTTTGACCTATATCAATTTCTTTATTTATATTTATTTGTGCAATCGTTTACGCAGTATAAAAGTACAAATTCAGCAAAAATAGTATAAAGTAACTAAACTCAATACTATCTTTGCGCAGAAAAAGGGTCTATAAAAGGCTATTAACCGACCTTTGATCGATCTAAACGAATATATTACTTTAATCAATTTATAATTACTTTAACAACAATAACAAAGATGAAGCAGGTAAAATGCAAATTTCCTGTTAGGATATTGACTCTATTGTTGGGTCTATTCCTTTCAGTCAGTGCTCTTGCGCAGTCTATGATTACTGGACAGGTGAAGGATGCTACTGGTGAGCCAGTCATTGGTGCCTCTGTCCTTATCAATGGGACAAGCATAATGGTACAGTGACCAGACCTTGATGGTAACTCTCTGTCAACGTACAGCCAGGTGCCACTTTGACAATCTCTTCACATTGGTTTTCAGAAACAACAGGTAGCTGCAGCCAATGGTATGGTAATTACACTTCAGGCAGACCAAGCACAGCAGATGAATGAAGTTGTTGTCATTGGTTATGGTGCTGTTAAGAAGAGTGACCTTACTGGTTCTGTAACAGCTCAGCCAGATAGCAAAAGAATAAGGGACTTGTTGTTAATGCACAAGACATGCTCTGCTGGTAAGGTTGCTGGTGTGAGTGTAACGAGCGATGGTGGTACTCTGGTGGTGGTGCTAACATTCGTATTCGTGGTGGTTCTTCTTTGAACGCATCTAACAATCCGTTGATTGTGATTGATGGTGTGGCTATGGACCAGACAGGTATTAAGAGTGTAGGTAATCCTTTGTCACTTGTAAACCCACAGGATATTGAGTCTTTCAACGTTTTGAAGCGATGCTTCTGCTACAGCAATCTATGGTTCTCGTGGTTCAAATGGTGTTATCATCATTACAACCAGTAAGGACGTCGTGGTTTACAGGTTTCTTATAATGGTAGCTTTACGGTTAGTAGAAATTCTAAGAATCTTGATGTGTTGTCTGCTGATGAGTATCGTAGCCTCATAGCAAACAAGTTTGGTACTGATCTTTATACGCTTGATGCTAATGGTAATCAGGTTCCAACAGCTTATTCACGCCTTGGTAAGGCTAACACTAATTGGCAGAACGAAATCTTCCGTACTGCGTTTAGCCATGATCATAACGTAGCCGTTTCTGGTCAAGTTAGCTAACTGGTTGCCTTATCGTGTTAGTGCAGGTTACACAAACCAGCAGGGTATCATTAAGACTTCAACTTTGAGCGTTTCACTGGAGCCTTGACATTGAACCCTTCTTTCTTGAATGACCATTTGAAGGTTACGTTGAATGCAAAGGGAATGTGGACAAAGAACCGCTATGCTGATGGTGAGGCTATCAAGGCAGCACGCCAGTTTGATCCAACACAGCCAGTCTATGCGTCTGGTTATGACAACTTCGGTGGCTACTACCAGTGGCTTGATGACGGTACAGCGCTCAATGATAGCAGTTGGCCAAAGACCCTATTATTCATTATCAACAAAGAACCCTGTGTCTATTCTTAACCCTAAAGAACGACCGTGCTATCAGCCGCGACTTCCTCGGAAGTGCTGATGTTGACTATAAAGTTCATGGTTTTGAAGATCTCCGCCTCCACGTAACAGCAGGTGTTGATGTTGCTAAGGGACGTCAGGTAACAGATGTTGATCCAGCCTCTCCACAGGCTATCTATTATGGTTCTTATGGATGGGAATCACAGTTGAAACGTAACATGCAGCTCTCTGCATACGCTCAGTACTACCACGATTTCAATGATAAAGCAAAGAATCACTTCGATATCATGGCTGGTTATGAGTGGGCACATTTCTGGCACAACACCCATAACTCTTATTGGAGCTACTATCCAAAGACAAACAACAATACAGCTCTTGCTGGTACAGAGCGCAATCGTACTAAGTATGACTATGCAACAGAGAACTATCTCGTATCGTTCTTCGGTCGTGCAAACTGGTCTTTGATGGATGGTCGTTATATGGTAACAGCAACCGTACGTAATGATGGTTCTTCACGTTTTAAGGAGCATTGGGCTACATTCCCATCATTTGCTTTCGCATGGCGTATTAATGAAGAGAACCTTTTCAAGCAGATTGACTGGTTGTCAGACTTGAAACTTCGTCTTAGCTGGGGTATGACTGGTCAGCAGGAAGGTATCGGCGACTATAATTACTTCGCGATATACGAAATGAATACAGGTAATGAATCTTACCATCCAATCTTCTGGTGATGGTTCTTGGCACGTCCAAAGGCATACGATCCAAACTCTGAAGCGGAGACAACAACTTTATAACGTAGGACTTGATTGGGGTATTCTCAAGCAGCGCCTCACAGGTAGCGTTGATTGGTACTATCGTAAGACCAGTGATTTGCTCAATAACGCAACCGTACCTGCTGGTTCTAACTTCCGCAATCAGGTGATGAGCAACATCGGTTCTATGTATAATATGGGTGTCGAAACAAGTCTCCACTGGTTGGCTGTGAACGCAAAAGACTTCAACTGGACAATGGATTACAACTTCACCTATAACTATAATAAGATTACGAACCTCAACGGTGGTAGCGATCCAAACTACTTCGTACCAACAGGTGGTATCTCTGCTGGTACTGGTGGTAACATTCAGGCACAGCACGTAGGTAATGCTGTTAACTCATTCCACGTATTCCAGCAGGCATACGACCAGAATGGTAAGCCATTGGAAGGTGTAGTTGTCGACCGCAACAGCGATGGTAAGATTACCGATGCTGATAAGTACTACTACAAGGCACCTGCAGCACCAGTAACAATGGGCTTTTGCTTCTCGTTTCGAGTATCGTAATTGGGACCTCGGTTTCGCACTTCGTGCAAGTCTTGGCAACTATGTTTACAATGATGCTTTTGCAAGTACTTCGAACATGTCCAACTCAGAAATCTATGTAAAGAGCAAGTACCTTGTGAACCGTCCTAGATGTTGGGCAGATAATTGGTTGTCATCAGAGACTACATCTACACAGACAGACTTGCTGGGTAGAATGCCTCATTCTGAAGGTGGATAACGTAACTTTAAGTTAGAGCCAGCCAAATCTTCTCAAAGCAAGGTTCATGGAATGGTATCACTGGTCGTATTTATGGAACTGTGAATAACGTGTTCTGCCTTACGAAGTATAAGGGTCTCGATCCAGAGGTGTTCGGCGGTTTGACAATAAACCTCACCCACGTCCAACTCTCATTCATCTTGGTTTGAACCTGAATTTCTAAATCTATAAAAAGAGTAAAGACAATGAATACACTAAATTCATGTTTCTCTGCAACAGCACTTTCTGCTGTCAGTGAGGTTCACCTCTGTACAGGCGATTTGGATGCTAACACCAATTGATCCAAATCTTAAAACAAAGGAAATACGCCGCAGAAAGCGCATTCACTGCGCTATGCTCATATTGCTATGGCGGTAACGGTGGAGCTAACGGTGATAGTGATGTTGATGGTATCGACGGCGGAACCAGTGGTTACGTGCGTCAGCTGTTCAACTCACAGGAATTGACTCACCGACGAAGCTATCTGCGCATGGGTGATGAAGGTATTGCTACTGAACTTCACAGCTATGACGCTTCACATCCAATGTTGAAGGGGTTTTTACTATCGTCTTTATGCGGGTATCACCTATTGCAATCAGTATCTTGCAGACTTCGGTGACTACAATGCAAACGATGTCAGCAGAGGTTCGTTTCATCCGTGCTTTGAATTATTACTATCTCTTGGACGGATGGGGCAATGTTCCTTTCACAACAGCAATCTCATCTGCTAAGCCTGCTCGCATCCAGCGTGCAGACCTTTATAAGTGGCTTATTGATGAATTGAAGAATGAGGTTGAGCCTAATTTGAACGATGCAAGTCCTAAGACTCAGCCACTACTGGTTATGGTCGTGTCGACAAAGCTGCAGTTTGGATGCTCTTGGCTCGTCTTTATATGAATGCTGGGGTTTATACAGGTACTGCTGATTGGACTAATGCTAAGTTATATGCAAAGAAGTATTGACTCTCCTTATAAGCTCCCACACAACCAAGAAGGGTCAGTGGAGTGCTTTATCAGCAACCTTCATAGGCGATAATGGTGAGAATGGTGCTTCTATTGAGGCTATCTTCCAACCCTTCAGGATGGTTTGAAGACAACTCATATGGTACAACCTCTACCTTATGGCTGGTTCTAACGATAACAGCGAGCATATCAAGAGTGCTACTATTGCTGGTAACAGCACAACTGGTGGTTGGGCTGGTAACCGTATGCGTCCAGACCTCGTATTGAAGTTCCTTTCAAATAACGATGCTCCTAATGTTGCTGCATACGCTGCGCCAGCAGCGGCTGATGACGATCGTGCCCTCTTCGATGGTGATGGTCGTAATGAGCAATGGTGACGATGAGAAGGGACGTAAAGCTACCAACAGGTTCTCTGTTTTGTAGTTCATAACTTCAGACCGACGGCAGTGCAGGTCATAACTCACTCTTCCCAGATGCCGACTTCTTCCTTGCTGCGTGCTGCTGAGGCTCACTTGATGTATGCTGAAGCAGATGCACGTCAGAACAATGGAACGACAACTGCACAGGGAACTGCTTATATCAATGCGCTCGTACGCGTGCTATGCTACTACCACACTGCTTATTCACTTCGCCAGATATGCGACGAGGAGCCGGAGTTCTTTGAGGGCTTGCGTGTCGACAACACTTATCCGTTTCGGTTACTTCGGTGGTAATGTTAATTACAACTGAGTGGAAGGGTGGTGTGAGGAGTGGTCGTAACTCGACTCCACCTCAATCTCTTCCGATTCCGACAAGTGACATGAATGACAATAAAGAGAACTTGATTCAGAATCCAGGATATTAATTAAGGTGTGTCAATGGCTGAAAAAGTCTGGTGAAACCGATGATGAACTTCTCGGAAATCATCATCGGCAAATTCTTTTTCATGAAAATAATATTTTTCTTCATGAAAATAAATATTTCTCCTCGTGAAAAATAAATTATTTCTTTTCATGAAAAAGAATTCGCCGACAAGACGCTAATACAACTCACTTCGTGGTTAATAAAGACGTTCTTGGGACTTTAAAAAGGCATTGAAAAGACGTACTATTGAATAATAGAAAGAAAACGATTAAAGAACAATCAATATGAAATCAATAATTAAGTCATCGTTGCTGTTGTGACAGGTGTGGCATTGTTTACTGCCTGCGACAAGGACTTGACAACAATCCAGTTCTTCAGTCACCAAAGACATTCGTGCTGAATACACCAGCATACGCTGCACAAACAATAGATTTGAAGGTTGCTGAGGGTCTGAACTTCACATGGTCACAGCCAGCATACGGTTTCCCAGTTGCCGCTGAGTATGGTGAGCAGTTCTCAACAACCAACACTGGACAAAGTCTGTGATGCTGTCATTGATACGGGATGCTGAGCGTGGTAACTATGCGCTGTTGGTTTCCCAACAGGTACTTCACCTCTGTTCCTGCAGCCGACCTTGCAACGGCTATTCAGAGATGGACTATGAGAGATACTGTTCCTGCAACACAGGAACTCTATGCGTGTTTACTCATTGGTAAATGGTGATACAATCTACTCTAACCCTGTAAAGTTAAGCGTGGCTCCTTATTACGTAGAGCTCTCTGACGCTCCTGTTGAGACTTGGTATCTCGTCGGTGGTTCGTTTGGTGATGGCTCTTGGGGTAATAGTCAGGTGGTTCCTTTGTTGCCAATGGAGGGTCAGGAGTATGATAAGAAGACCGGTAAGGGTGTTATCTCTTGGACTGGTTATCTGTCAACAGCAGGCTTTAAGTTGAAGAAGAACCCAGAAGAATTGGGATGCTGGTCAGGTTGGTCAGGCGCAAGCTTTTGGTGATTTTCAAATATAACGATGGCGGCTCATCAGATATTAAAGTGCCAACAACAGGCTACTATACGATTACATTCGATACAAAGAATCCTAAGTTAAAGATTGTACCTTACACTGGTGCAGCACCTACTGTCTATACTTCAATGGCATTGCCAGGCAAGCACGATGGCTGGACTGTTGCAGGTGGTACAACAATGACAGCACAGACTTCTGTTGTTGAGAACCACGACTGGAAGGCTACTGTAACTTTTGCAGAGAAGTCTACTGGTGCTGATGGTGAGAGCTGTAAGTTCGCTGCCAACGGTACTTGGGATGTAAACTGGGGTTCTGAGCATTCCATACAGTGTGTTGCAAACGAAGGGTGGTAAGAGTATTTCGCAATGGTAAGGAACTTACATTGTTTACTTCAACGACATCACTGGTCAGTATTCTTTCGTAAAGCAGTAATTTATTAAAGATGATAATAGAGGGTGTGTCAGCAGGCACAATTAGTATGACACACCCTTATCACATAACAAGAAGAATCGAAATGAAGAAATTATTAATCATGGCAAGTGCCGCATTGCTCCTTGCTTCTTGCGGTAGCGATGAATATGAAGCATGGACTGCTCCACAGAGTAACAGCGCAGAGACAGCCAGTACGGTTAGGTTTACTGTAAGTCAAGCTGCTGCCATCAACTTCAATACAGAGACAGCAGACTCTGTTCAGTTGTTTGTTCCAAAGGTGGTATCAACAGATTCAGTTGTTTCTCAGACCTTGACAGCTGTACTTTCTTATAACAACAAGACGACTACCCTTAACGCAAGTAAAGAGGGTAAGGTGAAGAGTACAGAACTTGTTTCTGCCGTAGAGAGCCTCTATGGTAAGAATGGCGACCTACATCAGGTGCCTGTTACAGTGACTGATAAAGTAAAGTTGCTTCGTGGTGAGGGTTTTAGTCTTTCACAGAGTGTGACTGCAAATGTAACTTGTGTTGCACCAGCTTTCACTCAGTATCTTTATATGTCAGGCGATGCTAATGGCTGGTCATTCAGCAATCCGCTTTATAGTGCAGCTGCTGATGGTAAGTACACCGCTTTATGTATCTCAATCAGAACGGCTTTAGGTTCGCAACGCAGCAGGATTGGAATGGTACTGACTATGGTACTGGTCTCGTTGAGAAGGGTAGCAATATCGTGATGACTGAGCCTGCAGGATTCTATAAGGTAGATGTTGACCTCACATCACAGGCATTGACCTACACAGCTATTAGTCGTGTTGGTGTTATTGGTTCTGCAACAGCAGATGGCTGAGCAGCGATCAGAAATGACCTACAATGCTACTGAGAAGTGTTTGGGAGATTAGGGCATTACACTGACAGCAGGTGAGATGAAGTTCCGCGCTAACAATGATTGGGATGTTAGACTGAGGGTGGCTCATTGACTGATATTACTTTTTCAAGGGTGGTAACATCAATGTTGCAGCTGGTAAGTATAATATTAAGCTCTATCTCGTGTGATGCGAAGTCGCACTGTACAATGGAGACAGCTCCTTAATTACTTGAATTTAGGGTAGAATGATGAGTGTGCCGACATGATGTTGGTACACTCTTTCTTTATCCCAAATCTGTCATTAGATCCTAAACATATTTTGTTTTATTATCGAGCAGATTGTTTGGCTTTGTAACGCAGGCAGGCGGCTACGTCAAGTTATAAAAGGCGACAAGATGCCGACAGAAAATAAAAGATGTTAGAAACAATACCATAGTAATAAAATTATACATATTGTGGTCTAATGACTGATTTGGGATATAGTATATTTGAAAGGTAGGTATAGTTAGTATGGACTTGTTTTTGGGGATAAAGTGCAAACGATTGCATTATAAAATGAAGAAGTACGCAACTGTTTGTAAGTCTTGTGTTTGTTTAATCGGTATCTTTTGTACGCATAGACTGTAAACAACTAAAAACGAAATCTATATGAAACGTAAACTCATTTTTTATATGCCTTTAGGACTCTCCCTTTGCACGATGGCACAGGGTTGGCCTGCTAATTATGGTGGCGTAATGCTGCAAAGGGTTTTATTGGGATTCATTTGATGATTCGCAGTGGACTGTATTGGAGAAGAAGGCAAATGACTTCTCTGGTTACTTCGACCTTGTATGGGTTCCAGAGTGGTAAGGCTGCCGCAACGAAGTCAATGGGCTATGATCCGCTCTATTACTTCAATCAGAACTCATCGTTCGGTACGGAGGCGGAGTTGAGGAGTATGATTACTACCTTTAAAAATAAGCAGATTGGTACGATTGCCGATGTGGTTATAAACCATCATGGAACAAATAATGGATGGTTTGGGTTTCCTGCAGAAGTATATAAGGGAGTGACTTATCAGAACCTTTCTACGGATGTTTGTGCTGATGATGACGGTGGAAAAGCTGCTACAGAAGCAAGAAAAACGGGCACTCAACTTAGTCAGAACAATGACGACGGAGAAGGTTGGGGTGGTATGCGCGACCTTGATCACAAGAGTGGTAACGTACAGAAGATTGTTAAGGCATACGAAAATTTCTTGCTTAATGACCTCGGTTATGCTGGTTTCCGATATGATATGGTGAAGGGATTTGGTGCTTCTCATGTTGGTGATTATAATACAGCAGCTAACGTTACTTACTCTGTTGGCGAGTATTGGGACGGCAATGCGAATACTGTAAAGGCGTGGATTGATGCTACTGGTAAGAAGAGTGCAGCCTTCGACTTTGCTTTCCGCTATGCTGTTCGTGATGCTATCAATCAGAATAATTGGAGTATGCTAAACGAATCGAGAATTACGGGGCTTAATGTTGATAATGGAGCTTATAAGCAGTATGCCGTTACCTTCGTTGAGAATCATGATGTTCAAGACAGAGGAACAACGAGCGGTTACAGCCCAGACCCTATCCGAAAAGATACGCTTGCAGCCAATGCCTACTTGTTGGCAATGCCCGGAACTCCTTGTGTGTTCTATACCCATTACTTGCCTATCCAAAAGGAAACAAAGGCAATGATTGATGCCCGCAAGTTAGCTGGTATAACGAATACGAGCAGTTATCTGAACAATCGCTCTTCTGCTGTTTATTATGCGAATGTTGTTACGGGTACAAATGGCAAGTTGTTGGTAGTTGTAGTACTAATGCCAACCAGTTGGTAGTTCTACTTCACGTATACAAAGCTATTGAGTGGTTATCACTGCTTATTATTTGACTAATGATGCTGAGACCCTTGGGTTGATAAGGCGAGGTGGAGCGTATGAAGGAGATAATTTAAAGGTAAAACTAACAGCCGTGTCTGCTAATGCTGGGCTAAACTTGTTTATACGGAATAGACATGCCAACGGCAGCAGCAGGTGGCTTCTGGAACAGAGATAACCCTTCCTGAGGGCGAGACAACCTTGAAGGTGGCATTGTTGGCAGGTGGTGTTGTGGGTAAGGTTATCACTCGCAGCTATAAGATAGCTGCTACTGCTCCTTACACGCCAGAGACAATCCGTGTCTATGTGAATACTGATCAGGTGGGTTGGAACTCATACGTGAACTATCATTCATGGGGCGGTACGCTATAGCAACGTCGTGGCCGGGTGATAAGGTTACTTCAAAGACAACCCTGAATGGTAAGACTTGGTTCTATAAGGACTATACGCTCAAAAGCAGATGACTATGTGAACTTTGTGTTTAGTATTGGTACGGCTTCAAATGCCAGTGCTAATCAGACAATGGATATCGAACGTGTGAAGAAAACGTCTTGTTTGAAGTCTCATCAACAAGAGAATGGTAAGTTTACAGTCAATAATGTGACGAGTGTGGTCACGGTATTGAGGAGTTGAAGCTGATGCTCAGCAGAGTAAGGCTGATAAATATTACTATACGCTCTCGGTCAGCGACTCACTGGCAAGCCTACGCAGCGTGGTGTTTATATTCATGCAGGCAAAAGATTGTTGTAAAAATAAGAAAAAGCTACCAGATAAAAAGAAAATAGCATACTCTTATTTACGTAATCTCTTTTGTTTAGATGCGTAGTGACATTGAGAAAGTAAGTCTTCTTATTAAATTAAGGAGGCTTACTTTATTTTTATAAGTCTTTGCTAAGGTTATATTGTGCTTATTTATACAATGACTTGTATTGTGTTTACCCTCCGCACATGATGTGCTCATAGTTCGCTACCATTGGAGCTAGGCGTTAGCACCATTGGTGTTGGGCATCATTACAATGGGAAAGATGGTGGAATAGGGTGTAGTAAACAAAGCTTTTCGAATGAAAGTGATGTAAGAAGATTCGTAATTGATAAACAACTATTATAGTAAACGAAGTCTCAAATAATGTAAAACCTGTAATATTTACAAAGGAAACTTTTGTTTCTCTCGGAAAATAGATATATCTTTGCAGACATAACATTAAAAGAAATAATTTATTATGGCAAAAGAAACGAATTATATAAGTGTTCAGAGAGTGGTCAGATCGTTGAAGTATTGGTGGGACGGTGAGTGTGGTGTTGCTGGCATGGAGCATGTAGTTGAGAATACTCACTGATGCTGCTACAGAGAGCTACTGTACCCGTTGTTGAGAAGATTGAAAGGTGGCTACCGCGTAACTGTTGGTGAGGTTGAGCATCCAATGACAGAGGCTCACTCTATCCTTTGGATTGAGTTGGTAACCACAACAACGAGGGTTCTCCGCAAGTATCTCGAGCCAACAGACCGTCCCAGTAGCTGAGTTTAAGACTGATGCAACTGAGGTTTAGCGCGTGAGTACTGCAACCTCCATGGTCTTTTGGCGTTCAAAAGTAAGAGCAACTTTTTCAAACTTACATATAATAGTGGGTGATGAATCTTCTTAAAAAGGAGACCATACACCTTTTTCTTTTCCTTTTTCCTATTACTCTTTTATTATGTTAGCTTTATTAGCCTTATTAGCCCTAATTAGCTAATAAGAGCTAATTAGAAATGTAATAATCTTCTCAAAAAGCTCTTGAAAGTTATAAAACAAAAAGGAATTACTTTCGTAATTCCTTCTGATGCAGCTCCAGGATGGGCTTGAACCAACGACCCCTGATTAACAGTCAGGTGCTCTAACCAACTGAGCTACTGGAAGCAGTTTGTATTGCTTATTTCTTTGTAAGCGGTTGCAAAGGTAGTATGTTTCTTTGAAACTGCCAAATGTTTTTGAAGAAAAATTTCAAGAAAATCGTAATTTTTCTTTATTTTCATTGTCATTAAGGCGTGTTTTCCATTATAATAATGTACTTTTTGTCCCGTTATAAGAACATTAAACAACAAACAGATATAATATATAATGAAAAATTGTTTTTGGCTTTCGGACTCTGGTTGCTAACTTTCAGTGGGTCTGTTGTATGGCACAAAGCACTGCGGAAAAGGAGCATAACTTCAATGTAGCAAAGAATCTTGAGACTTTTTCGGCTATTTACAAGTACTTGACTTGATGTATGTTGATAGCCTTAACGCCGACGAAGTAATCGGGACGGGTATCATTACATGCTCCGTTCGCTCGATCCTTATACGGTTTATTATCCAGAGGAGAAGGTGAAGGACCTCGACTTGATGATTTCAGGTAAAGTATGCTGGTGTTGGTGCATTGATTCGTTATAATTTCTTATTGAAGAATACGGTGATTGATGAGCTTATGAGAATATGCCTGCTGCAGAAGTTGGGTTGAAGAAAGGTGACGTTATCCCTTGCATTGGTGACTCGTCGATGGTGGGTAAGGATGTTTCATACGTCAGCAATCATCTACGTGGTGATGCTGGTACAACCTTTATTTTTGACTGTTCAGCGTCCGTCAGTGAATAAGAAGATGAAGTTTAAGATTACCCGTCGAGCTATTCAGCTCCCTGCTGTACCTTATTATGGTGTGCAGGATGGTGGAGTTGATATTTGAATCTTAACTCTTTCACAACAGGGTATGTGCTGAGGACGTACGTCGTGCATTCCTTGATATGAAAAAGCAGGGTATGACTTCGCTTGTCTTTGATCTTCGTAATAATGGTGGTGGTAGTTTACAGAAGCGGTTAACATCAGTAAATATGTTTGTACCAAAGGTATTACTTTGGTGAAGACAGTGGGTAGATGGAACGTGCAAATAAAGAGTATAAGACGACAGTTGAACCTATTGACACCGTTATGCCGATTGTTGTGTTGGTGAATGATGAGACAGCGAGTGCCAGTGAGATTACCAGTGGTAGTCTGCAGGATCTTGATCGTGCAATAGTTCTTGGTACACGTACATACGGTAAGGGACTTGTGCAGGTGTCAATGGACCTTCCCTTATAATGGAAAGCTTAAAACTAACGTCAAGTAGTATTATATTCCAAGCGGACGCTGTATTCAAGCAATCAACTATAAGCATGCAAATGGCGGATATACCGAGCATGTACCAGACTCACTCACATGTCTTCCACACGGCAAACGGACGTGAGGTGCGTGATGGTGGTGGTATCAAGCCAGATGTTGAAGTGCGTCCAGACTCTCTACCAAATATTGCTTTCTATCTTGCTTCCTCTGGACGCGATTCAACAGAGGTAATGTGGAATTGGGAGTTGCAGTATTTGAAGAAGCATCCTACAATTGGTCCTGCAAAGACATTTGTTATTTTCAGATGCTGATTTCGAAGACTTCAAGCAAGCAGTGTTGAAGAGTGGTTTCAAGTATGACCGTGAAAGTAGAAATACTTGGAGAACCTTGTTAATTTAGCTAAATTTGAAGGCTATTATGATGATGCGAAAGGTGAGTTCGATGCCTTAGAGAAGAAGCTGAATCATAACCCTTGCCAAAAGACCTCGATTATAACAAGCAGACACTAAAAAGTGTTGACAGAGTGACCTCGTTTCAGCTTATTATTATCAGAAAGGCTCCTTAGAGAATAGTCTGCATTTGATAAGCAGTGGAAGAAGGCTGTGGAAATCTTGCAGAATCCAGCAGAGTATAAGAAACTCTTGCAGCCCGTTGTTGTTCAGCCATTAGTTAAGCTTGAACCTGCAAGCAATGTAGCTGTTGATAATAAGAAGAAATCAAAGGCGAAATAAAAGGGAACTTTATAGAAAAAAATTAAGGCTTATAGGTTTGTTTGGAACTTATAAGCCTTTATTTTATTAATATGGTTTCATGTTAGTGCTGCCTTGTATAGCATTTCCCTGTTTTCTGTTGTTGTGTTAGTGGTCAGCACGTGTGGTGCTGTTAAACTACTCATTGGTGTTGAGGGTTAAATACGATGCTATATATAGTTAGAACGGAATGTAATTTATCTGAGAAAAAGTGTTGTAAAACCAAAAATAAATAAGAAGTGTTTTGCTATTAGGAAATTCGAGAGTACAATTGTCGAATTATCTTTATGATAATTCGTGTAGTCCCTTTGAGGTGAAAAAGTCTTAGTTAGAGTTCGTCTAAATCAGCTTGTATACTGATAAAAAGCCGTAAAACATTTGGAATGTGGCGAAAATATTTGTAACTTTGCAAACGTTCAGAGGAATGAGGGGCTTTCAATAGTCCCTCATTTTTCATATTAAAACACTTATGATAGATAAAAACGTTGTAAAAAGTCTCGTTGACGAGTGGCTGGAAGGTAAGGAATACTTCCTGGTTGATATTCAAATCAGTTCTGACGACAAGATTGTCGTTGAGATTGACCATGCCGATGGTGTGTGGATTGAAGATTGTGTAGAGTTGAGCAAGTATATCGAAGATCGCCTCTCACGTGATGAGGAGGATTACGAACTTGAGGTGGGTTCTGCAGGATTGGGTCAGCCTTTCAAAGTTCCTCAGCAGTATCTGAACTTCATTGGTAAGGAGGTTGAGGTACTCGGTAAGGACGGAAAGAAAGTCAAAGGCGTATTGAAGAGCGTTGATGGCAACGACTTTGTTGTTGCAGTCAATGAGAAGGTACAAGTGGAAGGTAAGAAGCGTCCTGTGAAGATGGACGTAGACCATGCGTACAAGATGGATGAAGTAAAATATACAAAATACATAATAAGTTTCAAGTAAAGCTATGGCAGCAAGAAAAATAGAAGAAGAACGTCCGAATATGATCGAGGACCTTCAAGGGAGTTTAAAAGACACCAAGAGCATCGATCGTACTACGTTGGTGAGTGTTTTGGAAGAGAGCTTCCGCAATGTGCTCGCTAAGATTTTCGGTAGTGACGAAAACTTCGACGTGATTGTAAACCCTGATAAGGGCGACTTCGAGATTCACCGTAACCGTGTGGTTGTGGCTGATGGCGAGGTTGAGGATGAGAATAAGGAAATAAGCCTTACAGATGCACGTAAGATAGAGGCAGACTATGAAGTAGGTGAGGATGTAAGTGAGGAGGTTGACTTCAATAAGTTCGGTCGCAGTGCAATCTTGAACCTTCGTCAGACTTTTGGCTTCTAAGATTCTTGAGCTGGAGCATGACTCTCTCTATAACAAGTATAAGGACCGCGTTGGTCAGATTATCTCTGGTGAGGTTTATCAAACTTGGAAGCGTGAGGTTCTTCTTGTTGACGAAGAGAACAATGAACTGATTCTCCCTTAGGGTGAGCAGATTCCACGTGATCAGTATCGTAAGGGCGAGACTGTTCGTGCGGTGATTCATCGTGTTGATAATGAGAATAACAATCCAAAGATTATCCTCTCACGTACTGCGCCAGAGTTCCTTGAACGTCTGCTTGAAGCAGAAGTACCTGAAATCAACGATGGTTTGATTGCTATTCGTAAGATTGCTCGTATGCCTGGTGAGCGTGCAAAGATTGCAGTTGAGAGCTTTGATGAGCGTATCGACCCAGTAGGCGCTTGTGTTGGTGTACGTGGTAGCCGTGTTCATGGTATCGTTCGTGAACTATGCAACGAGAATCTCGACGTTATTAATTGGACAGCAAATACGAAACTCTTTATTCAGCGTGCGCTCGCTCCAGCAAAGGTGAGCAGTTTGACAGTTGACGAGGAGAATAAGAAGGCTGAGGTTTACTTGCAGCCAGAGGAGGTAAAGTCTTGCGATTGGTCGTGGCGGTATGAATATCAGGTTAGCAAGTATGCTGACAGGTTATACCATCGACGTATTCCGTGAGCTTGACGAACAGAGATGCAGAGGAGGATATTTACTTGGATGAGTTCTCTGATGAAATCGATCAGTGGGTTATCGATGCCATTAAAGGGTATCGGACCTGACACAGCGCACCAGGTACTCAACGCTCCACGTGAGATGCTGATTGAAAAGGCAGACTTGGAGGAAGAGACCGTTGATAGCGTATTGAACGTATTGAGATCAGAGTTTGAACAGTAAAAGGTGATTGGTTGGTGGGTGATGGCTGTTGACTGAAAGCTAACGGGTGTGACTATTCAGCAGCTCCATGTTCGGAACCCCTCTCTACCAAAAAGGCATATCAACAACCAACACCCTACACCGAAAAATAAAGTTAATCAGCATCAGATTAAACAAAGCAATTCGTGAATTAAATATAGGACTCAAACGGCAGTGGAGTTCTTAGAAAAAGAAAACCTGAGTTAGGGCGAGGTGAAGAACGAGCTTAACTTCAAACTAAGCGAGGGGACAATATAGGCTCTCGTAGTGCCTTCAATAATGATGAGGAGGTAAAGAAGGACGCTGCTAAGCTTTTTGCAGAAGAAGACTAAGGAGAAGAAAAAGCTCTGCCGAGCATAAAGGCAGAAGCAGTCATGAAGGCTGAGCGTCAGCAGTATAAACCAGTCGGAAAAGATAGACCTTGATCAGCTGAATAAACCAGCTGCCAAAGAGCTGCTGCTCCTGTTGAGAACAAGACCTATCCTGCTGCTGCCGTAGAACCTGCAGAGGAGAAGAAAAAGGTAGAGAAACATGATGCAAGCAAGAAGCCTGCTGTAAATAGAAAGAAGAGGCTAAACCAGTTACTCCAAAGGGTTGAGAAACCTGTTGAGGTAAAAGGCTGAGCCCTAAAAAGAATGAAACTCCCATAAGCTAAGGATGAAGTAAAGGCTGAACCTAAGGTGCAGACAGAACCTGCAACTACTAATACTCCAACTGAACCTGCTGCTATAGAGGAGAAGAAAGATAATGGCTTTGTTCCAGACCAAGAATGAGAAGAAGATCTTAAATACACCTAAGGTGAATGTCTTGGGTAAGATTGATCTCAGCACTTTTGAACCAGAGTACCCGCCCTAAGAAGAGAGTAAGGAGGAACGCCGTAAAGAGCGTGAAGAAGGCTGGTCAAGGTAATGGTCAGGGCAAGAAGAAACGCGTTCGTATTAATAAGGAGCGTGTTGATATCAATGCTGCCGCTAATCAGCAGCAGAACCAGAAGGGTAGAGAAAGGCAATAACAACAATGGCGGTGGCAACAAGAATGCGGGTAAGAAGAACCGCAATCGTAATCAGAAACCTTTAGAGGTTGATGATGAGGCTATCAAACGCCAGGTAAAGGAGACACTTGCTCGTTTGACAAGCAAGAGTCAGAATAAGAAGGGTGCTAAGTACCGTAAGGAAAAGCGTGATGCTGTTCAAGAACGTCTGAATGCAGAGGCTAAGGCAGAGCGCAAGGAAAGTAAGATATTGAAGTTGACAGAGTTTGTTACTGTTTCTGAGTTGGCAACAATGATGAACGTTCCTGTAACAAATGTCATCTCTACTGATGTCTGTCGGTGATTATGGTGTCTATCAATCAGCGTCTTGATGCAGAAACGATTAATCTTGTTGCTGATGAATTCGACTTTTAAGACAGAGTACGTAAGTGCTAGGTACAGGAAGCTGTTAGTGAAGAGGAGGATGATGAGAACGATCTCGTTTCACGTGCTCCAATCGTGACAGTCATGGGTCATGTTGACCATGGAAAGACTTCTTTGCTCGACCATATCCGCAACACGAATGTGATTGCTGGTGAGGCAGGTGGTATTACCCAGCACATTGGTGCTTATGGTGTGACACTGAGAATGGTCTGAGGTAACCTTCATGATACTCCTGGTCATGAAGCATTTACTGCTATGCGTGCTCGTGGTGCACAGGTTACTGATATTGTGATTATCATTATTGCTGCAGACGACTCTGTGATGCCTACTACTAAGGAAGCGATTGCTCATGCACAGGCAGCAGGTGTTCCTATGGTCTTTGCAATCAATAAGATTGATAAGCCAGGAGCTAATCCTGATAAGATTCGTGAAGACTTGTCACAGATGAATCTGCTCGTTGAAGAGTGGGGTGGTAAGTATCAGTGTCAAGAAATCAGTGCTAAGAAGGGAATCGGAGTGAACGAACTTCTTGATAAAGTTCTTCTTGAGGCTGATATGATGGATCTTAAAGCTAACCCTAACCGTAAGGCTACAGGTACTATCATTGAGTCATCACTTGATAAGGGTCGTGGTTATGTAAGTACGGTTCTTGTATCTAATGGTACATTGAAGATTGGTGATAACGTCATCGCTGGAACTTCATGGGGTCGTATAAAGGCTATGTTTAATGAGCGTAATCAGCGTATTGAGAGTGCTGGACCAGCAGAGCCTGCAATCATCCTCGGCCTGAATGGTGCACCTACAGCTGGTGATACCTTCCATGTTATGGAGACTGAGCAGGAGGCACGTGAGATTGCAAACAAGCGAGAGCAGTTACAGCGTGAGCAGGGCTTGCGTACACAGACTCGTCTTACCTTGTCTGATATCTCTCACCGAATCGCTCGTGGTGAGTTCCATGAGATGAATATCATTGTGAAGGGTGATACCGATGGATCTATCGAGGCATTGTCTGACTCATTCATCAAGCTGTCAACTGAGAAGGTTAATGTTAACGTTATCAGTAAGGCGGTAGGTCAGATTTCTGAGAACGACGTTATGTTGGCATCTGCTTCTGATGCTGTCATCGTCGGTTTCAAGTTCGTCCTTCTGCTGATGCACGCCGTTTGGCTGACCGTGAGGGTGTAGAAATCAATACTTACTCTGTCATCTATGATGCTATCGACGATGTTAAGTCAACGATGGTGGTATGCTTGACAAGGTGAAGAAAGAGATTGTCACTGGTCAGTTTGAGGTTAAGCAAGTCTTCAAGATTTCCAAGGTTGGAACTGTTGCCCGGTGGTATGGTTACTGAAGGTAAGGTTCACAGCAAGGATAAAGGGTCGCGTAGTCCGTGACGGTATTGTTATTCATACAGCTCCTATTGATGCTTTGAAGCGTTATAAGGACGATGTGAAGGAGGTCGCTCTAGGACTTGAATGCGGTATCTCACTTGTCAATTACAATGATTTACAGGTAGGTGATATCATTGAGACCTTCACGGAGATTGAGGTTGAACAGAAATTGTAATATAAAAACCGTCTTTTCTCCATCAAAGGAGTAAAGGCGGTTTTTCTTCGTGGTAACAAATGTTGCCATTGGTCTTTGTGGCATACATATTGTATGTTCACAGAGTGTATATAAGTATTGAGAATAGAGACGGTGGGAACTAAGAACTCATTGTTGGATGAATATAAACGATAGGTTTAAGTGAGTCAAACAGTAGGTATAAGAAAAGATAAAGAGTGTATTTGGATGGGCTAAACGTTAGAGATGAAAAGATATGCAGTAAATGAAGTATTGACTTTAAGTCGTCTAACTCCCTCTAATTCTTAAGTAACCTTCTTCTCTTTAATCACAAAACAAATGTCTAGAGAACAAAAATAATGAATTTGTAAAGAAGGTCGCAGAGCAGAAGTATGAGTTTGGCTTTACGACTGATGTACATACGGAGGTCATTCCGAAAGGTCTGAACGAAGATGTCGTTCGACTTATTTCGCAGAAGAAAGAGGAACCAGAGTGGCTCCTCGATTTTCGTTTGAAGGCTTTCCGTTACTGGCAGACACTCCCCATACCAACTTGGGGACACTTACATTTGCCAGAATTACATCTGCAGGATATCTCCTATTATGCTGATCCATTGGCGAAGAAGCCTAAGAACAAGGAGATGGATCCAGAGTTAGCAAAGACTTTTGATAAGTTAGGTATCCCTTTGGAAGAGCGTTTGGCTTTGAGTGGTACGGCAGTTGATGCCATTATGGACTCAGTGTCAGTTAAGACTACCTTTAAGAAGCAGTTGGCTGAGAAGGGTATTATCTTCTGCTCTATTGGTGAGGCAGTTCAGGAGCATCCTGATTTGATACGTAAGTATCTTGGAAGTGTTGTTCCTTATCGTGATAACTACTCTGCAGCACTCAACTCTGCGGTGTTCAGTGATGGTTCCTTTGTATATATTCCTAAGGGAGTTCGCTGTCCAATGGAACTTAGTTCGTATTTCCGTATCAATGCGGTTAATACAGGTCAGTTTGAACGTACACTGATTGTTGCTGATGATGATTCATACGTTAGCTATCTTGAAGGCTGTACAGCCCCAATGCGTGATGAGAATCAGTTGCATGCAGCAGTAGTTGAAATCGTTGTATTGGACAATGCAGAAGTAAAATACTCTACTGTTCAGAACTGGTATCCAGGTGATGAGAACGGCAAGGGTGGTGTCTTGAACCTTGTTACAAAGCGTGGTGAGCTTCGTGGTGTAAATTCAAAGCTGTCATGGACACAGGTAGAGACAGGTTCAGCTATTACTTGGAAATATCCTTCTTGTGTATTGAAGGGTGACAACTCGCAGGCAGAGTTCTATTCTGTTGCTGTAACAATAACTACCAAGAGGCTGATACAGGGTACGAAGATGATTCACATGGGTAAGAATACGAAGAGTACAATCATCTCGAAAGGTATCTCTGCCGGACACAGTCAGAACTCTTATCGTGGCTTAGTTCGTGCTACAGCCAATGCGGAGAATGCTCGCAACTACTCAAGTTGTGACTCTCTTCTCTTAGGTTCAGACTGTGGTGCTCACACCTTCCCTTATATGGATATTCATAATGATACAGCCATTGTAGAGCATGAGGGCTACCACTTCTAAGATCAGTGAAGATCAGCTTTTTCTATTGCAATCAGCGTGGTATTCCTACCGAAGATGCCGTTGGTTTGATCGTCAATGGTTATGCTAAGGACGTACTCAATAAGCTTCCAATGGAATTTGCTGTTGAAGCACAGAAACTTCTCTCAGTAACGTTGGAAGGAACAGTAGGGTAATATAACTAAACACGGAATATGCGAAGGGTCATACTTATAACGTTTGGCTTGCTACTACTAATAATGCTTCAAGCCCAGTCATGGCAGTTAAAACCGTGGCAGAAGTATCTTATTGCTGAACAAGTAAAAAGGAGTCAATAAGCAGTTGTCATTCAGTGATGGGCAATGTCGTTGAACCAACGCCTTATGACCCTCGTCTCTTTCGTACAGTAACGGGGTCTGATTTCATAAAGGATATTCGTCCTTATAAGAAGAAATCAAAGTCTTTCTTCGGTCATAATGACTCTTCGCCATCGCTTTTGAAGAGGAGAGAGCGCAAGAGAAAGCGGAGAAGATGGCTCGTGGTGAGTATCATACCTCTGATTTCATATTCGACACGTTGTTAGATTTCGTCAATATAATTTTTAGTGAAGAATAAATAAAGCAAAGATAATATGTTAGAAGTAAGAAACCTGCATGCAACCATCGCAGGTAAAAAGAAAATATAAGAGGCATCAACCTCACAATTAAAGATGGTGAGATTCATGCTATTATGGGTCCTAATGGCTCTGGTAAATCAACACTGAGTGCAGTACTTACAGGTAATCCTCTCTATGAGGTAACTGATGGTATGGCATTGTTTAATGGCAAGAATCTCTTGGAGATGAAGCCTGAGGACCGTTCACATGAGGGAATCTTCTTATCTTTCCAGTATCCAGTAGAGATACCTGGTGTAAGTATGACTAACTTCATGAAGGCTGCTATCAATGCAAAGCGTGCCTATGAAGGATTAGAGCCAATGAAGGCTGCAGAGTTTATGGCACTTATGCGTGAGAAGCGTCAGTTGGTAGGTATGGACTCAACACTCTCTCGTCGTAGTGTAAACGAGGGCTTTTCTGGTGGTGAGAAGAAGCGCAACGAGATTTTCCAAATGGCAATGTTGGAGCCAAAGCTCAGTATCCTTGATGAGACAGACTCTGGTCTTGATGTTGATGCTATGCGTATTGTAGCTGAGGGTGTAAATAAGATGCACAATGAAACTACTTCAGCTATTGTTATCACACACTATGAGCGTCTGTTAGATATGATTAAGCCTGATGTTATCCATGTGCTTTATAAGGGTCGTATCGTGAAGACTGCGGGTCCTGAACTTGCTAAGGAGATTGAGCAACGCGGTTACGATTGGATAAAGGAAGAGGTTGATGCAAAGGATTAATCGGTGGCTTGAGAGTTGTCTTAGTCTCGAATCCTTTAGATAAAACCTCCAAAAAGAAATACAATGCAAAGCGAAAAACAATATATAGACCTCTATACAGAGGCGCAGCAACTTATCAAACAGCATGCTGCACCTGTAATGAGGTGCGCGATAAGGCTTTTGAAGACTTCCGTCGGCAGGTTTTCCTACCAAGAAGGTGGAACGCTATAAGTACACGGATATGCAGAAGCTCTTTGAACCTGACTATGGATTGAATCTCAACCGTCTCGAGATTCCAGTTAATCCTTATGAGACCTTTAAGTGCGACGTGCCAAATCTCAGTACTTCTCTCTATTTCGTAGTTAATGATCAGTTCTACAGTAAGGCACTTCCAAAAGGTAAAAGCTTAATGAAGGCGTCATTGTTGATAGTTTTGAACCGTGTAGCAATTGAACGTCCAGAGTTGGTTGCGAAGTACTATGGTCGTCTTGCCAATACTGAAGTAGATGCTATAACAGCATTGAATACAATGCTTGCACAAGATGGTCTCTTTATCTATGTGCCTAAGAATGTGCAGCTTGAACGTACTATACAGGTAATCAATATACTCCGTTCAGATGTTGACTTGATGGTCAATCGTCGAGTACTCATTGTTCTTGAAGAAGGTGCTAAGGCTCAGTTCCTCTTCTGTGACCATGCTGCTGACGACCGTAACTTCCTTGCAACACAGGTAATTGAAGCCTATGTAGGTGCGAATGCCAATCTTGAGTTGAACTGTCTTGAGGAAACTCATGCAAAGAATGTACGCGTATCGAATGTATATATCGAACAGCAGCGTGATTCACGTGCAAAGCCACAATGTCATTACATTGCATAATGGAGTTACTCGCAATATGCTCGACCTTGTTTTAAGGGAGAGGGTAGCGACTGCTTCTGTAATGGTTGTGTGATAGCTGATAAGAGCCAGCATGCTGATAACAATACGCTTATCGATCATCAGGTACCTCATTGCACAAGTTCCGAACTTTATAAGTATGTACTTGACGAGAATGCAGTGGGTGCTTTTGCTGGTCGTGTACTGGTTCGCAAGGGTGCATAGAAGACCCTCTCACAGATGAACAACCGTAACCTTTGCGCCAGCAAGACAGCTCGTATGTTTACCCAGCCAATGCTTGAAATTTATGCTGATGATGTTCAGTGTAATCATGGCTCAACAGTTGGACAGCTCAATGATGCCGCACTCTTCTATATGCAGCAGCGTGGTATTGATAAGAAAGAAGCAAAGCTCCTCCTTGAGTTTGCCTTTATCAATGAGGTAATCGACAAGATGGAACTTGAGCCATTGCGCGACCGTCTCCACCATTTGGTAGAGAAGCGTTTCCGTGGTGAGCTTGATAAGTGCGAAGGTTGCGATTTGTGTAAGTAATTTGGTATTGGGCTGATTGGGCTTATTAGCCTAATAGCCCTAATTAGCGCAATTAGCCCAATTAGCCCAATTAGTCCAATTAGCCTAATTAGCCCAATAATAACGATGTACGATATAAATAGAGTCAGGGAAGATTTCCCAATCCTTTCACGCACCGTCTATGGTAAACCATTGGTTTATCTTGATAATGGTGCTACCACACAGAAACCGCTCTGTGTGTTGGATGCTATGCGGGAAGAATACCTCAATGTAAATGCTAATGTGCACCGTGGTGTACACTGGATGTCACAACAGGCTACTGACTTGCATGAGGCAGCACGTGAGACGGTGCGGAAGTTTATCAATGCTCGTTCAACAACTGAGATTGTCTTTACACGTGGTACGACAGAGATTTTGAATCTCGTTGCTTCCAGTTTTGTTGAAGGCTGTATGAAGGAGGGTGATGAAGTGATAGTTTCTAGCATGGAACATCACTCAAACATTGTGCCTTGGCAGCTACAAGAACAGCGTAAGGGTATTGTGTTAAAGGTTATTCCTATGACCGATGAGGGTGAACTTCAGCTTGAAGAATATGAAAAACTCTTCACCGAACGTACAAAACTTGTTAGCGTAACGCAGGTAAGTAATGTCCTTGGTACAGTCAATCCTGTAAAGGAGATGATTCGCATCGCCCACGAACACGGAGTACCTGTTGTTGTGGATGGTGCGCAAAGTGTTCCTCACTTTGCCGTTGATGTGCAAGACTTAGATTGCGATTTTCTTGCTTTCAGTGGTCATAAGGTGTATGGACCTACAGGGTGTGGGTGTTCTTTATGGTAAAGAAGAGTGGCTGATAGACTACCTCCGTATCAAGGCGGTGGTGAAATGATAGAGCGTGTCAGCTTTACGAAGACAACCTTCGAGCGTCCACCTTTGAAGTTTGAGGCAGGAACACCTGATTATATCGCAACGCATGGACTTGCAATCGCCCTCAATTATATTACTTCCTTGGGTATGGATAATATCCTTGCTCATGAGCAGGACCTCACACGTTATGCACTTCAGCAGCTTCGTGAGATAGAGGGTATGCACATATATGGACATAGAAATGACAGTGGTGATGCCGTTATCAGTTTCAATGTAGGTGATATTCACCACATGGACCTCGGAACATTGCTCGACCAGTTAGGTATAGCTGTCCGTACGGGTCATCATTGTGCACAACCTTTGATGGACCGTCTTGGTATCCTCGGTACTGTCTGTGCCTCCTTTGGTTTAGTATAATACACGTGAGAAGTTGATTCTTTGGTAGCAGGCATCAAGCGTATTGCAATGATGTTTTAAGAAGATAAGAAAAATTAAACAGGCGTTTATATGCGTTTCATAACGCTTATGAACGCCTGTTTGCTTACAGATATACAGAGTATATGGCAGAGTTCTTACCCTTTCTTGCACTTATAAAGGCTGAAGAAAAACCAAGTAAGGAATACTCCTTGTAATAGTAATGATGAGGCGATAGGGAATATCGTCAGAATAAAAGCCAACTGAGCTTGCGTGATGTACGAAGCCTGCTTGCTACTTACTTCCCTTTCGAGTACTGAACCGTAATAGTTACGTAGCCACTCCAATGGAGTTTGTAACCATGCAGCAGCGTCTGTGAAGAAACGGCTAAGCTCGTTGTACGATGTGTTACGTTCTGTGAGAATCAATTTTTCATATTCTTTGTTCTTTAATTGTTGCTATATATAAAAAGGTGTAAAAACCATTCTTTTGGTTTACGTATGCAAAAGTAGCTGAGCACTGTGCAAGGAATGTTCACTCCCGAAAAATATTTGTTATAAAATTAATTTGAAAGGTTCTTTAACGTTTTAAAAACTTATTACTCATGCTGAAAAAGTCATTATTATGAAGATCTTATAGAGGCTGGTTGCGATGAAGCGGGCAGAGGATGCCTCGCTGGAAGTGTCTATGCAGCTGCTGTTATTCTCCCATTCGATTATCAGAATGAGTTGTTAAACGATTCAAAGAAGTTGACGGCTAAGAAACGTTATGCACTTCGTGAGGATATTGAGCGGGATGCTATTGCGTGGGCTGTGGGTATCGTTACGCCTGAAGAGATAGACAAGATAAATATCCTCAATGCCTCTTTTCTTGGCAATGCATCGAGCGTTGGACCAATTGAAGGTACGTCCAGAAGCTGTTATCGTTGATGGCAATCGCTTTAATCATATCGTGACTTACCTTCAACAACGATGAGTTAAAGGTGATGGTAAGTACCTTTCTATTGCAGCTGCCTCAATCCTTGCCAAGACTTATCGTGATAACTATATGCTCTCTTTGGCAGAGGTATCCGCAGTATGACTGGCAATCCAACATGGGTTATCAACGAAGAAGCATCGTCAGGCTATTCGTGAACATGGTATCACACCTTATCATCGCAAAAGTTATAACCTTTTGGGTGATGGGCAGCCTCTCTTGACTTCTAAACCTAATTGAATATATGATTCTAAACAGATTTTATTGTATTGGCAAACATCTTGTCTGTTATTGTAACGCCAGCATTGTGTACTAACATCAAGTTACAAAGACAGACAAGATACTGATAAGATCCTACAATCTGTTAGGTAACTATATTATAGTGGGTTTTATCTTATGATACAATTTGGGGTCTTCAGGATTTTGGAGTGATAAGTTTTGCCACTTAAAGGTTAGGTTTCTGACAGAAATGTCACACGGAGAAAGGAGAGACGGAGGATTATTAAAAACAAAGCAATGGAAGTCACGGAGGTGCCGATGGCACAAAGAGCGACGGAGGTATAGCGTACAGATTTCTAATGATTCTTTTGGTATGGACGCTTTGTATATAAATTGCTAACAGAATTGGCAAACTATCTCCGTCGCTCCACGCACCGACGGTGCCTCCATGCCTACCAGTGCCTACTTTGATATTCCTCCGTACTCTCCGTCCCTCTGTGTGACATTTCGTCAGAGACCTAAAGCTTAGACGGATTTATCACTCCAAAAATTCTGAAGACCCACTTTTCTTTACATGCCTTCAATGGGATTACTTTACATTATTTGTGGTTCTAACAGCGTAAATGTAAAGGTTAAAGTTCTTATTATTTATATATTGTTTATGTTGTCTTGTAAACAATTCCCTAATAAAGATATTCTTTATACCTATAATATGCTATAAGATTCTTTTTCTGTTTTTGAACCCTCAATCGCTTTCTATGTTAATATCCAAATGTTTTGACCATATTTTTCAATTTATGCTGAGATTTTTATATTCAGGGGTGAATGTTTGGCGGTTTCTAACCATTGCAGTGACCAAATGCACAAGTTTGTTCTTGACATTGTTCAGTGCAACTTGCTTCTTCTTTCCGCGTTCCACGAGGCGCATATAGTACCTCGCCATAACGGGATTGAATTTGACGGCAGCCAGTGCAGCTTGTGTCAGCATGGCCTTTATCTGGCGGTTCGCCATATAATGTACATGCGGATCAGAATGCACACTGGTGCAGAGTCTTTTCCGAATGGGGCTAAGCCGTAATAGCAGGCAATCTTGCGCGAGTCGTAGTTGAAACGACGGAAGTTGTCTGTATACACCATCAGACAGACAGCGTTCTGCGTTCCTATGCCAGGCACCGAGGTCACGATTGTGAACACCTCGGTGAGCTCTTCGTCCGACTTAATGAGCTCGGCGATTCGCTTGTCTATCTTCTCAACTTCCTTGTTGAGTTCTGACACGATATGCCTTCCGCTCTGCGAGATCATCGTCTTGATAGGCGATTTCTCCATGGTGAGTTTCTTCTCGCCTCTACGCACCTGAAAGCTGCATCTATGGCGTACCACCATTTGACGATACAGAAACAGCTCTCGTAGTTGTGCAAGTGACTCGCTAAGTGGCTTGTACATAACGGCTTTGTCGTGATTTCTCATAGCGTATTCTGCAATCATCGAGGCGTCGGCGCGGTCAGACTTCAATCGTCTGAGACCTGATGTGTCCTTGATACTCTTGGCGTTCTCAAGCCATATGTCGTAGCCTTTGCCGTAGAGGAAGTTGCATAGTCCTTTGCTGTAGTCGCCAGTATTTTCACCGCAAAAGAGCCACAGGGAAGGATCGATGCCGTAGGAATTCTTCTCCACCCACTTGACCAGTTGCTTGTAGCCAGACACTGTTGTCTTGAACTCGTTGAACACTCTTGAGCCCGTTTCTGTCAGACCGTCTGCAAAAATGATAGCCACATCAACTTTTTCTTTCGAAAAATCAACTCCGATAAATAAATTCTTCATATATTTGTGCCAATAGTTTGTGGAATTGGTCAATAGTTGTATGGACTGGAACTCTAAATAGGCTTCGTGCCGATAACTTTCTATCTGGTCTTTGCAACTATGTCGGAGAGGTCCTAAACGATTTATAGCTTTTAGCTGGGTCATTAGCTGGTTTACCTCTTCGACAGACCGATTCCTCCTTTTACAACAAAGGTACGAAAACTGTCTTTTAGTAATCATAGTTTTATCTTGATTATTTAATGTTTATGCGACTGCGTCGCATTCTTCTGCAAACTTAGAGGTCATTAGGGACTAAACATATGTCATTGCGCACATGTGGTGCGAAGGGTCAGCACCAACCGTGTTAAGTCTTAGCACCAATGGTGCGGAGTGCTAAACACTCTTGTAATATGTCATTTGTTTGCGTGTAACTTACTGTCAGAAAAAGGCTTATTTTATTGTTACTAAGCATGTTTGTAAAGTTATTTTCTTTTTCTAAAGATTGTGTGATATTGCTCGTTTAGATTAATATTAATAATTACTATTACGATTTAATGCCCAGATTTGGCTCTGAAAGTTTCTTAATCTCTCTATACTATACTGTAATTTAAGTTTTAATAAGGAATGAAAAGTGTAAGACTTACAATATGGTGTTTTTGGTACTATTATAAATGATATTTAATTTATTTTCATGCAATAAAACTGCCGTTTTATAAAATCAAAATATTAATAAATGTAAAAAGTTTGTTTTTTTATGTCCTTTTTCATTTGGAACTTTTAAAAGCTACACTATCTTTGTGAAGTGTTAAAAATATACCTACCATGAGAGTAAAAATGTAATACCTTACGTATTGATAGTTTGAGTCTGAAATAGTTTATTTGTTATATTAATTAAATGGAGAATTTATGGAAAAAGACTAATGATGTTTTTAGTCGGTCTATTCCTAAGTTTAGGAACTGCGCTGGCGCAAACGGAGATTAGCGGAACTGTAGTTTCCTCAGATGATGGACTGCCTGTTGTTGGTGCGTCTATTCTTGTGGTAGGTACACAGACAGGTACAGCAACAGACATAGATGGACATTTCTCTATGTCTGCAAAGGCTGGATCTAAAATTACGGTTTCCTACATTGGTATGAAAACACAGACGTTGACAGCTAAGGCGAACATGAAGATTACACTTAATCCAGACGGTAAGGTAATGGATGAGGTGATGGTTGTTGCCTTCGGTACACAGACAAAGGCTTCTTTTGCAGGTTCTGCTGCTGTTGTAAACTCTGGCGATTTGAAAAAGAAGATTACTACCAATGTGGCTGATGCTCTTGTAGGATCGGTTCCTGGCTTGCAGATAACTGGTGGGTCTGGTGCCCCAGGTGCTGGTAACGCTGACATCCATATCCGCGGTATCGCTTCCCTCTATGCTTCAACCGATCCGTTGATTATCGTTGACGGTGCTCCTTACCCGGCTTCTTTGAGTAATATCCCACAGGATGATATCGAAAGTGTTACAGTTTTGAAGGATGCTTCTTCAGCTGCACTTTATGGTGCGCGTGGTGCTGCCGGTGTTATCCTTATCACAACAAAGAAAGGAAAAGGAAAGGCAAATATTAATGTTGAGACAAAGTGGGGTGTCACCAGCCGTAGTATTCAGGATTATGATGTGTTCAAGGATCCAGGTGAGTTCATGGAGGCTTACTATTCTCAGTTCTACAATTATGCTTTCTACAAGCAGGGCATGTCTCATGAACAGGCTAATAAATGGGCTAATGATAACCTGATAGAGAATCCGAGCTTTTGGTCTGCAGTATAATCCATATACGCTTCCTGCTGGTGAAAATCTTATAGGACTTGATGGTAAACTCAATCCAAAGGCTACCCTCGGTCGTGCTTATGAGTATAATGGTACAAAGTATTACATTCAGCCTGACAACTGGAAAGATGAGGCTTATCGTAAGGGATTCCGTCATGAGTATAATGTTAATGTGAGTGGTGGTGATTCTAAGATGAGCTACTATTCAAGTGTTGGTTATATGAAGGAGGAGGGTGTGTGCTTGAGAATTCTGGATTTGAACGCTTTACTGCTCGTCTGAAGGCAGACTATCAAGCTACTGACTGGTTGCATCTTCTTGCAAATGCTGGATACGTTCACTCTGATCGTGAGTCAAATCCTCACTTGAGCAATACAAAAACTGACGCAGGTAATCTTGGTTATTTTACGCAGTATATATCTCCTATTTATCCACTCTATGTTCGTACACTGGATGCTAATGGAAATCCTGTAATTGCTACGGATAGTTATGGTCATCCGAAGTATGACTTCGGTGTGCCGGCTACAAACTTCCCTGGTATCGGAGCCCGTCCTTTCCTCAATACGGGTAACCCACTTGGATCAAACAGGTATAATAAGCAGAATACGATTCTTGACCAGTTGCAGGGACAACTCAATTTCGATATTACGTTTGCTCCGTGGTTGAAGTTCAACTCAACCAACTCAATCACCCTTCTCTTGACACGCTTCTCTTTCTATGAGAATCCTTTCATCGGTGCAGCAGCTGCCGATAAGGGACGTATTACCAAGGATGCTGGTGTAAGTTATCGTTGGAACTATGTTCAGACATTGAATGCACATAAGGCTTTCGGCTTGCATGATATTCAGTTGATGCTGGGACATGAGTGGTATAAGTCTAATTATAACTATCTGGATGCTTTGGCTCGTGGTGGCTTCTCACCTGATATCAAGGAAATCAATGCATTTGCGGATCGTTATGATGGTCATTCTTATCGTACAATTTATAATGTAGAAGGTTACTTCGCTAACCTGCTCTACAACTATGACCAGAAGTATTTTGGGCAGGCTTCTTATCGTCGTGATGCTTCCAGCCGATTTGCAAAGCATAATCGCTGGGGTGACTTCTGGAGTCTCGGTGGCGCATGGATTGTCAGCAAGGAAAAATTCTTCCAGAACCTGAATGCTAAGTGGGTTGATAACTTGAAGTTTAAGGTATCTGTTGGTCAGCAGGGTAATGATGGTATTCCTGATTTCAATTATATTGACCGTTATAGCTTGGTACGTGGTGAGAAGGCTATGTTGCCTTCATTCTCTGACATTGGTAATCCTGATATTACCTGGGAGACAACAACCAACTTCAACCTCGGTCTTGAATTTGCACTCTTCCAGAGTCGCTTGAACAGTGAATTCAACTTCTATACAAAGAAGACAACAGATATGCTCTTCTGGCTGGGAGTTCCTGAGAGTGTCGGTGTACGTGGTTATTATGGTAACCTTGGTGATATTCGCAATACTGGTGTCGAGTTTACAATTGGCGGTGATATTATCCGTACGAAGAATATTATTTGGAATGTATCGGCAAACATTTCTCACAACCGGGCAAAGGCTTTGAAACTTGATCCAACCAAGACTGCTCAGTATGGTGGTTTCGCACAGGCAGATGTTGATGCTGGATTCAACATTCCAATGTGGTATGCTGAGGGTAAATCGCTTTATAATGGTATGATGGCTGATTACGCTGGTGTGAATGAGAAGGGACAGCCTCTCTATTGGGTAGATGAGGATATCTATCGAGATTTCAAGGCTGGTAAGTTGTCAAATAGTAGTAAGCCTGGTTCTAAGCGCTCTTTTACAACAACTGACTGGAGTGAGGCAACGAACTATACTCACGAGATGTTACCAGTAGCCAATGGTGGTTTCACAACTACATTGAGAGTTTATGACTTCGACTTTAATGCTACGTTTGATTATCAGCTAGGTGGTCAGATTTATGACTTTGGATATGCAGGATTGATGAGTAATGTCAGAACAAAGGGTGACGGTTCTAACCTGTCTAAGGATGTACTGAAGGCTTGGACACCGAACAATACTTCCAGTGATATTCCACGCTTTATGTACACTGACCCAGACTTGACAGCACAGTCAACACGCTTCCTTACAAGTGCAAAGTATCTTAACTTCCAGTCATTTACTGTTGGTTATAGTGTTCCGACAAAACTGGCTCGTAAGCTGATGTTGAGCAAGATTCGTCTTTATATTCAGGGACAGAACCTGTGCTTCTGGTCTGTTCGTAAGGGACTTGATCCTCGATTCAGCTTCCAGGGTACATCTCATTCAGGTGTTAACTCTTATGCACCTGTACGCACAGTTATGGGTGGTTTGCAGTTGTCATTCTAATAAATGATTGGCAATACCATTTTTAATAATAATAAACAGATATGACAATGAATAAAATATTTTCAACAATCATTCTGGCAGCTTTAAGTACTTCGATGCTTACAAGTTGTATCGAGGAGGTTGAACCGCAGAGTGGTACAGCCTCACTGGACCAAAGTCGTGAAAAGCACCTGGTGCTTTTAATAATATGGTTAGTGCGCTGACAACAAATATCAGTGGTAAGAGAACATACTCTCCAAATATTGATAGAGTCTGGGATTTTGGTTACACAGCATTCTTCTTAACCCGTGATATAGAGGGGCAGGATATTGTTCCAGCTGGTGCTCATAATGGTGTTACAGCTTGGTATAGCAATGTTAAATACCTTTCTGCAGGTTATGCAATTACGCAGTTTCCATGGACTTGCTATTATAGTTGGATTACTGATTGTAACAACGTCATCAAGAGTGCCGGGGCTTCAGGCTACAAGGAGCCCGAGGCTGGAAAGATGACGGGTGCTGGTATCGCTTATACAATGCGTGCCATGTTCTATCTGGACTTGGTTCGTATGTATGCAGCAAAGCCTTATGCTGTGGATGCAAATGCGCTCACAACCATTAAGGCTGATGAATTACGTACATTACAGGAGGCTACTCATAGTGAGCGTATGACTTGGGGTGAGGCTTTTGACTTTATCTTGAAGGATCTTGATACTGCCGAGAAGTATCTTGCTAATTATAAGAGAGCGGATAAGTACACTCCTGATGTAAGTGTAGTTTATGGACTCAAGGCACGTGCTTATCTCGAGAAGCAGGACTGGGCAAATGCCGAGAAGTATGCTAAGTTGGCACAGCAAGGGTATACGATGATGAGCGAAGCACAGTATCTGAGCCGTGATAATGGTTTCAATATACCTAACAGCTCATGGATGTTTGCTACACGGTTCCTTCCTACTGATCCGAACATTAAGGGAAATGACGGTGATGACTCTTGGGGCTCTGTAATGATCATGGAGGGTGGATTTGATGGTGGTTATGCTTCTTCTTATGGCGGTGTGATGGCTATTGACCGGCATCTTTATTCTACTATTCCCGCAACTGACTTCCGTCGCAAGTGTTGGGTTGACTTTACTCTTGATGGCATGACCCAGGAAAATGCTATCAATGAATTGAAGAATTACTCTAATTATCCAGAACGTGTTTATAAGTCAGGTAAGGAAAATGCGAAGTATGGTCTTGGTGGCTTGTCATTGAAGTTCCGTAATGTTGCAGGTAAGGCTGATGTTAAATATGATGCTTGGTGTGTGCAGTTCCTTTGATGCGTGTTGAGGAGATGAAACTTATAGAGGCTGAGGCTGCTGGTATGCAGGACGAGGCTCGTGGAAAAAGCGTTGTTGGAGGCATTCGCTAAGACGCGTGACCCACAGTATGCCTATGGAACGCATACCGATGCTTATTATAATAATAGTACTTCTCTTTTCCAGAATGAGGTTTGGTGGCAGCGTCGTGTGGAACTCTGGGGTGAAGGCTTCGCTACTTTCGATATCAAGCGTCTTAACAAGGGTATCATTCGTAGTTATGCTGGTACTAATCATTTGGAGAATGCACGTTGGAATACTCAGGAACTACCTAACTGGATGGTATGGACATTCATAGGTACAGAGGCTGATAATAATGGTGGTATGACACAGAACCCTAACCCTGTTCAGCCAGATACTGACTCTAATCCATATCCATTCTAAGTACATTGTTGAATATTAAAGCAAAAGGTTATGAAGAAATATATTAAAAGTTTACTATTACTTGCTCTTGCAGCCGTAGTCTTCACAGGCTGTAAGGAAGAGTATGGTACAGATCCGGGGAACGACGGTACACCTGTTGCAACAGTTTATCAATATACTGTCGGTGAAGGATATAATTCGGATAATGACTGTCATATTCGTGTTGCTACTAATGCTGCGGTTAATGGTGTTTATTATCTGAGTGAGTTGAAGTCTGCAAAAGAGGCTCGTAAAATGACAGAGGCACAGTATAATGACTATGTTGTTGCGAATGGTAAGAAAGTAGAAATAAAGGCTTCCGATTATAAGGATATTTATGTTACTGACTTACATGGTTTTTATGTTATAACGGTTGTTGCTGTCAATGGTAATCAGAAGACTTCCCAGTCAGTTGAGTTTACTGGTCTTGACTATAAGAAGTTGGGTACCTTCCCATACGCATCAGAATTTTTTGGTGATTTGGGAAAAGTAGAAGTTGAGTATTCTGAGGTAGGTAATCGTTATCGTATCAAGAATCTTTGGACTGATGGCTATGGCTTCTCATTCAGTCCTCATGGTTCAAAGGTAACGGTTTATCCATCTTCTATGCCGACTGGTTATAAGCACCCAAACTATGGTATGGTATCTATAGCTGATCAGGGTAGTACTTATGACGAAGCATCTAAGACCTTCACCTTCAATTTCAAATTTAGTGTATCAGCAGGTGAATTTGGACTAAAGGTAGAAACTTTGACTTTGAAGAATTAAGAAAAGGCTAACTTTTTGATAGATATTTTTAGGCTCTTTGAAAGGGAATATTCCTTTTCTGAGAGCCTTTTTTATGCTTTTTAGGCAATTAATACAGATAAAGTGACGCAATATTAGCCGTCTTTTCCCACTAACAAACAACCCTTGTTGCTGCCAGACATATAAGGGTTGTTTGTTAGTGAGAAAAACGGCTAACTATGGATGCTTACTATTCTTTATTGTATTTTTGCTGTCACTACTGTCACGTAAAAGTGTTCTTCTAACTTGTTATTTTTTCCAGTGGTGTTATGTGAAATGTTAAAAGTGACAGCAAATCAATATAAAAGTATTCTTGTAAAAAGCATAATAATCTTGTGTTTGTTAAAGGAGCTTTTATCTTTCTATCGGAAGAAACTTTTTATTATAGACGGAAATGTTTGTGGACTAAGTTATATTAGATTATGATCAAAGATAAAAACATTGCACTGGTTAATAAAAAGTGTTGTTTCTGCGTTATATATTATATATCTATTCATTGTAAGAATGAGATTCGAAAAATTAAAGAAACAGTTAGAGCTGTTAATTCTCTTGTCTGATGGACGCAATTATACGGTTGAGGAACTGTGTGAGCGGATGAATTTGTCGCGTAGGAATTTCTATTATCTACTTGACTTCATCAAGCATGCAGGCTTTATTGTATTCAAGAATGAGGGTTATTATCATATTGACCGTCGTTCTCCTTTCTTCACACAGCTGTTGCAAACGATTCAGTTTACGGATAAGGATGTGAAGACAATTCATAGTGTGCTGACAATGGCTGGTAATGATAGTGAGATGGTAAACCTGCTAAGGCAGAAGTTAGAAAGTTCTTATAACTTTTCTGTGTCAGCTGAGTCGCCTATTCGTCGTCAAATGGAGAGTAACTTAAAACTGTTACGTAAAGCCATGGCAGAGAAGAAGACGGTTAGATTAATAGGTTATTCAAGTCCACATAGCCACTCTGTAAAAGACCGTCTTGTGGAGCCTTTCCTTTTACTGCATAATAATGAGGATGTACGTTGTCATGAATTGGTGTCAAAACAAAATAAGACATTTAAGATTTCTCGTATGGAGAGTGTGGAAATATTGGATACACCGTGGCTACATGAAGACAAGCATAGGCAAGTGTTCACTGATATATTTATGTTCAGTAGTGAGGAACGATATCGTGTTAAGTTGCGCTTAGGACAGTTGTCACATAATCTTTTTAAGGAAGAATATCCACAAGGTGCGCATTATATTACTCCGAATGAGGATGGCTCGTGGCTTTTTAGATATTGAAGTTTGTGACTATCGAGGTTTGGGTCGTTTTGTTCTCGGACTCTTCAAAGATATAGAAATCATTGAAGGCGATGGCTTTAAGGCATATATGAGAGCGGAAATAGAAAGCCTTATTGATTCGTCAAACCAACTATTGCAGAAGTAGGAAAATCATTCTTTATTTTATTATTCATAACAAAACATCATTATTTATCATCAACCTTTCATCAATAGAAATATGTTTTCTAATGTTATTTTTTACTTGGAGACAATGATAGAGGATTGAGAGGTTTTTAATTCAGGACAATGTTTACACGTAAGATTTTATTCGTTTTATTGTTTTTTATTACTTTCAACGCTTATGCACAGCAAGAGCGTTGGGTAGGTACATGGGCTTGTGCGCCACAGACAGTTGATAAGGGTTTTATGCCTTATAATAACCAAATGACGAATCGCTCTGTGCGACAGGTTGTGAAGGTGAGTATCGGTGGTCCTGTTGTTCGTTTGCAGTTGAGTAATGAGATGTCTTCTGAGCCAGTTGAGATTACCAGTGTTTACATTGCGAAAAGGCTGGAGAAGGGCCAGAGATACAGAAGAAATCTGCAAAGTATCTTCTCTTCAATAATAAACGTCGGGTAACTATTGCTGCTGGTAAAGCTGTCTTTTCAGATGCGTTGAAATTCGATTTACAACCGTTGGAACGTTTGTCAATTACTATTAATTATTTTAAGGCACCTAAGGAGCCTACTGTTCACATGGGTTCACGTACTACATCTTATATATTACGTGGTGTGACAAATGCTAATACCGATTTCTCGACAGCCTTCAAAGAGGATCATTGGTTTAATATTTCTGCTATTGATGTCCTTGATGCATCTGCTTCCAGTGTGGCTATCCTTGGTAATAGTATTACTGATGGAAAGGGTTGTGTGACAAATGCACAAGATCGTTGGCCTGATTTTATGTCTGCCGTGCTGAATGGAGAAAATGATTCAAAGAGTCCGAAAACGGGTGTGTTGAATCTTGGTATTGGGGATAATCGTATCCTCTCTGTGGGTTTAGGACAGCCAGGACAAGAGCGTTTCGATCGTGATATCTTGGGACAAAGAGGACTTCGTGCTGTAATTATCTTCGAGGCTATTAATGATATCGGTACGTCAACCAATCCAGAAGAAACTGCTCGCCAGTTGATAGAAGCCTATCAAGTGATGATTAAAAAGGCTCGCCAACGTGGTTTGAAGATCTATATGGGTACGATAACTCCTTTTAATGGCTGCAAGAATTATTTTACTGAGGCGCGTGAGGCTGCTCGTAAGACGGTGAATGAATGGATAAGAAACACTCGTGAAATTGATGGTTTCATCGACTTTGATGCACTTATGCGTGATCCATCTTCGCCTAACCGCTTGCGTAAAGAATGGCAGATAGGTGATTGGTTACATCCGAATCCTGCTGGTTATAAAGCGATGGGTGAGTATGCTGCAAAGAAGATGTAGGAATGTTTCCAACTCTTTTTAAAGAAGGAAAGGTTCCTCCTTACTGATATGTGTTGGCGAACGTGTCAGTTTAAGAAGTCTACTTGAGGCTCATAGGTTGAGAGGACTATTAAACCTACCTTTATCAAATGGTCTCCTGTGTAATCTGATCGTTATAGTTTAATGATGAAGGTGTTGTTTAGCATAAGGCAGATTTATCCCTCTGCTTCAAGTTCTATATCTGCTTCAGGAAAGTTTCTTCTTGTGACTTTTTCCATCTTCTTTTTCATTCTACTTTTAATCGACCTTATGGCTTGTGACGTACAACAGAAGGCATTGGCTTTCTGTTCGTCAGTCATCCCGTTGTGTTCCATTATATAGTAGAATGTTTCCTTAGGAGTGAATGCATAGCGGGGATTATTGAGGATATAGGCAAGGTCGTAATCGAAGTTAGGCATAATAGTGTTGAGTGCCTGCTGTTCGCGTTTACCCATCTGTGAGATATTTCCACCTTTTAGAATCGTGTAGAGGGTGTCTATTCCCAACTTTATTTGTTCGATGGAATCGGCTGTTTTTGTATCTCCGTTATGTGTAGGAGTCTTCTGTTTCAACTGTTCTAACTCATTGATTTTACTGTCAACTTCTGCTTTCATCTCATCAATGGTTGCATCTTTCCGTCGGATCAACTGCTGAATATTCTGTTCTGTCACCTCTTGTTGCCTGCGATAGGCATGTAGTTGCAGGCGCATACGACGGCGGAACCACACCACGATACCAGATGTAAGGAGTATCAAGATGATAACGAGATAAGCAATATAGAGTTGTAGTTGCAGGGCTTTACGCTGTGCGATAGCCACTTCATACCGGTCTTGTATCTGTACTATTTCAATATCTTTCTCCGGTGAAACCGATAAAATCTGATGTTTTTCAATGCGTGTTCGCAGTTGATTAATACTCTTCTCTTGGTCTTTACGAATACGAGGCTTGAAGGATTCAGCCTTCTTTACGTACCACAGGGCAGAGTCGCGTTGTCCCATTTGGTTAAAAACAGAGGCTTTACCGAGGTAAATATCCGTTAACCTGTGGCTCTTCTTGCTATCATTTGCATATCGAGCAGTATGCTCGAAGTAGGCAAGAGCTAATTTATAAGCACCGTTCTGGGCATTCAGGAGAGCAATACGATAGTATGTAGCAAACTTCAAAGAGTCTTCTGTTACGTTGAAAAGGTGCTTTTCTGCTGATTTTAGCTGGTACATCGCATTCCTTGTGTCATGCTTAGCCACGAAGAAAGCAGCACTATCGAGCCTCATTCGAGTAATACCATCGTCTGTTGCAGGGATAGTTAGGCAGTTTTTTTGACTGCATGAAAGCAAAAGTCAAAAATGCTAAATCAGTAGTAAAATCGGCTTTTTATTCATATTTGCAAAGATACATATTCTACTGCGTATTGCCAAATTAGGGTGGGAGGAAAGGGAGTGAAAGATTATCTTAAAGCTCCGTAAAGTGCGAAAACGAGGGAACATTTGCAAGTTTTATTGTGTCAAAGAAGTAGTTGTTAGTCATAAGTTATTGATAGTCAAATGTTATCTTATGTTGTATGTGTCAACTGCTAATGGGCGCTATTGCATTGTATTATATTCTTCTTTACCTTTGCATCGACAATAAGTTCCAATATATGTCATTTGCATTTCATAAACCTGCGGCGGCGTGATTGCGTTTAAGCGTTGGCGCAGGTTTTACTTTAAGAATGTTCACAAGACTCTTCAAAGTGAAGAGTTTGTTTATAATAATCTCTCGAAAGGCAGCGTTAAATAGCTGTAAAGGGGAATAAATCAAAAGGTTTATATGATGAAGCGAATTTTGTTAGCAATGTCACTTAGTATCTGTATGGCAGCAACTGTAAATGCTCAACAGGAAAAGATGTCGATGAAATCTTATGAAAATGAGGTTCGGAAAGATACAATCGATACCTTAGAAGTAAAAAACGAAAGGCATAAAATATTTGATTGTTGGTTTCCTCCAATGCCATCTTTCCCAGGTAATATCCAACAATTCCTTCGTGCTCACCTTGTATGGCCAGCTGGTCGTAAGAACAAAAAGGTTGAAGGAAAGGTGATTGTTAAGTTTTATATAGAACGTGACGGCACTTGTTCTCAGTTCAAGATACTTCGTTCGTTGAGTCCTGCTTTTGATACAGAGGCGTTAAGGGTATTGAAGTTAATGCCGAAGTGGAATGTGGATTCAACGGCTAAGGGTGGTACTTGGTATGTCTTGCCAGTTTATTTTAAGAAACAAAAATGTTCAACAATAAAAAGTATCATGGTTATGATAAAGAAACTGTTGTTAGTCCTATTTATTTAAGTTTTTGTAGTCGTTGGTAATATCAATGCACAGAAGCAGAAAAGAACGATGAAACCGAAGAAAAAGGAACAAATTTGAGCAGCCTTATTGTGCTGAACCAGCCTTTTGCTCTGTTTGTGATACATTGAATGTGGACACCTTTAGGGTGCAAAGATGTTTGAAACCGCCGAGGGTTTGAAAGCCTTCGTTTCCCTAGGTAATCTCTTCGAATTCATCGCATCACATCTTCAGTATCCGCCTGAATTGGCAGAAAAGCTCAGTGTCAGGAAGAGTTATTATAAAGTTCTTTGTGACCCCTTCTGGTCATTGTTGTCTGTTTCAGGGTTATGCGTTCTGTATACCCATACCTCGACAGAGAGGCACTTCAGCGTACTCAAAACTTATGCCTGCATGGGAAGTGGGAAAGAAGACCGAAGCAGGAGTTTGGCAGCTTGTACCTGTCACTTTCAGATTATTATAAGCCCTAAATTGCTCATGTTGTCATCACTATTTTTGTAAGCCGTTTTTGTCGTTATTTAATATCGCTATTAACCCTTAGCGCCACATTGTGCTGAGCATCAATACATCATAGTTGATTGAACACATGCAGTGAGGGCATGAAAGTTATTGTCATAGAAGATAGTAAAAGGCACTAATGATTCACTAAAATTGAGCGTATTTCATCGGTGCTTTTATTTACTATATGAAGAAAACGAATCTTTAAACGTATATAATTATTATGAATAAGTTTTTGATTATATTCTTTTTTATCTTTGATGACTGATAGGTAGTATTTATGCTACGAACAGTAGCCAAATGAAATTCCAACAGGAGAATATGTGTAATATGAAGGCTATTACCTTACCAGAAAAATCTAAAAAAGCTCGGCATGACACCGTGTTTGTCCTAAAAGAATTCCCATTCTTTCCGGGAGATTTTAATGAGTTCATCTTTTCTAACTTTCATTATCCACCTTCTTTACAGGAAAAATTGTATACAGGGAGGGTGGTCGTAAAGGTTCTGTATTAACCCCAAAAGGAAAAGTGTGATCACTTTTTCTATTGTGCGTTCTGTCGACCCATTGATTGATAAGGAAGTTCTACGTGTTTTAAAGTTAATGCCAAAATGGAAATGGAGGGATCGAACGAAGAAATGTTTGTGGATGGTAAAGGCTGTAGAATTTCAGTTGAGATAAGAATGAATAATAGTTTAGTAGGCAGTCTTGTGTTTTGAATATAGATAAATTTATTAGAAGATAAAGCCACGTTGCTGGAGATAATACCGATGAAATCGACATAATTTATAGTCTATCATGTAAAGCAGGACTATGTTTTTAAGTAATTCAATGTAGGTTTTGATAAAAGCAATACTTAAGAATCTATAAGTTTCGACCTTAAAATTCCAATGGCTTTTTTTGCCCCCATCTTATTCTTTTTATCGTACCTTTGCAGTAACAAAAATAATAATAGGTAATAAACGAAGATAATAACAAAAATAAAGGAATAATTATGGCAAAGAAAGCTTTATTGATGATCCTTGATGGATGGGGTAACGGTAAGCATGGTAAGGGTGATGTAATCTATAACACACCAACTCCATACTTAGATTATTTGAATGCAGTTAGTGCACACTCTGAGTTGCAGGCATCAGGTGAAGATGTAGGTCTGCCAGATGGTCAGATGGGTAACTCTGAGGTAGGTCACTTGAATATAGGTGCAGGTCGTATTGTTTATCAGGACCTCGTTAAGATTAACAAAGCTTGTCAGAGCGGTGACATCTTGAAGAACCAAGGTATTATTGATGCATATAGCTATGCACAGAAGAATGGTAAGAAACTTCACTTGATGGGTCTGACCTCTACAGGGTGGTGTTCACTCTTCACTTGATCACCTCTTTCAAAGCTTTATCGAGATTGGTAAGGAGTATAACCTCAAGGATGTTTACGTTCATTGCTTTTATGGACGGACGTGATACAGACCCAAAGAGTGGTGCTGGTTTCGTTGCTGATATTCAGAAGGTATGCGATGCAAATGATGCACATATCGCTTCAGTAGTTGGTCGTTTCTATGCAATGGACCGTGACAAGCGTTGGGATCGTGTGAAAGAAGCATACGACTTGCTCGTTGAGGGTAAGGGTACTCCTGCTACTGACATGGTTAAGGCGATTGAGGCAAGCTATGCAGAAGGTGTAACAGACGAGTTTCATCAAGCCTATCACAAACTCTTCTGTGAATGGTAAGATTGAGGAGGGTGACGTAGTTATCTTCATTAACTTCCGTAACGACCGTGCTAAGGAGTTGACATCTGTGCTCACACAGCAGGACCTCCCAGAGGAAGGTATGCACACAATTAAGGATCTGCAGTTCTACTGTATGACTCCATACGATGCAAACTTTAAGAACGTGAATGTTCTCTTCCCTAAGGAGAACGTAATGGATACATTAGGTGAATACCTCAGCAAGCTCGGTAAGAAGCAGCTTCATACAGCCGAGACAGAGAAGTATGCACACGTAACCTTCTTCTTCAATGGTGGTCGTGAGCAGCCTTATGAAGGTGAAGACCGCATCTTGGTTCCTTCTCCAAAGGTGGCAACATACGACTTGAAGCCAGAGATGAGTGCCTTTCGAGGTGAAGGATAAGCTTGTTGGTGCTATTAATACACAGGAGTATGACTTCATCGTTGTGAACTTTGCTAATGGTGATATGGTGGGGCATACAGGTGTTTATAATGCGATTGCTAAGGCTGTATGGGCTGTTGATCAGTGTGTTAAGGAGGTTGTTGAGACTGCGAAGGCTAACGATTATGAGACAATCATCATCGCTGACCACGGTAATGCAGACAACGCAATCAATGAGGATGGCAGTCCAAACACTGCTCACTCACTCAACCCAGTACCATTCATCTATGTTACAAACAACAATTCTGCAACAGTGAAGAATGGTCGTTTGGCTGACGTTGCTCCTTCAATCCTTCATATTATGGGCTTAGAACAGCCAGCAGATATGACAGGTGAAAATCTTATAAAAGATTAAACAGATTTTTAATAAATCTAAAATAATTAAATCCCAAGCGCATTTTTTGCAGTTTGGGATTTCTTTTTCATTACCTTTGCGCCCATAAGGAATTATATCCTTTCCGAGTTTTAAAGATATTAATGTGTAATTTTTAAACAGTAAAAGATTATGGATTTTAAGAAAATAGCATTATCATTTGTAGTAGCATTTAGCGTATGTTCACTTAGTGCACAGGCACAGAGTCAGTGTTCAAAGAAGTGTGATAAGGCTCCAAATGAGCAGGTAGAGAAGGGCAAGCAGTGTGATAAGGCAGGTAAGGCTTGTGATGAGAAAGCTGAGAAGGCTTGTGATAAGCAGGCAGGTAGCTGCTGCAAGAAGCAGGAAAAGGCTTGCGATAAGTCTGCTAAGTCTTGCGACAAGGCAAAGAAGGACTGCAAGAAGGCACAGGCTGGTAGCTGCTGCAAGAAGCAGGCTCAGCCAAAGAAGAAGTAATAGTTTAGCTTTAAAAATAAGAAAGTCGTGTCGAAAGGCACGACTTTTTTGTTGTTATCAGAACTTTATCGTACTTTTGTAGTAACAAAACTGCATGTAGTAAGATGTGATAAGTTATATCTTTGTTTTAATCTTATTACATTTGCAGATAACAATCATAGCTATGGGTGTAAAGATAGAACCATCGTGGGCACAGCAACTGAGTGGAGAGTTTGAGAAACCTTACTTCCAGCAGTTGGTTGAGCAGGTGAAACAAGAGTATGCACAGTTCCCTTGTTATCCTCCAGGAAACTTGATATTCAATGCCTTTAATCTTTGTCCTTTTGACAAGGTGAGGGTTGTGATTATTGGGCAAGACCCTTATCATGAGCCTGGACAGGCGATGGGATTAAGCTTCTCCGTGCCTGATGGGGTACAGCTTCCACCTTCATTGCAGAATATCTATAAGGAGATTGCGGCAGATTTAGGTACACCTATCCGTCAGTCAGGCGACTTAACACGTTGGGCAGAGCAGGGAGTTCTCCTGCTGAATGCTACACTTACTGTTCGTGCACATGTTGCCAATAGTCATCAACGGTTAGGGTGGGGAACCTTTACCGATGCAGCTATCAAGGCACTTAGTGATGGACGAGAGAACTTAGTCTTTATGCTTTGGGGCGGTTTTGCACGTAGTAAGAAGGCACTGATTGACCAGCAGCGACACTGTGTTATAGAGAGTGTTCACCCTTCGCCACTCTCTGCTAATCGTGGTGGATGGTTTGGGCAGCACCAGTTCTCACGTTGTAATGCCTATTTGATTTCTTGTGGGGTGAAACCTATTGAGTGGTAAGTAGTCAAGTTGACAAGTAAACGAGTTGACAAGTTGTTTGTTATTAGGCTTATGAGGGCGTATTAGCCTAATTAGCCTAATAAGAATAGCATAATCGTCAAAGCTCTTTTGGACACCCTAAAATCATGTTAGGAGGAAAATTAGTTACGTGAAAATGAATTGAAAGGGAGTTCTGTTTTAGTGAGAAGATGCTGTTGAGCGAACGGCAAAACATAGTTGAAAATGAAATAATTTAGCGTTAAGAAAGATGGGTAATACGTATGATCATATATTTATGGTGGGTGATGTGCTTGTCTCACCAGATATAATCAATGTGAAGTTCTGTTGCGACCTTGATAAATGTCATGGTCAGTGCTGCATTGAGGGAGATGCTGGCGCACCTGTAACCTTGGACGAGACAATGGAGATAGAGAATGTCCTTGATACTGTTTGGGGTGATTTGTCAGCCTCTGGGCAGGCTGTCATAGACAAACAGGGTGTCGCTTACACCGATGAAGAAGGCGATTTGGTGACGAGTATCGTTGGTGGTAAGGACTGTGTCTTCACTTGTTATGAGAATGGTTGTTGTCTTTGCGCGTTGGAACGTTCCTACCGTAATGGCAAGACAGGCTTCGTAAAACCTATTTCTTGTTCGTTGTATCCAGTTCGAGTGAAAGACTTTGGGAATGGTACTTGTGGTATTAATTACCATCACTGGCGCATCTGTGCTGATGCAAGAAAAAAAGGAGAAGAACTGAATCTTCCCCTTTATAAGTTTTTGAAGGAACCCCTTACGCGTAGATTTGGTAAGGAGTGGTATGATGAATTGTGTGAGGTAGCTGAGCAGTTGTTGGTGATTAGGCTATTAGGCCAATTAGCCTAATAAGGCAAACTAAGCCTCAATAGCTCGTCAACTCTTTTCCTAAACTGCGAAGGACTCATACCCACATGTTCCTTAAAGTATTTACCCATAAAGCTCTGATTGGCGAAGTTTAGTTCATCAGCAATCTGCTTAATACTCATCGTACTGTTTCTAAGCATCACGCGTAACTCACGTGTAACGTAGGAGTCAATCCAATCACTTGGTGTACGTCTGCTGACAGTACGCACGGTTTCAGAGAGATATTTAGATGTGATACACAGTTGTTGTGCGTACCAACTGACACGCCTTTCCGTGCGATAGTTCTTCTCCACAGTCTGAATGAAGTCGCGGAAGATAGCTTCAGCACGTGTCTGTCCTGCTTCTCCTACTTGTTGGAAGCGATAGATGATATCACTCATATCGATGATAAGTGCCTTTAGCATTGTCATAACTAACTCACGACGGAAGCGATGACCAGTATCAATAATCTTCTCCTTGATATGCTGAATGTCGATTTTCTAATGCCTTTGCCTGATTGTTATCAAGGTGGAAAAACAGGATGCGTACGGGCAAAGAGGAAGAGAGCAGACAGTTCGTGAACTCCGCTTACAATGTTCTGAAAGAAGTCATACGACATGATGAGGGCGATTCCTTTGCAATCACGTGAGAGCATATAGTCGGCAACTACCTGTTCCTCGCTGATGATAATGACATCTCCAGCACTCACTTCGTGCATCTTTGTATCAACAGTATATTGTGCATGACCGCTGGTACAGAGGGCAAGAAAGAGAGACTTCATACGAGAAGGATTGGTAGGAAGTGGTACTTGCGTGATATCCTCGAAGAGAATAAGGTCGTTATCAATAAATTTACCTTCAGGATAGACAGCTTTTTGCTTGTGCTACATTAACTTCGAGAAGCCTTTATCTTTTTGTTCATTTTTCCTATTGTTTTGAATTTGCAAATATACTCATTTATTTCTTTCTTTCCGAAAAGTTTATGTGGGAAAAAGAACAATATTCATAGTAATAAAAGGCGATAATAAGCGATTATAGGTGATAATTAGAGATAAATAAAAAAACTCCCTTTTCGTTTTTGTGAGAAAGGGAGTTTCTTTATGTTTTCAGCTTTAGAAGCTGTGTAGAATCTACTTAGAAAAGCTTATGCATCAATGTTAGCATAGGTCGCATTCTTCTCGATGAACTCACGACGAGGCTCAACATCATCGCCCATCAGCATAGAGAAAATCTCATCTGCATCAGCAGCATTCTCGATAGTAACCTGCTTCAAGAGTCGTGTCTTTGGGTCCATAGTTGTCTCCCAAAGCTGTTCTGGGTTCATCTCACCAAGACCTTTGTATCGCTGTGTGTGGATAGCCTTTGCATCTTCAACACCATTAGCGTACTTATCGATGAAAGCCTGACGCTGTTGCTCGGTGTAGCAGTATTCGCTTACCTTCTTATAAGTACACTTGTAGAGTGGAGGTGTAGCGATATACAGATGTCCCTGCTCGATAACCTTTGGCATATAACGATAGAAGAGCGTCATAATCAGTGTGTCGATGTGAGAACCATCGACGTCGGCATCGGTCATGATGATAATCTTGTCATAGCGAAGTTTATCAGTATTTGCCCTCAAAGTCGCCTTCTCCCTCAACGCCAAAGCGTACACCGATAGACTGAATGATATTCATAACAGACTCAGCCTCGAATACACGATGACGCTGAACCTTCTCTACATTCAGAATCTTACCACGGAGAGGGAGGATAGCCTGTGTATAACGGTCACGTCCCTGCTTAGCTGAACCACCCGCAGAATCACCCTCGACAAGGAAGATTTCGCAGTCTTTTGGGGTCCTTGTTAGAACAGTCAGCCAACTTACCAGGCAATCCACCACCGCTCATCACGTTCTTACGCTGTACGCTTTCACGTGCCTTACGAGCTGCAACACGAGCTGTAGCAGCAAGGATAACCTTGTTACAGATCATCTTTGCCTCGTTAGGATGCTCCTCAAGATAATCGGTCAGTGCCTCACCAACAGCCTGCTGAACGGCACCTGAAACCTCACTGTTACCTAATTTGGTCTTTGTCTGACCCTCAAACTGTGGTTCTGCAACCTTGATAGAGATAACAGCTGTCAAGCCTTCGCGGAAGTCTTCACCAGCAATCTCAATCTTAGCTTTCTCCAACTGCTTAGAAATCTGTGGGTCATTGTCAGCGTATGTCTTCAATGTACGAGTCAATGCGGCACGGAATCCCTGCAAGTGAGTACCACCCTCGATAGTGTTGATATTGTTAACGTATGAGTGGATGTTCTCTGTATAATCAGTGTTGTACATCACAGCCACCTCGATAGGAATGTTTTGCTTCTCAGTCTTGAGATAGATAACATCATCGAAGAGATGCTGACGATGGCGGTCAACGTAACGAACGAACTCCTTCAAACCATCCTTAGCATGGAAGACCTCTGTACGTGTCTTGCCTGTTTCAGGGTCTGGACGAAGGTCAGAAAGCGTAATCTTGATACCAGCATTCAGATAAGCCAACTCGCGCATACGACGTGCTACGATAGCCCATTGGTAAACTGTAGTGGTGAAAATCTCTGGGTCTGGCCAGAACTGTTGACGTGTACCAGTCTTATCAGTCTCACCAACAACCTTTACAGGATAGAGAGGCTTACCCTTCTCATACTCCTGCTGGTAGATTTTACCATCACGGAACACCTGTGACTTCATGTGTGTAGAGAGTGCATTTACACAACTAACACCCACACCATGCAAACCACCGCTGACTTTATACGAACCCTTGTCGAACTTACCACCAGCGTGGAGAACGGTCATAACAACCTCAAGGGCGCTCTTGTGAAGTTTTTCGTGCATGTCAACAGGGATACCACGACCATCATCCTCAACGGTAATGGAGTTGTCCTCGTTGATTGTAACCTCAATGTTCTGACAGTAGCCAGCCATTGCTTCGTCGATAGAGTTATCGACGGTCTCGTTAATCAAGTGGTGGAGTCCCTTCTCACTGATGTCACCAATGTACATAGCAGGACGCTTGCGTACTGCTTCCAAGCCTTCTAAGACCTGGATGTTACTGGCGGAGTAATTATTCTCGTTTTCTGGATTTTCTGCCATTTTCTTTCGATTGTTCTTATAGTATGCAAAGATACACTTTTTCCTTTATATTTGAAAATAAAAACCTGCAAAAAACACAAAAGAAAGCATATCAAATTGCTGTTTTGTGCTGATAATTAGCTTTTATTCTTTTTAGTGGTAATACTTAATTTCCTTATAAATGAGGATTGTTCGGAAAACTCATTATCTGTACCTTTGCAACACAAAAACATTAACAAAAAGCCATCCTTATGTTAAATACCTTATTATTTGCATCCCTTGCTATCAGTGGGGTAGCTGGAGTGACTCCAGACTCAGTAGTGAACAAAGATGTATCACTTAACGAAGTAGTCGTTACTGACTTCAAGCAGAACAAGAGAAACCTAACTTCTATTGCAGTTTCAACCATTAACAGTCAGCAATTACTGAACCAACAAATTGTGAATTTGAAGGAGTTAACGGCAGTTATGCCTAACTTTTACATGCCCGACTATGGTTCATATGCTAACACACCTATCTTTATTCGTGGTATCGGAGCAAAGACGAAGGGTTCTGCCGTGGGTTTCTATGTAGATGGTGTGCCTCATTTTGAGTCGTCAGCATTTAATATTGACCTTAGTGATATTGCTGCTGTAGATGTGTTTCGAGGTCCGCAAGGAACCTTATACGGCCGTAACACTATAGCAGGTGTTATCAATGTCTACACACATAACCCTCTTGATTATCAGAAGACGCGTATAAAAGTAGGCTATGGAATGTATAACGATGTTGTAGCACAGGCTTCTAACTATTCTAAGCTGACTGATAAACTTGGTTTGTCGAGTGCTATTTCTTATCATCATAATGATGGTATGTTCATCAATCAGTTCCTGAATAATAAGGCAGATAAGGTGAATGAGGTTGAAGGACGACTCGGACTTTACTGGCGACCAACCATGAATTGGCTTATTCATCTCAATAGTACGCTTACTCATAGTAAGCAGAATGGTTATCCATATGCACCATATGACCTTACGAAAGATGCACTATCACCTATTAGTTATAACCGCAATAGCACTTACAAACGTCTGATTTCAACAACAGGTCTTAATGCTCGATATGAGAATAGTCGTATTAGTTTCAATAGTCAGACATCTTATCAATTCATCAAATCACATCAGGGGATAGACCAAGATTTCACACCAAAAGACCTCTTCTATGCTGATAATAGTTATCATCAGAATATGCTTTCGCAAGAGCTAACCCTGAAATCGAATGATAAAGGTCGTTATCAGTGGATTATTGGTATGTTTGGTATGCTACTCCATTCTGACCCCTTTATAGAAACAAGCTATTATACAAAGGATTTTTCGACTCCAACTTCCTATAAGAACCCTACAGCAGGCTATGCAATCTATCACCAGAGTTCTTATAATATATGGAGGGGTTTATCGGCAACTGTTGGTTTACGCTTTGATTATGAGCATGCGAAGATAGACTACAATCAAGATAAGGTAACGTTAACAACAGGTGCTAATGCACATGTGAAGGACTTTATTAGTAGTGCAAACTTCCGCCAGTTCACTCCTAAGTTTACGCTTCAATATCTTACAAACAGGGACAATCTCTACTATGCGAGTGTCACTCGTGGTTATAAGCCAGGTGGATTTAATACTATCTTTAAGACCGATGCAGAGCGTGCATACGACCCAGAATACAGCTGGAATTACGAGGTAGGGGCACGATTGAAAGTTCTTGAATGGACGACTGACAGCTGAAGCAGATCTTTTCTACATTGATTGGCGACACATGCAGACTACCTATACTGTTCCTGCTGTGGGTAATCTAATTGCGAATGCAGGACATACGGATAGTAAAGGTTTCGAACTTTCATTTGCTTATCATCCAATAAAGAGCTTACAGTTTAGTATGAACTATGGTTACACCCACGCTCGTTACTTGGAATATAAGAAGAGTGCTACAGAAGATTTTCGGTAATAGACTTCCAATGGTGCCTAACCACACGCTCTCAATAGATGGGACTTACACCGTTTTTGCAGGCAGGTTGGTTTGATAAGATTGTCGTTAATGCAGGCTTAACAGGGCTCGGTCGTATCTATTGGGCTGATGACAATGTTGTTCGCCAGAACTTCTATGGGACGCTTAATGCAAAGGTTAGTCTCACAAAAGGTATATTCACATGGGATTTATGGGGTAAGAATCTGACAGGAACTGACTATATAGCGTACAGTTTCAAGATGTCAACTGGTAACTATGCACAGAAGGGTAAGCTCTTACCTTTGGTACTTCCTCAGCATGACATTCTAAGGAGAGGATGAAAGGGTAGGAGAAAAAAAGGATGCTGCAGCTAATTCTAGCTCACTCTCCCTAAAGTCCTTTCTCATGATATGTAACACGCTGCTCTACTTATATAATTCACTACATGTTCAACAGCATTTCATCAAAGAAACTAAGTTTTGGCACGTTCTTCTGTCTATATATTGCACAGATGGTACCGTCATCCTTTCTATGACAGCCTTACAGGTTATCATGAGGGAAGGACAATATAGTCTTGCAAACCATTGGGTTGCTAAACCTTGTCCGAGTTCCATGGACGATAAAGTTCCTATGGTCGCCTTTTTGTTGACCGCCACTGCGTAACAGTGCGTGACTATAAACGTACGATTATCACTACAGAGTTGATATATGCCGTTGCACTCTTAGCCACAGGGCTGATTAATGTACGTTCAGAAATCATGCTTGTGGTTATTTTGGCGTTTATCTCTATGCTTGCTTCGGCTACACAAGACATTGCTACAGACGCGCTTGCCATCCTTTCTTTTAAGAAGCACGACCATAGTATGCTCAATAGTATGCAGTCTATGGGAGCTTTCGGAGGTGCTGTTATTGGTGGAGGAGTCTTGCTTATCTTACTGAAAAGCTATGGTTGGAATGTTGTAGTACCCTGTTTAGCCTTGTTTGTTTGTATGATGATTATTCCTTTAATGTTTAATCCTCATATCAAGATAGAGAATGAGAAACCGAGAGAACGTGCCAAGTGGACTGACATCTTTAGCTTCTTTGGACGTAAGGAGATATGGCGACAGATAGGTTTCTTGCTGCTGTATTATATGGGAATCATCGGTATTCTTTCCATGTTGCGTCCTTACCTCGTTGATAAGGGATACGATATGAAGGAGATAGGATTCCTTACTGGTATCGTCGGAACTGCTGCTTCCTTCGTTATGGCGTGGTTTTCTGGAGTTCTCATACGCCGAATTGGAATTTATAAGGCTCGTATTATCATTGCAGGACTTATGATACTGGCACCTATCTATTTCCTTGCAATGACTTTTGCCGACTTTAACAAGACAGCATTTGTCATTGGAATCATTTATATCCAAGCTTGTTACGGATTGGCTACTGTGGTTCTTTACACTACAGCCATGCGATGCGTACGTCCTGGTAGAGAAGGGACTGACTTCACCATACAAATTGTTATTAGTCATGTAAGCGGTCTGCTCGTTGCGGTATTAGCGGGAACGGTGGCGCATATCTTCGACTATCGTGGTCTTTATATAGCTGAAACAGTGGTGGCTATCGTCAGCCTCATCTATGTTCTATCAGCCTTTAAAAAGGAAGAATAAGCCATGGTTCCTTTACTGAAGCACATCGCTTTAAACCAGACCGGTCACATATTGTAGTCTAATGATCTATTCGAGTAAAAGCATAGTAAAGTAAGGTTTGGAAGCGTATAGTGCTTTCCTTATAAATGAGGATTGTTTATGTTAGGAGGTATTCGTACCTTTGTCATATAATTTATTTCGACGAATGAAGCAAGAACTGATTGATAAATACAATGTATCTGTACCTCGTTATACGAGTTATCCACCAGCTAACTTCTTCCGACCTTTTACTGGGGAAGAGTTTTTGAAGGAGGTTGATTATAGCAATGAGGTGCGTGAGAAGAATCTTTCCTTTTATTTTCATATGCCTTTCTGTCGGCGTCTGTGTCATTATTGTGGCTGCAACTCTTACCCTATGGCAAAGGAAGAGCATGTCGAAGCTTATGTACAAGCATTGCATAAGGAGATAGATCTTGTAGCAAAGCATCTGGATAAAAGTAGACGTATATCGCAGATTCATTATGGCGGTGGTAGTCCAACGGCTATGCCTGTAAGCGTTCTTAAAGAACTGAATGAGCATCTGCTGTCACTCTTTTCTACGATAGAACAGCCTGAAATAGCCATAGAATGTCATCCTGGTTATCTAACAGCTGAGGACTGGCAAGGACTGTTGGATGCACGATTTTAATCGTTTTTAGTTTAGGTGTACAGGACTTCAATGAAGAGGTGTTGAGGCTTTGTTAATCGTACGCCTTCTGAATTGCCAACAGAGGAAATAGTGGCAATTCTCCGTAACGCGGGTGTTAATATTAATATGGATTTCTCTTTGGCTTACCACTTCAGACGTCGGATAGCTTTTAAGAAGACGATAGAGCGTGCTGTAGCAATGCGCCCCGACCGTGTTACAACATTCAGTTATGGACACTGCCCATGGATATTTAAACGGCAGATGATACTTGAAAAGGCTGGCCTTCCTGATACGGAGGAGAAGGCTTTGATGTTCCAAAAGGCTAAAGATGTGCTGCATGAGGCAGGCTATCTTAGTGTTGGTTTGGACCATTTTGTACTTCCTAATGATGAACTATCTGAGGCTTTGCAATCTCATCGACTACATCGAAACTTCCAAGGTTATTGCACGCGTCGCACAACAGGGCAGGTGTATGCCTTTGGTGTGACGGGTATTAGCCAGTTAGAGACTGCCTATGCACAGAATACAAAGTCGATAGACGAATATATAGCAGAAGTCTCTGCAGGTACGTTGCCTATCCGAAAAGGCTACCAATTAACGCCCAAAGAGCGTATAGTACGTGAGGTAATTGAACGTTTGATGTGTAACTATCATCTTGATTGGACACATATTGCGGAGGATCTTGCTGTGTCGGTAGCTGACGTGAAAGGGGCTATCAATTATGATGTTGAACGTCTGCAAGAGATGGAAAGAGATGGTATTCTTTGTTTGACAGAGAATACCTTGGAGATGACAGGGGAGGGGAATCCCTTTGTTCGTACTGTGGCTGCTGCACTTGATCCGATGATGGTGGCTACGGATAAGAAGTTTTCAAAGCCGATATAAAAGTTTTACGCCCCTTTATCGTTGGGTAGAGAAACTGGGGAGAGGAATCTATATAGCATTAATATTATGGAAGAAAGAAAGATAGTTGTCGTTGGTGCAGGTCTTACTGGTCTTACTTGTGCTGCTTATCTACGTCGTAAAGGTCAAGATGTAGTGGTCTTTGGAGGCTACCGACCGTATCGGTGGACTTATGCAGACGGAGGAGGTTGACGGCTTTGTGATGGAACAAGGACCGAGTACGGGTACTATTAAACACCCTGAAGTGGCTGAACTCTTCGATATGTTAGGCGATGATTGTACGCTGGAGGTGGCACAGAGTTCTGCTAAATGTCGTTTGATATGGAAGGATGGACGCTTCCATGCCCTACCTTCTGGACTTTGGTCTGCTATCACAACTCCTCTCTTCACGCTGAAAGATAAGTTCCGCATCCTTGGTGAGCCATGGCGTAAGAAGGGAACAGACCCTAACGAGAGTGTGGGAAGCCTTGCTGAACGACGGTTGGGACGGTCTTTTGTTGATTATGCAGTCGACCCTTTCCTCTCTGGCGTGTATGCTGGCAACCCTTATCAACTACCAACTCGCCTTGCTTTGCCTAAACTCTACGACTTAGAACAGCGTTATGGGAGTTTTATCAAAGGGTCTATAGCACTTGCAAAACAACCGAAAACGGACAGGGAAAAGCGTGCAACGAAAGGCTGTCTTCTCTACTCGTGGAGGTTTCCGTAGCCTTGTTTCTGCATTGGGGAGAGTGATAGGTGATGAGAGAATCCTAACGAATTGTAAAGACCTAAGTATAGAGCCGTTAGGAGATAAGTGGAAACTATCTTGGGGTAAGAATACGATAGTAGCTGAGCAGGTTGTTACAACTTGTCCTGCTTATGCCTTACCAAAGTTGTTGAGCTTCTTGCCTAAGGACCAACTTGACGATTTAAGCAATCTTTATTATGCTCCTGTGATTGAGATAGGAGTAGGAATGAAGAATACGGGGGATGTACATTGGAATGCCTTTGGCGGATTAGTACCGTCTAAAGAAAAACAGAATGTGTTGGGAATCCTTATGCCTTCCGCTTGTTTTCAGGGGCGTTCGCCTAAGGAAGGAGCTAATTATGCGTTCTTCATTGGTGGTGCTTGTCATCCTGAATATCTCAATAAGACGGATGAAGAACTGACAGAATTGGTTAATACGTCCCTTCATACGATGTTGGGATATCCCAAAGGTACCCGAGCCGATGTTATTCGTATTTATAGGCACAGTCATGCTATTCCACAATATATGCCCGAAACGGATGCTCGCCTTCGCACTATTGATGCCGTAGAACGTGCTTATCCAAGTTTACATATTATTGGTAATCTGAAAGATGGTATCGGTATGGGCGATAGAATCAAGCAAGCTGTGGATATGGCAGAGAAGATTAATTTAGCTTTATCGTAAATACAGCTGTCTTACACGTAATATTTTTTATTTTAATTTGCTGTCACTTTTAACACTTCTTTTACTCCTCTGTAAACGAATAAGTTAGGTGTTTACAGTGGATGACAGCAGTGACAGCAAATTGAAAATTACCCCATTTGGTGAAGCACTGTCTATACATCAAACAAGTATATAATATGCAAAAAGCCATAATCCCAATAGGATTACGGCTTTTATTGTTCTTTTCAGCTATGACTGAAAGTATTTTTTTATCCCAATGCAGCTACGTGCTTGCAGAGAGCAGACTTCAAATTAGCTGCCTTGTTCTGGTGGATAACGTTAGTCTTTGCCAACTTGTCCAACATCTTCTGTACAACAGGGTAGAGCTTAACAGCCTCTTCCTTATCCGTCATGCTACGCAACTTGCGAACAGCGTTACGCATAGTCTTTGCATAATATCTGTTGTGCAAGGTCTTAACCTTGTCCTGACGGATTCTCTTCAATGATGATTTGTGATTTGCCATCTTTGTTTTCTTCTTTTATTTTACTTGTAGTCCCTAGCAGAGTCGAACTGCTCTTTAGAGAATGAAAATCTCTCGTCCTAACCGATAGACGAAGGGACCATAGCTGATTTTGCGGGTGCAAAGGTAGCCCATTTATTTTAATCAACCAAACTTTTTGCTAATAAATTTTCGTAAGAGGCTGTATTTTTGTATTTTTGCATTGTTTTTTATATGATTTTGAAGTCAAAGGCAATTGTTTTGCGTTCTCTGAAGTTCGGTGACTCATCGCTAATAATTGATATGTTTACCGAGTTAGAGGGGCGTATTTCTTTTATAACGCGCATTCCTAAGACGGCAAAAGGGAAGATTAAGAAGCAGTATTTTCAACCGCTGACCTTACTCGACCTTGAATTTGATTACCGTCCGCGAACTTCTTTGCAGCGTATAAAGGAAGTGCGTATCCTTCGTCCTTACGGCTCTATACCCTTTGACCCTGTGAAGTCGGCTATACTTCTTCCTTTCTGAATTCCTTTATTATGTCACGCGTGGTGAGCAACAGAACGCCCACCTCTATAATTATATATGTGCGAGTATGGAATGGTTGGATGAGGCTGAACATGATTATGCCAACTTCCACCTTGTCTTTATGATGCGTTTGAGTCGTTTCATAGGTTTCTTTCCTAATCTTGATGCCTATCAGGCGGGTGCTTGTTTTGATCTTCGCAATGCAACCTTTACTGCTACAGCACCTCTTCATTCTGATTATTTACTCCCTGCTGATGCCGCGGGTATTAATCAGTTGATTCGTATGGACTACGAGAATATGCACCTTTTTCCGTCTTTCTCGTCACGATCGTAATCGTATTTCTGATATAGTATTGCATTACTATCGAATCCATGTGCCTGATATGCCTGAGCTAAAGAGTTTTCAGGTGATGCGCGAACTGTTTAGTTAATGTGCTTTACGATGTTATTTAAGTGTTAATAAATGCTCCTAAAATGACCGTATATTATACTGTCAGATAGTTTACTTTTGCATGTTTTTTTCGTAAAAACAAATTTCTCTTATCATGAAAAAAATAATTTATTGCATGATACTCCTTTTTGTATATGGTTCGTTTTTTTATTACTTTTGTGGTCTTGAAGCATGAAAATTCAAACTTTGTCTATATATAAAATAAGTCTATGAAGTTAACAGAACAGCGCAGTAGTATGCTTCATGGTGTACTGCTGATTACTTTGTTTGCCTGTGCAGCGTTCTATATCGGTGATATGGGATGGGTGAAAGCACTTTCGTTGAGTCCGATGGTTGTTGGTATTATCTTGGGTATGCTTTATGCCAACAGTCTTCGCAATAACCTTCCAGACACTTGGGTGCCCGGTATTGCCTTCTGCGGAAAACGTGTTTTGCGCTTTGGAATTATCCTTTATGGTTTCCGTTTGACCTTTCAAGACGTGGTAGCTGTGGGTTTCCCTGCTATCATTGTGGATGCAATTATCGTATGTGGAACGATTCTCTTGGGTGTTTTGGTAGGTAGACTTTTGAAGATGGACCGCAGTATAGCTCTTTTGACAGCTTGTGGAAGTGGTATCTGTGGAGCCGCAGCGGTGTTAGGTGTCGACGGAGCTATTCGTCCAAAGCCTTATAAGACAGCTGTAGCGGTAGCGACGGTGGTAATCTTTCGGAACACTATCAATGTTCCTTTATCCTATTCTTTATCGTGCAGGTGTTTTTGATTTATCACCCGATGCAATGGGAATCTTTGCGGGTTCTACGATTCATGAGGTGGCTCATGTCGTCGGTGCAGGTAATGCCATGGGTGCTGCAGTGAGCAATTCAGCCATTATCGTTAAGATGATTCGTGTGATGATGTTGGTACCTGTGTTGTTGGTTATAGCTTTCTTTTGTGGCAAAGAATGTTGCTGAGCGAGACGATGAGGCTGGCGGTAGTCGTAAGATAAACATCCCTTGGTTTGCGATTCTCTTCCTTGTGGTCATCGGTTTCAACTCATTGAACTTACTTCCAAAAGAACTTGTCGACTTTATCAATACCCTCGACACCTTCCTTCTCACCATGGCTATGTCTGCACTTGGTGCTGAAACGAGTATTGATAAGTTTAAGAAAGCAGGTTTTAAACCTTTCCTCTTGGCAGCAATCCTATGGTGCTGGCTGATTGGTGGAGGTTATTGCTTGGCAAAGTATTTGGTGCCTATGTTGGGTGTTGGGTGTTAGATGATGGGTGTTAGGTGTTGAATGTTGGGTGATGATGAGTGTAAATGTTGGCTTAGTTGTTGGGTGTTGAATGTTGGTGATGATGAAGTGCGCATCTGAGGGAACATGTTTGTGCTTTAGTTGGTTGATGAGTGTTAGGTGTTGATAGTGCGCATTCGAGGGAACATGTTTTGCTTGGGTGTTGGTTGATGAGTGTTAGGTGTTGATGAAGTGCGCATCCGAGGGAACATGTTTTGCGTTTGGATGTTGTTTGATGAGTGTTAGGTGTTGATGAGGCGCATTCGAGGGAACATGTTTGTGTTTGGATGTTGTTGATGAGTTAGGTGTTGATAAGTGCACATCTGAGGAACATGTTTTCGTTTGGGTGTTGGGTGTTTATTGTTAGTGTTGATGAGGTGCATTGAGGGAAATATTTGTGTTTGGATGTTGCTTGATGAGTGTTAGGTGTTGATGAAGTGCATCCGAGGGAATATGTTTATTTAGTATTGGGCTTAATATGAGTTTATACAGTGAAACTTACGACAAGAATAAAAAAAAAAGGCGAACTTCTCGAGTCCAGCCTTTTATTTTTGATATAACTATTATAATGCTAATAACGCCTCAACAGCGCCTTCTGTTGCTTTTCGTTTTCTTCATTATCTTGCTCAGGATTACTGATGCGCTTGATGTCCTTTAATCATCTGCTTAGTACGCTTATAGGTTGGTGTGTTCTCTACAGCAAGGATAACATCCTCGTTGTCGAGTTCATCCGCAGTAAAGCGATAGATGTGTGGACGATGCTTGTATTGTGAGCTGTTGTTGTCCTTATAGAAACGATCACGACGGTCACGACGCTCTGCAGCCTTCTCCTCTTCCTCTGCCTGACGTGCTGCATCCTCTTGTGTCTGCTTCTTGATATGGCTACCCATACCGTCAACATCCTCAATACCGAAGCCCGTTGCAAGGATAGTAACCTTAACCTTCTTGTCGAGTTCAGGGTCAATAGCAAGTCCCCATTTCAACTCGAAGTCTGCACTGAAGTGGTTCATGAACTCTGTCACATCGCCCATTTCCTCCATAGTCAGACCAGGGTTGTCCTTGTCGTCAGTGTTGAAGTTGATAGAGAGCAGAATCTTCTTTGACTTATAGACGTCGTTATCGTTGAGCAATGGTGAATTGAGTGCATCCTCAATAGCCTGCTTCACACGACCTTCACCCTCACCGTAACCGGTAGACATGATAGCTACACCGCCATCTTTGAGGACTGTCTTAACATCGTTGAAGTCGAGGTTCATAATACCATGAACGGTGATAATCTCTGCAATACTTTAGCAGCCACGCTCAGGGTGTCGTCAGCCTTTGCGGAAACCATTGAGCAAACTCAGTTCAGGATAAATCTCGCGGAGACGTTCGTTGTTGATAACGAGCAGCGCATCGACGTGCTTTGCCATCTCTTCAACGCCATCCAACGCCTGATCTATCTTCTTAGCTCCCTCGAAACGGAATGGAATTGTAACGATACCCACGGTGAGAATACCCAATTCCTTGCTGACACGTGCGATGACAGGTGCTGCACCAGTACCCGTACCACCACCCATACCAGCGGTGATAAATGCCATCTTCGTACCATCGTTGAGCATCTGCTTGATATCCTCGCTGGTCTCTTCTGCAGCCTGACGTGCACGTTCAGGGCGGTTTCCAGCACCTAATCCTTCCTTACCCAATTGCAGATGAACAGGAACAGGAGAGTCGTTGAGTGCCTGCGCATCCGTGTTACAGAGTACGAAGGTCACATCGTGGATACCTTCTCTGTACATGTGGTTTACGGCGTTACCACCACCACCACCGACACCAATGACTTTGATGATGCTATCAGCTACATCGCCGTCACCGAAGTCTAATATATCCATTTTATTATTGTTGTCTGCCATAACAGTATGTTGTCTATGTTTATTTCCTATATTCTTTTTCTGTGTGAGCTGTTGGATTATTCGTCATCCTCACTCATAATGATTTTTCCGAAATCTTTCACCTTACGTGAGAATTTGTTCCAGAAGCTATTGCGACGCTTCTCCTCCTCGAGTTCGCGCTCTCTTGCTTCCTCTTCCTCACGCAGCTTGCGTTCTTCCTCTTCACGCTTGCGACGTTCAGCTTCAGCCTTCTTCTTCTCTTCAGGTGTTGGAACAATACCTTGTCCCTGTCTTGTTGTAGATGATGGTGTATAAGGTTGCTGCTGTTGATCAATAGGAGTTGCTACTGCAATGTCTTCGTTGTTGAAGAGATTGCTCTGTGCAGGGTTGTATTCTGGTCCAGCACAGTTCATTTCTCCCTTGATAAGCAAACCGAGAATTGTGTTCATGTCACCATTCTTAGCTGTGATATCAGCATTGCTTGAAGCGATGGTATGTGTGACGAAGTTTGCTTTATGAATCTTGTCGATGTGTGGTATTACGAATACAGCGTTCAATGTTCTTCAAGTTCATACCGCCACCAGTGAGAATGATACCGCCAAGGAGTTTGTCGGCATAGTCAGATGGTACCTGGCACCATACATTCTCAACGATTTCGCCAATACGTGCCTCAACGATTTCAATGAACTTACGGCTCTCTACGGTACGTTCTGAGTCGATAGAGTATTTTAATGTATTGTCGATATCGTTATTTTCAGTGAAAGCAGAACCGTACTTAAGCTTCATCGCCTCAGCATCCTTTTCTTCCATCTGTAGGCTGGCAATGTCCTTTGTAATATTGTTACCACCCAATGGAATAACAGCCAAGTGACGGAGAATGTTCTTGTAGTATACAGAAATTGTTGTTGTGTCAGCACCGAAGTCAACCAATACACAACCTCCACGTTTCTCAGCCTCGCTCAATACGGCATCAGCCAAAGCCAAAGGTGCAAGGTACATCTCGGCAATAGAGATGCCAGACTTCTCAAAGCAGTTGTTGAGGTTATCACAGAAAGCCTTGCGCCAAAGGATATTACGAAGTTACCCTCCAAGCGGGTGGCTTTGATACCTACCGGGTCGAGAACAAACTGGTTGTCAACCTTATACTCCTGTGTGGCAGCATCGAGAATCTCCTGGTCAGGATAAGTCATATTGCGGTTGGCATCCATTAACTCATTAATCATATCTGAGGTAATGATGGTATCAGTAGGCGATCCTTTACGATAACGTTGCGAACGCTTCGTATAGACTCGTCCTCCCACGCCTACATAGACCTGAGAAATCTCATACTTTCAGTTGTTTTCTTAGTTTGTTGATGATGCCAGTGAGGCACTGTCCGGTCTTGTCGATGTTGTAAACGACACCCTTTGCGAATACACGTGTAGCGTCTTCCTTTACAACAGCAAGCACGGAGATACTGCCGTCAAGATTCTTTTTGCCAGCGATTCCCGTAATCTTTGATGAGCCTAATTCAATGGCTACTATGAACTCTGCCATATTCGTTAAGTATTATGTTCCTTATTTTATATTCTCTAAAATGATAGTTTTTATTCCGTAAGTCCTGCTGAGGCATCTTCTGCCGTTTCACTTCCTTACGGGCTTTTATCTCTTCCTCCTCTTCTGTACGTTGTACGTCTTCTACTTGTTCAGACTGAGCCTTCTTTAAGCAATGCATCCTCTTCTTCTTTCTCGGCTTTCTCATCACGTTTTCTACAGATGATTTGGTTGTCGAATTCTATGTCGATGTAAGAGTATTTGTTCCAACCAGCCTGTGAAAGACCATATCGATAGAACTTCTCTAAGCGTGACAACTTCTTTTTAACGAAGATATTTATATCATGCTTACGCTTCCATGGACCATTGTTTTTAGGCAAGTAACCCATGAAGATGATATGATTACCGACACGTGGTACTAACTCGATGCCTCTGTCTGGTAAGACATTAATCTGCTCTATTTGGTTCAGCCATAGTGGTTCAGCACTGATAGCCTTGGCAAGAGGAGCAATATAAAGGCGTGCAAAGTTATTATCTATATTGCCAGTTGCAATGATCAAGTCGCTGGTGTACTTAGAGTTCGGGAGTATTCCCCCATTATCATCAAGATAGTAATCAGCTCCATTGCTACCTTAATGCGGATAATCGGCATACGTTGAGTAATATAGATGTTGACGTGTCCATCTTTTGTTTTGTAGCATTGGGCTGTATTGATGAATGGTCCCACTTTTAATGCCTCCTCAATGTTGCGCGGATTGATGTCAGTTATCTTCTTATTGAGGGATAGAGGTGCACTTTCTCTAATATTTGTTTGATTTCTGTTGCGGTAAGAAAGCCAGCATTGTTAGAGTCAGATATGTTGATATTCACTTTGGTACATAGCTGTTTGCTCTCATCAGGCTTGTTCCATGAGGTAACTGCCATGATGAGATAAATAGCCAGTACAATGTCCAGCGCAGTGATAATTATCTTTTTCCACTTAATGTGCATATCTTCTCTTTTGTTTTAAGAGTTTTTTTGCTTTCTTTTCTTCTTATTTCTCGTTGAGTATCTTTGCAATCTCTGGGACATAATTGTCGAGATTACCGCACTCAAAACAACCAAAACGTCAAAGTCTCTTGACTTTTTACAAAGTCGAGAACATCGTCCTTTTTAATCATCTGTTTTCTAACATTAGGACTGAGGTTATCATAGATGAGTTCGCTTGTTACACCTGGGATTGGTTCTTCGCGAGCAGGATAAATCTCTGTCAAATACCACTTCATCGAAATGACTGAGTGCCTCTGCAAACTCCTTATAGAAGTCACGTGTTCTGAGTGTAGAGGTGTGGTTGGAAGATTGCAGTAACCTTCTTGTCAGCATAGAGTTCCTTTAAGACTCTTTGCACTCTGCAGAATCTCCTTTGGATGATGCGCATAGTCTGAGAGGAAGACGTGGCGGTTATCCTTTATCTTGAAGTCGAAACGACGGTCAACACCACCATATGTCTTCATTCCATTGCGTAATTCTTCTGCCGTACAGCCATTGAGTTGAGCCATAGCCATTGCAGAGATACCGTTTTCAATATTGATAGGTATGGGTTGTCCAAGCTCAATATCCTTTATATTTTCAATAGGGAGAAACGAAGTCAAAGGTGATAGTTCCGTTTTGCAATTCGTATGTTCTCAGCGTGGAAGTCGCCTCGTCACGGCTGTATTCATAGATTCTAACACCTTCTTGTACGTTTGGTTTCATCTCTAATCCTTTGTGGATAATGAGTGCACCTCCCTTTGAATGAGTTCTGTATAGTGTCGGAAACCTCAAGGTAAGTCTCTTTTGTACCATAGATATCCAAGTGGTCAGGGTCTGTTGAGGTGATAACGCTCATCCAAGGACGCAACCAATGGAAAGAACGGTCGAACTCGTCTGCCTCAATCACAACAAAGTCGCTATGGTCAGAGAGGATATAATTAGTGCCATAGTTCTGGAAATACCACCAAGGAAGGCATTACAGTCCAAAATGACTTTGAGTGATAAGGTGCACACATACTGGAAGTCGTTGTTTTTCCATGTGTTCCAGCAAAGCAAAGACCCTTATGTGTGCGGGTGAGGTGTTGAGAACCCTGTGCACGTTTCTGAATCTCAAAGCCATTCTCACGGAAGTAAAACCAGCTCAGCGTGATTAGAAGGGATGAGCAGGTGTGTAGATTACCAACGTTGATGCTGGTTCTTTGCACGCTGCAGGATGAGTTGAACATTCTCATAATGAATGTCCATTCTTCTTTCTCCAAAGCGTGGGTAAGTTCAGATGGAGTTTTATCGTAACCCGCTACTTTTAATCCTTTATGAAGGAAATAACGAGCAATAGCACTCATGCCGATGCCACCTGCACCTACGAAGTAAACTGATTTAATATCTTTGAGTTCCATGTGTTATATATTCTTTTTCTTTCTTTTGTTTGGGGATAGAATCAGTGTTCTACGATGGTTTCTTTTAAACCCTATCTATTGGAAGATAGCTTTATCCCTTAATGAGTTTGATAACCTCGTCAGCAATAATCTCTGCGGAGTTCTTCAGCCCCATCTTCTTAACATTCTCGCTAAGACTTGCCAACTTCTCATCATTCGTGATGGTATCGAGTGCAAGTTTTATTAAAGTGTCAGGTGCATCAACGTCCTTTACGCAGAGTGCAGCATCTTTATTGACCAATGCCATCGCATTCTTTTGTCTGATGATCTTCGCCACGTTTGGACTTGGTACCAAGATAACAGGCTTTCCGATAAGCTGGAATTACTGATAGAACTTGCGCCAGCACGACTGATAACAAGGTCAGCAGCCTTATATGCAGCACCCATATCACTGATAAAGTCCATTATCTTTAGGTTCGGAAGTTCTCACTCTTTCATTGAATCCAATATCTGTTGATGATAGAACTTACCCGTTTGCCATATGAATTGAACGCCTGATTGCTTGATGAGATCAAGGTGTTCAATGACTGAGCGATTGATAGTTCTTGCTCCAAGGCTACCACCAACGAGGAGGATCGTTTTCTTTGTTAGGGTCAAGACCGAAACTCTCACGTGACTCTTCAACAGAGAGTGGGGTAGAGAGGACGTTCTGACGAACAGGGTTACCCGTCATGATAATCTTATCAGCAGGGAAGAAACGGTCCATACCTTCGTAAGCAACACAAATCTTCTTCACACGCTTAGACAATAGTTTGTTGGTAACACCTGCATAAGAATTCTGCTCTTGGATAAGACATGGGATGCCCATCTTTGCACACTCATAGAGCGTTGCACCACTGGCATAACCACCAACACCCACAGCAACCTGTGGCTTAAAGTCTTTTATTATCTGGCGAGCCATACGAAGACTCTTCCAAAGTTTGCAAAGCACTTCAATGTTCTTTAGCTTATTAGCACGGTCGAAACCTTTGATAGGTAGGCCTTTTATCTCATAACCAGCAGCAGGAACACGTTGCATCTCCATACGTCCATCAGCACCCACAAAGAGAATCTTCGCCTCTGGGTGTTTTGCCTTAATGGCATTAGCACAGATACCGCAGGGAAAATATGTCCTCCCGTGCCGCCACCGCTGATGATAATTCTTAATTCTTCGTCCATTTGCATCTTCTTTATAACCTACAAAGGTAATCATTTTTTTTATCTTCTTTCAACTTTCACATTCTTTTTAGTCTTCTCTACAGATTAGACTATTGCATGTGAAACTTTCTCAGAAGGTTTCTTTTCTTCTTTCTTTTTCTTTGCCGAACGGCTTACACTCGAGTATTACGCCCTATGTAGACGCAATTAATGATAGTTGAAGTACCACCCTTACTGATAAGAGGAAGTGGTTGTCCCTGTTACTGGCGCCAATCCCTACAGCTACTAACATATTGAATAACGCCTGTAACCAGGAGGAAAGCGATACCCATAGCGAGAAAGCAGGAAAGAATTTTTCACACCGGCTGGCTATAATTCCAGTTCTGAACAGAAGGATAATGTATAGGAGTGCCACAAAGATGGCTCTTCGATACCTCCTTCTTCAATGATAATCGCATAGATAAAGTCGGAGAAGGCTTTGCGAAAGAAAGTCTCTTTTCATTAGAGTTTCCTGGTCCTTTACCAACGACATCTGATGAAGCGATGGCTATGTTGTGCATGTGCCACCTGCGCATCTTTTATCTAAGTCGTAATCTTTTGGTGCAACATATTCGTTACTAAAGAATTTCTTGACACGTGCCTTCCAGTGTCAGCGCGGTGGAGAATTTTTCACCAATGAATCTGGTGATTCTCTTGCTGTGCAGCTACCGTCTGTTCTGTAAGGTTTTGTTTGGCAGATAATTCGTCCTCAGCTTTCTTGTCATCACCCACAAGCATCACCATAGATAGGACGAAAACTCCAAGTAAGACGATGAAACCGATCAAACGACCTAACTGATTAAAAGGAACTCTTCCCACAAACATCATCAATACTACGGTCAAACCAATGAGCATAGCTGTGGAAAGATTCTCACCAAGAATCAGGAGAATAATCCACCAGATAGCCACATGATATATTTAAAGGCTTTTCGATCAGCTCCCATGTTCTGGTTTGCATTGCACTAAGTATCTGTGCAATAGCTAATACCAAGGCTCCCTTACCTAATTCAGAAGGTTGGAATTGTATACCTGCAAAACTAATCCATCGGCTTGCTCCATTCGTACTTTGTCCTGCTACGAGCACCCATATAAGCATTAGTATGGACATGCCCAGTACAATCGGTGGATAAGTTTGAAGTAACGACATTTAATATTTAATACAACCACCATCAGAGCAATGCCACAACAAGGATGCTGCAATGGTAGATGATAGGGACTCAGTAGTTACCTCTGTGTACGACAGTGAACTTGAGGCTGAATATACCTCAATGATACTGATGATACATAGGAAGAAGAAGACCATCCAAATAACCTTGTCTCCTTTGAATATGTTACTGAGAGATTTATTCTTCATTTTTTTTGTTCCTTATAGGATTTATTAGCCCAATTAGCCTTATTAGCCCAATTAGCCCTATTAGCCCATATTAGCCTCTTTTTCCCACAAATGCTCTTACAAGACTTTTTGAACTGCTCGCCTACGGTCTTCCATATTCTTGAAGAGGTCGGAAGCTGCACAGCATGGGCTTAGAGAACTGTGTCACCAGGCTTTGCTAACTCTGCACAAGCTGCAACACAATCCTTCATGGAATGGGTGTCGCGGATAGGAAGACCGAGGTCGTCGAAGTTGTCATGTAGCTTCTTGTTGTCAGCGCCAAGGTATACAATGCCAGCACACTTCTGCTTAACTAAGTCCTTAATGCTGTTATAGTCATTTCCCTTATCCTTGCTACCAATAATCAAGATTGTTGGTGTGCGCATACTCAAGTGCATACCAGCAAGCATCAACATTGGTAGCTTTTAGAGTCGTTGATGTATTGTACGCCAGCAACCTTGCATACCTTTTTCCAATCTATGTTCAACGCCAGGAAGTCGCTCAGACTCTTTGCGGATGTTTTCTTTCTTGATACCGCTAATGTCTGAGGCAATACCTGCTAAAGAGTTGTAGATGCTAGTGACGTCCAGTAAGTGAAAGGTCTTCCTGCTCCATGTTGAATGGCTCAGGCTGTCTCAATCGTATACTGTCCTTTCTTCAATGTAACCGATACTGCCCTTTCTCCTTTAATTCAGAGAATGGATAGCATACGGCATGTACATCAAACTCTCGAGTTCCTTCTTGATGACAGGGTCATCGTTCCAGTAAATGAAGCTATCCTCCTTGGTTTGATTCTGAATGATACGCATCTTAGCGTCTGCGTAGTTCTCAAACTTGTAGTCATAGCGGTCCAAGTGGTCAGGGGTGATATTGAGAAGGATGGCAATATTGGCACGGAAGTCATACATATTGTCCAACTGGAAGCTGCTCAACTCAATGATATAATACTCATGTGGGTCTTCTGTCACTTGCAGTGCAAGACTGTTACCAATGTTACCAGCCAAACCAGCATCGTAACCAGCATCTTTGAAGATATGATAGATGAGGCTCGTTGTTGTGGTCTTTCCATTACTTCCAGTAATACATATCATCTTAGAGTTGGTGTATCGACCAGCAAATTCTATTTCACTAATGATATGTGTACCCTGTGATAAGTTTCTGAACCATAGGAGCTTCTTTAGGAATACCAGGACTCTTGATGATTTCATCAGCATTGAGAATCTTCTCTTCTGTGTGTTGTCCCTCTTCCCATTCTATACCACGGTCATCAAGCATCTTCTTTATACTTGTCTTAATGGCTGACATGTCAGAAACAAAGACATCGAAGCCTTTTTTCTTTGCCAATACGGCTGCGCCGGCACCACTTTCACCGGGCACCAAGTATTACTATTCTTTTCATATATCTTTCCTTTCCTTACCTTGCTTATGTAATGTTTTTTTGTTTGCTGGCTGCTTACCTCTCTCGAGTAAACGGTTACTCGCCTCTTGGGTAGTGGTCAGCTGTGTGGTGTTTTGTATGAACACCAATGGTGCGAACGCCCCGCACATATCGTGCTAACGCCTCGCACGCCTCGTGCTTATCTTATCTTCAGTGTGATGATAGTCATTGCAGCGAGGATGATAGTCACGATGATGAAGCGTAGTGTAATCTTACTCTCATGCACTGCACTATGTGGTTTTTTCAAGAGATACTCACACTCTGGATCGAGTTGGCTATCTTGTGTACGGAAGTTGTCATGTATTGCGTGCGCTTAAAGATACGCTGTTTAACACCTTTACGCTTTCCTAACTTGTAGTACCAAACCTGTACGATAACACTTAAGCTCTCAACAAAGAATACACCACAGAGAATCGGAAGCATCAACTCCTTGTGAATGATAATTGCACCTACTGCAATGATACCTCCGATGGTAAGACTTCCCGTGTCACCCATGAACACTTGTGCAGGATAAGCACTGTACCAGAGGAAGCCTATCAATGCTCCAATGAACGCCATGAAGAACACAACTAATTCTTCCGAGCCTGGAATATACATGATGTTGAGGTAGGCTGCATATTGTATATGACTACTTACGTAGGCTAATATACCCAATACGACACCTATGATGGCGGAGTTTCCTGCGCACATACCATCCATTCCGTCGTTAAGGTTTGCACCGTTAGAAACGGCAGTGACAACAAAGATAGTCATAAGCACGAAGAGAATCCAACCACCTGCATTCTTATACTCGCCTAAAAAGCCTACTATCTCAGAATAATCCAGATTATGCAGCTTGACAAATGGAATGGTTGTCTTCAGTGTCTTTTCGGCTTGTGCCTCATGTTTTATAACAATTTCTTTACCATTCTGGTTTGCAACCTCAAGGTTCATGTTTGATTTAACGTCAGGAGACGCCCAAAGTGTTAAGCCAACGATGAGTCCGATGGTTACTTGTCCGATAATTTTATATTTACCCTTCAGTCCTTCCTTGTCGTGCTTGAATATCTTAATGAAGTCATCCATACCACCGAGGAAACCCAACCAAATGGTTGTGACAATCATCAAGAGCAGATAGATATTACGTAATCTACCTAACAAGACGACAGGAATCAAGAGTGCAACGATGATGATAATACCACCCATTGATGGTACATCAATCTTTTTGACACCAAATGGGTCAATCTGGCATCTCGTTGTACCTCTGTAATCTGCTTCTTCTTGAGGTATTTAATGAAGTCGTTCTCCGAACCATGCAGAGATAATCAGTGCTAATATCATTGCCAAGATAGAACGGAAACTGATGTAGCCCCAAAGGTGAGAACCACTGATACCGAACTGGTCAAGCTCAAACGGAAGTATAGTATAACATTTTATTTCTCTTTTATGTTGTTCTTACGATAGACGATAGGGTCTCTATTTTAGAATTACTTGTACCGAAGATTTCACGGATAACCTCGTGGTCATCGAAATGATGCTTTCACACCATTAATCTCTTGGTAGTTCTCATGTCCCTTACCTGCAACAAGAATAACGTCACCTTTCTGTGCCATCATGGCTGCAGTGCGAATTGCTTCCTTACGATCAGTAATCGTGAGAACCTTCTTGCGCTGTGTAGTGTCAAGTCCTGCAAAGCATATCATCGATAATAGCCTGTGGCTCTTCGTCGCGTGGATTGTCGCTTGTAAGCGATGACAGTGTCACTTTGTTTAACAGCCTCTTGAGCCATTAATGACGCTTTCCCGTCACGATGTCCGCCTGCACCGCAGACAGAACGACATGTCCGCCCTTACCATCAAGTACATCGTGAATAGCACTGAGGACATTCTCCAATGCGTCTGGTGTATGGGCATAGTCAACAACAGCAGTGTAGCCTTCTGGTGATTGGATAGGTTCTAATCGTCCGTTAACGCTCTTGAGTGTGCTCATTGCTATTAGGACGTCTTCTGGCTTCTTACCTAACATGATGGCAGCACCATATACTGCAAGCAGATTGCTCACATTGAACTTACCAATGAACTGTACGCCAACCTCTTGCCGTCAACTTCAAGGTACATACCTTCAAAGTGGCATTCAAGAATCTTTGCACGGAAGTCTGCCATTCGTTTTGATAGAATAGGTCTTGACTGTTGCCTTTTGTGTTCTGAACCATAATCATACCGTTTTGTCATCGGCATTGGTAATGGCAAAAAGCGGTCTTAGGTCATCCGTCGAAGAACATCTTCTTGGCATTGCGATAGTTCTCGAAAGTCTTATGGTAGTCGAGGTGGTCACGTGTAAGGTTGGTAAAGATGCTCCTGACAAACTCTAAACCACCGATACGATGCTGATGGATAGCATGGCTGGAACATTCCATGAAGGCATATTCGCAGCCTGCCTCAACCATCTTCGCAAGCAGACAGTTAAGTTCTATTGGGTCTGGAGTAGTGTGACTTGCAGGAACTTCCTCATCATTAATATAGTTACATACGAGAGAGTGCCACCTTGACCGAACTCACGGAACATTCTATATAGCATAGGTGGCAATGGTTGTCTCACCGTCTCGTTCCAGTTACACCAACCAACTTTAGTTTGCGTGATGGTTCTCCATAGAACATTGTGGCAACCTTCTCCTGCTTCTTCCTCAGTTGATACTACCTGAACGTATGTTACCTTTTCATTCAGTTCCTCTGGGCATATCTTCATGCAGGATTGTTACGGCTCCTAACTCAATAGCTTTACTGCAATGAATTTATGTCCGTCTCACCTGTGTTCCTTTTTCATTGCGATGAACAAGTGGCCGTTCTCTCATCTTACGGCTATCAATGTTCACTCACGTCCTCAACGTCTACATCACCTTGCAAGCGATGGCTGGCAATAACTCATCGTTTGTTTGAGTAATTCGCTAATCCTCATATCATCGTTGTCTTCTATTCTTATTCGTCTCTTATGATTATGTAGGGGAAAGTGTATCTGTCTTGTGAAGCGACTGTTTATCCGCATTCTTTAGTTCACATTTCGTGCCTCGCTTTAACCTTTCTCGCGTCAGCGCGCTCTGTTTCGATAACACGACACCAGTGAGGATTACTTTTGACACCGCTGTTTCTCCATCAGATAAACAGCGTCGCGTGCACCCATGCCATGGACGTCTGGAACGAGCCATGTTGGCTTTAGTGCTTTGCTCCTTTTCAGCGTCAATCGCCTTTTCTGTATGGTGGTTGCTTTCCAGCATAGATTACCAAATGGTGAGCACCATGCTCCAACGATAGCAGGCAGTCATGGATGCAATACGCATAGTCGGTTGCCAGTAAAGGTACCTGTCTTTGCAGTTGAATGATTGATACGATGCACGTGCGTCTGTATACGTTTCAGCTTCAGACCTGCGCCATAATCGTCGAGCAATGTGGTGGAATACAACACCACCTCATGCCACCTCCTGATGCAGGGAAGCGCCTGTCTTCTGTATGCAGACAACACAACTCTAACGTGTTTCGGTCGGTAGCAGGAAGAAGTCTCTGCAAAGTTGAGGAGATAGTTTGTTCCTCCGGTCTGAGTAACCCAAGGCCCCTTTGACATCTAAGGCTGCTTTTACCCAAATAAGGAATTTATCAGACAGCCTTTTACCCAAGTTTTTCTCGTAGATACAACCCCACAGCACTGCAATATCTCCCTTAGTCTTTTCCTGAGGCGTTCTTTTCAACATTTGAGACGAAGGATGACCCCTCACCATTCTTCATGCCAATCTGTGGGTTAAACAGTCATCAACACGGCAATCAAATAGGAAGGCAAGTGTTGATATCGGTGAATCTTGTGTTTGCACACCACAGAGCCAGAACAATCACGTTATACCTAATCACGACTATCTTATATGATCTTTAATATCCAATATGTCTGAATTGTAAATGTTTTAACTTCTGACTTGCATGTAGGTTTATATGACTATTACGTTTGTTTAT
>BNJU01003346.1_pt1 | contig 84757 bp, 114 predicted proteins | sample 8539281 | NCBI WGS metagenome assembly BNJU01 (sample SAMD00202456, study PRJDB9452) | human saliva metagenome | isolation source: human saliva | place: Japan
CTTTTGCATTCTTCCCACCACATAGATTTTCCTTCCCTTCTGTCATAAAAACTTTCAAGTATTTCTCATTCACCGCATAGAATCCTTTCTATGTATCATAGTATAAAGCCATAAAAAGTAACGAGTATCCTTTCCAAAATGTTGATGTACGGACATTTTATCCTTCTAAAATGTTGATGGATGGACATTTTATCCTTCCAAAGTGTTGATAGACGGACATTAAAATCAGCTTCGAAGGATAAGCTAGGAAGCAAGGGAGCAAGCTACAATAAAGCGAAGGGGTAGAAGAGGCTAAAAAATCAAAAAGTTTTCTAAGCAATATAGGTCTGAAATTGGGGTACGCTCTCGCTAGCCTCGCCCTGCGCAGTGAAGAACTGCACTCGCGATAAGAAGACGCTCTGATACAGTGTGGGGCTATATCAGGGCACGCCCCGCTATCTTCGCCTTCGCAGCGGTGACTAACTTCGCTTCGCCAGCTCGCTTTCAGTAAGTGCCGGCGGCTCAGATTGCCCTTTATTATAGCCCCCACACCGTATCATTCGCTTCAAATATTGATTATACGGTTCTTCATTGCACCGGTCTTTTGCAAGTGTCGGACTCAGACTACCCCACATTCAGACCTATATTGCCGAAAAATCATTAATTTTGATTTTTACAGTCTCCATTAATGTAGCTTTAAATAAAGAAGTACAATATCATAGTAGTATAGTAATCAATCATTTTGCTATCATAGCAGTTTGTTCCAACAGCACTGCGTGTCAAAAAGAAAGGAAAAGCATGGATATCTTTAGCTACCAGGCAGAGAAAAATAAAGAGAAGATGGCTCCCCTAGCAGCCAGAATGCGGCCGAGAAGCTTGGAGGAAGTGGTGGGGCAGGAGCATATTTTGGGAAAAGATAAGCTTTTATCCCGTCTGATTCTGTTCAGACCAGCTTCATTCTCTCTTTTTCTTTGACCCCCGGGAACGGGAAAACCTCTCTGCCAAGGTAATTGCCAACAGTAGCAAAGGCGATTTTATCCCCATCAATGCCACTACCGCCGGAAAGAAGGACATGGAAGAGGCGGTGGCAAGAGCCAAGGAAAACATGGGAGGCTACGGCAGAAAAACTATCTTGTTCGTAGACGAGATTCATCGCTTTAACAAGGCGCAGCAGGATTATCTCCTGCCTCATGTGGAGGAGGGCACCATCATTTTGATCGGGGCAACCACGGAGAATCCCTACTTTGAGGTGAATACCGCCCTGCTTTCCCGCTCCCAGCTTTTCGAATTGCATTCTTTAAAGAAGGAAGATATTGTAAAGCTATTGCAAACGGCGACACAGGATAAGACCTCGGGGAATGGGAAATTATAATGCGGTGCTGGAGGAAGAGGCCTGTGACTTTTTGGCAGAGCATGCCTTCGGAGATGCCAGAGTTGCCTTAAATGCTTTGGAGCTTGCCATTCTTAGTACCAATCCTTCCGAAAGCGGAGAAATCCGTATCACCAAGGAGGTGGTGGCGGAGTGTATGCAGGAGAAGATTCTTCGTTATGACGGAGAATCGGAGCATTATGACACCATTTCCGCCTTTATCAAATCCATGCGGGATCGCATACTCAGGCGGCGGTATATTATCTTTCGAAAATGCTGCAATCCGGAGAGGATATTCGTTTTATCGCCAGAAGAATCATGATTTGCGCGGCGGAGGATGTGGGAAATGCAGACCCTCAGGCCTTGGTTTTGGCTACCAGCGCCAGCCTTGCGGTGGAGAGAATCGGTATGCCGGAGGCCCAAATCATTTTGTCCCAAGCCTGTACCTATGTGGCTTTCCGCCAAGAAGTCCAATGCCTGTGTAAATACGTATTATACTGCTAACGAAGTGGTTCGGGAAAAAGGGGAATTTTGCCTATTCCTTCTTATCTGAGAGATGCCCATTACGCAGGACATGAGCAGCTGGGACGGGGCATAGGATATAAATATCCCCACGACTATCCGGGACACTATGTGGAACAGCAGTATTTGGCCTACAGAGATTAAGGATATGATTTTCTACGATAGGGAAGAATAGTCTTACGTATAAGGAAGAAATCCGCATAAGGAGTGAATCCGGGACAGATCTTTCTTCGTTAAGGAGAAGAGGGATAGCCCTGCACGTCAGGAAGAGAATTGCACGGTTTCTAAAACCATTGTCACCAAAGAGGGATAGCCCTGTACGTCAGGAAGAGAAGAGATAAGCTTTAGAAAAATCATGAAAAAGATCTGGAATTCCTGCATTTTTTCTTCGTATTCTTTAAGAAATAAGACAGAAAAAGGCAATACTATATTCCCATCTATCTGTTAGTATGAAAAATGTTCCCAAAGGCGGAACAGTAGACATTTCTGCATTTGACCGTAAAGAAGCGGAAATATAGTAGGAGGACAACTATGAAAAAGCGATTTTGATTACCATGGCAGGACTTATGATTTTTGCAGCAGGCTGTGGGAAAAGAAGGCAAGCCAGGAATCAAAGGCTGCAGCAGAGGAGCCCAGCTCTGAAGCATTATCGGAGAATAGTCTTAGTGCCAAGATACAGAAGATTGAAGAAGGAAAGTTAACCGTAGAAACCGGAGAAGGAAAGGTTTACACCTTTGACAGCAAGGGCGCAAAACTGGATCCTACCTGGGATCTTATGGCAGGAGACGAGGTGGAGATCGGCTATGAGGGTACAGAGCCTCAGGACGGCATGACGATTAAAACGGTAACCGTATCCGTTCCTTACGAGTTTACCACAGAGGACTTCAATGACGAGTCCAATCTCTACGGTGAAATCACCGCGGTGGACGACAAGAGCATTACCGTAAAGGAAATTCCTGACTTTCCGTGAGGCGGCTACCCAGGAGAGGATACAGAAGGCAAGAAGTACGGCGACACCCTTCGTTTTTCCAAAGACCGGCATTTGAGTTGGATCTTACAAAGGAAGGATTGGGCGTTGGCAAGGAAATCAGCATTTACTACCTGGGAGATGTGAAGAACAATCCGTTGGCTTTTTATACCATTACCGAGGATGCGCTGGAAGAGGAAGATACCAACAACCTTCAGATTAAGGGAACCATCGAGAAGGTGAGACGGGAAATCGTTACCTTAAAGTGCGATGATAGCCACAGCTTCCGTTTCACCACAGACGGTAACGCGGAGGTGAACAGTACTGCTACGGAAAAATGTTGGAAAGACCGTTGTGGTAACTCACAGCACCTCTCTTCGCGCCAGAGTTTCTGTAGCAGAGGAATCAAGGCAGCAGAGTAAGGATTGGGGCTTTGTGAAAGAGGAGTAGTTCATTGGTAAAATTAAAGGACTTTTCCGAAAGAAAAACAAGATTTTAAAAAGAAAAACAAAGCAAAAAGAAAAAGAACGAAAAGAATGATTCCGTGATGAGGAATTGTTCCGTGAAAATGAAAAAGGCTAGCCGGAGGGAAGCAGAATTCTCCGGCTGCTTTTTATGTTATTCAAATACATCCTCATAGCTTTGAAATTCGGCTTTGCCTTCAGCCACCAGCTGTGCTTCATGAAGCATAGCTTTTATGCAATTTGGAATTTCATTTTTATGGCATAAAATCGGTTTTTCAAGTTCTTCTCCTGTGAAACCCTGTCGAAGCAAGTCGTCAAGAATTTCTTTTGAGAAATCACTATCCTCTCTTTGCAAAGTATTCATAAGGAACTCCTTTTCAGCTATTGCGCCTCACTATCATACATAATGGTAAATGGACCGTCATTGATTAAAGCAACCTGCATATCCGCGCCGAACTGTCCATGAGCAAGATGCATTCCCTGCTCTTCCGCCTTTTTACAAAAATACTCATATAAGGCATTGGCATGGTCGGGTGCTCCCGCATTGATAAAGCTGGGACGGTTTCCCCTGACGAGTATCTGCATAGAGGGTAAACTGGCTCACCACCAAGAGAGAGCCGGAAACATCCCGAATGGAAAGATTGGTTTTTCCATTTTCATCCTCAAAAGACGGGCATCCAAAACCTTTTTCAGCATCTTATCCGCCACTTCCTCCGTATCGGTCTGGCTTACCCCAAGAAGAATCAGATAGCCCTTCTCAATGGCTCCGATAACATTTCCCGAAACGGAAACGCTGGCTTCTTTCACTCTTTGTACTAAACAACGCATAAAACCTCCTTAAGCTATCTTAACGAAATTGCTTTTGACTTTCTTGATATTCAAAGCCCGCCGCCTGTAATTTTTGGCAAAAGCTCTTCTTTTATTCAGCTGTAAATCCAAGCACAAATCTTCTAAACTATTGTATTCATCCCTTAATTTCAGATTGATGAAACTAAGCAAGATAAAAAGGATCCTTGGGAATATCCATGACTGCTCCTTTCTTTTCGAAGGGAAAATGCTTCCCTGATAAACGAAGACTATCATAGCATAAAAAGGGAGGGAAGGGGTTATGGATTTATGATACTGGAAGGAAAAACTATCCGGAGAAAGGGAAGGCTGGCTTTCTTCGGAAGAAGTAAAAATAATTCTACGCAGAAAGCAATAAACTATCGAAATTCGTCATACCTAATTCTACAAAATCCATCTATGCTTTCCTCATAAGCAAAGTTAACTGATACGAGAAAATGAGGAAAGACCATGGGCACAGGCAAGGGAAATGAGAACATTCCTTGGATTTATAGAGGCATAGATTTTTCAGACTTTGGGAAACAAATCAAAAATATCGTGTGTTAAGAGGGCTTCGACAAAGCGATTTGGCGGAGCTCATTTTTAGTACGACAAACACTATTTCCAGGATAGAAATAGGCGGAATCGGATGTAGTCTGGAGAATCTTTTGCGCATTGCCGATGCCCTAGAAGTAAGTCCGGATGCCCTGCTCTTTGGGAATTTCAATCCCATGTACAGCCGTTTTTATCCCTATTTTTGGGATATGAAGGAAGAGATTTTGCGGAAAATGGAGGAGAACCTTTCTGATATTTTCAAGGAAATATCTTCAAAGGAACAACTGACCTTTGTGGAAAGAGATTTTCAGAAATGGCTGAAAATTACGAAGCAGAGCCGTGAAGAACTGGAGGCACAGGCGAAGGAGCAGTCAGGGAGAAGAGCTTCGCTATTCGGTGGAGGATTATTTATTTTCTGCTACAAAGGTAGCGGATCCGGAAGAAAAAGTGGTGGAAGAGAATCCGGAGGAGGAGAAAAAGACCAAAGCTCAGCTTCGAAAAGAGGAGAAGGCAAGACAACGGGAAAGTGCAAGAAAGGAAAAGCAGCTTACCCAGGAAGAACAAAAGGCAGAGAGTGCGGAAAGAAGCGGGGCAAAAAAGTAGTATAGAAATCCATAGAGTTATGCGGTGTTGAACTGGAAGTTCAGAATCTCTCGAGTTGAAAAAGTGAAATCTATCGAACTAGAAATTCAAAATCCATCGAATTGAAAACGTGAAATGTATCGAATTGAAAATGTGAAATCTATCGAGTTGAGTTACATGATCATAGAATAGTAGGGCATTTTTGTGGTGCCCCTTAACAGCGCTGGGAGTTTGATGTGGAGGCGGTATCGGAAGGCTGAAAAAGCTATCAGCCTTCCGATTTTTGTTGTGAGCCTAGCGGCGCACGTTTCTAATGGGTTAAAGTCCCGAATCCGCCCGGTAGTGGGAAGGATATAGCCGAAGGCAAGGGTGTCGAGGGTGACCTCGAATCTGAAGGAAGCTGGATATGAGGAAGATACTAACTCATGGGCAAATCTCTGGTCTGACGAACAGAAATCTCATATGAGGTTATGCATGAGGATAAGACTGCAACACAAGCCAAAGTCCAATAACTACACGGAATCATGCATGATAAATGAGGCAGATATATGGAGAGGAAGAAACGTGGTACTCTAGGGAGGTCTGTGTGATATGCCTCGAAAGAGGTAACCATTGTCCAAAGCAATGCTGAACACACAGAAGTCAGCAGAGGTCATAGTAGTCGAGAGACAAAAGGACTGAATCAGTAGGGAGTCTCAAGTATGACTGGGAAAGGAGGAATGACTAGACATGGCAGAAAAACACTAAAAAGCAGTGGCTGTTTGCAGAGAGATAGTGTGGAACATGAAGGGTATGCAAAAGCGCATAGGTCATTCAATCTGATATGGAAAGAAAGAGGCAGTGCACAGCCGAAGCTCTTTAGAAGCGATACTGCATAAAGACAACTTTAACAGAGCGTATAAGAGAGTGAAGGCAAACAAGGGAGCACCTGGAGTTGATGGAATGACTATCGAAGAGGCGCTTCCATACCTTCAGGAACATCAACAAGAGTTAACGACACGTATTTATCGTGGAAAGTATACTCCGTCACCCGTAAGACGAGTTGAGATTCCTAAACCAGATGGTGGTGTCGGAAGCTTGGCATACCAACAGTGATAGACCGTACACTTCAACAGGCGATAACACAGCAGTTGGCGCCAATCTATGAGCCACTTTTTGCAGACGGTAGTTACGGCTACCGCCCAAACAGAGACGCAAAAGGAGCAATACTTAAGGTTAAGGAGTACGCTGAACAGGGCTACACATATGCGGTGAGTTCTAGACCTATCGAAATATTTTCGATACAATCAACCACGAGATTCTTATCAACCTTCTGAGGAAAAATGTAAAAGATGAACTGTGGTGCAACTTATCAAGAGGTATCTGAAAAGTGGCGTAATGGAAAATGGAGTGGTTATTAAAACAGAGGAAGGGTCGCCACAAGGAGGGAATCTATCCCTTTGCTCGCGAATATCTACCTCAATGAGTTCGACCGAGAGTTTTTGAAAAGAGGTGTCCCATGCATAAGGTATGCAGATGACATAGTGCTTCTTGCGAAAAAGCAGAAAGGCATCAGAGAGACTCTTAGAGAGCAGTACGAGGTATCTTGAGGAGAAACTGAAACTTACAGTGAATCGAGAGAAAAGCCGCACTGTCAGTGTATTTGCAATCCGAAATTTTTAAATTCCTTGGCTTTGCACTGGGAAGGAAACAGAAGTGGCATATATGTCCGAGTTCATGCAAAGTCTTGGGAGAAGTTTTAGTCGAAACTGAAAGAGCTTTTCTTCCCGTAAGCGCTGTCAGTCAATCAAGCCGAGCCTAGAAAGAATCAAGGTATACGCAAGAGGGTGGCTTAACTACTATGGAATAGCGAGTATGAAGAGCAACATGAATGATGTTAACGGATGGCTCTATCACAGAATACGTATGTGTATATGGAAACAATGGAAACGTGTGCGAACCAGATACCGAAACCTGAGGGGCATGGGAGCTCCCAAAGACCTGGCATGGAAAGCGGCAAACAGCAGACGAGGCTACTGGTTTACAACACATACAGTTGTCATTAACATGGCAATGACAAAAGAAAGACTGATAAACAGTGGCTTTTACGATTTAGCCACAGCCTATCAGTCTGTGCACGTCAACTATTGAAAGCGCTGTATACGAGAACCGTACGTACAGTGCTGTGAGAGGACGGCGGTTAGTCACCGCCTCCTACTCGATCGGAAAATTTCCGAAAATCAAGTGAGAAATTATTTTTAGACTGCAAAAGAAGTTTTTCAAAAATTTGATGACAAGAATGCATCCATGTTGTAATATACCATTCGTGCCTTGAAAATTTTAAAGGAAATATGCGGGTGTAGTTCAATGGTAGAATGTCAGCCTTCCAAGCTGAACACGTGGGTTCGATTCCCATCACCCGCTTTTTTTGCCCAGATAGCTCAGTCGGTAGAGCAGAGGACTGAAAATCCTCGTGTCACTGGTTCGATTCCGGTTCTGGGCATTTGCCACACATGCGCGAGTGGTAGAGTGGTACTATGTCTCCTTGCCAAGGAGAAGGTCGCGGGTTCGATTCCCGTCTCGCGCTCTCTAAGAAAAGAAAGAAGCCTGATTTGCAGGCTTCTTTTGTTGATGCTAGCGGCGCACGTTTCTAATGGGTTAAAGTCCCGAATCCGCCCGGTAGTGGGAAGGATATAGCCGAAGGCAAAGGGTGTCGAGGTGACCTCGAATCTGAAGGAAGCTGGATATGAGGAAGATACTAACTCATGGGCAAATCTCTGGTCTGACGAACAGAAATCTCATATGAGGTTATGCATGAGGATAAGACTGCAACACAAGCCAAAGTCCAATAACTACACGGAATCATGCATGATAAATGAGGCAGATATATGGAGAGGAAGAAACGTGTGGTACCTAGGGAGGTCTGTGTGATATGCCTCGAAAGAGGTAACCATTGTCCAAAGCAATGCTGAACACACAGAAGTCAGCAGAGGTCATAGTAGTCGAGAGACAAAGGACTGAATCAGTAGGAGTCTCAAGTATGACTGGGAAAGGAGGAATGACTAGACATGGCAGAAAACACTAAAAGCAGTGGCTGTTTGCAGAGAGATAGTGCGGAACATGAAGGGTATGCAAAAGCGCATAGGTCATTCAATCTGATATGGAAAGAAAGAGGCAGTGCACAGCCGAAGCTCTTAGAAGCGATACTGCATAAAGACAACTTTAACAGAGCGTATAAGAGAGTGAAGGCAAACAAGGAGCACCTGGGTTGATGGAATGACTATCGAAGAGGCGCTTCCATACCTTCAGGAACATCAACAAGAGTTAACGACACGTATTTATCGTGGAAAGTACTCCGTCACCCGTAAGACGAGTTGAGATTCCTAAACCAGATGGTGGTGTGCGGAAAGCTTGGCATACCAACAGTGATAGACCGTACACTTCAACAGGCGATAACACAGCAGTTGGCGCCAATCTATGAGCCACTTTTTGCAGACGGTAGTTACGGCTACCGCCCAAACAGAGACGCAAAAGGAGCAATACTTAAGGTTAAGGAGTACGCTGAACAGGGCTACACATATGCGGTAGTTCTAGACCTATCGAAATATTTCGATACAATCAACCACGAGATTCTTATCAACCTTCTGAGGAAAAATGTAAAAGATGAACGTGTGGTGCAACTTATCAAGAGGTATCTGAAAAGTGGCGTAATGGAAAAATGGAGTGGTTATTAAAACAGAGGAAGGGTCGCCACAAGGAGGGAATCTATCCCCTTTGCTCGCGAATATCTACCTCAATGAGTTCGACCGAGAGTTTTTGAAAAGAGGTGTCCCATGCATAAGGTATGCAGATGACATAGTGCTTCTTGCGAAAAGCAGAAAGGCATCAGAGAGACTCTTAGAGAGCAGTACGAGGTATCTTGAGGAGAAACTGAAACTTACAGTGAATCGAGAGAAAAGCCGCACTGTCAGTGTATTTGCAATCCGAAATTTTAAATTCCTTGGCTTTGCACTGGGAAGGAACAGAAGTGGCATATATGTCCGAGTTCATGCAAAGTCTTGGGAGAAGTTTAAGTCGAAACTGAAAGAGCTTTCTTCCCGTAAGCGCTGTCAGTCAATCAAGCCGAGCCTAGAAAGAATCAAGGTATACGCAAGAGGGTGGCTTAACTACTATGGAATAGCGAGTATGAAGAGCAACATGAATGATGTTAACGGATGGCTCTATCACAGAATACGTATGTGTATATGGAAACAATGGAAACGTGTGCGAACCAGATACCGAAACCTGAGGGGCATGGGAGCTCCCAAAGACCTGGCATGGAAAGCGGCAAACAGCAGACGAGGCTACTGGTTTACAACACATACAGTTGTCATTAACATGGCAATGACAAAAGAAAGACTGATAAACAGTGGCTTTTACGATTTAGCCACAGCCTATCAGTCTGTGCACGTCAACTATTGAAAGCGCTGTATACGAGAACCGTACGTACAGTGCTGTGAGAGGACGGCGGTTAGTCACCGCCTCCTACTCGATTTATGATGACCTTTTGGCTAACTGGGATTTATTGGAGAAGGGCGAAAAAACTTTTACTATTGAGCCTTTAAAATAGGAGGGGGGATATGTTACAGCCTGAATTATTGAGCGTTTCTCCTAAGGACGACTATAAGCTTTTGCTTTTATACGAAAACGGGGAAAAGAAAATCTTTGATGTCTCGCCATACATAAGCGGGGCATGGTACGGGGAATTAAAAGATCTTGAAACATTTAAAAAAGTAAGGGTTGCAAAACCATTCCGTAGAGTGGGAAGGTGGCTAGGATATCGCACCGCATGAATTGTATAATAATTCCATCAGTGTATAGAAATGTTTTGCTTTCTATAACTATCTGTATCACAAGCAATAAAGTTTTGAAATTCACCGTCTTCTAAACTTAGCTTTTTAGAGAGAGTCGGAATGGGAGTGCTATTGTTCTCATAGCTTACTAATGTCATAGCGAGAACATCCTCAGCCATATCAAGAGCATCTACTAAATCATCCCCACAGGTGTAACAGCTTTCTAAGTCAGGAAAGTTTACGGAAAAATGTCCATTTTCTTCAGGTGTAAAAACGGCAGGATAAACGTATTTCATTTTCTTTCTCCTCTTTCAATTGCGCTATCAAGTATCTTTGCTTTTCTCTGTGCCAACATAGTTCGATAGAAATCTTTTTGAATACCTGAAATATATGGGGTGCTCTCAATAATAGCATTTATTTTATCCATATCGATTCTAGGATAAATTCGTTTAAGCGCCTTTAAACAGGCAATAGTATCAGTAGTATTTAGAAATTCAAAATAGTTAATTTTTTTCTATCCTTATACTGAATTGCTGAACTTGGAAAGACATAAATTCTATCGTTCATTTCCTTTCCGAGGAAAGGATATTTTTCATGCCGGCTTCAGTGAGATTAGGATATAAGGAAGAGCCACAGTCATACACGGGAGCTAAGTGTATACTCCTTTTCGCCCTGTTAATAAGAAATCCCCAATTCCCATTATGTCTGTCAACATTTCCAATGAAAGCATCTACAATGAACATATCCCAAAAACGTTCTTCAAGCAGTTTGCAGGATATGACTTCTTGTGTTTGTATAGTTTCTAAAATACCATCCAATTCAGTACTATATCCACTCTCTGAATTACAAAGAATAGAATTTTTGAGGGAAGCAAAATCCTTTAATGCAGAGCCATCCTCGGTAAAATCCTTGCAGGCTACGGCAAGTGTATCTTTATATGTTCCAAGAATGGTTTTCTGGGTATCTATCCCTAAGCTTTCATAGATATGGCAAGAAAGATATTCATTGATAGAACTATTATCATTATCCTGCTTCAAGCTGTTTCTAACGAAGGAAGGAATCTTCAGCATATAGGTTTCATTATCATATTGAATGCCTATTTTCTTCCCATTTGCACCTCCATACCAAAGAAGTTTATTCACCGGGCAATTCGTAAAGTCAATCGACATGTTCGTCGTCCTCCAAATTGATGCCTAAGTATTTTTTTCGTAAAAATCTTGCCTGTTCATCAGATATCACATAACTGTATAGGGCAGAATTTATGGATCCGTAGACTTCTCCCCAAAGACAATCCAGGAGACTTGAATTTTCTTCTACTCCTTTTTACGTATGCTTCTATATCATTTCGCAAGTATCTTGGAAGGGTCATTTCCCAAATTTCTTCTTTTGTCATTCAGCCTCCTTTCAAACAATCTTTCCCTATAGCGAAAATGGAAATTATAGAGCATAACTTATAATTCCCATTTTTTGATTTTTAACGAGATATCCATTCCATCCCGCGATTGAACCAAGGAACGTTATATTCTTTAATCTGTAAATGCTTGTTATTCAGATTGGCAACTTTTTTGTATCTGACAGTATTATCAAAAAAAGCTACAGAGTCGCATAGGGGGGCTACGTCTTTTAGCATCTTCAGAGAGGCTTCATAGCGCCTTCTGATGTCTTCCTCTTTAATTCCGTGGCTGCCTTCCGTGACTCTTTTTGCCACCCGTTCAATAGCCAGTTCAGGACTTTCCAAACCGATGTAACACATTTTTACGAAAAATCCCTGCTCCTTCGCAGCTTGGATGGTCTTTACAATGGAAATACCGGAGAGAGTAGTTTCCTGGTTGAAGGAAGTGCCGGATTGAATACAGCGATTGATTTTATCTACGGCAATGCGCATGGATTTAAACTGTGCTTTTTCGTCTCGCCAGTCCCAGCCGTTGCTAAACAAGATTTCGTCCGCATTGATCCGTTCTCCAAGCTCTGCTTGTTTTAGCAGGGTGTATAATGTGGATTTTCCGGCTCCGTTAACGCCTGCAAAGATTGTATATCTCTTATTGTTTTCCATTGGTCAGCTCTTTCCTTTTTAGTAGCTCTTCCTGTTGTTCCTGAAGAAATAATTCAGATAGGGTCATATAGAACTTGAACTCATCAGCATTTTCAAAATCGATTTCGTCAAACAAAATCATATTTTCCGGAGATAGTGTCTCTCGGCACTGCTGATATAAATGCTGTAGCTTGTCCTTCAAATCGGTATGCTTTTTCGGGCATCGTTTATTCCCTCCCTATAAGTAAAGTGGATGGTTTCGTTTGGTTAGCAATTTTCTTATAACAACTCGCTTACAACAATTCTTTTACAGCGATTCTTTTTATAACAATTTTCTTATAATAATTCCTTCACCATCTCCTGCAATAGCGGCACATTTCTTTCCATAAACCAGGGATTTTTCTTAATCCATCCATAGTTTAGAGGGCTGGGATGTACCAAGGGAAAATTCAAGATTTCCGAAGAAGTCTGTCCTGACAACAGAAGAGAATTTGCCCCATTATCTTTTTTCCCATGCTTCTCCGCAGGAATACAGCAAATCCTTCAGGGGGAGCTTTGCTCCCTTCGAATCATAGTGGGCAATGGCGTATTTTCCAATCAAAATGCGAAGCTTCACCTTAGGGAGGAGAGCGGCTACCTCATCATGGTATTTTCGCATAAAGGGGCGGGGCGGAAGATCCCCACCCTTTCCTTTTCCCGGATAGTAAAAGTCCATAGGGATAATGGAGATGGATTTCCCATAAAAGATTTCCTCGGAAATGCCCATCCACTCCATAAGACGCTTTCCCTGAAAGATCATGGAAGGGAATGCCGGATTCCTCTACCTTCCTGCCGGGAGCCTGTCCCACCAGAAGAATCCGAGACTCTTCATGGAACTGGAAAATGGGAGGGACGTCCCGTTCTGTATAGCTTTGATTTTCCGGAAGAGCTTTGATTTCCTCAATCAGCTCTTCCAGAGCTTTATTATTCTGTTTCATCAGCTAAGCATCCTCCAATTCTCATAAAATAAGCCAAGCCCATTTTCCCTATGCAATCCCGCTCAAATCATAGTCAGCAAGATATTTCGCCGCAGTATCGCAGATTCCTCTAAGGCAGCTCTCCTGGAAGGGACTTTCCAGACCGGCATTCTTTAAAAGCTTTGTGAAAACGACAGAACCGCCCTGCTTGGTGTATGCCATGTAATGCTGCCAAGCCTCCTTTTGATCCTTCTGAATCAGGTTCCAGAACTGGAGAGCAACGGTTTGTGCCAGGCAGTAGTCGATGTAGTAGAAAGGAGAAGAGTAGATATGGTGCTGTCTCTGCCAGCCCTCTCCCTCACTATAGAAAGGAATTTCTCCGTCCAGCTTTTAACCAAGGCTGATAAATCTGCACCAGCTCCTTCCATTTGGCGTGTCGCTCTGCAGGGCTGAGATTCGGGTTTTCATACACGATATGCTGAAAATGATCCACCATGGTGCCATAAGGAATAAAGCATAAAGCGCCGGCCAAGTGGGAATAATTGTATTTTCCGGCATCCTCCCCGAAGAATTCCTGGGAAAATGCCTCTGCAAAGAATTCCATGGACATGGAGTGGACTTCGCAGGCCTCAAGGCTTGGCCAAATGCACTCATAGGGTACCCGATTTCGGTTTAGATAAGCGGCAAAGGCATGACCTGCCTCGTGGGTAATCACCTCAATATCATGCTGGGTTCCGTTAAAGTTGGCAAAGATGAAAGGTGTCTTGTAGTCCTGGAAGGAGGTGCAATATCCTCCACCTTGCTTGCCCTTGGTGGAGAGTAGATCCATTAACTCATCATCAATCATGTGGTTAAAAAATTCTGACGTTTCCGGAGAAAGCCAGTCATAGAACTTCTTTCCGGAGGCAACAATCTCGTCCGGATTTCCCTTCGGCTTCGGATTTCCGGAGCGGAACTCAATGGCTGCATCCGCATAGCTTAGGGATAGGATTTGCCCAGTCGCTCTGCCTGTCTTTCGTAAATCTTTGCGGCAACGGGTACCACATATTTCTGCACGTCCTCACGGAACTTTTGTACATCTTGCTTGTCGTAGCAGTTTCTTCTCATCCGGTAGTAGCCAAGCTCGGTAAAGTCCGTATAGCCCAGCTTCTTCCCCATTTGATCCCGAAGATGTACAAGCTTGTCATACAAACGATCCAGCTCTCCCTGATTGTCCTTATACCACTGACCTTCCGCCTTCCAAGCAGCCAGTCTTCTGGCATCATCCTTGTCATTTTTTTAAAGGGAGACATCTGGGAAATGGTGTAGATCTTTCCTTCAAAGGGAATCTGCGCACCGTCAGAAGCTTTTTCATAGGCGTAGTCAGCTCATTTTCCTCCTGCAACATGGGGATGATTTCCGGGGAAAATGTCTTTAAGTCGATTTCCGCGTTCAGGAACATGATGTTCCCATATTTTTTGGCAAAAATTATCTTTAAAGGGAGAGTCTAAAAGGGCCTTAGTCCATTCCTGATTAAATTCCTGAATCTGAGGATAGGCATTGTTCCAATAGTTTTCTTCCTCATCGTAAAACTTATCCTCCGTATTAATGGAGTGACGAACCTGGGCAAGGCTGCACATGGTAAAAACATGACCTTTGCAGCTTTTCATTTTTCCAAGAAAAAGAGCATCCGCCTCAGAAAAATCCTTGGCTTCCTTTAGCTTCTGAATCAGTGCTTTCATTTCCTCTTTAATGCTTTCTACGGAAATGCGCTCGTAGGGCATATCTTTAAATTTCATTTTTTATCCTCCAATACTCAGACCGACATCATAAACACCTTGATAATAAGACGATTTTTTTGGTAGGTCAATGGGAAGGGAATTTCATCGGGGCTGAGGGAGAAGCCCGGAAGAATTGTGGCGGGCAGAGGAGTGCATGTTTGGAAAGCGTTAGTCAGGGTGGAGGCAACGAGATATCGCACACTACGCGTGCGATACTCGTTAAGAATAAAAATCACCCGACCAAAAAGACCGAGCGATTGGAGGATAGCTTTATAACTTGAACTTTGCCAAAAGCTCTTCCATGTTTTGTACCTGATCGAAAAGCTTTGCGCTGCTGGCGGCGGACTCTTCCGCAGTAGCGGAGTTATGCTGTACCACAGCGGATACCTGTTCCAAGCCCTGGGCAATTTCTTCCACGGATTTGGACTGGCTCTGAGAAAGGCTTGCGATTTCCGTAATCTTCTCATGCATTTCCTGAGAACGCTTCACAATCTGTGCTAGGGACTTTGTGGCTTCCTCAGTCATTTGAGAACCGGTCTCGATGGAGCGGACGGTGTTTTTCAATGAGGGCGGTGGTGTTCTTTGCCGCCTCTGCGGATTTTCCGGCAAGGTTTCTAACCTCATCCGCAACCACGGCGAAGCCACGGCCGAATTCTCCGGCTCTTGCCGCCTCAACGGCTGCATTTAAGGCTAAGACATTGGTCTGGAACGCAATGTCGTCAATAGTATGAATAATGTTGCTGATTTCCTGAGCGGTATGGTTCATTTCGCTCATGGAGTCATTTAAGGCATTCATTTGTGTACTGCTGGACTCCAGCTCCGTCTCTGTGGTTTTGGAAAGGAGAGCGGCATTTTTCCGCATTGTCTGCATTGTTTCGTACCTGATCGGATACGGCCTGAATGGTAGCGGAAAGCTCTTCCAAGGAGCTGGCCTGTTCAGCGGCTCCTTGAGAAAGCACATCGCTGCCATGGGAAACTTCCTGGCGGAGGCATTGACCTCTTTAGAGGCATTGTCAATTTCCTGCAAGGTGCTCTTCAGCATGGACTGGATAGTCTTCAGGAATCGCAGATGGCGGAATAATCTCCCTTGTACATCTTCGGGCAAGCGGCTTCATCCCGGAAATTTCCGGCAGCCATATTGCCTAAACGGCTTACGATATCCGCAATAACGGACTTTAAGTGGGCATTCATATCCTTAATGGCCTTTACGGTGCTTCCCACCTCGGTTTCATCTACGGGAAGAGCCAAATGGGTATTCATCAGCTCACCCTGAGAAAGTCCCAGCATACAATTTTTGATAGCAAGGAGAGGCTTCATCAGCTCTGTCCGAACGAAGAACACGGTTATGAGTACGAAAATAATGGTGGGAATCAGGAGGAAAAGGCTGAGAAATTGGGTCAGGGCCGCCATTTGTTCTGCAGCATGACTCTCTCCCTGGGTTCTTTCCGCTACCTCATCATAAAGAGTGTCATAGTCATCGGAAACCGCCTGCTCCTTCTCCTGATAGTCCTTACTGTAGAGTAAGTCCAAGGCTCCCTTAAGATCTCCCTGTTCCACCATGGTAAAGGACTGAGCCTCTAAACCGGCAAGATAGGTAGAGGCATCGGACATTCCCTTTAAGGTGACCTCTTCGGACTCGCTTAAACCGTATTTATGCATGACCTCCACGGCATTTTTCCCTGGTTTTTTTATCCACGGTCAGTTCCTTTGTTGTAAGCATCTAAATAAGCCTTATCGCCTGTTGCGGCATAGGCTCTGGAGGTTTTACTCAGGGTAACACTACCATCGGAATAGTCTCCGGCAGCCACGGTTAATTCAAACTGCTCCTTTATAAGCTCTGTAGCTTTTTTGCTTTGCACCTTATTTACTACACCGGCAAATGCGGTAAGGAGCAAAAGCAGAATACTCCCAATCGAAAAAAAGGCTAATTTAGTGGACTGGTTCCATCTCTTTTTCATAATCCCTCCTAGGATGAGTCCAATATCTTGGTCTTCATTGTTTTTTTGCATACTATTCTGCATACTAACAGTTTAAGATAATGGTATTTTGCTTACGGTTCTGTGTAAGTATTAGATTATCGGCAAGATACAAAAATTAATTAAGCCCTAAACTAAGACAAAGAGTAAATAAGAATAAATATTATTTTTTTATGGCTTTTGTTAAAAATTATACAAATGGATGAAAAGGGAAAGAATCTTTCCGTCTATAGAAAAGCCCTTAGGAATGGGGGTATACTAAAAAAACAGAACAAATAGAGGTTAAAAGGCAGAAAGCAATGTCACAAACCCTCAGCAGAACAAAAGGATAAGACATAAAGGAGGCAGAAGATGGCTTGTACAACGATTTTGGTAGGAAGAGAGGCATCCTACGACGGATCCACCATGATTGCAAGAAACGAGGATTCCGGCTCAGGATCATTTTCCCCTAAGAAGTTTATAGTGGTGGAACCCAAAGACCAGGGTGAGACTTATACCTCGGTACTGTCCCATGTGACCATTCCCCTTCCTAAGAATCCCCTTCGCTATACCTGCATGCCCAATGCAGTGGCGGGAGAAGGCATCTGGGGTGCAGCAGGGGTAAACAGTGAAAATGTTTCCATGACCGCAACGGAAACCATTACCAGTAATGAACGAGTGCTCTCCGGAGACCCTTTGGTAGTGTATAAGAAGGCGGAAGACGGAGAAGAGGAGCAAATAGGCGGAATCGGTGAAGAGGATTTAGTTACTTTGGTGCTTCCTTACATTCACTCTGCAAGAGAGGGTGTGCTTCGTTTGGGTGAGCTGCTGGAGCAGTACGGAACCTACGAGATGAACGGCATTGCCTTTTCCGATTCTGAGGAAATCTGGTGGCTGGAAACCATTGGCGGACATCACTTCATTGCCAGAAGAGTGCCGGACAATGCCTATGTGATGATGCCAAACCAGCTGGGGATTGACTACTTTGATTTTGAAGATGCCTTTGGGAAGCAGGAAGAATATATCTGCTCTAAGGATTTAAAGGAATTTATTAGGAAAAAAATCATTTGGATCTTCGCTTTGAAGACGAAATCGAAAAGACTGGGGGAGACTGGATTAATCCAAGAGAGTGCTTCGGCTCCCCATTCCGATGCGGACCATGTGATAACAGCCCAAGAGCCTGGTATATGGCAAGATATTTTAACCGAAATACCTTCCGTTTCGAAGGGGAAAATGCGGAGTTTACCCCGGAATCCGATGACATTCCCTGGTGTCTATGCCCGGAATTAAAGATTACTCCGGAGGATGTAAAATATATCCTTTCTGCACATTTTCAAGGCACTCCCTACGACTGCTACGGAAAATACGGGGAGGAAAAGGAAAGAGGAAAGTACCGTCCTATCGGGATTAGCAGAAACAATTTCCTAAGCCTTACCCAGATTCGTCCGAATGTGCCTAAGGAATATGCGGTTTTGGAATGGGTATGCTTCGGCTCCAACACCTTCAACGCCTTTGTGCCCTTCTATGCCAATATCGATAAGACTCCGGAATACTTTGCCAATACGGAAAAGCGGGTAACTACGGAAAGCTTCTACTGGGCAAATCGCATTATCGGCGCTTTGGCAGACAGCCAATATAGCCACTGCCGATCCCATATTGAGCGTTACCAGGGCAAGGTGCCCACTAAGGCATATACGATTATGAAGGCCTTTGAGGAAGAACTGGAAAAGCAGGGTAAGAAGAAAAAGTCTATTTCTTCTTTATCAGAAGAGTGCAATGCAAAGATAGCGGACATGGTAAAAAAAGAAACCGAAGACGTACTGGATAAAGTACTCTATGAAGTCAGCTGCCAGATGAAGAACGGCTACGGTCGCTCGGATGCTTAACATGGGCGAGGTTAGCGAGAGCGTGCCCTGATTACAGACCTATACTGCATAAAAGCCAATTATTCAAAGAACTTTTTTGGGGAAAAGCCCTACTCCCCTTGCCAGTTCTTCCGCTTTCCCCTTATAATAGGTGGGAAAAAGCCATTTTATAGTAAAGTTCCGAAATATCGGAAGCAGAGAGGGGAAAAATGATTGCAGCAAGTAATGTAACCTATCGTGTAGGGAAGAAGGCACTTTTTGAAGAGGTCAACATCAAGTTTACGGAGGGAACTGTTATGGGGTAATCGGTGCCAATGGTGCCGGTAAGTCCACCTTGTTAAAGATTTTATCCGGAGCCTTGGAGCCCAGTTCCGGAGAAGTCATCATTACCCCGGGACAGCGCTTGTCCGTATTGGAACAGGATCAGTTTAAATATGATGCGTACCCGGTGCTTAGTACCGTAATCATGGGAAATAAGCGCCTGTATGAAGTAATGCAGGAAAAGGATGCTCTCTATGCAAAGGCGGATTTTTCCGACGAGGACGGTATCCGTGCAGCGGAGCTGGAAGGGGAATTTGCCCAGATGGACGGCTGGAATGCGGAGTCCGATGCAGAGACCATGCTAAACGGCTTAGGAATCGGCCCGGAGCTTCACCACAAGATGATGAACGAGTTAAAGGGTTCCGAGAAGGTGAAGGTACTTTTGGCGAAGGCTTTATTCGGAAATCCGGATATCCTGCTTTTGGACGAGCCTACCAACCACCTGGACTTAGGGTCCATCGAGTGGCTGGAGGATTTCCTTATTAACTTTGAAAATACCGTCATTGTAGTCAGCCATGACCGTTACTTCTTGAATAAGGTTTGTACTAATATTGCGGATATCGACTACGGAAAGATTACGCTCTTTGCCGGAAACTATGACTTCTGGTTTGAGTCCTCTCAGCTGATTGTCCGTCAGCAGAAGGAAGCCAACCGAAAGAAGGAAGAGAAGATCAAGGAATTGCAGGAATTTATCCAGCGTTTCTCAGCAAATGCTTCCAAGTCCAAGCAGGCGACCTCCAGAAAGCGTGCTTTGGAGAAGATTGAGTTGGATGACATTAAGCCATCCTCCAGACAGTATCCCTATATCCAGTTTAAGCCAAACCGTGAAATCGGAAATGACGTTTTGGAAGTGAACAACCTGACCAAGACCATTAACGGTGTAAAGGTTTTGGACAATATCAGCTTTATCTTAAATCGTACCGATAAGGTAGCTTTGGTTGGCCCCAACGAGTTGGCAAAGACTGTACTGATGCAGATTCTTGCAGGGGAAATGGAGCCGGATTCCGGAGATTATAAGTGGGGATTAACCACCAGCCAGTCCTATTTCCCGAAGGACAATACCAAGGAATTTGATTCCGAGGACACCATTGTGGAATGGCTTACCCAGTATTCTCCGGACAAGGATACCCAGTTCGTAAGAGGATATTTGGGAAGAATGCTCTTTAAGGGAGATGACGGTGTAAAGAAGGTCAATGTCCTTTCCGGAGGAGAGAAGGTTCGTTGTATGCTTTCCAAGATGATGATTTCCGGATCCAATGTCCTGATTTTGGATGAGCCTACAGACCACCTGGATATGGAAGCGATTTCCGCCTTGAACGACGGTTTAAAGAACTTCCCGGCGTTATCATCTTTGCTTCCCGTGACCATCAGGTTGTGGAAACTACTGCAAACCGTATCATGGAAATCATTGACGGAAAGCTTATTGATAAGCTCACCACCTATGATGAGTACCTGGCATCCGATGAGGAAATCAAGAAGAGATTTACCTTTACTCTGTCTGAGGAAGATGCAGGAGATAACTAAAAAGAATTTAAATACTGAGAGCTTTGGAATTGCAAAGCTTCGGAGAATGCTCCCTGTGGCGGAAATATATCTAACAACTCCGGTAGAGGGATTGCTTCTATCCCTTCCGGCAGTGGAAATTCTTCAAGAGTATTGGGAGCTCCGTTTCGACCGGAACAAGTTCTTCCGCTACAACGGTGGAAAAACGATGGAGAAGTTTCAGTAGAATGAAATAGTGAAAAAGGACTGATAAATCCGGCTTATGCCGGTTTATCAGTCCTATTTTTAAAAAGCAATTTTCCAAAAATTATTTTTAGCCTCGTTTACAGCTTAGTCTTTTTATAAACTTGTAAAGTATATTTTTTTATTCCTTCGTCACCTTCAGCTTTTTGTACGGTTAAATGTCCGAAAATACTTTGGGGATTTTTCCTCTGCAACGATGCGGTAAGAGTATTTTCTGGCTCCCCCTCAATAAAGACGAAAGCAAATTTTCCTTTTTACAATCCATTTTCCATCTTCGAAAATAATGCTTTCTGTATTAAAGTAAGGTTCTTCCGCTCCAAAGTCTCCTACTCCGAAAACAGCTGTATCTTTCTTGATGAGATTGTAATTTTCACCACCTTTGATAGTGGAATCCCAGGCTTTATCATTAATATCCAATCCCAGTAAGTCTTCCAGTACTTGCCTATAGCTATCCCAATCCAAAGCAATCGCTTTCTCTCCATCGGAACGGACTGCTCTCAAATATTTTGCCGCAAAGTCCGGAAAATTGCTTGCCACATAATAGGGACTGGATAGAACATTTAAAATTAGATTTGTCTGTTCGGCAGTTGGCTGTTTTTCTGTAAAATCAACTGAGAAACTATTTTTCTCGTTAAAGGGATCAAACATTCCATAATGGATAGAAACGGCTAAATAAGGTAAGACATTGGCATCCACATTCGCAGTATTTACAATCTTTGTTGCCGGAAAATAAAGCTCGTCAAAAATCCATTCTCCACTGGAGCTTACCATATAGTTATCCGGAGTCTTTTGGTTCAGTAAGCAATAGCCATCAGCGTCAAAGAAGTAGCAATACGCAATGTGGTCTCCATCCGCATCAATCCATTGCCAGGTATTTTTGGGGTAGCTTCCATCATCATTTTGATACCAATAGCCTTTGGCGTCCTGCTTCCAACTTCCTGCAAAAGCAAACAAAGGATAATGTAAGAGTAAAGAAGACAGAGCAAAAGTAAGAGGGAAAGAATTTTTGGATTGTTCCATAACGATATTCTCCTTTTGAAAAAAATATTTTTACTGTACCAGAACGATTCTGTGGAAAATCCAAGAGCGGATAAATGTTGGAGAAAGTACGTCAGATTTTTCTAAGCAGAATTATAGTATAATGATTATAAAGAAAATAAATAAATAGTGCAATAAGGTATATAAGTTTAAAAAAATGAAGCAAAAATCAACTTTTGGCATATTATGCGGACAGAAGCTGGCATTAGTGGTAAAATTATAAAAAGTAGAAAATACCTGAGAGGAATAAGATATGTTACTTGATGATGAAAGATATGCAAATGTCATAGAATATGGTAAGGATGCAGTAACTAAAATCAACGAAGGTAATTTAAAAGAGGGATTTGAAATTGCTGATAAAGGCTGAGAGCATTCCCAGAGTCAGGAGATAAATGGAATCAGGGCTATGGATATGCAAAAACTTCTTTAAAAAGCACTTGAAAATAATGATTTGGTGAATGCCAAAAAAATGGCTTGAGAGAATGACAGAAAATAATGATAACTTGCATTTATTTGATGAAGAGCTGGAACATATGAAGGCAAAGTATGCATATGAAAACGGTGAGCTTGATAAAGCTTGAAATATGGCAGAAACTTGTAAAGATAAAGGCGGTAAGCTTCAGATACTTTGATAATGATGATCCAAAGTATAAAGAGTTCTATAAGTCAAGAAAAATAAAACACAAGCAAATAGCTTTGAAAAAAATTTTATTAGCGACATTGTTGACGATAACTTTGTTATCAGTATCAGCGTGCGGCTCCGCACAAAGTGCGAGGACTTCCTCCACAGAGAGTGCGGGGGCAGCCGATGTGAATGCTATAAATATGAATAGTTCGGATGCTTATATGGGTGATTGGAAATATGATACCGGGAAGGAAATGTTATCACGTTTCATTCAATAAAGGCGGTGCGGGTTATTACGAGCAGCCCACAGAGAAAGATACTAAGTGGGATTATACATGGGAAGTAAAAGAAAGGGGTGCTTGTTGCTACAATGGAAGCCCTGGGGACAAAAAAATGGTTTATGTCTTCGAGTTCAATGAAGATGGTACGCTGACAAGGTCTTACAATAGGGAAGAGATGGGTCCTTTGTAAAAACAATAAGTAGGAGGATTAGATTATGAAAAAAGGATTGCTTATTATTGATTTAATGGGAGCGATGGTGTTGACTGCTTGTGGGACATCAACTGATGGCGACAATGCGAATGAGTCGTTGAATGAACAAGCAGGGCAGCACAAGCAAGAAGATTATGGATATGCCATACGTTGATTATAACGATGGATACACCTTTGTTGTAGATGATGTTTAGGCTGTCGGCGATAAGAATTACATGGCTATGACTGTTTTTTTCTTTGACCCAGATGAAGGAAATCTGACATCTGATCTGAAAGTCCTTGGTTCAGCGTTAAAGTGTACAGCATCCATTGTTGTTCCTGGAGAGGTTGTCACAAATGAAGATGCTCCGTTATTGATAGGATTTAATGTTCCTTCTAAGGAGGGAACCGATTAGCTCGTGTTTAAGGTTAGATAATTTCAGCGGAAAAGATGTGATCATATATGAAGATTAGTGAACCAAATCCAAACTTAGAGCATATAGAGGCACTTAGGAAACAATTTGTATCTGATTTTGACAGAGATACGCTTGAAAACCTGACCTTAGAGAAATATGCCATGAAGACCGGTGACAAGAAGAATTTCTGCTATCGCTTAGAGCGTGAGCAGATTGGCATGGGTGATATCCGCAACGCTACAGCAATGAAGTTTGGAATATGGGTTCGTAAAACTACCGGGAAATATGATTTTACAAACAGGTATGGAGAGACTGCCGATGAGGCTTTTTCTGTAATCAGAGATGAGTTGTGTAAACTTGTTGATGCCGGTGCTGATGATGACTTCACAGCTATCAGGAATAATATGATTGCGCCTATTGTCAGGTTCAAGATCCTTTCAATGTATTATCCGGATAGATTTCTTACGATTCATTCAGAGAGGCATCTATCGTATTTCTGTGAAAAAGCGAGGATCGCTTTTTCTGAATCCGATGATGAACTTGTGCTTCAGAGAAAACTGATATTTTGGAAGGAAACGAAAGCGGAAATCAGAGACTACAGCCTTTTGGAGTATGTGGCGTATCTTTATGACCATTTTGGGGTTCCGCCAACAGTTGATAAGGGACTGGCAAAAGAAAAAGTAAATTATCACAGCTGAAAAAAGACCTGAAGGATTTTGATAAACAGCATCCAAAGAAGAAACTGACAGAAGTAGAGGTAGTTCAGCGGTCGTCACTGGTATCAAGCATTGTAAAAGAAAGGGCTGCCGGGGTGTGTCAGCTCTGCAATAAACCGGCTCCATTTTACAATAAAAGTGGTGAAGCCTATCTGGAATGCCATCATGTTGTTTGGATTGCAAAGGGCGGTGCTGATGAGGTGAATAATGCTGTGGCATTATGTCCGAATTGCCATAGGAAGATGCATATACTTGATGATCCGGAAGATGTGGAGAAACTGAAGGAGGTTGCTAAATTATTATGAGAGCAGAAATAAAGAGATTCTTATTATGTGCTTTGACCGCAGTTCTTTTGTTGTCTACAGTTGCTTGTGGATCTACTAAAACAAAAAAAACAAGTACAGACGGAAACGAAAGTGGTATAACTAAGGACGCGGACGATAATCCTGAGTTTGTAGAGGTTGAAATGTCTTTGGATAACATCTACGAATATGTAGATTTTACTCAGACCTCCGATGGGAAGTGGATAGCAATTAATAAAAAGTATGACGAGGGCTATGTAATTTGGAGTGACACTGGGCTGGATATTGCCACAGAAGCAAGATTTGATGAAGACGGCAATCACAATATATTTATGGGTATTTTTTCCCATGCTTATTCTGAAAAGCCGGAGATTACTGACGTCCGAGGAACTTTGACTTTTGCGCGAAATGGTCACAGGTACATAGATGATGATGGTAATATGGTCGTTGAGTGCGGGACACAAAAGAGCACATCAGACATTAAGAACGATGATAGGGCGCATTATTTGGATGATTTCCCGTATTAGAACTACCGATTTGCTTGATCAGGGGGAAATGATCACAAAAAATCGAAAAGGATATCAGATAGATTATAATAGCGGGAATGTTCACAGAAAAAAAGCGTATCGTTAGATATCATAATAGAAGGAAGGAGTTGTCTATGTTATTAGGATTACTTTTTAATTTGTGGAATAGGTTCGTTGTTGTGGGTATTTAACCTAAAAAAGAGAGTATGCAAAAAGTCTGTAAATAAATAATCATAAGGTCTTCTATGATACAATGAAAAAAATCGCTTTTTGCAAATAGTATTTGGGATAGAATGTATATATGCTAAGATACAGCTATAGTTAGAGAATGAGTAGAGGTGATTTGATGAAAGAATCGGTAGAAAACAAACTGAATAACATTCATGAACTGGAATTTACCCTATTTTGTATTGAAAGTTTAGCAGAAGCTATGCATAAGGATGGAGCAAGTGTTTATCAAGAACTTAGTAGTGGAAAAACTTTTTGCAGAACTATATCATACCGGAATACGAGGCGCTTCATACGCAAGGAAAAGAATATATCCTTCAGGAGCTTTTTGTCTGTGATGAAAGAATGGGGGGTGCAGCTATGATTCTCTATCATGGTTCCAATTTAGCTATTCCCCAACCGGATATTTTACATTCCAGACCCTATGTGGATTTTGGTAGGGGCTTTTATGTGACTCCGTTGAAAGAGCAAGCAGAACAATGGTGTAAGCGTTATAAAAGGCAGGGAAAAGAAGCTGTATTGTCCATATATTCTATGGATGAAAGGAAAATGGCCGAAAGAAAGCTTTTATCTTTTGATACCTATTCTTTGGACTGGCTGGATTTTGTAGTGAAGTGCAGGAGCGGACAGGATAAAAGTGACTACGATATTGTGATTGGCGGAATTGCAAATGACAAGGTATTTAATACGGTAGAGCTTTATTTTGACCATTTGATTGATGAAGAAGAGGCTATTAAAAGGCTTCGTTATGAAAAGCCTAACATCCAGTATTGCTTTCGTACAGAAGAGGCTCTTTCTGTATTGCATTATGAAGGGAGTGAAATCCTATGAATGCCCATCCCGTTCTTTTACTAAAAAAATACGCCCGCATTATAGCAGGCTTTGCAGAGAAAGAAAAAATGTCTTTAGAAAATGCCTTGGATTTTTTTTATAAATCTGAGCTGTATCAACTCATTAGCCAAGGCATTTCCGATATGCATTGCAGGAGTGACTTATATCTGATTGATGAGTTGGAAGAAGAATATAAGGATTCTCAAAGAAAGTAGTAACGCTATTCCTTCCACTGCAAATGATGCAAGGCTCCTTCCTTACTTAAGAAAGGAAAATCCTGCTGCCGAAGGGCTTCATATAAAATAATGGCTACAGAATTGGAAAGATTTAAGGAGCGAGCCTCCTCCAACATAGGAATACGAATACACTGTTCTTCGTTATCTACCAGAATTTCCTCCGGAATACCGGCGGATTCCTTTCCGAAGACAATGTAATCATTGGGAGAAAAGGAGACCTCCGTATGGGTTTTATGGGCCTTGGTGGTGGCATACCATACCTTGGGAAGGGCAATTTTTGTGCCGGATGTATTTTTATCGGATATAGTTTCAGAGAGCGCATTGCTAGAAGATATGTTCTTTGATGCGGATAAATCGGAGCGCAAAGGTGAAGCTTCTCCCATCACTTTTTCCATTTCTCTCTTTTCTTCCTCCACACCTGCCATAAATTCCTCATAGGAAATGTATTCCCGAAGCTTTAACAAAGGCCAGTAATCCATACCGGCTTTTTTTGATATTTTTATCATTCAAAATAAAACCGTAGGGCTTAATCAGGTGCAGGGTACTTTTGGTTGCCACGCAGGTTCTACCGATGGCTCCGGTATTAAAGGGGATTTCCGGTTCATGTAAAACGATATTCATAAAGTCTCCGATTCTATCCATTATCTTTTATGGTTCAGCGTATAATCTTCTCGGTAATTTACGGTTCACAGGATTTAGGAACCCATCTTTGCCGCCACTTTTTTTGGCAATGGAATCCGCCAGGATTTTTCTTTTTCTTTGCAGCATCCTCTTCCTTTTCGGAAGCGGAACCTGCCGGGTGCGCGCCCTCAATAGCCAAAATGTCCGATAGCCTGATATTTTACGGTCTGGTATTCATTTTCCTTGCTTTTCCAGTTGGGGCAGTGAGAACGGCTACCCTCCTGCCACATCTTGGCAATTTCATCTTCATCAAATTCGGCCATGCACTCATAGTCTTCCTCTTCATCGTCAAAAGCCAAATTTCTGCATAATTCACATTCACACATGGACTAAACCTCCAAACTTTTTCTTCACTGTTGCTTTTCTTTGCAGCAGTCTTTTACTTTTCAACAGCCTTATTTTCAACTGTTTTCTTTTCAACAGCCTTCTTTTCAACAGCCTTCTTTGCAGCAGCCTTTTTTTCTTTCCCACAGTCTTGTTGCCCACAGTCTTCTTCACGACAGCCTTTCTTTCCCCTACATACCGCCAGGTCTCCGGATCCTTCTTGCTGGAAGGGCAGAGATCCTGCAAACAACATTCGCCGCACTTGGGATTCTGAGAAGTACAAAGGGTTCTTCCCAAGGCAATGATGTGGGTGTTCCAACGAATCCAAAACTCCTCCGGAAGATGCTCCATCAGCTGGAATTCCACCTTGGTAGGATCCGGAGAATCCGCCAGCCCCAAACGGTTGGAAATGCGCTTCACATGGGTATCCACCACGATAGAGGGAATATGGTAAATGTTTCCTAAAATCAGATTTCGGTTTTTCCGTCCCCACACCGGGAAGGCAGTTAGCTACTCGATATTTCTGGGGAACCTCCCCTCCATACTCCTCTACCAGCGCTTTGGCACAGGCCTTCATATTTTTTGCCTTGTTATGATAAAAACCGGTGGAATGGATATCCTCCTCCAGCTCCTTCAAATCACAATCCGCAAAGGCCTGTAAATCTTTATATTTCACAAAAAGTTTTTCTGTCACCATATTTACCCGGGCATCGGTGCACTGGGCACTTAAAATGGTGGCAAAAAGCAACTGCCAGGCATTTTTCGCCTCTAAAAATCATGGGCCGGTCCCATAATGGGCATCCAGCCTCTTCATGATTTCTCGAACTCTCATTTCTCTTTTTCTTTGATTCAGAACGAATAAACATTATTTCCCGTATTTTTTCTATAGATAGTTTTATCTTTTCAAAAGGTATCTGAGATACCAAAACTATATGTCTCTAAGAAGTTATATGTTCCTCTTAGATAACGCAAGCAGACAGTTTTTAAAATTCAATAGTAATGCTTCTTCCGGTGGGCTGGTAGGGGTAATAGCGTACACCGGCAGCATCCAACATGCGCTTGGAGGCCTTTACCGCGGGAGTATCCGCATATATGTCCTCCCAGTACACCAAGGTTTTGATGCCGGATTGGATAATGGCTTTCGCACACTCGTTGCAGGGGAAGAGGGTGACATAAATCGTAGCGCCCTCCAAGGAACCGCCCCGATAATTCAAAATTGCGTTCAATTCCGCATGGGTTACATAAAAATACTTGGCGTTATAGGGATCCTGCTCTGCCTTCATTTTCGCCCAAGGGAAAATGTCGTCGGAGCAACCCTTTGGGAAGCCGTTGTAGCCCATGGAGAGAATCTTATGATCCGGAGATACGATGCAGGCACCTACCTGGGTAGAGGGATCCTTGGAACGGTGGGCGGATAGCGTACAGATTCCCATAAAATATTCATCCCAGGAAATCGCGTCCTGCCGCTTATCATTTTCACTCATAGAAAACCCTCCTTTTTCATCAAAAAACATGTATTCTTTAGGCTCTAATGATAGCAAAAGCTAGGGGGAATGGAAAGAGAGAGAATGAGGATTATTTGTTTTTTTAATAAAAACTTATGATAAAACTATGAAAAGCTGACTTTTCCATGTCAAACACGGAAAAGAAATATAGGATAGAAGGTAAATGTCGTGGATTCCCTTAACTAAATTCAAAAAACGAATTATCAAAGGAGAATAGGATGTTTTGTAGAAAATGTGGTTTAAAAAATGATGATGATGCCGTATTCTGCAAACTTTGTGGAGCAAGATTGTCCGAAGAGGAAGTAGAACAGCTTTTCGGAGGGAACCCTTTTCTTTCCTCCACGCCCCCGGTGCCAAACGAATCTGTTGTAGGGAATAAGACAGTGGCTACAAAAGAAGCTAAGGCTTTGAAACCAAAGAAAAAATTACATTTACATTTTTTTATTTGCCTTCTTCTGGCGTTTCTTATAGGGAGCAGTGGAACTTGGATATATCTACAATTCTTTAAGAAAATTACAATTCCCTTAGATGAATATGTGAAGGTGAATATCCATGGACCAAGTGGCTATGCCGTAGCAGGTACAGAAATAGACTGGGATGGAATCGAAAGGGATTATGGGGGAAAATTATCCTTCACTCAGTTGGCGAAATCGAAGGGTTTGGAGGAGCTTTATCATTCTCCGATAACTTGCTTGTTTGAATCTATCAGTCCTCCCAGTCTTAAGAAAGAGAAAAACATTAAAAATGGAGATTTCATTGCTTATCAGTGGAACTTTGATGACAGAGAGATTACCCGTTATTTAAATTGTAAATTGAAATTAGAGAATAAAAAGATAAAAGCCCATACCGATGCTTCGGTGAAAGAAGAGGATATTTTTCGGGAAAATGGAAATTAAGGCAGTAGGAAATAATGGATATGGCAAGATAGTTCTAAGAGCTTTACCAGAAGGTCTTAAAAAGATGACTTTATAATATATTCCAATTTTTATTATCTAATGGCTCCAAAGTAGATATTGATTTACGATACAGCCCTGCTTTTACTACTATGAATCTTGCGGTATTTTTACCCAGTAAAAAGAACATAACTTATACTGTTTCAGGCTTGGGGGAAAGTTCAGAGGAGAAAGATACTGCTATAGGCACAGAAGATTCTTCGATGCCGTTTTCTACAGCAGAGGATGATGCGAGAAACTGAGGAGGCAAAAGCACAGTATGCTGTATCGGACTATATTTGCCCCTACAGTTCCTTCAGGTTAATTACGAAGCAGGATATGACTGAATTGATGGCAGAGTATCCAAAGGATCTCTTCCCCGGGCAAAGGTCGCTTGCTCAGATGATTATAAATGAGATATATGCCAGATACGGTTATGAGTTTAAGGATCCGGAGCTCAATGATTATTTTGAGCAATTTTATTGGTACTCTTCTCTCCGGGATCGGATATCAAATGTGGATAATATTTATCGACAAATGTCAGCGATTGAAAAGAAAAATGTGGAGTTCTTAAAGACCTATCCTTAAGCAGTTTTGCAAGGCACTAAGCCTATTCTGAAGTATTTCATAAGATTTAGATATACCCCTTTACTGAAAAGACAGTAAAGGGTATTATCATATTTCCAGAATAAAGTAGCGTAGGTGAAGCCTGTGACCCCTCAAATGAGAAGGAGTGACATGGGTACAACAAGGAAGTCTGGTGAAACTTAAGTAAGAAATGACACGAACAGGGATAGTGAGGAGGTCATAGATGAATCCATACGAAAACAAAAGCTTAAAGACTAAGGGCATAAAGCTACTGTTGCTCTTGCTATTTCCCCTTCTTTTCAGTCTGCAAAGCTACGCTTCTCCCATAAAAGGAGACAGGAGAACCGCTTTAAGCTTTGGAGAAAATGGAGAATATCTGGATGCGGAGCAATATGCCAAGGATAATCCGGATGTACTGGAGGCTCTACGGAATGAATCCTCCGCCTTTTGGAGCCATTACCTGTACTTTCGGAATTAAGGAAGGACGGCGTGCCTACGGCTTGGATGCCTCTTCTCCCGAGGCAGTGGCAAAGCTTAAGGTCTTCACCGTGGCGGAGCAGATTTGCAATGACGCCATGAGCGACAGGGAGAAGGTGAAAGGCGGTTCATGACTGGATTATTCAGCAGACCAAGTATGATATTGAGAATCAGAGAAGACGAACCATTCCGGAGGATTCCTACCATATCGAAGGCGTGATGCTGAAGGGTGTTGCAGTATGTAACGGCTATGTGGGAGTCTTTGATTATTTTATGGAGGTTCTGGGCATTCCCTCATGAGGTTGTGGTAGGAAAATCCGTTGGCAGAGGCGGCGCAGTAGGCGAGTCATGCCTGGAACAGGGTTTTGATTGACGGAAAATGGCTTTCTGTGGACTGTACCTGGGATGATCCGATGACGGAGGATGGAGAGAATCAGATTATCGACAAATATTTTTCTTCGAACAGAGGAGGAAATTGCCGGGAAACCATATCACAGAAAAAATTTTTCAAAAATTATCAGAATAGGAAAAGTTAAAGTTCTAAAGTATTTCTGACAAATTTAATAACATTTTCAAGAACTGTTGAGAATGCTGAAGCTCTGTGTTAAGATTTCTCGGAAAAAGAACTTTTTAAGAAATAGTACAAACAAGTGAATTTCTAAGGAAGAGTACGAGAAAATCAGTACAGAAGTAAAAGGAGAGAAAAGATGAAAAGAATGGGAAGAAAAGAAGTCTTTTTGGCATTGGGATTGGGAGCAGCTTTGCTGGTATCTGCCATTCCTGCAGTGGCGGCTCCATTAAACACAGAAGGAAGCTGGAAGCAGGATGCCGGACAGTGGTCCTTTGTAAAGCCTGACGGAAGCAAGTACCAGGGGTTGAGTTTTACACTGACGGAAGCTGGTTCTTCTTAAAGGAGGACGGAACTTTATTCTCCGGATGGCAGAAGAATGATGCCGGAAAATGGTTCTTCATGAGTACCTTACATGACGGTACCTTCGGAAAGCTTCTTCAGGGCTGGCAGTGGGTAGGAGGATATTCCTACTATTTGCAGGAGGAAGAAGGACCTAAGTTCGGAGAGCTTTTTGGTTTCCTCCGAGAAGGACGGCTATAAGGTAGATGCAGAGGACATTGGGTAAATGCTGACGGCACTCCTGTATATGAGGCTGAAAGGGCTATCCTTCCGTAGAGCAGAAGCAGAGCACAGAGGCGGCGGCAAGCACCATCCCACAAAGACCATTATCAGCTTCTCCGGCGGCGGAAGCGGTTCCGGATCAGGAGGGGCAGGCGCGCAGCCGGCAAGAAGAATGGCGCTAAGGCCAGCAGCTCCAACCCTGCCAAAGCCCGTAGCTTCCGGCTCCAATCTGGTAGCCAGCGGTTCCAATATGGGACATTAAAAAGCTTTTTCAGAAGGAAAATTTCCAGAATAGTAGTTTTTGGAAAGGACAGGGATGTCTTTTTCACGAGGAGATGGCTCCAGACAGAAGAGCCCTTGCAAAAGGGATTTATATCATGGACGATGAGATGCAGAGCATAACATCTCTCGCATAAAAAGAGGCTATAGCCTCTTTTTCGTATGGATTGTTATGCTTGCTCATCGTCCTGAAAATTGCCTTTTGCAATCTCTACAAACATAATGATACTGAAGGAAATTCCGAAAAACGATGCCCCACTGCATAAGGCTTGAGGGGTCACATCGAAGAACTGGTTGATTCCCGGTGTAACGATTACGCCTAAAAAGCAGGAAGGCGGAAAGCAATGCCGCACCGTTTAAGTAAATATTGTCCAAAGGATTTCCATTGAAAAGGAGCGGAAAACGGACTTTACGTTAAAGGCATGGAAGAGCTGTAAAAAGTCCCCAGGAGTAAAAGGCCATGGTCTCGAGAAAGATTTTTCCTCGTGGAAATACTGTCCTGCTATCCAATAGATGAACAGAGTCAGTCCACCTTCCAAAAACACCCTTGGTAAAGAATACTTTCCAGTACACCGTTGAGAGGAAGCTGGAGCTCTTTTCTCTGGGCTTTGTCTGCATGACATCCGGCTCAGCCTTTTCCATTCCTAAAGCGATAGCCGGAAAACGTCTGTTACCAAGTTAATCCAAAGGATATGTACCGGCTGTAAGATGGTCCAGCCCTAAAGAGGTTGCCACAAAGAGGGTAATCACCTCTCCGAAGTTTGCAGAAAGCAGGTACTGTACCGCCTTTTGAATATTGGAGAAAACCTTTCGTCCTCTCTTCAATGGCTACCACAATGGTTTCAAAGTTATCGTCTGCCAGCACCATGTCAGAAGCACCCTTTGAAACTTCCGTTCCGGTGATTCCCATACCACCCGATATCCGCCTGCTTTTAAGGCAGGGCATCATTTACACCGTCACCGGTCATGGAAACAATCTTTCCGTTCTTCTGCCAAGCTCTGACGATTCGAACCTTATGCTCCGGAGAAACTCTGGCGTAAACGGATATCTCCGGAACCTTCTTCTCCAGCTCCTCATCGGACATCATTTCCAGCTCAGCACCGGTTAATACGTGGCAACGATTATCCTCTCCCATAGGAAGAATGCCTAAACGCTCGGCACATGGCCTGGGCGGTTTCTGCATGGTCACCGGTAATCATTACGGTACGAACGCCGGCTCCCTTGGCTACGGCAATCGCTGCCGCGCTTCCTTACGCTCCGGGTCAATCATGCCCACAAGACCGGCAAAAATCAGGTTTCTGCTCCACTTCCTCGGAACGAGGGAGAGTCAGCACGGCATTACAAATCTGATAAGCTCCCTGCCAGGACACGAAGAGCCTCCTTGCCATTTTGGTATTTTCGGAAGAATGGCTTTTCTGTCCTCCTCCGTTAAGGGGCGAACTCTCCATTTTCCACGATGACCGCAACGCTGTAAAAGCTGGTCCGGTGCGCCCCTTGGTGCAAAGGAGGAATTCTCCTCCCATGGGGATGGAAGGTGCTCATCAGCTTTCTGCGTTGAATCAGGGCAGCTCCTGCACACGAGGTAGCTTTGCTCTCATTTTTCCTGAAGAGGAAAATGCTGATCTCAAGGCAAACTGTACCATAGCGGTTTCTGTAGGGATCGCCAATCAGCTTTCCTCTGCATCCAGCTTGCGTCATTTGCCAAAACAAGACTGCGAAGAAGAGGATTCTCACGGGATTTCACACTTCGATCCCTGCAATTTTTCCGTCGAAAATACACTTTCTCAATGGTCATCTGGTTCAGCGTCAGGGTTCCGGTTTTATCGGAGCAAATCACCTGAGTGCCTCCCAGAGTCTCCACCGCCGGAAGAGTACGCACCAGCGCCTTTCTCCGCCATGGAACGGGTTCCCAGAGAGAGGATGATGGTGGAAATGGCAGGTAAGCCTTCAGGAATAGCGGCTACCGCTAAGGAAATGGATACCAAGAGCATATCGGTAATGGTCTTCCCCGAAGCAGTCGCACCACAAAGGTTACTGCGGCAATGGCCAAAATCATAATGGTTAAGCTTCTTTCCCAAAACGGTCCCTGATCCCTTTGCAAAGGGGTCTTGGTCTTTCCGCATGGGCAGCATATTGGCGATATGTCCCACCTCGGTATCCATACCGATGGCGGTCACCACTGCTACGCACGACCGTAGGTCAGCATTGGTGCCGGAGTAAACCATGTTTTTCGGTCGCCGATTCCCGCATCCTCCAAAGTAATGGGGGCAATGTCCTTATCCACGGGAACGGATTCTCCGGTAAGCGCCGCTTCCTCCACCTTCAGGGAGTTGGCTTCCAGCAGACGCATATCCGCAGGAACAATATCTCCTGCCTCCAAAAAGCACGATATCCCCCGGAACCAGCTCATGGGACTTTGATAGTTTCCACATTGCCGTTTCGGCGAACTCTGGCATCCGGAGAAGCCATTTCCTTTAAGGCGTCAATGGCTCCTCCGCCTTAGCCTCCTGAATGACCCCCATGATAGCGTTTAAAACCACCACCAAAAAGGATAATCACCGCATCATGCCACTCATGGCTGGCAAAAGAGGATACTGCTGGCAGCACAAAAGAATGATAATCATAAAATCTTTAAATTGCTCTATAAATTTTTTTCTAATAGAGAAGAATGCTTCTCCACCTCCAGAGCATTACTGCCGTACTCCGCCTGTCTTTTGGCTACATCAACGGAGGACAGATCCTGTTTTCACCGGACTTTCCACGGCTCTCAGCAGCTCCGGAATTTCCATTTGATAAGCCTTGTCCTGCCATAGTTTTTCTTGTGCTTTTCTGTTCCATGTTTTCGATCCTTCATTTTCCTTTACCCTTTCTCCCTAGGTTTTCATAAGAGGCAAGAGTCCGATTGCTTCTAAAAATGAGATATCCTGCTGTGAGACGGCGCTCTATATAGAATAAAAGAGACCCTATGCCACTCAGAAAAACTGGGTTGCATAAGTCTCACATTTTCAGTAGATACCAGCAGTTTCCCTGCATGCAATGTTGATATCCACGAGCTAGGCTCTTGTTACTCCCTTTATGAAATATATAACGGGAGTAAGTATAGTGGGAGATTTCAAAAAGCAAGTGAAATTTTTAACAATAATTTAAGCCGGCAGTCCGGGCTGCTGTTCTCTATATAGGAAAGCTTCTTTATTCAGTTTTTTTCTTTCACTTTTTCATTTCACAAAAAGTCACAAAAGAATTAGCACTCATCACTTGACAGTGCTAACAACGAGTATAATGGAGCTATCTTGAGGAAAAAAATAAAGGAGGTACTCCTATGAACATTAATCGTTTTACCCAAAAATCCGTTGAAAGTATCAACAACAGCCAAAAGATTGCCATGGACCACGGCAATCAAGCCATTGAACAGCTTCATATTTTATATAGTTTGTTGAGACATTGAAGACAGCCTGATTGAAAAGCTTCTGGAAAAGATGGGAAGTTCCGGTAGAAGACTTTAAGAGAGCGCTGGAAGAGAAGATTAACAGCCTGCCTAAGGTTTCTGGGGACAGCAGTATTTTTCCCAGGACGCCAATAAGGTCATGATGAATGCGGAAGACCATGCGAAAGCCATGGGAGATGAATATGTTTCCGTAGAGCATCTTTTTCCTGGCCCTCTTAAAGGATGGAGACAAGAAGATTCAGGAGCTCTTCAAGCAGTTCCATATTACGAAAGGATGGCTTCTACAGGGCTCTGTCCTCCGTTCGAGGCAATCAGAAGGTAGTTACCGACAATCCGGAAGGCACCTATGATTCTTTGAACAAATATGGTTATGAAATGGTGGAAAGAGCCAGACAGCAGAAGTTTGACCCCATTATCGGAAGAGATGATGAAATTCGTAATATCATCCGTATTCTTTCCAGAAAGCAGAAGAATAACCCCTGCTTAATCGGAGAACCAGGGGTTGGTAAAACCGCTGCGGTAGAGGGCTTGGCCCAAAGAATTGCCAAGGAAGATGTGCGGATTCCTTTGAAAAGAAGAAAGATTTTCGCCCTGGATATGGGTGCATTGATTGCCGGTGCTAAATATAGAGGAGAGTTTGAAGAAAGATTAAAGGCAGTTTTTGGACGAGGTGAAGAAGTCCGAGGAGAAATCCTGCTCTTCATCGATGAGATCCACAACATTGTAGGAGCCGGAAAGACAGAAGGCTCCATGGATGCCGGAAATCTCTTAAAACCCATGCTGGCCAGAGGAGAGCTGCATTGTATCGGAGCCACCACTCTGGATGAATATAGAAAATATATTGAAAAAGACCCTGCTTTTGGAAAGACGTTTTCAGCCCTGTCATGGTGGATGAGCCGGATGTGGAAGACACCATTTCCATCCCTAAGAGGTATCAAGGAGCGTTATGAGGTTTACCACGGCGTAAAGATCACCGACTCCGCACTGGTTGCGGCAGCTACCCTTTCCGACTCGTTACATTTCCGACAGGTTCCCTGCCGGATAAGGCCATTGACCTTGTGGACGAGGCCTGCGCCATGATTAAGACCGAGATGGACTCCATGCCGGAGGAAATGGACGAGATGCAGAGAAGGATTTTTGCAGCTCCAGATTGAGGAATTGGCTTTGAAGAAGGAAGAGGATCAGCTTTCCAAGGAAAGACTGGCCACCCTGCAGAAGGAGCTTTCTAACCTGCAGGGATGAGTTTAATGTGCAGAAAGCCCAGTGGGAAAATGAGCGTAACGCCGTATCCAATCTTCAGACCTTAAGAGAGAAGAAGGATAAGATTCAGTCCGAAATGAACATCGCTAAGCAAAACTACGACTACGAAAAGGTGGCAAAGCTGCAATATCAGGACTTGCCCCCAGGTAGAAAAGGGAATTGCAGGAGGCGGAAGAGCTGGCGCAAAGTAAGGGAGCTCAAGGCTTGGTACACGACAAGGTGACAGAGGAAGAAATCACCAAAATCATCAGCCGTTGGACCGGCATTCCGGTAACCAAGTTAAACGAGTCCGAGCGTTCCAAGGTGCTCCATCTGGACGATGAAATCCATAAGAGACTGATTGGACAGGAAGAGGCGGTAACCAAGGTTACTGAGGCTATTCTTCGTTCCAAGGCCGGAATCAAAGACCCCACAAAGCCCATTGGTTCCTTCCTGTTCTTAGGACCTACCGGTGTAGGTAAGACGGAGCTTGCCAAGTCCCTTGCCCAGAACCTCTTTGATGATGAAAATGCCATGGTGCGTATCGATATGTCCGAGTACATGGAAAAATATTCCGTGTCCCGTTTGATTGGTGCGGCTCCCGGCTATGTGGGTTACGAAGAGGGTGGACAGCTGACCGAGGCGGTTCGGAGAAAGCCCTATGCGGTAGTGCTCTTTGACGAAATCGAGAAGGCCCATCCGGATGTGTTCAACATCCTCTTACAGGTGCTGGATGACGGACGAATCACCGATTCTCAGGGACGGACAGTGGACTTTAAGAACACCATCATTATCCTGACCTCAATATCGGTGCCCAGACGCTTCTGGACGGTATCTCTGAAAATGGAGACATTCCGGAGGATGTACGGAAGGAAGTTATGGAAGCCCTTCACGGTCATTTCCGCCCGGAGTTCCTGAACCGTTTGGATGAAATCATTCTCTTCAAGCCTTTTGGTACAGAAGGATATGGAAAGAATCGCCGATTTGATTCTGAAGGACATCAATCAAGCGTTTGCAGGAGCGTCGTTTGCACATCCATCTTCAGAAGGAAGCCTTGGACTTCATCTTGGAAAAATGCCTATGAGCCCGGCTTCGGTGCAAGACCGCTGAAGCGTTATATGCAAAAAGCATGTGGAAACATTGGTGGCTAGGAAATTCTGGAAGACAGGGTAAAAGAAGGTGACAATATAGAAATCCGTTTGCAGGACGGAAAACTAACTGCGGCGGTGGTTTAAAAAAGATGGCTTGTGTTTCATAAGAGGCGCTTGTTAAGATAAGGAAAAATGAAGATAGCAGAAGGGAACTTACAGTCCTTTTCTGCTATTTTTGATTATGCGCAGGTATAGAATACCCCAATCTTTGATTATGCGCAGGTATAGAGATGCCTCAATCTTTGATTATACGCAGGTATAAGAATTTTTTTCTGACAAGCGGTTTAGGTGAATCAAATAATTTTGTAGTTTTTGCTTGTAATTTTCATGGATTAAAAATACAATAAAAATGTGATTATATAGCACAAAAATCCTAATAAAAATGTGAGGATTGTTTTTATGGAACGGTTTATCTTAAAAATTGCTGTCTTGGAAGAATTCTCCCTATCGCCAAGCCATTAATCTTGAAGGGCGTACGTCAGTTAGGGTAAGACTTGGATTCTGAAAGAGTTCGGCAGGCGCTATTATGAAAATACAGCTTACTTTTAACTTCGACGAAAATGAAGAATATAAGCAATTTTTGAAACGACTAGGACGTGGATCGGATTCTACAAAAATCTTATGCTGGTAAGCGGTCAAAAATTGTGCCTGAAAAACTCTTATCATTTTTTTGATGAGGTACAGGATTGCTCGAAGGTCATCAACACCATGAGTATTTTGCGAGAACGCACCGCAGTATCACGTTGCCTCGCCAGTTCTCTCTTGGGTGATTGCGCTAGCGAAACCTTCCTCTTTTTCCGGTAGGTAAGGTCAACTTTATGCAGATTGACCCGATGACCTTTAATGAATTCCTACTTGCCAACGGTGATGAAAATCTGGCACAGTATCTGGAACAGGTGGACAGTCTTGAACCCATCCCTGATGCCTTCTTTAATCCGCTGTGGAGAAGTTGAAAATGTACTATGTCACCGGTGGTATGCCGGAGTCGGTATTGATGTGGACGGAGGCACGGATGTTTCTGCTATGCAGGAAGATTGTCCGGAATCATCGGAGCCTATGAGCGAGATTTTGCAAAACATCCTAATCTCAGCGAGTTCCCGAAAATCTCAATGATTTGGAAATCTATTCCTTCTCAACTGGCAAAAGAGAACAAGAAGTTCCTCTATAAAGCGGTCAAGGAAGGAGCACGAGCCCGTGAGTACGAGGATGCCTTGCAATGGCTGGTAGATGCCCGTTTGGTGCATAAAATTTATCGCAGCTCTGCTCCCGGTCTGCCAATTGCAGCTTACGATGACTTATCTGCCTTCAAGATTTATCTGGTGGATGTGGGACTACTCCGCCGTCTGGCACAGTTGGCTCCCACTGCCTTTTGGCGAAGGTAATCGCCTTTTACTGAATTCAAAGGCGCATTAACCGAAAACTTTGTGTTGCAGACTTTAATTACTCAGTTTGAAGTCATGCCCCGTTATTGGAGCCAGAACAACCCGCCTTACGAAGTGGACTTCCTCATTCAGCGGGAGAATGACATCTTCCCCGTGGAGGTCGATCCGAAACCAACACAAGCAGCAAGAGTATGAAGAAGTTCAAGGAACTGTTCCCTGATAAGGTCAAGCTCCGCATCCGTTTCTCATTGGACAATCTGAAATTGGACGATGATGTGCTGAATATCCCGCTGTTTATGGCGATCAGGGCGGATCAATTGATTGGGTTGGCATTGGAAAAAGATGGAGCACTGATGAATATAGCTCACCGGAAGGGAGAGAAGACAATTATGGTGAAAACGGAATCAATCACAATAAAAAGTGCCGGTAGAAATGCGTAAGTATCTGGAAGAGCTTTCACCGGAGTTGGAACTACGAAGAAATGCACTTTTGCTATATCCCTATATTTTAAATCAAAGTATTTCTCATGGAAGAGCAGCAGAAATACTGGGAATTGGGAAGTCAGAGCTCCTGGATATCTATGATAGCTAGGGTATTCCTATTTGGATTTCATTCAAGATGAATTGGAAGAAGATATAGATACATATCTTCAACTCAAAAAGAAGGGTAAAAATATTATCGCTTATTACTAGAGGAAGCTTTAAGGAAGAAAATTAAGTTCTTAGAGAGTTTTGCTAAGTATAAGAAAAAGAAGATAGCAGAAGGGGATATTACAGCCCTTTCCGCTATCTTTTTGATTATGCTGCAGGGTTAGAGATGCCACAATCTTTGATTATACGCGGGTAAGAAGTTAGACAGTGGTAGTCAACTAAAAGTTGACTACCACTACATAGCATAATCAACAATAGACTTAGAGAGATATAAGCTTGAAAAATATGAGAAAAATCAAGGAGCAATAAAACAGAGAGGGAACTGTCAAGCAATAGCTGAAAGCTCAAGAAGATGTGCAGAGTTAGGGCTGTAAAACCAAGCAAAAATAGGATATAATGTAAAAATGTCGAGTGAAATAAATTGGATTTACAAAAGGAAATTCCAAATGTTAAAGGGACTTTCTGTTACTAATTTAAAATATATGAAAAATTTATGAAATATATTCCCTATTAAATCGTCCACAGCCATGGACGATTTACGAAATATCACAAAGCAGTGGAAATTTTGATAAGATTTTTTAGCATCCCTTGAGACATCAAAAGATATATTATGGATAGATGTGAAGGAGATTTGAATAAAGCATTTTCTTTATATCGAAAACATTAGAAAATAGCTGGAGCAGAGCTGTGCTCTTAAATTTCTTGGATACAGACCTGTTTGATAGACAAGGAAAGCGATAACAAATTTTTACAAATAATTTGCCTGCTTTACAAAAGCGATTTGGCCAATGAAATGACAAGAGATTCCTATAATTTTGACTTTATAGCTATCAGACAAAATTAAAAAGGAGCATTACCAAGCATAGAAGAAAATCGAAAATGAACTAAAATAAATTTTCACAAGACGGTAGATTAAATAAGTCTGTCGTCTTTTTCTATTTGAAGTAAGATGTTCATAAATTTCAGTGAGAGAATTGCTAATGATTCCTTGACAGATTTAACAGTGATGTAAATGTGGTTTATAGAGAAAAGATTCTGATTTTTATGTTATACTTTTCCGTTTAGAGCACTGCTTTCTAAGGATGGGCAGTAGGATTTTTCCCATGTGCTAAGGAAGAGCGAAGCGGAAAGAACGGCGAGGGACAGACCAGGCCGAAAAACAGAGTGAAACAACAGAGTTAGAATAAGCTGAATAATCAGATACAAAAATCAGAACAAAAGCAAAACCAGAAACATCAAGCAATAGATTTTATGGGGACTATGGAAGAAGCAGAGAAAATCATTTCGGTGGATCGAGGTAAGCAAGGTCTATCGTTTATACGATAAGCCCATAGACCGGCTACTGGAAAGCATTAGCTTCGGAAAAATCTTACCATAAGGATTTCTATGCCCTGAGAGACATTTCCTTTTCTGTAGGAAGAGGGAGGCAGTGGGGATTATCGGCACCAACGGCTCCGGCAAGTCCACTATGCTGAAGATTATAACCGGGTGCTCAGTGCCACCACGGGAAAGGTGGAAAAGCCAGGGAAGCATCTCGCGCCCTTTTTGAGCTGGGCGCCGGCTTTAACCAGGATTATACCGGCATTGAAAATATCTATATGAACGGCACCATGATGGGCTTTAGTAAGGCAGAGATGGATGAGAAGCTCCCTGCCATTTTTGGAGTTTGCGGATATTGGAGACTTCGTTTACCAGCCAGTAAAGTCTTATTCCAGCGGTATGTTTGTCCGTCTGGCCTTGCCCTGTATATCTCCGATGACCCGGAGGTTTTGATTGTGGACGAGCCCCTGTCCGTGGGAGATGTGTTCTTTCAGGCCAAATGTTATCACCGCATGGATGAATTAAAGAGGAAGGTACCACCATTTTGATGGTAACTCACGACTTAGGCTCGGTAATGAAGTACTGCGACAGGGTGGTGCTTTTCCACAAGGGGGAAAAGGTTGGGGAAGGTCTTCCCGGGCAAATGGTGGACAAGTACAAGAAGATTTTGGCAGGTAAGGATCCCCACGCCGAGCAGTTTATGGAGGAGCAGAACTTCCTTGGAAATGTAGATGAAGAATCTGCCGACACTGCCGTTACCACCGGAGCCGCCACCGCCGGAACAGCCAATACAGTCGATACAGCCGGTACCGCATCCCACAAATCGGCAATCTTCCCAAAAAGCCTACCGGCTTTATGAAAGATCATTTGACCTTAAACCCCTCCAGCCAGCAGTACGGAAACGGCAAGGCGGAGATTCTGGACTTCGGCGTGCTGGATAAGGATGGGCGCCCAAGCAATGTGCTACTAAAGGGTGAAGAATTTTCCATTAAAGAACGGATTGTCTTCCATGATGATATCGCTGCCCCCATTTTCACCTTCACCATCAAGGACAAGCGAGGCATGGACCTAAAGCGGTACCAATACCCTTTTGAAGGAAAAGGAAATCCCGGCGGTAAAGAAGGGAGACGAGTACTACTGCACCTTCACCCAGAGGATGAATCTGCAGGAGGAGAGTACCTTCTGTCCATTTCCTGCACCGGCTTCGAAGAAGAGACACATGGTTTACGACAGAAAATACGACATTACCAGTATCACCGTTTTATCCAATAAAAACACCGTTGGAATTTACGATATGGAGTCGGAAGTGACTCTGGAAAAGGCATGAGGCATGAGTTTTTCGAGCTGCAATCCAACTAATCGAATAGGATTTCGTTTTTCCCCGGGAGAAGGGGGCTGGAGAAGGACAGCAAGGTCCTGCTTTTTGCAGAAAAGGACAGCCAGGAGCTTTTTGAAAAAGCTACTACGAAAAAGAGTAAAAAGCATCAGTCTCCGTTTGGAGGAAGACCGCTTTGACTATATTATTATTCCCCTTTTGACAAAGCGACATTTGATGCTCTTCCAAGGCTCCTTGAGGAGATGCTTCGCACCCTTTTTGGAGAAGTGGCTACTTCCCGGGGGCGAAGTGATTTTAGGGATGGAAAATGAGAATGCTCTGGAGCGCATTTCACCGGCTACTACGAGAAGGAGCCGGCTACCAAAAGCTATGATGCTTGAAAAATGCTGGAAGAGAGCCTGAAAAAGGACTACCCGAAGGCTCGGGCAAAGTCTTTTATTTTCCTATGCCTTCTAGAGTACCCATTCACTTTTATACAGAAAAAGACTTCCCAAGGAGGGAGAGGAGGGCTACGGCTATGTGGCGCTGGGAAAGAAAAGGGTTTTTCCCCAATTTGCCCCCAGCTTTCTACTGTTTTCGGGGATGCCACGGCTATCCTTTTCCATGAAGGATGTGCATAGCGAGGAAGTGGAGTACATCAAATACAATTCAGCAGAAAGCCGGAGTATGCCCTGAAAACCGAGATTCTTCGGGATAAAAGAGGGTAATCGAAAGGTTTTAAAGGAAGGCATTGGGGCGGTGGCCAATGCCCACATTGATTCCTTACCGAAGAAGCGGAGGCTCCTTGGCAAGCTTCGCCCGGCGGAAAGATTCAGGTTTTGGAGGAGGAAGGCTTTTGGCGAGCCTATGCCGGTTCCCAGTCCCCTTCCAGCATTTTGTACCCCTTTGTAAAGGAAGAGCATCGGAGAAATTCTGGGAGAGCTGATTTCGCAAGAAGGGTCTCAGTAAAGGAAATCCAGGAAGCATTGCATCTTCTTTTTGGGAGAGGAAAGCTTTATAAAGCCTGCCAACTTGGATTTACTCTTTGAAAAATGTCATCATGGACGGAGAGCAGGCGGTACTCATTGATTGCGAGTGGGTGAAGGAAGAGGAGAGAACGGCTTTTTCCTTCTGTACCGCATCCTCATTACTGGTACGAAGAATATAAGGACAAGTTAAAATACAAGGACGAAGAAAAGCTTCTTCCGCCTGTTTTTCCATCAACAAGCGGAGCTTCTTTCCTGCGAGCGAAAAAGAGGCCATTTTTCAGGAAGAGGTTCATGGAGAGGACAGGAGGAAAATGTCTGGGCTTACCAGCAAAAGTCGTATGAGCCCGGAGAATTTTCCAGAAGCAGAAAGAAGAAATTGCCCTTCGAAGAGAACAGATCCATTATTTGCAGGAAGAACTGAAGGAAAGAAATTTCCGTAAAGAAAGAGCGGAGGTCAATCGCCTTTACCAATGTGCATGTGGGCAATTTGGAAAATGTGATTCGATGCTCACAGCAGGATATTGCCCAGTTACAGGAGGAACGGAATTATTTTGAACGGCACCAAAGTCTGCCATCGAAAAATCAGAAGACGGCTTTCCGCCTCCTTTAACCGCCGTTTTCCAAAGGACAGTAAGAGAAGATTGATTCTGCATTATATGGGACGGACTCTGCTCCATCGCTAAAACCCTGCCCCTATATTTTACGGCAGAGGGAAGAAACAGAATTTCCGGACATTTTAAGATTGGACAGGCTTACTTTGACGGGGAAAGATTCGTCTTCCCAAGGTGGACAAGCCTAAGGTCAGTATCGTGATTCCCTGTTATAACCAGATTCATTATACCTACCGTTGTTTACAGTCCATACTCCGTTTCTAAGTTCCGTAGAGACGCCCTACGAGGTAATTATTGCGGATGATGTGTCCACGGATGCTACCAGAGATTTACGGCTGTTTTCAGAAAATCTGGTGATTGCCCGGAACAAGGAAAATATGGGCTTTTTGAAAAACTGTAATCAGGCGGCGGCTTTAGCCAAGAGAATACATTTTCTTCCTAAACAATGATACGAGGTAACGGAGGGCTGGCTTTCTCCTTGTGGAACTGATGGAAAGACGGCCGGATGCGAGAATCGTCGGCTCTAAGCTGGTATATCCGGACGGAAGATTGCAGGAGGCGGGAGGCATCATCTGGTCCGATGCTTCCGGCTGGAACTACGGAAGACTGCAAGACCCGGAGGATCCGGAGTACAACTATGTGAAGGAAGTGGACTACATTTCCGGTGCCGCCATTTTGGTGCGAACAAGCATTTGGAAGGAGCTGGGAGGCTTTTGACGAGGCTCTTTGCGCCTGCTTACTGCGAGAGATTCCGACCTAGCCTTTTCCGTTCGGAAAATGGGCAAAAAGGTATTGTGCCAGCCAAAGTCCAAGGTCATCCATTATGAAGGCATTTCCAACGGAACGGATGTGGAAGGCACAGGCCTTAAGCGTTATCAGAAGGTCAATCAGGAAAAATTCAAGGAAAAATGGAAGGAAGAGCTGAAGAAGCAGTGTGTCAATATCGGAAGTCCCAACCCCTTCCAGGCCAGAGAACGGGGTATGGGCAAGCGCTATAGTGCTCTTCGTGGACCACTATGCTACCTTACCTTTGACAAGGACGCGGGCTCTAAAACCACCTACCAGTACCTAAAGATGCTTGCATGGAAAAGGGCGTGCAGGTGAAGTTCTTGAGGACAATTTCCTAAAGGAAGAGCCTTTACACGGAAGCCCTGGAGCAAATGGGCATCGAGGTCCTTTACGGCAATAAGATGCAGGAGGCATTTGGAAGTGGATGGAAGACAATAAGCAGATGATTCAGATTGCTTATCTAAACCGCCCCACATTGCCTCCAAGTACATAGACTACATCAAGGAAAATACGGACTGGAAGATTATTTTCTATGGCCATGACCTGCATTTCCTCCGCCTGCAAAGGGAGTATGCCCTGAAGCCAAGACCGGAGCTTTTGGAGAGATTGCCTACTTTAAGAGTCATGGAGCTTTCCGTCCTGCAAAAAGGCGGACATCAGCTATTACCCCTCCAACCTAGAGGTGGAGAAATCCATAAGATTGACGACAGTATTCCGGTAAAGGCCATTACCGCTTATGTGTTCTCCGACTCCGTGCAGGTGGAGAAAATGACGGAGCCGGGAAGGAATGCTCTTTTGTGGGAGGCTTTGCCCACCCGCCAAAATGAGGACGAGCGTGCTTTGGTTTTGCCAAGGAAATCTTCCCTTGATGAGAAGACAACTTTCCGAACATTTCTTTCCGCATCGTGGGCAGTAAGCCGACAGAGAGGTTTTTGGCCCTGGGACAGCAGGAAGCATCGAGGTGCTGGGCTTTGTCAGTGACGAAAAACTCCACAGCCTCATCAGGAGAGCCGGATGGTCATCGTACCCTGCGCTACCATGGAGCAGGTGTGAAGGCCAGGTGGTGGAAGCCCTCCACGAGAGGAGCCGCTATCCTGACCACCCCTGCAGAGCGGAAGGCATCCCGGGCATTGAAGAAGTGGTAGCCATCGAAGGAGAAGAAAGAGAATTTGCGAAAACCGGGGCGCTGCTTTACCAAAACATACCCAAGCTGGGAAATGGGACAGAAGTCCTTGAATTCGTGGAAAAAGCATTTTCCACAGAGGCGGTAGTTGAAGGTATTCGAGAGGACTTCGGACTGGGGAAAGACGGAGAAGTGCTGGAGTTAAAAGTAAAATTCATTTTGTAAGGAGAGGAAAAATGCAAGCAATCTTATTATGTGGAGGAATGGGCACCAGACTTCGTTCCGTGGTGGCAGACCGCCCCAAGCCCATGGCGGATATTTGCGGAAAGCCCTTTTTGCAGTACCTTCTGGAAATGCTCCGGGACAAGGGACATTACAGTGATTTTTGCCCTGGGCTATATGGGGAGATGATTGAAGAGTATTTTCAGGACGGCTCCGCCTTCGGTCTCAAAGATTGCCTATTCCCTATGAGGAAGAGCCCTTGGGCACCGGGGCGCCATCCGAAACGCCCTGCCGAAGATTTTTGGAGGAAGAGGGTCTTGGTGCTGAATGCGGATACCTGTTTTCCCATGGACTATCAGGACTTCCGTTTTCATCAGGAAAATGACGGGAATTTCAGCCTGGCCACCAGAGCGGTACCGGATATTTCCCGCTACGGCGCAGTGCGAAGAGATCCAGCAGGCCGGATTTTGGCATGGAATGAGAAGCTGGGAGATGGTGGGCAGCAGCTTGGTGAAGGCTCGAAACAGCCGATGAGGGAAACGCTCAGCAAGCAGCGGCATCACCACAAGTCCTTATCCGGGGAAATCAATGGAGGCATCTATGTAATGAAGAAGAGCCTGATTGCGGAAAATTCCTGAGGAAAGCAGAGCTTGGAGCAGGACTGCATGCCAAATGGCTTTCGAAGGAAAGCGGATCTTCGGCCTTCCTTCATGGCTATTTCATGGATATCGAGCATTCCGAAGATTACCGACAGTTTATTTTGGATGTGGAGCAGGGGACGATGGCAGATAAAGTATTGCAAAAACCATTTTCCCTGGATCGGGACGGCACCATTAATGAGGAAGTGTCTTACCCTACATAAGGTAGAGGATTTTTCGTTTCTCCCCATGTTTTTAGAGGGCCTATCTATCCTGTCAAAAGCCGGCTTTCAGCTGGTGGTAGTTACCAACCAGGCCGGAATCAGGGCGTGGCTATTACGGAGAAAAAGGATGCGGTAGCTCTGCATCTTTTTAAGAGAAGAGCTTTAAAAGAGACATTTTCCTGAAAAGGCATCTACTACTGTCCCCACCATCCGAAAGGAATAGGAGCTTATCAGAGAGAGAATGTGATTGCCGAAAGCCCAATCCCGGAATGCTCTATCAGGCGGAGTGGGATTTATTGCAGGGAAATGAAGCAGAGTCACCCATTCAAAGCCCTTACTGCTTAAGTCAGGAAGAACGGAGCGTTGGAACAGGGGAACAAGCAAGCAGAGCGAAAAGCTTGGCTTTCTCACTCCTATATGATTGGCGATAAAATCTAGACTGTGAGCCGGAGAAAACTTCGGCGTACAGCCTATCCTTCTGACTACCGGCTACGGGAAAGAGAGAAAAGGAAGCTGAAAGAGGAAGGAGGCCTTGCCTCCATACTTTGAAAATTTAGAGGAAGCTGCGAGATGGATTGTGGAGAGGAATCTGTATTCATCATAGGAGTTCCGCTCCAATGCAGTATGGGCATGGGAATCGGACACGCTCTTGCTAACTTCGCCTTCGTAGTGAAGGACTGTTTTTCCTGTACAGTGCGCTCTGATGTAGTATGGGCTGTATTCGGGACACGCTCTCCTAACCTCGCCCTGCAGCGGTCTAAGCGAAAAACTGCAGTACCTTTGTTTTTCGCAGTACCGGCGGGCTCAGATTGTCCCTGTTACAGCCCCATACTACATCAGTCGCTTTGACATGCAAAGTTCTACAGTCTTTCGCTGAGCAGGCTTTCTAAATCTACTGACGGGCTCAGATTGTCCCTCTTTCAGACCTATATTGCATACAACATCCTTATTCTTTGTCAAACCGACATTCAAACCGACATTCAAACCGACATTTTAATGTCGCTTACTTTTCCTGATCGATCCATAACTTGCAGAAAGCTGTTGGATTTTTGAAAGGACAGGTTATTTACTATTTAGCTTCATAATGTACCCACTGACCTAATTTTGTTGAACCCTCATATCGAATAAGTCCTGCTTTCCTCATTTTATTTAAATGATAACGTACCATCAACAGTAAGGTTTAATTTTTCTGCCATTTCGTTCGCGCTAATGTGAGGATTTTCAGCAATTATTTTAATTATTTCTTTCTGTTTCATGGTAGTTTTGGTAGTAGTTTTCGTGGTAGGGCAGGGCAATATAGTATTCGCATCAACAAACAATTTCTGCTGTGTTTTAGCTTTCATCTTGCAGAAGCTAGAAACGTTGAGATTGTGGATTACCACTAAAAGAGAGAAGTTATGGAATTAAATTATATTGAGCCACTCAAGCATTGGTGAAATCCTTCGAGAAGAATTTATGGAGCCGATGGAACTGAGCGCATATAGCAGTTGCACAAGCAATTCATGTTCCTGTTTCCAGAATCAAGACATTCTGCATAATAGACGAAAAATCACGATTGATACCTCTCCGGCTCGCAAAGCTATTCGAGTGTTTCGGATGAATATTTTCATTAATATGCAGAATGACATTGATATTCGAATGCAGAAAAGAAAGCTGGATCTCGAACTACAGCAAATTAAAACAATACAATATGCATACTGGTACTATACAAGAGAATTGTAGCAAGAATGTATCAGGCTCAGATTACTTCTCTTTTTGCCCCATATTGCATGACTAACATACACTTTTTTATATTTACAGCTTCTTTTATTAGGAGGGAGTATCGCTAGCCTGTGGTACTCCTTTGTTCTTCCATCCTTTACCTTTATAATAGAAAAACATTTTTATAAAAATGTGCATTTACACAAAAATATAAAATAGGAGAAGCCTCTGGAAGTGCAAAGACCCAGATATCTAAAGCGTTTAATCGATAAAAAGATAATGGAAGAGTAAAATCATCACCGGCCTTCGGCGATGCGGAAAGTCTTACCTGTTATTCACGCTATATAAAAATATTTGCTCAGTATTGGTATCCAAGAGGAGCAAATCATTACCATGGCTGGATGAGCTTCGCAACATACGGTATAGAAATCCTCACATTGGATGCTTACCTTCGGGAGCGCATGCAACCGGAACAAAACTACTACATCTTTATTGACGAGATTCAATTTGTGGAAGAAGTAGAGAATCCTTATATTAAAAACAGTGAAAATAAAATTGGCTTTGTAGACCTTGTTTTGAGGCCTGATGAAGCTCTAATGCGGATATTTACATTACCGGCAGCATTCAAAGATGCTGTCCTCCGATGTTCTGACGCAGTTTCGGGACAGAGGAGATGAAATTCAGGTATACCCCTTTTCCTTTGCAGAGTTTTCCTCCTGCTATGAGGGAGATCCCAGACTGGCTTTCGAAGAATATTGTCTATATGGAGGATGCCCACCGTCCCATATGAAAACGCGGAAGAAAAAGTGAATATCTGAAAAATCTCTTTCAGAATACCTATATTAAGGATGTGATGGAGAGAAACCGTATTGGCAAAGAAGCCTTTATTTTGGAGGATTTACTGGATATCGTTTCCTCTTCCATTGACTCCCTTTACCAACTCGGAGAAAGCTGGAAAATACCTTTCAATCGGAAAATATCAAAATCTCTCAGCTAACCATCAGCACTTATCTGGATTATTTTATTGATGCTTTTGATGGAAAAAGCCAGAAGATTTGATGTGAAAGGGAAAAATACATCTCCTCACCCTACAAATATTATTTTTCCGACACCGGTCTCAGAAATGCCAGACTGAATTTTAGACAAAACGAAATGACGCACTTATGGAAAAATGTCATTTACAACGAACTCCGTATGCGTGGCTTAAATGTGGACGTGGGCGTAGTGAGCAAAAACTATAAAAATGAAGAAGGAAAAAGAGCACGGAAAAATCTGGAAATTGATTTTATAGTGAATCGAGGAAGTACTAAATATTATATTCAGTCAGCCTTTCATATAGACAGTCCGGAGAAAAGAGCACAGGAAACAGCCTCCTAAAGCATTCCGGAGATTTCTTTTAGAAAAATAGTCGTTGTAAAAGACTATATCCTCCCAAAGCACGATGAAGACGGATTCTTTACCTTGGCGTAGAGCAGTTTTTACTGGATGAGGGCGCAATAGATTTATAGAAGGAGAACTTATGCCAACTGGAAGTATAACAAAAAGTTTTGTAGTATCAGGAGGAGCAGGTCGAAAAATTTGCTAATGCTATAGAAGAATCATATCAGGAGTCTTTGACAAGAAAAAGGACTCTTCTTTACGTATTACACATCTTAGAGATGCAGCCGAAGTGAAGAAATTTTTGGAAAAAGAGGCTATAAAAATCAAAGTAATGAAAAAGATTTTAGACAATATAGGCTTGAAAGAGAGCTATCTTAGCTCGTTGAAACTTACCGAAATCCTGCGAACTGAAGGACTGAAACAATCAATGAATTGAAGCGACAGGGTGCGAGTATGGGCATGGAAAGAGAGCAATCCGATCTTGCCGGTATTTACCGAAAGCCTGCGAAGTGAAGGGACTGTATAAACAATGAATTGAAGCGACAGATGCAGTATAGGCATGAAAGAGGGCAATCTGAGCCGTCAGTACTTACTGAAAGCAAGCTAAAGCGAAGCTTGAGCTAGCTAGTTAAGAGTACTTTTCTTCGGAAAAGTACTCCTGTACATGACTCAACTCTTGGAAGTTGCTTGCAGCAAAGTGAGCAGTGGTTAACATAAACCACTGCTCAGTCAAGGCGAGAGCAGGAGCGTGCCCGATTTCATGCCTATACTGCATTGGAGCGAACTACTTCGATGAATATAGTCCCTCACTGCGAAGGCGAGGTTAGCGGGAGCGTGTCCCGAATACAGTCCCATACTGCGTCAGAGCGCACTGTGCATGAAAACAGTCCCTCACTACGAAGGCGAGGTTAGCGGGAGCGTGTCCCGAATACAGTCCTATACTGCATCCGAGCGTCCCTCATCTATGAACACAGTCCTCCCTATATGGCAAAGAAATGCCTCTCCAGCATCAAACACAAAGCATGATAAATCGGCAGATGCAGCTCCTGAATCTGATACGTCTCATTAGAGGGCGCAATCAAGGAAAGGTCTGCAATCGCTCTGCCCTTTCCCCGTCCTTTCCGGTCAGTAAATGCTGGGGATGCCCATAGCCTGGCAGCTTTAGGGCATAAGAAACATTTTTGGCATTTCCGGAAGTGCTGATACAAAATAGCAGATCCTCCGGCTTGCCGTAGCCGAGGAGACACTGGGCATAAAACAGTGTTTCGTCCTGGTCATTGCTAAAGGCAGTGTGCAGGGCGGTTTGGCTACTGAAGGAAATGGCAGGCAGTCCCTGCTCCAAATGCTGCAGTAAGAGGCCTCTTCTCCGAAGAGCTTTTTATATTGGACAGAAGTTCAGGAGCCAAAGGCCGCTTACTGCAAAAGGCCTTCATCAGCTCTCCCACGATATGATCCGTATCTGCGGAGCTGCCCCCGTTACCGCACAAGAGAAGCTTGCCTCCCTCATGTAGCTGTCCCGCATCATGCTAAAGCCTGCCAGATATTCTCTTCGATTCCGGAAAGTGCCGGGTAACGCTGAATCAGGAGAGTCAACTCCTCCCGCGCCTTTTCTTCTTGTTTGTTCTTTATTTCTATAGACATTGCCTACTCCTCCTTTTTGCTTTGAAATTTCTCAAATTTCCATCCCATTAGTAGCGTATTTTTCTTTTTCAGTCTTTGCTTCTTTCTGATTTTGCCAATGGAAAAATAAGAAAAATGGGAAAAAGAAGTTCTTGCAATAATGTATACAAAGTAATAGAATCATTTGTAAGGATAACCTTACAAAAAGAATAAAAGTTTCTCAATTATCGAAAATTAAAGGAAAGGAAAAACAACAATGAACAAGAAAAGTCTCCTACGGAAAGCTCATATTCCAACGACTCCTAGGCTTGGTTCTGGTGACCGCCCTCTCCGCAGGTTGTGGAGCAGCCATGAAGGTGGAGCTCGGGCAAAACCGAAGATCAATCTGCAAGTCAATCCACCAATAAAGCGGAAGATCATTCTACAGACGCAAATCCCCTGAAGCAAAGTCTCCTGATGCAAAATCCACAGACGAAAAATCCAAGACGTAAGCTCCACCGACGCAAAGGATAAGCTCAAGCTCTGCGTCACCACCAGCTTCCTGGAGGACATGGCGGAGGTTCTGGGGGAGACAGCGTAGAAATCAGCTGCATTATCCCAAGAGGAGAGACCCCCACACCTATGAGGCGAAGCCGGAGGACTTAAAGAAGATGCAGGACGCAGAACTGCTTTTCTACCACGGATTACATTTTGAGGAAATGCGGGACGCCCTGAAGGCACAGGGCGGCGTGATGGTTTCCAAGGACTTCCCGGAGGATAAGGTCATTCAGGCCTTCAGGAGAAGATGTACCGGATCCCCATTTTTGGTTTGACCAAGACCTGTATGCACAGGCGGTTTCCACTATGGCGGCTACTTTGGAAGAAAACTGCCTGAAGAAAAGAAAAGCTATCGAAGAACGGAAGAAGCCTATCAGAAAAGCTGGAAGAGCTGAAAGGATATACCAGAAAAGACTTGAGGAAATTCCCCAAGGAAAGTCGAGTGTTGCTTACCCCCACGATGCCTTCCAGTATTTTTCCAGAGCCTACGGTATCGAGCTAAAAAGCGCCCCAGGGTGTCAGCACCGACGGCGAAGTGTCCGCCTATGACATGGCGGAAACCGCGCAATTTATTGTTGACCACAAGATTAAGGCCATTTTCACGGAATCCACCACTGACCCTCAACGAATGAAGAGCTCCAAGAATCCTGCAAGGAAAAAGGGCTTTTTCCGTAGAGGTGGTGGGAAGGAGAGAAGGAGGAGAGGCGGACTCTTTAGCGACTCCCTGGGACTCCGAGGAGAGCAGGAGACACGTGCTTTACTATGGTACGCTACAACGTAGACCTGATTGTAGACCACCTGAAATAGAAGGAGAAGAGGATGGATGCAGAGAACTTTTTCCTTGGCCCAAATCTCACACACAAGCCGGTAGTGAAGCCATGCATGAACACGTCTATGATGCCCTCCCGCCATTTCCCTGTCAGGAGCTTCGTCTCCTACGGGGAAAAGGAAGTGCTGTCCCGACTATCGTAGAGATTCCGGAAGGAAGACGCCATTATCGGGCCCAACGGCGCCGGAAAAACGCACTTGGATGAAGGCGGTGCTAGCTTCTTCCGAAAATGCCGAACCGTCGCATTTTTCGGAGAAGAAAGAGCGAAAAATTACCTTTCCTATATTCCACAAAGCACCTAGGTAAATTGGGACTTTCCCATCACTGTGGAAGAGTGGTGGAGATGGCGTCCTACAAAAACGAGGTTGGTTTCTTCCTATAGAAACGAGGATCGGGAGAAAAGAGACAAGGCACTGGAGGAAATGGAAACAGCGCTATGAAAAACGGCAGATTAGCCAATCCTTTCCGGAGGGCAGAAACAGAAGGTTTTTCCTGGCGAGAGCTTTTTGGAGCCAAACTCTTCCTATTAGATGAACCCTCGCCATTGACCAAAAAGCGAACGAAGCATCACGGAAAAGCTGAAGGAATTCAAGAAAATGGGAAAGACTATCCTCTGCATCCACCACGACCTGAGCCGTTTTGCAGGAGAACTTTGATTACATCCTGTGGATTAAGGCGGGAGCTCATGGCTTCGGAAGAGCTGAAGAGGTATTGAGCCCTGAAAACGTAGAAGCCATTTTTCATACTAAACCATGTTTGCATAAGAAAATTGCTATCTCTCCATAAGAGGCTTGCTCTATAAATGGGATTTCCCGATACAGCAAGCTTCTCCATAGAAAGCGAAAGCCTATGTTCTTATCCCTATGATTTCTTTGTGATTGCCCTCCCCTGGAGTGCTGGCCCTCAGCGCTGCCCTCATCGGAGGAATTCTTCTATAAAAAGCAAAGCCTGCTGGGAGATGCCCTTGGACACGGCACCTATCCCGGGAGTGATTCTGGCCTATATGCTCTTTGCCACCAAGTCCCCTAAGATTCTTGCCCTGGGCGCTGCGTTTACAGCCTTTTGTACTCTCGCGTTATCCAAAGCCCTCACAAAGGAGAGCAGGGAATGCGGGGAGAAAGTGCTCTATGCTAAGCCTAGAGTGGAATGTTCGGACCAGGAATGGTTTTAAAAACTGTAATCACGGGAAATCCCACTTTGCCAAAGCCTCCCAATCCGGCCTGAAAAGCTTTCTCTTCGGCTCGCAGCCTTCCGCAAAAGGAAGACTTTGTTCTGATTCTCTTCTGGAGCTTGTTTAGCTTCTAAGTCTTTTCTTCTTATTTAGAAGGGCATTTTTGTCTGTATTGCTTTGATCCGGAATATGAGAATTTCTGGGGTGGAGGAGAGAAATGCATATCCTGCTCCCGTTTCTTGATTCCCTCCTTGCCCTGGGCATCAAAATGCTAGGGGTACTTCTGATGGCATCCTTTTGGTTCTGCCAGCGCCACAGAGAGCTGTCCGGAAGGCGAAACGTCATTTTCCTGCTGGCGGACTGCTATCCTCATTCTATTCCCTATTGGGAACAGGCCTAGCCTAAGCCAAAGGCTTTTTCCACCGGAGCCGGCATCATCATTACTGATGGGAAGGGAAGCCTTATGCTACTGCTTTTTCCTGAAAAGAGCTCCGATGTCGACATTCAAACTTCGCGCCATAAAACATTGTCCTGAAACTACTGAAAAGTCTGAAACTACTGAAAAGTTTCTTTCTAAAACTACTGAAAAGTTTCTCCCTAAAACTACTGAAAAGTTTCTTCCCTAATAAGAAAAGGAGTGCCATGCCGGAAATCTGTCTGGTCTTTCTTCTCTGCGCTATAGTCACGGCATGCTCAGTCCCCTATGTCTCACTATCGAAATTGCAGTATGTCCATAGATGCCCTGTCCCACACCTCTCTATTGGGCATCGTCCTAAAGCTTTAGCCTCATCAAAGACCTGTCCTCCCCTTCTGATTCTGGGCATAGGGTTTTTGCCCTCTTCACCTTTTATTGCATAGAACTGCTACAGGAAAAGCTTTGTTGGAAAGAGGAGAGTCTGGCTTTCCTTCCCCTCTTCTTTGCTCTGGGCATACTCCTGTAAGCCTATATTACAGAAACGTCCATTTGGACACGGATATGGTGCTGATGGAAATCCCTTCCTGATTCCATTCCAAAGAAGTCTCGGGATGCCGGTCGCTTTTTGGAAAAATGCTGTTCTGCCTGCTCTTAAACACTGCCTTTCTGCTCATCAGCTACCGCCCCATGAAGAAGCTTCTTTTTGAAGGAGAGGAGGCAGGGCAAATGTCAAAAAGCCAAAGACGCCTCCACTACGCCCTGCTCTTTTGTATCGTCATCACAAGCATATCCTCCTTCGATGCGGTAGGAGGAATCTGACCATTTCCCTCTTTGCTGGCTCCCATCGCCGTGGCAAGACTCTATAGCAGGAATCTGCGGGACTGTATTCTCTACAGCAAGCCTTTGCCCCTACTGCATGCTGTACTGGCGCTTATCCTTTCCTTCCGTTTTAATATCTCCCTCTCCGGATGCTGTGCCTTTATCGGTATGCTGGATGGGTTGGGTACAGCAATATCTGAAGAAGGCGCATCGAAAAGGGGTTACCATTCCTGTAAAAGCCGGGTGATTTTATATAGAAGAAGGCTACCATAGGCTATTTTCACAAAAGCAAAACTTGCAATTTAGAATATTGCTTTAAATAAAAGGCATAAAAATATTAAAATGAGGAATAATGACGGAAAGGCTTGCGTTTTATTTAGAAAGGGTTTATATTCTGTAATGGAGAAGAAAAAAATTGAATAATTGCGACTATGCAACACAGAAAAAGAAAGGAAGAGGTCTGTAGTAAGAGTCTATACAGGAGGCCAGATGACACAGAACCGGGAGGACTATATCAAAGCGATTTTTAAGATTGCTGAACGCGAAGGAGAGGCCAGTAATCAGAGAATTGCGGATAGTTTAGGAGTTTCAGGGCATCAGCATCAGAGATGGTGAAGAAACTGATTCAAGAAAGGTTTTGTAGTAGCAGAGGAGACAGCTATCCTTGAGCGCAGAGGAGAGCGGATCGCCAAAACGCATTTAAGCAGACACCGTTTGTGGGAAAGCTTTTTGATGACCAAGCTTCAATATGAAGAAGCGGAAGTCCACGAACAGGCGGAGCAGCTGGAGCACATCAGTGATGAGAAGCTGATAGAACGTTTGAACGCTATATTTACATTTTCCAAAGACCTGTCCCCATGGGGCAATCATCTATGAAAAATGAAGACAAAGCGTAAGAACTCTTTTGTGCGCGTAAATATAGGGAGAAAGGACTTCTTCCGAATATTTTGCGCAAAAATAAAAAGCTGAGAAGTAAAGAAACAAGAAAAACTAAAAATATTAAGAAATTTTGGTACAGAAAATCGAAGGAACGAGAAGATATTTAAAGCATTTTGAATAGGCGAAAAATAGGATAAAACGGAAAAACCCTTTTCATGACATTTAAAGGGCCTTTCGCGCAAAGTCTATTGAAATAAAAACTGCTTTTTGCTAGAATACGGGATACAGAGAAGGAACGCCCGCAACATCGAGCCTGAACTGTACTGAGTAAGAATAAGGAAAAGAAGATTCTAAGAAAAGTGGAAAAAGCAATCTTTAAAGGAAACTTCCGGAAAGTCTAAGAATGTCTGAGAACTTTTCGAAAGTCTGCAAGAAAGCTTTCGGACTCTTTCAAAAAGAATCGTAAACCCAACAGTACGAAAAAGGTGGTCGATGGCATGAAGAATTATCGTAGAAATAATTATATAGGGAAGATGAAGAAGGATTTAAGCAGAAGTTGTCCTTGCTGATGATTGCTTGTCTTTTGTTCACCGGCTATCGTGGACTTACCATTTCCGGACGAGCAGATTCCTCTCATACCGAACAGAATAACGAAATTGAAGTAAGCAGGAACCCAGGTAAAGGCACAGCTCTTGGAGCAGATCTTCGGAGAGCGGCTACAGAAGCTATCCTGAAGGGCGAGAAAGTAGGAAAAGGTAATCTAGCCCCATCAGCAAGGATCGGGAACTGGCGACAGAGTTCGAAGAGTACTTTGACGGAGAGAAAGAGATTTACAACATTCCTCTGAACAGTATCGCTGAGAATCTGGAAGAAAGCCTGAACGCTGGAAGAAGCCGGCTTACAGGGATTTATGTAGAAAGAGATGCAGAAGGACTTAGACAGATTAGTTCGTAAGGAAAGTAAAGAAAAGCTTACTGCTCTACAGTAAAGAGAGTGCAGTAGCAGGGACTTCTCCCAAGAAAGAAGAAGCAACAACAGTTTCCTTAACAGAAGAGAAAGCATCAGTGACATGTGAAAGAAACACAGAGTTAACCGGAGCAGACTCATCACCTTCGTGTATGAGAACAAGTCTACAGAAAGAATGACCTTCCAGCTCTCTGTTGATGGTAATAAATATCCGAAAGTAACCGTGGGCATCCCAAGACAAGCCTGTTCAAAGCAGTTCTTGAGCGATGCCAAGAAGGCACAGGCAGAAGCTAAGAATGCCAGGGCTACAGAAGCTAAGGCTGAAAGCACAGAAGCACAGACTGTAGAAGCTTCCAAAGTAGAAGAGAGTTCTACCGAAGCTAAGCAGGAAGTGGCAGAAAGCAAAAGCAACTGAAGCAAGTAAAGCTACAGAGGAAAGCAAGGGCTCTGAGGAAGCACGTAAGGATGATTCGAAGTAGCAATCGTAAGTACCAGCTGCAGAAGCAGTAGCGGAATCTACTGAAGCTAAGGCTGAGGTGAAGACAGAAGCTCTGAGGAAGGGCAACAGAAGCTAGGTAGAAGCTACTGAAGCGGAAGTTAAAGCAACAGCAGCTAAAGCCGAGACAGCTCAGGCTGAAAAGGCAACAGAAGCACAGAAAGCAGTTGTAGAAGACAGCAGTATTCTGGAAAGATATTACAGAGCACAGCGAAGAAATCCTTCATGAATTACAATCTATTCGTTTTACCCAGTACAGCTTGAACGAACTTGGTAGAAAGAGCCAGAACGTAGAAATCGAAGGATTCGGTAACGTACAGGTATTCTACGACGAAGCGGCGTTTGACGGTGATGTGAGTATTAGAGGCAAAGCGTCTCTTCAAGCCGGAAGAAGAAGCAGAAGGAAAAAGCTGTCCGAAAGAGCAGGTTAAGGTTCTGAAGGAGCATTCCATCTACGACGATGCAGCTAGCTTGGATATCCGCTTTGTGGATAAGAAAGATAGTGCTGTGGAAGTAGAGCCAAAATCTCCGGTGTCTGTAAGAATCAGTATTGATAAGAAGGCTTTGCTGGTAGAGGTTTCCTCTGATGCAATTTCTATCCATCACTTGGTGGAGAATAATGAAACAAAAAGAGATTGAAAGAGTAGACACCGTTGTTCAATCAAATAATTATAAAAACATTGTCGTAAAAGATGATGTTGCTGGAAATGAAGAATCTGAAAAGAAATTGGAAGATTCAATTAGCACCTATGAAAACAGGAAATAACGATAAAAAGAAGAAATGATTACTAAAGAATTTACAGTAGAGTCATTTTCTCTTTATCAAATTACTTTTGAAGATTTAGGAGAATGTTTGCCAATAAGGTTTCATTATGTTGATAAGAATTTCAATGAAATCGGCCCAACAGTACGCGTGGATTTAAAAATACTGGTCTGGTATAACGTATATGACAGATAATTATGGCAAAACTCAATATACAACGTACGATGGTCCGAAACGTAATTATTACAATAGAAATGAAGCTAAAAATCCGGAAGATCGGGAAAAAGCCGGAGAGGCAATGAAAACTTTTAGGGGTTACAAATTCTTAGAAGTGTACCCATTCAAAGCTTGAAGATCGTTGGATAAAAATTCCGCAAATCATGATGACTACTTCGATATTAATATAAGTATTCACCAAAACTCGAAGGAATTTGGTGAGGGTGTGAGACTTTATCGATGATACGGGTTTCCAAACTGTAGAGCAAGAAATGAAAACAGAGATGTAACTAGATGGATTGTATATAAGAATTATCAGTACGCTTTTTGCGGAACTAATGACTTCTATTTTTGTGTATGATATAGAACCCAAAGAGGCGCAGAAAAAGAACTATAGAAGATGTAAAAGTCTAAACAAGATAAGTATATCAAGGATAATCAAGATGGTACTTATGATTTGACCTTAAGCGCACAGGTGAAGAAAAAGTAAGCCTGAAAATCTGGATATTGTATTTTTGGTGAAAACAACAAAAACCATGGATGCATCATTTGATACCAAAAATGAAAAACCAGAAGAGAAGCTGTTCAGGACTATCTTTCTGAAATGGTAACCAGTTTATCAAAGAATTCAAACTATAATTTAAGATTTGGATTAGTTGGATTTGGAGGTAGTAAAACAGATGATGGTACTACAATAAGCGATACAGCTTTTAATGATGTGACTTATGTAGGAGGATTTACAAATTCTGCAAGTGATTTCAATAATATGCTTGCGAACTTACCTGAAAGTGAAGGTAGCCAGACAGGTCCAAACTATACTGCAGCGATTATGGGAGCAAGGAGGCTGATTGATGATAGTTTCATTGGCAATTTTGATGGAGCAGCATCACGTTACTTCTAGTTCTGTAGGACATGATACAAAATAAAAATCATTGTCTTAATTGCAGATAATGACCCTGTTTACAGCTATGTTCTAGAAGATGGGTATATGATGAAACAAGGAAAAACAAACGGTGGATTAAGCAACTACAGCATCGCTACAAAAGGCTACTCTTATGGAAATGGGGTTGATTTCAGTAGGGTTGCGTTAAATCAAGCGAGAGTTTCTTTCAAATTTTAATGGCAATTCATATACAGCATTTTTATACCATAGGAATTGGTAATAAGGATAACTGGAAAGCATTTGAAAGAATTGACTCAAGCACATGGACCTAGTGAGTTTACTGGGGACGATCATAGACCTTGGGAAGAAGTACCTAAAAACAAATAAAGGAAAAGTTTATAAGAGCAAAATCTGCGTTGTTGAAGGAGCAGATAGTAAGATATTTGATGGTTCAACTCCGGAAAGTCTTAAGTCGAGTATTATAGATTTGGGACAAAAGATAGCTCCAAATGCAACAGAACTTACAATTACAGATACCTTAAGTGAAAATGTAACTCTGGTAAATGATACAGAACTTAAGGCTGAAGTATTTAAGATGCAAGCCAATGGAGTAGATACTGATGGAAACGCGTTAACAGTGGATCAACTAAGGAACTAGGCTTAAATAGGTTTATACTTGAGAAAACCTAATCCTGCTTTTACAACAAGGTGGAGAGATAAAGTTAACAACGGATCCTTCAGATTTCAGTTTGCCGGCGGGCTATGAGATTCGACTGACTGCTAAGATTAAGCCGAGTGCTAAGGCCTATGAAAAGTTAAGCAAAGCGTGAAGCTTCAAAAAGACATTGGAGGTGAACGTACAGACCTGCAAGATATCTATCGTAAAGAAAAAAATAACTTTTACCTGATATTTATAAAAGATCCGAATAAGTACGGTACTTCAGCAGAAAAAGGTTTATATACAAAATGATGATGCTAGGTTTAACTATAAATGGAAGGGAAAAGATAATCCTAAAGATTATCCCAAGCCAATCATTAAAGTTCAAAAATAGAGATTTGATAATTGAAAAAGCAGATTGTTGGACTTAATGGAAATGGTTATATAACATCAGGCAGTAATGGTAAAAAGCAAAGGTGAAAAATGCATCTTCCGGATTTACTAAACTAGGTATCGAGATACTAAAGGATATCAAGTTTACAGTATATGAAATACAAGATGATGGTACACCAAAAGAGTATGTTAGCTTCAAGCTTTTATCAAGATGGCAGTAACGAAGATCAAAGCAAAGAAGGAATCATCAAAGTAGGCGATATTACTGTAAAGAGACATCAGGTTAAGTACATCAAAGAGTATGATAGGTTATCCTTAGGGTACACATTAACAGGTCTCGATCCAAATAAAAATATAAGTTAAGGAGACTGTTTTCAGGAAAAATCTTATCAGTATACAAATGTATCTGAGAACTTTGCTAATCTTAAATATGAATTCAAGGAGTCAGCAAATGATTCCAATGAAGAAGCATTTAAGTTAACAGACAGTAAAAAGTAGTAACAGTAAAAATACCTACGAAAAAGAAAATCCAAGGAAGAAAAGTTGTTGTTCAAAAAGAAGTAAAAGAAATGGGATTACCAGCTTTACACAGGCTGAGCAAGAAAAGAGAATTTGATTTTTACTTAGCATTAAAAAGACGATGCAGGAAGACAGTTAACTGAAGAACAATTAACAACCATCAGAAATGGATTTGACGAACAACTAAAAAAATAAAATTAGTATTACGACCATTCAAGATATTCAAAAAGGAAGTACTAAACAAATTTCAGTTTTTCACTTTAAACTACGTCATAATACACAAATCGAGATTCCGTTGATGTTAATACACAATACAATGTAATCGAGAAAAAGAAAATGACTATAATGCAGCTGAAATTTTTGACAAAAAGGGAGGATGGAGAAGAGGTAACCTGTGATGTTATTACAAGAAATGGAGTTCAATTTACTTGTACAGGTTATTTAACAAAGCCCAAAGAATTTACGAAATTTGTTAATCCAAAGAAACTTCCAATACCTACCGGTGTTGTAAGAGACATCACTCCATACCTTTTTGGAATCTTCAGGTTTGTTGCGATGGCAGGTGTATACATACCATCAATAAGAAAAGAAGAGAAGCATAAGACTCTCTTCACAGTACATTCTCAATTAAACATTCACCCGCTTCTGCTACAGAAATGCATCTGTTGCAGGACAGAGAGTTGGAAAAGAACTTCTGCAACAGAAGACCGACGAAAGGAGTTGAAATGGCGACTCTGCGTCACCACAACAGCTGCATCTGTAGCAGAAGCGGACTGAATAATTGCCTTTAGATACACTATCGGCAAAGAAAAACAAATATAAGTCTTTTTCTTAGGAAAAAGAAAGGAGGTTCAGACATGGTACGGCATGGTAAACTGGCGAGGGAACGCCCACGGAGCCGAAGGATGTATCTCGATACAACGTGAGCTGAAACTCAACAAGTCACTTTAATAATTTGAAGGGTCGCGCTTCTAATTATAAATCACACAACGTTTTCTACTATTTTTTAAAAAGGAGAACAAGATGAGAAAGAATTTAAACAGACTCGCAACTCTGGCATTATCCGGAATGATGGTAATGTCTATGGCAGTACCTGCTATGGCTGCACAGAACTTTGACAAGCCGGAAATCAACAAAGGTACTTTACACTGACGGACATACTTATGCACCAAATACTGAATTTACATTTGATGTAACATATGATTCCTCTGTTACATCCTTCAAGAACGGTAACTCTACAGTTACTCTCAGCACACCGAAGGATACAGCTGAAAACTCTGCTGTAACAGTTAATCCAATTAGATTTAATCCTGCAACTGATAAGTTGGGAACTAGGTTAGATGATCATGGAAATGTTTTCAGAAAGTCCAGCAACATCAATGTTAATCTTGATAAGTTTCCAGGAGAAGGATATTACCTTTTCAATTTAAAGGAGCATAAGGAACTTATGAGGGTATCAGATATGACGAGCATGACTACAAGCTCTTAGTAATCATCTACAAGGATGAGGCTGATGGTGACAAGTTAAAGTCCAAAGTTGTAGTTAGCAGAGTTGGTGAAAACAATACTAGCGTTAAGACCTCCTCTATCGGAAACAACTATGGTAGAGAAGAGGTACCACCTGAGAATCCGGAAAATCCTCCTGTAACACCACCTGAGAATCCGGAGAATCCTCCTATCACACCGGATACTCCGGATAAGGATACTCATGATGTATTAATCAAGAAGGTTGTTAAAGGGATCTATGGCTAATAGTCCATGACATTCGACTTTGAGATTAAGATTGAGAGTGATACGCTTGGTGATAAAGAAAGGCCATGAGTACTATGAAGTAACCGGTGAGAATGTTGCAGCTGGAACCTTTATCGAGTCCGATGTAACTGATGCAAAGGTATTCCCACGTTAAGGACGGTGGAGAAGGAATTCGTATTTGGGGACTCACTAATGGAGATAAGATTACTGTTAAGGAGGCTAACGGTACAGGTTATACAATGTTAGTTAAGACTGAGACTCCCTACTCTTATCACTGGTCTTACCGATGCAGATAAGGATGTAACAGCTACCTACACTACAGTTTTCAATGCAATCCATGATGATGCAAAGGTTACAGTAACCAACAAGAAGGATGCTATTATCTCCTACCGGTATCGTAATGAATGTTGCTCTTACGCTATGATGCTTGCAGTAGCTAGTGGATTAGGTGTAGTATTCATGAACCGCAAGAAGGAAGAGGAATAATTCTTTCTGACTTATAATGTTTTCAGAATATGGCGTTAACTTACCGTAGAGCATAAATTCTTCTTCTCCAAAAATAGCGCGAAAGTAAGAGAACAAGATATTTTGAATCAGTATCAAAATCTTCGGGTGGCTTTTGCCACCCGGAAGAGATACTGAAATCGTATGTAGATTGGTTGAAAGCTCAAGAAACCCATGTACACACGGTGTACAGCAGGGAAAAAGGAGTGGAAAAGGACAAGGAATGAACACAGCAGCAAAGCCGCTAGAGCCGGAGATAAAGTATTATCAGTCCCTGGCGATTGTCCCTCATGGTTACCATGTTGGCCTTTTGGTGGATACTCTCTTTGGGACACCTACATTACGATGTCAGGTGCTTTTTCTAAATGGAGATTTACTAAAAATATAAGCCTTCAGTAGATAATCCAGAATATACCAGATTAAGTCTGGAAGAACTTACTAAGATTAATCCGGATACAAGAGGCTGGATAACCATTGATGGAACCCACATTGACTACCCCATGGTTCAGGGAAGAGACGACATGGAGTATGTAAACAAAAGTGTCACCGGTAATTTTTCATTATCCGGAGCAATTTTCTTAAGTGCCTATAATCAGGCAGATTTTTCAGACCCCTATATGCTTTACCTATGGACACCCTATATGGATAACGGGGGATGATGGAGATGTAATGGAGTATGTTCACAAGGATTACTTCGATAAGCATCTTACTGGAAATCTATTCATGCCGGATGGTAGAGCGCGGAAGATGGAAGTATTTGCTGCTATTGAATGTGATGCATATGACAACATGATTTATAGCACTGAAGACAAAAAGGGACACATTATGGAACTGGTGGAATATCTGAAAAATTCCACAAACTTTAGAGATATCGGGATTAAGGAAAGCGACCAGATTATGGCACTCTCCACCTGTGTATCACTGGAAACAAATGGTAGGGTTGTTGTATTGCAAGAGTAAACCCATAAGGAGGAAAAACGAAATGAAAGCAAAAAGACATTTTTAATAAAGGCTGGTACAGATTATCAGCGGTGCTATTCCTTTCCGCAGGATTGGGATTCTCATCCCAGGCAGCTGCGCAAAGTGCAAGCTTAAAGATTCCGGTAAAGATTAGCACATCAGGCGCCGCACCGGAGGAAACCTATACAGTTACGATTGAAAGACATCCTTCCATCCGAATGCTCCACTGCCTTCACCCGAATCAGGTGAGTGTTAAAGGAACTGGAGCAAAGGATTATATTCTGAGTTTCCGGAGATGGTATATACCACAGAAGGCGACTATAAGTATACAATCAAGCAGACTGTAGGAACTCAAAGCAATTTTACCTACGACAGCAGAACCTATACACTTTTGGTAAAGACCACGGAAATTACAAAAGATGCCAGTGGAAATGCAGTATCTCCTTATATTTTACCGGTATTATGGGTAGGAACAGGAGAAAATACTGCAAAGCACGGAGATATTTCTTTCTATAATCGTTATAACAGAGGTGGTGGTGGAAATCCTCTCAGCCCGAATCCAGGTCCCAACCCGGGCCTAATCCTAGTCCCTAATCCAAACCCGAATCCCAGTAATCCTTCCGTACCCTGGTGCAACAAGACCTAGTAGCGTAGAACCCGGAGTTCTCGGCGTAGACAGGGAGCCAAAGGTTCCTGAAGTATTGGGAGCATTGAGACAGGTAGCAACCGGAGATGCAAGCTTCATGGCATTATACGGACTCTTTGCAGCATTATCCCTCATGTCTCTTCTTTTCTGGGGACTTGGCTATAAGAAGCAGGGACAGAAGAAAGAGAACAGAGGCTAAATCTAAAGATTCAGCCATATACAATCAACTAAGGATTTGATTCGATACGATTCCTAAGAATCGTAAAAACCCAGGATGGACAAGCCGCAAGGCACTTCAGGGCTAAGCAACTTCATTGACGAATCATAGCTTAAGTTGAGCGAAAGAGGAAGAAGTGAAAAGCACCTAATGCTTATCCTAAAAAATATAAGTGCAAAAGTTGTAGAAGCAACTGGTGTGACACCGTGGGACATGGTGCTATATGTCCTAGATGAAAATCTATTTGTTCTAAAAACTTCCAAGTCAACCTTGGAAGTTTTTGTACTATAATAAATTATAGGCTATAAATATTCACAGGCTGTATGTTTGAAAAGTTGAGTCATGCAAAGATAAGGCTTTTTAAAGCTACATCATACTTTGAGGACGAATAGTTTAAGCATACAAGAGAAAGAATATAATGCAATAAATAGAAATATAGAGCAAAGGATAGCAATGGATAAGAAAACAACAGTATTTTTAGCAAAAATTATTTACAGAATTGGTCTTTAATACCGCCTATATCGAAGGGGTGAATGTAACCTTTCCCCAAACACAGACGATTCTGGATGGCGGAATCGTGAATCAGGTACCAGTTTCCGATATACAGACAGTGCTGAACCTAAGAGATGCCTGGCGTTATTGTATCAACAACTTTGAAAGTACGACAAACTATGACTTTGTAAATTAAACGAAATGGTATCTCGCAATGAAAGCTTGGCTTGGGAAGTTTGAGAACAGGCAAAGTCGGCATCAGCGGAACGAGTATATGCCTGAAATACCCAAGGAAGAAGAAGTAAAGAGGAAGAGCTACATAAGATTCTTTCCATATCCGATACGGTGGAGAAAGCTTTGGAAAGCTTTTGCTATATCGTCTATCATCAGCTCTTTTGGGATGGGAACAAACGAACAGCCACCATATTTCAAGTAAAATACTTATGGAAAGAGGGATAGGATTCTTAGTATCGGAAAGTCTGAAGGAGAAGTTTAACGAGACTCTATTACAGTGATTATGACACGGGGAGACAGTAAAGAGCTAAAGGAATGCTTTAAAGACTCTGCATACTTTCGATGTGATACATAGAATATATAATTAGATTAATTCTATAGGAAGGAGGGATTACAATGTGTGATAAAACTCAGCTCAATAAAAATTATCAGTCAAATCGTAGAAGCTACCGTGATATTTACGGACAATCTATTAAAAATATAGTCATGTATGGATCTTTCGCCAGAGGTGATTTTGATGATGAATCGGATATAGACTTTGCTGTGATAGTGGTAGGAGAAAGACAGGAATTGCAAAAAGAAACTGGAAGAAGTATGGGACAAAGCTTCGGATATCGGCTTGGAGCATGATACAGTAGTTTCACCGGTTGTAATACCCTATGAAGAATTTCTTGAGTATAAAGATAAGCTACCTTATTACCGTAATATAGATAAGGAGGGCATTATCGCTGGATGATAAGTGCTTTCCAGATTAGAAATAGCTGTGACTATGATGATTTTTATATTGTCTCGAAAGCCAATGCTGAAGAGCAGTATAGAAAAAGTAGACGAAATGATACATGTGATTATAGATTATCTAGTAAATCGAAGAACAATAAAACATTTTCCTCATTCTATGTTATAGTAGTTAAGAAATTATCAATCCATCCTGAGGTCAGATGAAAAAGTAGCTTAAGAAACTTGAAAAAGTGTTGAAAGAAAACTCGAACAATGAAAGAAAATGGAGGAAAAGTCAATGGCATTACAAGTAGAAAAAGGAAGACCTGCGCAGAATGAAGGCAGAAGCAGGAAGGAGCTTGCGGTTTATGATTATCTGGACAAGCAGGGCATTGCCTATGAGAGAGTAGACCATCCTGAGGCACATACCATGGAAGATTGTATTCCCATTGAAGATGCTTTGGGAGCAAAGGTTTTCAAGAACCTGTTTTTAACCAATAGTAAGCATAGCTATTATTATTTACCTAATGCCGGGGATAAGCCCTTTAAGACCAAGGAGCTCTGCACAGCTTAGGAGTGTCTCGTCTTTTCCTTTGCTGAGCCGGAGGAGATGGAAGAGGTGCTGGGATGCACACCGGGATCTTCCTCCATTTTCGGACTCTATCTCATGATAAAGAGGATCCAGTAGAGCTTTTTGGTGGATAAGGATCGATGAAGGAAGAATATCTCTCAGCCCTATCCCTGCCATAACATTGCCACCTTGAAGGTTGCAAAAACCTCCGACCTTTTTCGGAAAGTTCTAAAGTCCATGAAAGCACTATAGACAGAGGTGAGCAATTAAAGGGCGAGGAATAGGACATAATAGAAAAAGACGGAGTGTAAATCAAAACGGTAAGAATATCGAAAACCCTTGACACAGGGCGAGTCTCCATGCTATCCTATAGCAGAACTTGGGGCAACGCCCTATTTTTATGCACTAATTTCGTAGTCATGCTGAAGTTAAAAATCATTGGAGGTGAAAGCCGTGCGTACAAAGATTATATTAGCATGTACAGAATGTAAGCAGAGAAACTACTTTATTACCAAAGAGAAGAAGCTTCATCCGGAGCGTATGGAAGTAACAAAGTTTTGCAAGTTCTGTAAGAAGCACACGCTGCATAAGGAGACAAAGTAATGCAAGATGAAAAGAAATCCGGAGGAGCCGGATTCATTGCAGGGTTAAAATCTGAATTTAAGAAGATTGTTTTCCCCACACGTCAGGAAGTGATTAAGCACTCTGTTGCAACCATCGTTCTTAGTGTGTTGGTAGGCCTTTTGATTACAGGTTTAGACATTGCTATGAAGTGGGGTCTTGGATTGATTCTTGTAAAGTAAAGGTGGGAATATGGCAGAGAAGAACACAGAAGCCCGTTGGTATGTAGCCCACACCTACTCCGGCTATGAGAATAAGGTGAAGATGGACTTAGAGAAGACCATTGACAACCGTGGTCTTCAAGATGTGATTTTAGAGGTCAGCGTTCCCATGCAGCCGGTTATTGAGTAAAGAATGGCGTAGAGAAGAAAACCGACAAGAAGATGTTCCCGGATATGTTCTGGTGAACATGGTGATGAACGATGAAACCTGGTATGTGGTAAGAAATACCAGAGGCGTTACCGGATTCGTCGGTCCCGGATCGAAGCCTGTCCCCCTTTCTGAGGAAGAAATCCTGACCTTAGGCTATAGAAAGTCTGAAGTCTTGGTAGATTTCGCAGAGGAGACACCGTAGACGTAGTCTCCGGTGCTTGAAGGATACCGTTGGTGTCATTACAGAAATCAATGACCAGAAGAAGACCGTCACCATTAACGTGGAAATGTTCGGTAGGGATACTCCTGTTGAGCTTTCCTATGGTGAAGTACAGAAGTTAAGATAAGATTTGGTAATACCCGAGGGATTTTTATCCCATGGAGTATGATTAGCCACCGCTTGCAAAGCAAGCTCGTGGAGGGTTTACCCGCAATTACCACAAGGAGGTGCCTATATGGCAAAAGAAAGTAGAAGGATACATTAGGTTACAGATTCCCGCTGGAAAAAGCAACCCAGCACCCCCTCGTTGGACCCTGCATTAGGACAGCACTGGGTTAACATCGTTGCTCTTTCACTAAGGAGTTCAACGCTAGAACTGCTAATGAAGGGACATGATCATTCCTGTTGTTATTACCGTTTACGCAGATAGAAGTTTCAGCTTTATTACAAAGACCCTCCTGCTCCTGTTCTCATTAAGAAAAGCTTGTAAGCTGCAGAAGGGTTCAGGCGAGCCAACAAAAATAAAGTTGCTACTATCTCCAAGGCTGACCTTCAGAAGATTGCCGAGACTAAGATGAAAAGACTTAAACGCTGCATCATTAGAATCTGCAATGTCCATGATCGCAGGTACCTGCAGATCATGGGTGTTAAGGGTAGAAGAGTAAAAGAAGGAGGCTTTGATACATGAAACAGGGAAAGAGATATGCCGAAGTGGCAAAGGCTGTAGATAGACAGGTTGAGTACGCTGAGTTGGATGCAATCCAGTTGGTAAAGAAGAATGCAACTGCAAATTCGATGAGACTGTAGAGTTACACATCAGAACCGGTTGTGACGGACGTCACGCTGACCAGCAGGTTCGTGGTTCTGTAGTTCTTCCTGCAGGAACTGGTAAGAACGTTCGTATCTTAGTATTCGCTAAGGACGCTAAGGCTGATGAGGCTTTAGCTGCAGGCGCAGATTTCGTTGGTGCAGACGATCTTGTACCAAGAATTCAGGACGGTTGGTTCGACTACGATGTAGTAATCGCAACTCCTGATGATGATGGGTGTAGTTGGACGTATCGGACGTTTGCTTGGACCCTAAGGGCTTAATGCCAAAACCCCAAAGCTTGGAACCGTTACTATGGATGTAGCTAAGGCTATCGCTGATACTAAGGCCGGTAAGGTTGAGTACAGACTGGACAAGGCAAACATCATCCACGTTCCAGTTGGAAAGGCTTCCTTCTCCGAGGAGCAGTTAAAGTCCAACCTGGATGCATTAATGGCAGCCATCGTAAAAAGGCTCGTCCATCTTCCTTAAAGGGAACCCTACCTGAAGTCCATCACCTTGACTCTACCATGGGCCCCGGCGTGAAGTTAGACGGATTACAGTTCGGCGCACATAGAATTTTAGTAGGCTATAAAAATCAGCATGCTTTAAGCAATATAGGTCTGAAACGGGCACGCTCGCTAGCTTCGCCACGTGCGGATACTACATGCGAAAACTGCGTTTTCTCTTGTTTTTCGCTAGTACCGACGGCCTCAGACTACCCCGCATTCAGACCTATATTGCCGAAAATCTCTATTATTTTGATTTTTATAGCCTCTTTCTGTCTGCCAGGGACATACGATCGAATAACATCATCCCTAATCTACTCCTTTATTAATAAGCTGTTTAAGATCCTCAGGGCATATAGCAACCAATTTGGGTGAAAATATATCTCTCATTTCCTAGAGTTAGATAAGTTTTTGCTGGAAGAGGAGCATGAAATGCATTTTAGAAAAATCTTGGGAAAGCGATAAATCCTCTTTGTAAAAATTCTAGTATATATCCCACTTTTGATAAAGCTGCTTTTTACCATATGCTTTTTAAAACAGTAAGTAATTTTTTCGTTTAGAGGGAATCAGTTCAGGCATCGTAAAATTTCCTCAAGCCCTGCGATTTTGTCCATGTCAATAATACTATCAATGACTGTGCGCTCAAGAGATGTCACTTTAACTCCATTATTCATATCCAATATCTCTATAGTACTTGGATTTGGAAGTAGCGTATACTGTAATCCGTCATAAGAAAAAGAACGAACATTTGTGCGTGAAAAATAAACTGTAGAACACTTGATTGGCATAGCCGTAGTATTCGAATGCGCTGTGATGAGAGATACAAACATCTTGTGTAACTCGTGATGCTATTTGAAAAATCTATTGGCTATGGGCTGTTCTGTTTCCATGCTGATTACGACATATAAATTACGCCTTACACGTTCAATATATCCCTTTTTAGCAAGTTTTAATTTGCCAATCAGCGGCTTTTTCTGATCGCAAAGCTGAACCATGTCTGCATAACTGAAACATTGTAAACGTGTTAACTCTTTATATAAGTCCATTTTTCACCTCCTACTTTTATTTCTATTTTACATCAAAATCCTAGGAAATACAGGGTTTTTGATGAAAATCAGAAATAAAGTGTAGAAAAGCAGTTGATGATATAAGTCTTGCATTAGAGATTTTGGAGTATTACGGAATCTAAGTTGCCTAAGTTGCAGTAAGTTGCAAAACCGAGAAAAATTCTCTTTGAAAAATCAAAAACCGCATAAAATAAGGGTTTGTGAAGAGCATGAAACAGAAATTTAAGTTGCGCTAAGTTGCAGTAAGTTGCAAAATCGATAAAAATTCTCAATTTAAAAACCGAGAACCGCATAAAAATAAGGGTTTGTGAAGAGTCTAAAGCAAAAATTTAAGTTGCGCTAAGTTGCAGTGTTGCAGTAAGTTGCAAATAGTCTTTTACTTATAACAAGAAAAATAAATTACAACGAATTTTGTATTTATTTAATATTTCTACGCAAAAATAAAATCATAATATTTTCTGAATTTCCTTTTAAACTAAAAGTAAGTCGAAAAATACATGTAACTTTTTGGAGAAGAAAGGAAGAAGAATGAAATTCAGAAAACAACACGTTACTCTTGACCATGACCGGCCTGGGGCTTCTTTCCCATGGAACCGCATTTGCGGAAACGAGGACAGAGCTTTGGGCTGAGGAAAGCCAGGGCTACGGCGCCAAAAAGCTTCCCTACTCGCTACGAGGCGGAAGAGGAGTTGGAAGAGATGCGGTGCTGAAGCACTCTACTGCTTACGATGAAGTGGAGATGGAGGCATCCCAGCCAAAGCTATGTACAGTTGACCAAGGAAGATTCTTCATTACGCTTTACGGTTAAGAAGGCAGCCAATGCCATGACCCTTCGTTTTACCATGCCGGAGGATGCATCCGAGAGCTGGAGATTTCTGTGGAGAGAAAGGGAGAGCTTCTTGGAAAGAAAAACGGTGGAGTTGGACAACAGATCAGCTTGGCAGTATGTGAAGGAAAATGATGTTTTCGATGAAAATATAGCCGACTCTCATTCTCGTTTTCGCTTTGATGAGAGACATTTTCTTTTTGAAAAATGACAACAAAGGAATTAATGGAACTGGAGGAGGGTGACGTACTCACCATCCGCAGAACTGATAAAAAGCGGATGAACTGGGAATCGACTTTATCGAGCTGAGCAGGCCCCGGAGAGCAAAGGGCGCCCCAAGCAACAGCATTTCCATCACGGACGCTCCTTAGCGCGGTGCCAAACGACGGACAAGACGATTCCCAAGCCTTTCTGGATGCCCCTGAAAGACGCGGATGCGGAGAATAAGACCTTATATATTCCGGAGGGTACCTTCGATTTTGACCAAAAGCTGGTGCTAAGTGCTACGGATATGCGGATTACCGGTGCAGGAATCTGGCACACCCGGCTTCATTTTACCTCTGAGAGCAGGCCGGAGGCGGTATCGAGTTTCTGGACAGCAGTTCAAATGTTGAGATGGATAACCTATACATGGATTCCAATTAAAGTCCCTGTTTTCATCAGGAGGCAAATTACAAGGGAATCGCCGGCGTTTTGGGAGAGAATTCCAAGCTCCATGACCTCTGGATTGAGCATTTTGAATGCGGAATCTGGGTAGGAGACTATGTGGAAAGCGGATAAGATGAAATATACCAAGAACCTGACCGTTTCCAACAGCCGTATCCGAGACAACTTTGCGGACGGCGTGAACTTTGCTCAGGAACCAGAAATTCCAAGGTGCAGAACTCTGATATCCGTGGAAATGGAGATGATGGTCTGGGCAGCCTTTGCCAGCAAGGCGATTGTGAAAATCAAGGAAAATGTCAATGGGGAAGAGCGAGTTCGTTACATTCATTACAGAATCCAAGCCTGCGGAGAACAATGCCTTTTTAAACAACGCGTGAGAGCTGACTTGGCGAGCTTCCCGGCATTGCCCTCCACGGCGGTGAAAACCATCGCATTGAGAGGAAATCTGGTGAAGGACATCACATCCGGCCCGGGATTACGTGTCAGCACCGATTTTCCCCGGATACAACTTTGATGACAACCAAAACATTTCTATTAAGAGAAATCTCTTGATTCAGACCGGAACCGACAACGATTTCTGCAGCAATGCCTGAGCTCCCATTCATTTTTGAGGAAGCTTTTTGGGGATATGAAGAAGATTACCGTAGCGGATAACCGCCTGATTAACTCTCCACGGAAAATATTCCGGAAACTTCTATATTCCGGAAGAGGGTATAACAGAAATTACTTTGAAAGAAATAACGAAGAGAAAAGCATTGATGTAGAGCCAATGCTGGCAGAGGAAGAGAAGAACTTCGCGCCATTATCCGAGGAAGAAAAAGCTGGCAGAGGAGCAGAAGAAGGCGGAAGAACTAAAAAGCAGGAGGAGCTAAAAAGCGGAAGAACTGAAGAGGCGGCTGAGCAGGCGGAGACAGGCAAAGCATGAGGGTGAACAGCCCGGCTATGACGGCGCCCCTGAATATCGAACTCACGATCAGGGAAGAAATTCCGGAAACTGCAAACTTCAGACTCTATTGGTTCTCCGGCGAGACTGAGAAAACGGCAGAATCGTCCGTTACTGGGTGAAGAAGCTGGAAGGCATTCATTTGGACGAGTCCATGGAGTATTCCGTTGAGGACGGCACCAAGGTCTTCAACTTTACCCCGGATGACATTCCGGAGTATATCCCCATTTCCGGAACAGCCTTTGTAGAGGATTACTACTATGAAGGAGAGGACTGGATCCGTTGGGAAAGTCCGGAAGGGGTAGAGTATGTGAAAATTCGGTATTGGAGTCCGAAAGAGGCGTAAATTTTGGCTTCGTAAAAAATGCTCCTTAAAAAAGGCACTAGGCTATAAGCTCAAGTGGCGGGTTTCAAAGTTTTTGCTGAAATGTGGGTTTCAAAGCTTTTGCTGAAAATCCTTGACATTCCTTTGGAAAGATGCTAGTATCTGCAAGGTATTAACCGAAGACAGCAGGTATCTAAGCTTTCGAACTGGTTTTGCAGTTTTTCTGCGACAGTAAGAAGGACAGGATGTAAAGAGAAATCGCCCGCCGAGGAAAGAGCTAGGATTTATCCTATTATGTGCGTTCATCCCTTGTCTTTTTGGCAAGGGATTTTTATTCTTCAAAATGAAGTAACGGCTTTTATGCGAGTTTATGTCTTGCATTTTCCGGATACTTTGAAGAAGAAAAGCCTCTCGTTTCCGTTAATACTTTCTAGAAAAATTACAGAAGGAGGAAAGCAAGGAATGGCAAAGGTTGAATTAAAGCAGCCGATCATCGACGAGATTAAGGCCCTTTTGGACGGTGCTGTTGCCGCTACTGTTGTAGACTATCGTGGTCTTACTGTAGCACAGGACACAGAGCTTCGTAAAGCATTAAGAGAAGCCGGTGTACAGTACAAGGTTTTCAAGAACACCTTAATCAAGAGAGCCGCAGAGGGTACAGATTTTTGCTCAGTTGAGACGTAGTATTAGATGGACCTACTGCTTTTGGCGGTATCTGGGACGATGCTACAGCGGCAGCAAGAATTTTTGCAAAGTTTGCAAAAAACAGCACCAAAGTTAGAGTTTAAGGGTGCAGTAGTGGAAGGAAAGTTCTACGATGCAAAGGCAGTTCAGGCATTGGCAGAGATTCCATCCAGAGAAGAGCTTCTTGGAAGACTTCTCGGATCCATCAAGATCCCCTATCAGCAATTTCGCACGTGTGCTTAATCAGATTACACAGAAGGACGGCGGAGAAGCAGCGTAAAAGCAGACAATACGGAACTTATTCCGTGACATTTTCAAAAATAAAAAAATAATGGAGGATAATACAATGGCAAAGTTAACTGTTGAAGAGTTTATTGCAGCAATTAAGGAACTTTCCGTAATGGGAATTAAATCGATTTGGTAAAGGCTTGCGAAGAGGAATTCAGGGTTTCCGCAGCAGCAGGTGTAGTAGTTGCGGCAGCAGGCGCTGGTGCAGGTGCAAGCGCACGCTGAGGAAGAGAAGACTGAGTTCGACGTTGAGCTTACTGATGTAGGACCAAACAAGATCAAGGTTATCAAGGTTGTTCGTGAGGCTACCGGTCTTGGACTTAAGAGCTAAGGGACCTCGTTGAGGCAGCTCAAAGGTTCTTAAGGAAGGGTGCTTCCCAAGGCTGAGGGCTGATGATATCAAGGCTAAGCTTGAGGCTGAAGGTGCTAAAGATCGCTCTTAAGTAATTTTTCTAGAGAGATAAGAAGGTCGGGGAGAACTCCCCGATCTTTGCGTTATATTTTTAACTTATTGACGGAAAGATATACATTGGATATACTTTTTGTATGGAGGAAAAATATGGAAAAATGCTATACAAGAATACACTACATTGTCACAATGGGGAATTCCAAAGCAACACGAATTCCTGCAAGTGTTTTAAAGCTGTTGAATATTGATGTTAACCAAAAATTTTTCCGTTTCTGTACAAGGACAGTCTATTGTATTGACTACCGGAAACAACACAAGCAACGAGTATTCATGAATTATTTGCTGATTGGGAGAGATGATGGACTACGCCATCATGAGTTGGATTGGGGGAAAGCAGAAGGCGAGGAGTTGTCATGGTAGTTTCTCAAGGTGATATTTTTCTTTGTTGATTTCAATCCCAGCATTGGTCATGAGCAAATCGGCGACCTGCGATAGCTCTAAGCCATGATTTGGTAGCTCGATTTGGAGGATTAACTGATTGTTGCACCCATTTCCTCAACGACACGGAACTATCCAACGTATCATCAATTAAGAACAACTAGGAAGATACAGGGAAAGGTGATGTTGAGATCAAACCATAGCATTGGATTTAAAAGCACGGTCTGTCACACAGATTGAAGAATCGTTGGATAAGGCTGAATTAAAGGAAATTATTGATAAATATAAGTTGCTATTTGACATAGTGGAGTAAGAAGAACCAAACAATCGACAAAGTCAAGCGACAGAAGCAGTATAGGGCATGAAAGAGAGCAATCTGAGCCCGCCGATACTTGCGAAAAACAGCGGTAGGAAGGACTGTAGGATTTAATAAGTTGGAAGCGACAGAAGCAGTATAGGTGCATGAAAGAGAGCAATCTGAGCTCACTGATATTTGCAGAAAGCCATCGAAGCGAAGAACTGTAGAAATCAATAAACTGAGGACTGATGCAGTATGGGTCTGTGAGGGCAATCTGAGCCCGTCAGTAGCTGAAAGCGAGCAGCGAAGCTGAGTTAGTACTGTTGAAGGCGAAGTTAGCGAGCGTGCCCTCGATTACAGACCCATACTCCATCAGAGCAGGGCACCTTTCAATTCTCGTTCCTTCCCCGCAGGAGCGAAGATAGCGAGAGGCGTGCTCGATTTCATGCTCATACTGCATCTGCGCGTGTCTACCAATGAATACAGCACTTCCTTCTTGACTTTTTCAATAATCGATGTTACAGGTTATTCATTACTAACTTTTGTTAGCGTAGACTACATTGTATTAAAATGGAAACGAAATACAAAAGAGTTAGCCTTGACTTAATAATAATTCCTATTTTTGACAATATGCTCGTTCTAAAGAACAAGACTTTAACTGTAGTGCACAACTGAGTGTCAAATGCGAAAGCTTTATTCTTTAGCAGCAAATAGTAGTTTATGTATAGCAAAATAAGAGGAGGAAAGAATATGTTTTTAGCAAATTGGGCATGGAAGAAGATTGGAATTTTTCGCAGGTGGAGTTTTATTCAGACAGCAGGTATGAAGATTTTGGCTCACCGATGCGAAGAAGCTTTACACAGAGGCAGCTGCAGCAGTTCTTAGAGGACAGGATTGCGTGATGAAGGTAAGCACTCGGCATTAAGGAAAGCTGCGAGGACATCTATGCAGATGCAAAAGCGCATTAACGAGAAGAGAGCAGAGGCTGCAGAGAACTCTTTAATCGAGGATTTTGAAGAAGTTTCCGACTTCGATGCAAAGGAAGTTTAATCAACAGAAACTGAATCAACAGAAACTGAATCAACAGAAACTGAATCAGAAGCAACTCGAGCCGGAAAGGCATTGATCCTAGGGAAGGGATTTACGCATTCCCGGCTCTGTAATTTTGAGAAAGAAGTGGTAAGGGAAAATGAAATGGAATATCTTGCATGAATCCCTCGGGGCGTATCCGTGTTCACGCCATGCAGAAGCGCATGACCATGGCACAGGCAGATATCCTTGAGTATTATCTCAAGGCCCAGGAGGGAGTCATTGAGGCGAAGGTTTATGACCGAACCGGAGATGCAGTCATTTTCTACGAAGGAAAACGGGAAGGCATGATTCTTGCCCTGTCCCGTTTTTCTTATAAGAAATGAAGGTCTTGTACCAAGTCAGACCGGTAGAGCCTTAAATCGTGAATATGAAGACAAATTGAGTGCTGACAGTAGTGGATAGAGTGATTTCACCCTCTTCTATCCCATCCCCTTAAAGCGGGTGATTACAGGAGTGAAGGCTATCCCCTACTTATTTAAGGGACTACAGACTCTCTTCCAGCGAAAGATTGAAGTCTCCCTCCTGGATGCGGTAGCAATTTCCGCTTCCATCTTAACAGGAGACTATGATACAGCATCTTCCGTAATGTTCCTCCTTTCCGTAGGAGAAATCCTGGAAGAGTGGACTCATAAGAGTCTGTGGACGACCTGGCAAGAACCATGTCCTTAAATGTGGACAAGGTTTGGACCTTGAGTTCAGGGCGAGGAAGTTTTACTTCCCTTTAAATGAAGTGGAAGTAGGACAGGAAATCATTGTCCGTACCGGAAATATGATTCCTTTGGACGGAAAGGTAAGCTTTGGTGAGGCTATGGTGAACCAGGCTTCCATGACCGGAGAATCCATCCCTGTTCGGAAGAAAATCGGCTCCTCCGCCTATGCGGGAACCGTAGTAGAAGAGGGAGAATGTCGTATTCGCGTAGAGAAGCTGGCAGGCTCCGGACGCTATGATCGTATCGTGAAAATGATTGAGGAGTCGGAGAAGTTAAGAGTCCGCAACAGAGGACAAGACTTCCCTATTTGGCGGATAAGCTGGTGCCTTATAGCCTGGGCGGTGCGGCATTGACCTACCTGCTCACCAGAAATGTGACCAAGGCTTTAGCCTTCTTAATGGTAGACTTCTCCCTGTGCTTTGAAGCTTTCTGCCGAGTAGCGGTACTTTCCGCTATGAGAGAGGCCGGAAAGCATAAGATTTCCGTCAAGGGCGGAAAGTTTATGGAGGCCATTTCCGAGGCCAACACTATCGTCTTTGATAAGACCGGAACCTTGACCTACGCAAAGCCGAAGGTGAAGACATTATCACCTTCAAGAATTCTGATGAAAATGAGATGCTGCGTATGGCTGCTTGCCTGGAGGAGCATTATCCTCATTCCATGGCAAATGCAGTTGTGGCTGAGGCGGAGGCAAGAGACTTACATCATGCGGAGCGCCATTCCAAGGTGGAATAGTGGTAGCCCACGGAATATCCAGCATTTACGAAGGAAAGCACGTGCTTAATTGGAAGCCATCACTTTATCTTTGATGACGAGCATTGTACCGTACCAAAAGGGAGAAGAGGAGGCTGGCAAGCATTCCGCCGGAGCATTCCGCTTTGTATCTTGCGGTTGACGGAGAGCTCACCACCGTAATCCTGATTTCCGATCCTTTACGAAAAAGAAGCGGTTGGCGTTATTCAGGACTTAAAGGCTCTGGGTATCGACAAGGTTGTGATGATGACCGGAGATAATAAAAGACTGCCCATGCAGTAGCCAGAATGGTTGGCGTGGATGAGTTCCATGCAGAGGTTCTTCCGGAGGATAAGGCCAAGCTTTTATTCAGGAAGAGGCATCGCTTGGGCAGAAAAGGTAATCATGGTAGGAGACGGCATTACGACTCCCCGGCTCTTTTTCCGAAGCGGATGCGAGAATCGCCATTTCGCAGGAGCGGCTATCGCTAAGGAGGTTGCGACATTACTATCCAAGAGGGCGACCTCTACGAACTGGTTATCTTAAAGAAGCTGAGCAACCGTTTGATGAAGAGAATTCACAGTACTACAACTTATAATCGGTTTTAACGCTATGCTGATTGCCTTAGGTTTAGCCGGTATTTTGACACCTTCAACTCCGCCCTGTTCCATAACATTTCCACCATCGCAACCGGCTTGAAGAGCATGACACCTTTCTGATTCCGGAGGAGGAAATCGAAGCGGACAAGGAAGAGGTACTGGAAGCCGGAAAAACGGAGAAAGAAAGCCTTAGCTAAGAAGGCATCCTAAGAGATATGCGTCCCGTTCTGAACGGAGGGAAAAAGCCGAAGAGATAAAAATGCCGGATGGAATTCTCCGGCAATAAGAATCCAAAAGAATGCACAAAGGAGGAAATAGGGAATGAAACCATACGAAAGTCATGAATCAGAGGAGAACTACCTGGAGCCATCACTGATGCTGTCCATGGACCATCGAAATGTCAGAGCCATTGACATTGCCAATATGCTGGATTTTTCCAAGCCCAGTGTCAGCATCGCCTTAAAGCGCCTTCGGGAAGAGGAAAGGTGGAAGTGGACGAGAGGGAGCCTTAAAGCAACCGAGCACGGTTTGTCCATCGCCCAGGGAACCTATGAAAAGCACACAGTTTTAACGGATGTGCTGGTGGCCTTAGGGTCAATGCTACACCGCCTCCCAGGATGCTTGCCGCATGGAGCATGTTTTAAGTCCGGAATCCTTCACGCAAAATCAAAGGAATTTTATGCGAAAATTAAAAGGATCAAAAGATTAAAGCGTAAGATGAAGAAATAAAATTTTTGGCATAAGACCTGAAACAGGAGCAATCTGAAGTTACCCTGGCTCAGCCTTATTAACAGTATCGCACGTGTGGTATGCGATACTCGTTATATCAAACTTTTTGATTTTTACAGTCCTTTTGGGATATGCCGATGGGGGCGTCATCAGCAGCTTTTGCCCTATAGTCTGAATTTTCCTAGAGCGCAAGCTTTTGTGGAGAATTTTTGACATTGCCATCATTAAATATCTGGAATTTCATATTTTAATTAAATACAATCCTACTCAGGCTACATTAATTCTTACAAAAATCTTGAGCTTTATGGTTAGACAGTGCTAATTTAATGAGGCAGATTCTGTGCTGTATAGACTGGCTGTATTAGGCTTTTTCAAAAACAACTGGAAATCTTGAAACTAAAGAAAAGAAAAAGTATTTACAGCGGAAGGAGGGACTATGCCATTAACAGTTAGCAGGAACAGGGTTTCCACAGATTATCCAGAAGATTAGTGGAAGTGCAGTGAAGTGAGACAGCATCTTAGCGACCTGGGCTTGTAGTAGGAGAGAGGTTACCGTTATTTCCACCTCTATGGGCAATGTCATTGTAAAGGTTTAAGGATGCCAGGGTAGCCATCAGTAAAGAGATGGCGAACAAAATCATAGTGTAAAGGTATAGAATGAAACTAAAAGGATATAAAATTTTTCTCTTCGAAAGTTATGGGGAGCGCATGCCGGAGAAGATTGGAAGGAGGAATTTAGAGAGTTTTACAGACGAGAGAAGGTGGAGGACAAGATGACACTGAAAGATTTAAAACCGGGACAGAGTGCTGTCGTAAAAGAAACTATCAGGCGAGGGCGCTGTAAAGAGAAGAATTATGGACATAAGGGCCAACCAAGGGGCGGAGCTTTGTTCTGTAAAGGTGGCGCCATTGGGAGATCCTTTGGAGACTTACACAGTACGGGGATATAGATTATCCGTTCGTAAAGCAGATGCCGAGATGATTGGTAGGGATTAAAGAACTGGGAGGAGACATGGCCATACCATCGCGCTTGCCAGAGCAGATGCCGGCAAAACCACATTGTGTTAATGAAGCTCACCGGTTCCAACCAGTATGTGTAGGAAACTGGCTGGTGTTACTGTAGAAAAAGAAAGAAGGAAAGCAAGGGACACAAGGATGTGAGTCATCAGCTGGACCTTCCCGGAATTTATTCTCTTTCTCCTTATACCCTGGAGAGAGTGGTAGCGAAATTATTTCATCGATAACCGCCCGGATGCCATCTTAAACATCGTGGATGGAACCAACCAGAGAAACCTTTATCTTTCTGCCAGTTAAAGAATTAGGCATCCCGTTGTTATGACCATCAATATGATGGACGTGGTAGAGAAGAACAGGATGTGCTGAATCTGGAAGAGCTGGGAAAGGCTATGGGCTGTAAGGTGAGTCAGCATTTCCGCTTTAAGAAACAAGGGCGTTGCGGAGGCCTCTGCCTTAGCCGTTGCAGGAAACCAATGGGAAGAACGACACTGTTGTACAGCACAAGTTCTCTGAACAGGTGGAAGGACAATCAACTCCATTGAGAATCTTTTTGGAGGCAATGTACCGGAGAGCCAGAAGCGTTTCTTCGTCATTAAGCTTTTCGAAAGAGATGATAAGATTCGTAATGAAATGCCGAGAAAGCGAAGAACTTGAGATGTGAGGCATCATTGCCGCTGTAGAAGAGCGGAGGATGATGATTCTCGGAGTATCATCACCAATGAGCGATACAACTACATTCAGAGCATTATCGATGCGCTTATGTAAAGAGCAAAGAAGGGACTTACCGTTTCCGATAAGATTGATGCCATCATAACCAACCGTTTCCTGGCAATCCCATCTTCGCCACGACGATGTTTCTAGTGTACTATATTTCCATTACCACTGTGGGAACCGCTATGACCGACTGGGTAAATGACGTTTCTGTTCGGTTCCGATGCATGGTCTTTCTTCGGTCTGGTGGAGGTTCCATCTATTCGGGCATTGCTACCTCCGCTGGAAGCGATGAATGTAAGAGAGGCTATTCAGGGTCTTGTAATCGACGGAATTATCGCCGGTTTGGGTGCGGTAATCGGATTCTTACCCCAGATGCTGACCTTCTTCCTCTTCCTTGCTTTTCTTGGAGGTTGCGGATACATGCAGCCAGAGTTGCCCTTTATCATGGATAGAATTTTTCCGTAAGTTCGGTCTTTCCGAAAGTCCTTCAGTTCTATGTCTGATCAGTACCGGTTGCGAGTGTTCCCGGTGTTATGGGATCTCGTACTGCAGAGAATGATAGAGATCGATCGTATGACCATTATGACCACCACCTTCATTCCTGTTCCATGAAAGCTTCCTATCATTGCTCTTTTTAGCGGGAGCGATGTTTGACGGCTCTGCCTGGGTAGGCTGGAGTGCTTATTTCCCTGGGAATATGTGCTATCGTGTTCTCCGGAATCGTATTAAAGAAGACCAAGATGTTTGCCGGAAAGCCGGCACCATTCGTTATACTCCCGCCTGCATGCCCAGACCTATTGACATCTTTAAAGTGTGGAGAAAGAGGATGTCCTTCGTGAAGAGAAGGCGGGAACCGTTATCCTCTTGGCTACCATTCTGGTATGGTTCTTATCCCGTTTTAACTTTGGCTTACAGTATCTTCCCTGAGGGATGATATGGATACTTCTATCCTGGCGAGCTTTTGGTACATACTTTGAAGCTAGCTTTTGCTCCTCTCGGATGGGAAAGTGGAAGGCTGTTGTGGCGAGCTCTTACCGGACTTATCGCGAAGGAGAACGTGGTAGGAACCTTCGGTACCCTCTTCACTATGCGGGAAGCGTAGATTTAAAAAGATGACAGTACGGCAATCTGGCCACAGGTTGAGGAATACTTTGCCAGCGGCGTGGCAGGATACAGCTTTGCTTTCCAACCTTCTGCTCACCTGCTGCACGCTATCCGGTGCCATCAGAGAGAGATGAACAACGGTAGATGGACACTCTTCGCTATGCTTGGCAGAGTGCTACCAGCATACTGTGTATCTCTGGTCATCTATCAGGTGGGCGGTTTGGTAACCGGTGAGAGTTAGCTAACCCCTTCACCATCGTAGCCTTTATCCTGATTCTTGCAGGGACTTTGGGGCTTGTTCAGACCTTACAAAGCAGAAACTCTTTCCGATTCCGAAAGAGCTGGCAGTGGAGAAGGCCATGGCATAAAGATTTCTTTATGAATGTATTCGGAAAACGGAATGAGCTTGGAAAGGAGCTCCTGCCTTGCAGGAGCTCTTTTTCATTCTACTACTTAGAAAGGTGCAAAGCTGAAGCCTGAGACATTTACTGTGTAGTTTGGCCGTTTTATACTGTCCTGCGATAGATAAGGAGAAGAAAGAGATAGCGAAAAGAGATAGGCTCAAAAAGAGCTCAAAGAGTTTTTGAAGAAATCCTAAAGAATATTAATTTTTAGAATAAACCTTTTGGGAAAATGACGGTTTTGCTATAATATAGTAAATAAGTTCGTTTTGCGAACGGTCTTATTCAGCAGAGCTTTTATGTAAAAACGCCGGGTTTCGTATAAAACGTTCGTGGGATCAAAACAGCTCGGGAGATAAAAGAGTTTTGTAGCAGACAGTTTTATCTCAGGGCTCAGTTTAGTTGTTCATCCGGATAATCTAGCGGTTTTCATTTATTAGAGAAAGGAAGAAAACATGGGAAACGTTATCGTACTGGCCATTGTGGCGTTAATTGTGAGTTAGCTATCATTCGGGCTTTGCGAAAGGAGCATCAGGGAAAAATGGCTCTTGTGCATATTGCAGTTATGCAAAAATCCAGAAAGTGATGTGTATATGAGCCATGAAGAGGTTGGATCGATGAGGGACAAGAATTTCATTTGACCAAAGGAGCAGCAGGCTATCATTGACCGGCATACCAGAAACCGGAAGAAAAGCTACATAAAGCATAAATAGAGTATGCATCTTGCAAGCTCTCCTGCATCCTGATTGATCGGGCATGCAGGATTGCAAAAAGATTTTGCGAAAGGCAAGATTAGTAGGCTGAAACATTGACAGAAGTAACGGCAGGAAAGTAATTACAGAGGCATCGGGAAAGAGTCGGTGCAGGAACAGAGGGGACTGTTCCGTTTAAAGGAGGAAAAAGAGACATGATAAAGATTGAGTCCGCCCTGTTGCGGGTGGAGATTAACCGAAAGCGGATTACAGTCCGTGTTTGACAAAAACGAAACAGAGAGTGCTTATGGCAGGGAGATGCAAAGTATTGGAAAGAGCGTTCCCCGCTTCTGTTTCCCTTTATCGGACGTCTTTTTCAGAAAGCCTATTATTACAATGGGAGAAATACCCCTATGGACGTGCATAGCTTTTTACGCTCCATGCGAGGCTCGTATCGTAGATCAGGAAGAGGATTCCCTGCACGGAGATTTCAGGATAGTGCAGAATCCAGAAAGATTTACCTTTTCCTTTCGTTTACAACAAAGCTACAGGTAAAGGACAATCGTCTGGATGTTTGCTCCAGAGTGGAGAATCTGGGAATTGAGGTAATGTATTTTTGCGCTGGGAGGACATCCCGGTTTCTACCTCCCTTTTCCAAGAAGCAGGCAATAAGTGATTACGCCATTCACTTTCCTAAGCAGGAAGCGATGATGGAGAAAGTTCGATTTTTCAAAAGACTTACTGACCTTGGAGGAACAGGAAATTTCCTTTGGTAAACGGACGTCTCCCTTGGAAACCGTTCTGTTCCGAAATGATGCGGTGGTGCTGGCGCACAGTGGAGAGAACTGGTGCTGGGAAGTGATGACGAGGCCGGTCTCCCTTCGTTTCCCTTTATGAGGACTATCCCTATATTGCTCTCTGGCGAGCCCTATGGAGAAAAACGCCCTTCCTTTGCGTAGAGCCATGGACAAGCCTCCCCGGAAGAGACGTAATGGAGAGCTAGCTCCATGAAAGACCCGCATTACCCTGGGACCGGATGA
>BNJU01001445.1_pt1 | contig 84741 bp, 102 predicted proteins | sample 8539281 | NCBI WGS metagenome assembly BNJU01 (sample SAMD00202456, study PRJDB9452) | human saliva metagenome | isolation source: human saliva | place: Japan
CGAATGATATCACCTGTATGACCTGCAGCCACAGCATCATTAATTGTTGTATATGTAACAGTATTATCATCGTTTAACCAAATCTTACCAGCTTCCTCTGCATTAACTGCAGATGTAAACGACAAGAGATTTCCTAGACCCTAATACCAAAGACAATATGAAACCTACGATTTTTTTCTAACCATCTATTTACCTCCCACAAAAATAGCAAAAAGTATGCTATTTGTTTTTCATATGGTATCATCTAAAAATTCCTCACAACTGATTTGCTCATGTACTGATGGGTTAATTGTACTATACTGTTATAAACCTAAACATAGAATTGGAATCGTAATTACTGATAATACAGTTGAGACAAGAATTAACTTCGCCGCAAACTTTGCATCACATCCATACTGCTCCGCAAGAATTGCGGTAGTAGATCCTGCTGGCATTCCTGTCATAATCACCGCAATCGCCTTAATTAGTGTAGGTACATTTAAAAATGTTAATGCGATAAATACCAAGAACGGATATATGATTAAACGAATTGCACAGTATAACAATACTTTCTTTTCAAATAAGTTATTCCACTCAATCTCCGCCAAGATTGATCCCACTACAAACATAGAGATTGCTGTCGTACATGAAGCAATACTACTAATTGTTTTCGTGATAAAAAGCGGAAATTTAATGCCAGTTAGCATAATAACAAAGCCAATCATTACCGCAACCACAGATGGATTTTTGATAACCGACTTCAATGCATGTCTATGATCAATTGGTTTAAATAATGCTAAACCGATTGTCCACATCGTTACAATGATTGGAATCTGGAATACTGATGTAAACATTATCGCTTCACTACCATAAATACTTTGGATAATCGGAATACCAATAAAAGCTGAGTTAGATACAATCATGCCATAACGTAGTACATTCGCATCTGTCTTCTCATATTTCTGGAAGAGAAACTTACTAGCGATGATTGATACTGTCTGAATAATTGCAGATATTAAGACTGCAATGAAACAAGTCATTAATAAATCTGAATTTACAACTGAGTCATTCATAAATGAGATGATGACGGTACATGGTAAAACCACATTTATCAAAAGTGTAGATAATCCTTTGCGAATTTCTGGTGTTACAATTTTTTGTTTACGCAGAAAAAAACCAATGCTAAGCATCAATAGTATCTGCATTTGTAGTTGTAGCATCTGCGTAAATAGTGCCATAGTTCTACCTCATCAATCATAAAATACCCTACTATTCTAATATAAAGCGTATTAAATAGTAAGGTATTTCATTTTTATATAATCTTAGTTTTTTCCACCGATGAGTTCTATGAAGGATTCACCCGTTTTGTGGTGCTTCTACATTAAAGTAATCACAACAACTAGCACCCATGTCAGACATTGTCTTACGTGTACCAATTTGTACTCCTTCTAATCCTTTACGGTAGATTAGAAGTGGAACACATTCTCTTGTATGTTTAGAATGTCCAATATTTGGATCATTACCATGGTCTGCTTGAACAATCAGAATATCATTCTCAGTTAGATGTGGAAGAATCTTTGCTAAACCTGCATCTGCTTGTTTTAGAACTTCAACATATCGAGCTGCGTTTTGTGCATGGCCTGCTAAATCTGTCTCTTGTACATTTGTACAGATAAATCCCTTGTTCCATTTCAAGAATAGAGTTCAAAGTGATTTCCATAACTTCTGGTGTAGGAACACATGAGATAGACTTTCCTAAGTCATTTGCAACAATATCCGCAACCTTACCAATCAGCGTACATGGAATACCACTCTTCGTTAGAATTGTAGGTGCTTGTACTTCTTTATCTACACCATAACCCAGGTGAAGACATTGATACCCTTGATCATATGATTTTGATTTAGCCGAAGCGATACCAATATACTTTCCTTCACGAATCTCTTCAGCGTTATATAAATCCTGCATTGTATTTCCAGTTCCACCAAACACAATGACCCGACCGACGGTTGAAACTTCACGAACTAACTTTGCAATTGCGTACTCTTTTTCAAATGGCATGTAATCGAGCGGTGCTGTTACGTTATAGCACATACCTAAATCTGCTTCTAAGTTATCTGCAACCGTAACATAATCGTCTACGACGACGTAACGTAGCCCATTTCGGTCAATGATTTCAACTTTGTGCCCTGCATCTTTTAGATGCTTTGCAACTTCATCGACTTTCTCTTGGAAAGGTACAAATTGCGGTTTCTTCGGTTTGGTTCCCATGATTTCTTGATGACCCATGAATGTATCTGCACCTTGATGCATTAGCTCACTTCTACCAAAGTTTGCTTTAGGTTGAAACTTCATACAATTGCTTTCTCTACCAAAAGCATTCATCAATCCTAACTTTTCTAGTGTAGGTAGTTTTAAGTCTGGGAATTCATCAAGTATAGAAGCTAATGTATTCGCCTTTTCATCACCTGCTCTAGCTTGTGCAGCATCGTGCATCGCTCCCAATTCCAAAAACCATCCAAGACAATTATAATGAATCTTTTCTTCATTTCTTGCCTCCTAAACTATCGTATATGCCCAACAATCTCAGGCTTACCTGAATGAGATCCCTTTTAATCAGACATACATCACTACGTGTTACAAATATCTGATAACGGAAACATAGTACTGCACTATCACCAATATGATGCGGATTCTCTAATCCAAAATGATAATCAATCGAATCCATATCTGGAAGAATAACACTATCTTTTACTAATCCTTCGTAAGAAGATCCAACTAGTGCATTTTGAATATGCCCACGTCTATAGTATCCACCACCATAGATGTATGCATGATTATCTAATACATGACTTACTTCCGAAAGATATAAAACACTCGGAATCTCTTCTGCATCATGATCAACGTGATATGGTGTCGTACCTGAAAGGCCATGTCCCGGTTCAGCTGATGTAATTTCCGGATATTGCTTCATCAATTCTAATGTATGCACGCATGTAGCTGATGGAGCATTTACATTCTTGATATGACAACCTAAATCTTCTAATATCTTCTTTGCCTTTCAAGACTGTATGCAAATTTTCTTGTGCCTGAATCTCTTTTGTTACTTCATCGTATAAGAAACACGGAAAATTATCGACACCCGCAATTTCAATATACTTTAAGTCCTTTGACTTTTGTACGAGTTCTTCTAATTGGTTTAAATAAAAACCTGCTGTTTGTCCACTATAAATCCGGTCATTTTCGCCAATGACGCGTACTCATACCTTCTGCACAAGACCTATCTTTTTAGCAGCTTCATTTCACCTCAACTAATTTTTCATACGAATATACCGTGATATAGTCACATCCATACGCTACCAGTTGATTTATCATCATCGATGGAATCTGCACCAAATGTCCAGCATGTGCAATATGAAGACGATTTTTCATCATCACTTCTGCTTCTTTAAAATCAACTACAACTGCCCCTTTATAACCAATCTTCTCTAATTCTTTTGCTAAATATGGATTTACGTCCCAATTTGTTTTAGCATATAATAGAGCTCAATATTTTGTTCATTTGCCTTTTGCAAAATCGCTTTCGCATTCTCTAAAAATCGATCAACATCTACGACATATGTATCAGGCAGAATTTGTTTCTGTTGATGCATATGCACAGCTATTTGAATAAGATCTGGATTTGTCTTTACATAACTTATCTAGAAACATCTTTCGCCTTTTCTAATACTCTCTTTTAGAATACGTATAATCGTATCTGCACCACTTCGATTAGGATTGATACGAATCATTCTTTCCTCCAATGTTGGATCTGCTTTTCTAAATGTTCCAGATACACGATAGAACATAGGAACTGCTTCATATTTGGATTCAGCACCAACTGGATTTGGTAATCCACCTAGTTTCTCCGCTTCTTCTAATACCGCTTTTTGCAATGTTATCTTCAAATTCAACCAATAATACTTTTGGATTGTGCATTTGCAAGGAATGCATCTTTTGACACCTTCGACTTCATGATTATTCAAACGTCTTACAAGTTCCTCGTTAACTTCTGCTTGAATCGCTAGTGCTACAGGAGCATAGGTAAAACCGCGTAATACTTCCATAGCTTGCCAACCCTGAACTTTTGAACCACCAGAGTAATTCATCTTTTCAATTGCATCTACTAAAGATGCTTTACCAACAACAACACCTACTCCCTCTGGCCCCAATAGTTTAAAACAAGAGAAAGCAGATAAGTCAGCACCTAACTCAACACCAATTTTATGTACCTTCATCACTGCGTAATTATCATCCGTAATGATTTGAATATCTCTTACAGATTTGATTGTTCGAAGTACTTCTTCCATATCATAAGAATCATCAATCGCTTGACGGGTATATTGAACAAGCGCAGTACGAATATTCTGATGTTTTTCCAAAACATGCTTGATATCTTCCAAATCGTTAAAAGTTGGCTCTGACAGGAATTAATCCCATCGATAAAATACTAACTTCAGTGGTTGGATATATTGGAGAAGTATGTACCAAGATTTCTTCATTTGCAGAAGTCATAGCTTGAAGCCCACTACGAATAGCACCTGTACCTGATCCAACTAATAGCAGTGCCTTTTTCAGCATGAAAGAAATTTCGCAATAACTCGTTCAACCTTTTCAGCATATACCGGTTTATTTAAACCTGGTACTACACCAAAGTCTCCAGCAGAGAGAAATTCTTTACCTTGAAATTCTTTTGTAATCTCATCAATTAGTTGAAACTGTTTTCTGCTTGGCTTCTTCTAAACCAATGGATTTTAAAGGGTATGTTTTCATATAATACCTCCAGTTAAAATTAGGCTCAGAATATCTCTGAGCCGTTTATTTTATTGAATATCAAAAATCCTACTTGGATTCTTTATCAATAGATGATCAATGTCATCTTGACAAATACCGCGTTCTTTAAGAAGTGGTATAAACTTATCTAAAAACAGCTGTATATCCGCTATATTCTCCAAAGGTCTTCATATATGATTTTCTAGAGATATCTGCCGAAAGAATAATATTATTTACATAACCTTCCCTAATAAGTTGTACAAGATTATCAGCTCTACTTTCATCTTTAAGATATGTTGTTTTTCCTATCGTATCAAAGCCAATATTTGCACCACGGTCCATTAATGATTTCATATAAGTAACATCATTAGAAAGATCAATGTGGCCAAGTATAACCTTGCTAAGCGGCATCCCTTTTTCTGTAAAGATATCCAACTGTTCATGACCTAAAGTCCCCATTTGGCAATGTGTTGAAACACAGCAGCCAACTTTTTTTCCAGCAATTGCCGCAGCAGCAAGGACCTTCTTTTCATCTTCAGTCATTACTTTACTTGTTGCAACTTCTCCAATTACACCAGCTCTAATGTTAGAATCGTCAATACCTACCGTTAAATCTTTAATAAATATTTCGGCAATTTCATTTTCATCCATTTTATGAATATACTGTGGGTGATACTGTTCTAAATAGAAAACCAGTTGGTGCGATGATATGAACATCGCAATCATTTGAAAGTTTAAGTAAATCATTCACGTTTCTTCCCATATCATTTGTAGACATTTCCACAAATGCTTGAACGCTACATTCTTTTTGCAAAGTTGATTTCATCAATTACTAATGGTGAATATCCAAATGTTGAATCTGAATCATTACGGATTCTACCCAAATCAACAGATAAGTGTTCATGACACATAGTGACTCCTAACTCACTAGAATCGATATCACCTTTTACAGTACGAATCATAAAACCCTCGCTTTTCTAACCGGCTAGTCCAATAAGTTGAACAAGATATAGTAAGTTTAAGATAATTCCACAAGCGATAGCAGCAATAGGTCCAATGGCCATACGCATAACTTTTCTACCTGTAGCTTCATTAATTAAATAAATTGTTCCACCAATGAAGAATCCACCTGCTGCTCCAATTGTTGTAGCAGTACCCATAGATGCACACGCACCAATAGAACCGATTAATAATGCAAATTCAACAACTTGATTCATAGATGAACGAATATTATCGGAAGCATCACGGATTGATGGGAATCCACCTAAGAATTTACCTACAAATCCAAGTAACATTACTTCAGCAAAGATAATACCAGCACCAAGTACTACAGCAATAATTGGGTTAGGACTTAAGTAACCCGCAACATATACAAATGTAAATCCTGCAACACCATATACACCAGTTGTGATAGCTGTTGTTGCGATTAGTGGAATAAAACTTAAGCCGCGCATTAATTCATTAGTTGCAGCTGTACGAACCAAATCAACATTACCAGATGCATAAGCTGTAGATAAATCAAACATTGAAACTGTTGATCCTGCAAAGATATGTAAATTACAGATTAATGCAATCAATGCACCAGCAGCCATTAAGAATGGTAAATTCTTTTTAATTCTACCTACTCTTTTCACTAAAGATATTATTGAGTCATCTTCAGCTTCTTTATTCTTGTTACTCAAGTCTTTAACAATACATAATCCAATTAGAATAATAACACTCGTCATCATTGTCCATGCATCTGCACTGATTGTAGAGAACTTAGGACCAAGAATTCTAAATACTAATACTGCTAAAGCAGAAATTAATCCCATCTTTGTACCAAATTGCATAAAGATTGCAACGATTGGGAAAATTGCAAATCCAGTAACTACATAGGTTCCGACTTGACCCATGCCACCGATTAAATCAATAGGTAATCCTGTAAGTACAGCATTAATAGCACTAATACCTGTAAAGCATAAGAAGCCATATAGTCCACCTAAAAATTGGGGCTAACCATTTCTTAGGTGAAGCAATACCGATAATATCCGTTGCTAAGAATAATAACTATGGATTCATCAAATTTGTCGCTTCAAAAAGCATTACCAATACCAACAGAAGCAATAAAACCAACGCTATAAGCCAAACGCAACGGAAGCAATCTCTGAACGCTTCATGCGTTTTCTCAAGATACTCTGGGATAACAGGTCTAATTCCATCGTGGAACACCGCCATACCCATATGTGACATAAATGATGTAAGTGCACATAATGCAATTACTGATAAAGCATTAACTAGATTAATTTCCATAATAATTATCTCCCTTATTTATTTTTAAAGCATCTATTAGAATTGGAACTGTATCAGTGATACTTGACACAGTCATACCAAAGCAAATCTTCCCATCTTTAACAGCTTTGATAATTTCATCTTTATTTGGTCGTTGACCATTTTTGCAAACTGTTGCGCATTTGCTATATCCAACCAGACCAATCAAAATAGAAATCGCAGATCCGCCACCACTTTCACAAGCGCCTAGATAATAATCAGCTTCACCTGATTTAAGTAGTTTTGATGCATTTAAATCATTTGTAATAATTGTTTCAATTTGTGGATCAGCCTTCTTTACAGCTAATTCCATCTCATTCTTTTGCATTCCCCCAATAGCAATTTTCACTCCCATCACCTATCTTTCTAGCAAATTGCAAATATGGATTAATAATAAGATTTTCTCACCTTCAGGAATTTCCACCTGAAATAAACCTTCAATATCATCTAGTATTTTAGAAGCTTCATTATAGTTACCGTTTGTTTTTATTTCGGTAACGACATTGTCGTCAATTCCAGACTCACATTCACCTTTTTTCAACACGAGATAATGCAATGGCTAAATGAACACAAAACACATCCATCTTTTTCTTGGTCAAAATCATCAGAAATATCTAAAAATCGATTTACCACTAATTCTGACTTTTTCTCTTACTGTTGGTGAAATGATATTAGCCTCATGCAAAATATCTAAACGTTCAATAATGCTATTCTTATCAATCATATCTTTTCTCACTTTAATATTCAATATTTTTGTATTTTGTAAATTAATAATAGCATAATCAATATTACCGTCAATAATTATTTAATATTATTCTAAAAATATATTTTTAATATGGCGATGTAAATCTGTATCTATACCATATTCTTCCAAGAAGAATTCTTCATAGTTTGGATATCTCTCTAAAATACCATCTAGCATCTCTCTACCCATTTGCTCATCAACACCTGCTTCCATCATAACAATTCGTTTAAGAGATGGATTTTGTTGAATTCTTTCTCTATTTTGTTCTAATGCCAATTCTATGCGTGTGTGATATGCCTGATTTGATAGAAGATAGTCTTCCATAATATCTTCTTTTGATACACCTAACAGTAAATATAACAAAACTGCGATTGCCCCTGTTCTATCTTTCCCTGTTGCACAATGAAATAACAATGGAAATTCGATACCTTGTTTGATCATTTCAAGAATAAACATAAATCCTTCATTCTGAAACATCATATTTCTATATAGTTCTGCCATATGCGTATGTAGTGTTTCTTCATCACTATCATCCGCAATCACCATTTTATGAATGCCATATGGAGAAAAATCCACTCCTTCACCATTTCTATCACGCATTCCACTGACACGATAATTAACTATTCCATCGATGGTTGGATCGGGATCTTCATACGCTTCGTAAGAAGTACGCAAGTCCAGTACAGTTTTAATACCTAGATCTTGTAGATGTTTTAATTCATCTCTGATTCATCCATCCCAAAATAACAACTGCGATATAATCAGCGCAGTGTTTCATTCTTTTCCCTATCTATAGTCTTATAGCCACTCAAGTCTCGAAAAATTTTTATCTTCCTAATTTTTATTATCAACTATGTCTCATAGTATCCTATTCCCTAATATCGAGGTGTCATCGTTCCATCATTAACTATTTTTTTGCATTTGTTAAAAGTTTGCTTTCAATATCAATCATATGTTTTAGTAGTCTGTCATTTCTGGCGTAGAACGATTAGTTACGATAACCGCATTAGTATCTACATTATCCTCGACAGATAGCTTTGTATAATTCATATTTGTCATCTTATCTATGATTTCATCTTCATTCCATACTGCCGCATCAATTTCTCCATTTTGAACTAAGCGTAATAAATTATTTGATTCAACAGGGATGAATTCAACTTTTTTCATTCCACATGCACGCTTTGTCATATCACTTTGATCAATCGAATCTCTATCTATTCCTACGCGCATACCATCCTGGATTTCTTTGGTATGAGAATCATGGAATACTATCACATGTGATGAACAATATGTACCCTCACCAAATTCACATACAATATCAATTTGTCCTCGATGTGCATCCAAGAATTCTTTTGCGGCATATTTTGAAACAACTGCAAAATTATAGCGATTCTCTAATACCATCGCAATTCGATTCTTCGCACCTCTCATATAAGAAAGTGTCATTGGAATTCCATGTTTATTTTCCATAGTAGTAATAATGCCAGTTGCTAAACCCTCATATTTTCTAGAGTATGGTAAAGGCATCGCACCTACCAACAAATTAATTCCAGCAAGTTCAAGTAGAATCTTGTCATTCTTTTCAATAACATACGAACCTAAATGTCCCTTACTCACAATATGAATCGCATTATTATTTTGTAGTGTTTTAAGTGCAGATTGTGCAGTACCTCTAGAAATATTTAATCTCTCACTTAACTCAGTAACAGTTGGTGTTCTATCTCCTACCCTGTATCTTAGAAGCGCTTTTGCTAGACTCAATACCGCAAGTCCATTTTTACTCATTAGTTGATTATTATAGTTCATAGTTTAACTCCCATAAACATTATAGAATGAATATTCATTCTTTTGAATATTCAATTAAACTTAAAGTTTTATAAAATTAGATTTATCATAAGCAATATCCTAGTGATACAATAGGTATGAAAGATACACTCAGATTCAAACATATTTCATGGTTAATAGAAAGCGAGGATAAAAAAATATGTTTGTAGATAATACAATTTTATAATGATGTTTAGTCGAATTCGTAAAACAGAGTTTTTATAAAAATATTTTCTTTTGTATTTGGTTTTTACAGATTATTATCTAGACATCCCTACCCAGATTATCCCTGCATAAAGATGAGTTTTTAGCTGGTACTATTGAAGATCACTTCTTCAAATTTACTAAAGTAGCAAATACAAGCTTCCTTTCTATCATTTTAGTCATGTTCGATTATCATGCAGTTTATTTTACAGTTTCATAATCCTGATGCAGATTTTTTCCGAATCGTACAGGGTTCTATACAAAACTACATTTGATTTATTGCTGAACCTTTAAAGAGAAAAAAATGGTTAGATTATCTTATGTATCATCAGCTTTGTGATCGCATTTCTAGATAATCTTTTATACATAATATCTCTAATACAATTTTCATTGGTAATTCTAAAGTTAGCACTTTACTATTTAACAATATTGTTGCTTTTTCGATTTATACTTATCCAGCACATGCATATCAAGACGGTCAAATTAGAAATAGTATCAAAGAATCCATCGATTCATTCATAGATATGAGTAAAGATAGACATTCACTACATGTGGGATATGCTTACCTGCCCTTACTCTTTACCATTATCATCTTATTTCTAATTTCTAAGAACTATCTTTGGTAGGGTCTTTACTGTACCACTAGTCTACATTGGATAATCCTAGTGCAATCTAATATACACTTCCCTAAATCAATGATTCCATTATTTACTCGCAATGTTTATAGCTGTTACACTGTATATCGATTCTTACACTATATAGATTATTCTGTGCATATTATGCACATGCATTGTATTACTTCAAAAATATGTAGAAATAAAACCAAACGAATCAAAAACACTTACACAGTCAACTGAATCAACATATATAGATATGATGAAAAAATAGAATGATTATTAAGATTGATCTAACAATATCAATCTCACAAAGTTTTTATAATCAATGTTTGTTTAATACGTTATTTGTAAAGCTACAATATTCATATCTATTTTCTAATGATATACTTATTTTTCCTGCATTTCATTGCAAATATACCCTATTTCTAAAAAGTCATTGGATGAACAGATAATTTTTTTACATTTTTCGGTTGAAAAGGTTGTAAAAAAAGCCAATATTAAGAGAAAATTATATGCGGAAATTGAAAGGAGTTAATACCATGATTCAATCAACAGAAATTAAACCAGGTCAGTGTTTCGTTTTGGGAAGGTGATTTATACCAAGCAATTACAGTTGACCGTAATAAGACAGCTATGGCTAAGATGAAGGTTGCTGTTAAAGTTAAGAACCCAAGAACAGGAGTTGTTAAGGAACTTAGCTTAATTGGTTCTGACCGTGTAGAAGAAGCTTTCATCGATAAGAGAGAGATGCAGTACCTCTATAACGATGGTGCAAACTTAATCTTCATGGATACTGAAACATATGAACAGATTGAAATTCCAGCAAGCCGCTTAGAGTGGGAAAAAGAACTTCCTCAAGGAATCTTCAATGGTAAACATTCAGGTTTACAATGGAGAAATCTTAGGTGTTCAATTGCCAGATAAGGTTAACCTACAGGTTACAGAGTGTGAAGTTGCAGTTAAGGGTAACACAGCAACATCCGCTACTAAGAACGCTACTGTAGAAACTGGTTTAAATGTTCGTGTACCATTATTCATCAACGAGGGAGAAGTAATCGAAATCTCTACAGCTGATGGTAAGTATTCTGGACGTGCTTAATCATTTAAAATAGCTATGACATTTCTATGTGTCATAGCTTTTTATTTACTTAGATTGTATACCCATGTTTGATCTTACGAATTACTTTTTCAAATTGTTCAACATTCCAAGTAACAGGTGTCGGATAACTAGGATTTCCTTCCTTCTCTGCTCCGATTGCAAGATAATGAATATCTTCCTCTTGAATTTCTGGAATCGAAGTTGGAATAGAAAAAATTTGATTTAGATCTTTTAGTTTCTGAATAAACTGCGTTGACTTATCCTGGTCATTAGCACCAGTGATACCTACTACATCTGCAATCTTTGCAAGTTTACTGACCACTGCACTACCATACTCTTCTAATACAATCGGTAAGATAGTAGCGTTTATCATTCCATGCTGTAAGTGATACATCCCACCTATTCCATGTGCTATCGCATGAACATAACCAACATAGTTATTAGAAATCGCTACACCGGCATTATAAGAAGCTTCCAATAGTTCTAGTCGATAATGCTTATTTAAACCATCTTCAAAGCTAGGTACTAAGTATTGGAAAATGGACTTGATAGCACATAATGCATATTCATTGGTCTTACGATTATTAAAACAATTTATATATGCTTCAATCGCATGTGTTAGAGCATCCATTCCTGTATAAGCTGTCATTTTACTAGGTAACGAAACCAACAGTGAACTATCTAACACTGCATATTTTGGAATCAAAAATAAATGACTTAATGCATACTTTCGTTTTTGGATTGGATCAGTAATAACAGCACCCGCAGTCACCTCAGATCCAGTTCCAGCGGTTGTTGGTACAGCAATCAATAAAGGTAACTGCTTACTTACCCTTCCTGTATGTAATACTGTTTTAACATCAAGATTATTCATTTGTATACACGCAAGTGCTGCCTTTGAACAATCAATCACTGAACCCCCACCAATTGCGATTAGTGCTTGACAGCCATCCTTGATATACATCTCTTTAAGCATTTCTACGTCAGAAATATCTGGATCAGGTTTTACATCATGAAAGATACTATACTGAATGTCATTCTGATTTAATGCATCAAAAAATGATTGTAGGGTTCCTCTTTTGATAAATCCCGGTGTCGTTACAATCATGTAATGGGTCAGATGCTGCTTTTTTAAAACATCAATAAGATCAAGTAATGCATGTTCACCTTTTATCATCTTTGGTTGTATGTATAACTGTATCTTTTGTACAGGACTAAAAAGTGCTTGTCTAATTCTTAATAAGAAATTCATCATTGAAATACCTCACTACGTTTAGTATAACACTCTATCATCTCACAATAGAAAAAAGGCATATCCCCTAAATGTAGAGGATATGTCTTTGTTTGTTTCATTATTCAGAAGTTTCTTCGTCTTGAACTCTCTTCTTGAACAAGAGTCTGTTGTAACGCTTTTCAGCATCCTTACGAGCCTTCTCAAATAACTTATCTGCTTCTTCTTGACCTAATACCTTAGGTAAGTTGAAGTAACGAGCTTCGTTGAGTAAGAAGTCATTGAACTTAGAGAAGTCTGGTGTACGAGAGTCAATCTGTAATGGCTTCTCAAGTCTTGGGTCAAAACGGTATAGAACTGTATAACCACAAGCAACCGCATTCTTCTGAACGTTAGGCATGTTAATCAAGCCACCCTTAATACCGTGCTCTAAGCATGGTGAATAAGCGATGATGATTGATGGTCCCTTATAACTTTCAGCTTCCTTGAATGCCTTGATTGTCTGAGACTGGTTAGCACCCATAGATACCTGTGCAACATAAGCTGTACCGTATTCCATGAAGATCTGACCGATATCCTTCTTAGCACCCTGCTTACCACCGGAAGCAAACTTCGCGATAGATGAAGCCTGAGATGACTTAGAAGATTGTCCACCTGTGTTGGAGTAAACTTCAGTATCAAGTACTAATACGTTTACATCTAGGTTATTAGCCATTACATGGTCTAATCCACCGTAGCCAATATCATAAGCCCATCCGTCACCACCGATGATCCAAACAGACTTAGAAACAAGGTCTCTTTCAAGTTTGAGTAGTTCCTTAACCTCTTGGTTAGAAGAAGCCTTAACCTGTTCAATCAACTTGTTAACGATTGTTCTTTGAACCTTACGGTCGTCATTAGCAGCGATATAAGCTTCAAATGATGCCTTTAAGTCAGCTTCAACCTTATCAAGGTTGTCTTCCATAATCTTGAGGATACGAGCACTCTTGTATGACTGAGCAATTGCCATACCATAACCGTATTCAGCGTTGTCTTCGAATAATGAGTTAGCCCAAGCAACACCTTCACCATTTTCATCCTGTACGAATGGGTTTGATGGAGTAGCAGAGCAGTAAATCATTGAACAACCTGTAGCGTTAGCAACTAACATATCGTTACCGAATAACTGAGAAGCTAAACGGTAGTAAGGAGCTTCACCACATCCTGGGCAGCAACCAGATACTTCGAAGTAAGGCATCATCAAGGAGATACCACCTTCAGTATTATTGTTACCGAATTCCTTCTTATATGTTGTGTGCTTGTATAGATAATCAGCTACTGGCTCTTGACCTAACTGAGTCTTAACGTCAGCTGGTGATAATGCCTTAGTAGGACATACTGTAATACATACACCACAGCCTACACAGTTGCGTGTTGATACTTGAATTCTAAACTTGAGGTTAGCTTCCTTAGCTCCCTTATATGCAGGAGAAGGATCCTTCAATGTTAATTCAACATTGTTTTCATCAGCAATCTTTTGAGCTGTAGCAACTTCTTCTTCATCCATTAAGAATGAACGAATTGTAGCGTGAGGACATGCAAATCCACACTTACCACATTGGATACACTTATCAGCTTCCCATTCAGGAACGAGTGTTGCGATTGTTCTCTTTTCCTTGAATGCAACATTAGGATTTAATGTACCATCTGTTACACCAAAGTTTAAGAATGAAGATACTGGCATATCCTGACCCTGTAAGTGATTGATTGGTGTTACATATTCATCATAGAATGCATCACCAGTAGAACCCTTAACAGACTTATCGAATTGTAAGTCAGCCCATGCTGGATCTACAGTTACTTCAACGATTCCTGAAGCACCTGTTTCAATTGCTAAGATATTCTTGTCTACAACATCCTGTCCCTTACGAGCATATGTATGACGAGCAGAATCCTTCATTAATTCTAAGGATGTGCTATATGGCATAATCTGTTCATTTGAGACGGAAGAATGCTGCCTGTAAGATTGTATTTGTGAAACGTCCCATTCCTGTATCTTGCGCAATCTTAGTTGCGTTAATGATATAGAACTTCGCATGACGTCTAGCAAGTCTAGCTAAGATACGGTTAGGTAATCTATCTGCAATTTCTTCTGCTGGGATAGTTGTGTTCAGTAAGAATGTTCCGCCTTCCTTAAGGTCACGAACCATATCAAACTGGAAGCAGTAACTATCTAATGAACAAGAGATAAAGTCAGCCTTATCAATGTAATATGGGCTATGAATTGGGCTCTTACCAAATCTTAAGTGAGAACGAGTTACACCACCAGACTTCTTTGAGTCATATGCAAAGTAAGCCTGTGAGTATAAATCAGTATTGTTACCAATAATCTTAACTGTTGACTTGTTAGCACCTACAGTACCATCAGAACCTAAACCATAGAAGATACATGATGTATAGTCTGCATCAACTGTAATATCAACTGGTTCAATCGAAAGATTTGTAACATCATCTTCAATACCAATTGTGAACTCTTCCTTTGGAGAATCCTTCTTCAATTCTTCAAATAAGCCATTGATATGAGATGGGTTTGTATCCTTAGAAGATAGACCATAACGTCCACCAACGATTGTTAGATCCTTGATATCACGTAAAGCATATACAACATCTAAGAATAATGGTTCACGAGCACCCTGTTCCTTTGTACGGTCTAATACAGCAATCTTCTTAACAGTTGCTGGAAGAACAGACTTCAAGAACTCAACAGAGAATGGACGATATAGGTAAACCTTAATTAAACCTACTTTTTCGCCTCTCTTAACGAGTGTATTGATTGTTTCTGTAATTGTATCTGTTACAGAACCCATAGCAATAATGACACGTTCAGCATCAGGAGCACCTACATATGTAAATGGTGCATAGTTACGACCTGTATGCTCAGAAATCTTCTTCATATAATCAGCTACTACAGCTGGAATATTTGCGAAGTGATTATTTTGAGCTTCAGCAGCCTGGAAGAAGATATCATCGTTCTGTGTACCACCACGAACAACTGGGTTTGTATGTGGGTTTAGAGCTAAAGCACGGAACTCTTCTAACTTCTCTTGGTTAACTAAGCTTCTTAAGTAGTCATAGTCCATCACTTCAATCTTATCGATTTCATGTGATGTACGGAAACCATCAAAGAAATGCATTACTGGTACACGTTGATCAATTGCGACCAAGTGTGCAACACCAGCTAAATCCATACAGTCCTGTACGGAGTGTGAACAAATCTGAACAATACCTGTTTGGCGACAAGCATAAATATCAGAGTGATCACCGAAGATACTTAATGTGTGTGTAGCTAAAGTACGAGCTGCTACGTGGATAACTCCTGGTAACATTTCACCCTTTAACTTGTAAATATTTGGGATCATTAATAATAGACCCTGTGAAGCTGTAAATGTTGTAGCTAAAGAACCAGCCTGTAATGCACCGTGAATTGCTCCGGCAGCACCACCTTCAGACTGCATTTCCACAACCTTAACACGATCTCCAAACACGTTCTTACGACCTGCTGTTGACCATGCATCAACATTTTTCCGCCATAGGCGATGACGGTGTAATTGGATAAATACCGGCTACTTCCGTAAAAGCATACGCGGCGTGGGCAGTTGCGGTATTACCATCCATAGCTTCGAAAAACTTTTTTTGTTTTCAGTACTCATATGTCCTCCTTCATAATACCTCCATATATTATAAAACTAAAAGATATGAAATAATAGACATTTGCGCAATAAATACACTATTCTCCCACTATTTTTTTCTATGATTTTTTTACAACCCAAAATAATTACCTAACATTGTTTTTATAAATACGATTCAATTTGTTTATTTCTATGTCACTGTATAAAAAAGAAGTCCCAAGACTTCTTTTTATTGATTCATGGATTTCATAACGGAACGAATCTGTGCCTCACTTGGCTTACGTCCCATTTGCATAAACATTGCACGAACCATCTTCTCATTGATTGGTGGATTTTTCCTTTCAGTTGCTTTTCGAAATATTTTTCTTGTTAAGAAGAATGTTACGATTGCACCGATTAATCCTCCAGCAATGAAGAATCCTAATGAACTCCAAAAATTCCATAAATTACACCACCTATTCTTCATGTACCCTTGTTATTTTTATCTTGTTTTTGTACATGCTTGCAACGGCTAAAACAGCGTTTTTATTTTCGCTGAATCCTTCGCTGTCGTAATTTTTAATTAAATCAGCGTAGATATTGTAAATCTTTTTGATACTGCTCATCTGTCATTTTTGGATTTACATCTATATCATAGTCATCCAAAGACACCTACATGGAAATCTACAACTCTACCATTTTTTTAACTGCCATAACATCCGGAATGTAGAGAGATGTTCCTCCACCCTGTGGATTTTCAAGGTATGTTACATCGATAAACTCTTCAACCTTTTTCACGATATTTGCATAAACTCTTCATCTGTCTTGTAGAATTTTCTACTTACGTCTACATAGTAGACCGTAACCCCTGCATCCTTAGCAGCTTGATTTAATACCGCAAATGCTTTTTGACTATATCGTGAGTCAGGTTTCGCAAATACCATTACACCTGAATATTTATTTTCAAAGAATGTAATAGCGGATGGTAATGAAATCTCCTTAATGGATGGTTCCTTGTCTGTAATCTCTGTAAACTCTGAGATTGTACCATCTGTTACATAGTCTAATTTGTATTGTTCCTTTGGAGTGCAACCAAGCATGAATGCACATAGAACAATCATCATTAACTTCTTCATCATTGAATTCCTCCTTCAACACTATCATTTTATCAAAAAAAGTCGGTATCATAACCGACTTAAAGAAATATTAAGACCGAAGGTAGATATAGTTCCCTCTTCTGTAGAGGTGGGTGTCCTTGGTAAAACTTCTGGATCCTCGCTCGTAACGAGTTTTCACTCCATCTTACGCAATCAGAACTCCCTTATATCATATTGTAGGAAAAAAATATGTTTCCCTCCGGCACATGTATTATAGCACTAGAGGGAAATAAGAATAGTCTTGACACTTTTATTTTTCTTGCTTAGAGATTTCGATACCCAAAATATCTAATTGTTTCTTATCAACAACATTTGGTGCTTCACTCATAAGGTCAAAGGAACTATTTGTTGTTGGGAATGCCACAACATCACGGATGTTATCTGTACCAGCTAATACCATGATTAAACGTTCTAGGCCAATACCTACACCACCATGTGGAGGTGTTCCATAACGGAAGGAATCTAAGAAGAAACCAAAACGAGCTTTCGCATCTTCTAGTGAAAGTCCGATTGCTTCAAATACCTTAGCTTGTAATTCTTGACTATGAATACGAATTGAACCAGATAAGAGTTCATATCCATTTAATACTAAGTCATAGGCACGTGAAGAAACGTGTCCTGGATCAGTGAATAGTTTATCTACATCTTCTTCCTTTGGTGCTGTAAATGGATGATGTGCTGCTACCCAACGTTGATCCTCTTCACTGTACTCAAACATTGGGAAATCCGTAACCCAAAGGAACTTATAAGTCTCTTCCGTAGGAATCAAGTTTAACTCATGTCCTAAACGTACACGTAATGCACCTAAAGATGTCTGTGCAATTCTTGCGCTATCCGCAATGACTAGTACCAAGTCGTTATTTGCAAGACCCAACTTCTCTACTAACTTCGCCTTTTTCTTCCTCACTTAATACCTTTGCGATAGAACCAGTTAATAAATCATTTTCCATCTTGAGATATGCAAGTGCTTTTGCCTTAAAGCCGTGTTTTACAAAGTCTTGTAATTGATCTAAACCTTTACGGCTATACTTATCAGCCGCATTTTCAAACTTCACACAGTTTACAACTCCACCGTTTTCAATTGTATTCTTGAATACTTGGAATTCTGTATTTTCAAATACAGAAGTAATATCCTGAATTTCATTACCAAAACGCATATCTGGTTTATCAGTACCAAAGCGTCTCATACATTCTGCCCATGGGATACGTACAAAATGATCTTCTAGTGTGTAGTTCTTTGTTTCTTTGAAGATATTTTTGCATGAGGTCTTCAACGACAGCGAAGATTGTATCTTCATCACCCAAAGCTCATTTCAATATCAATCTGTGTAAATTCAGGTTGGCGGTCTGCACGTAAGTCTTCATCACGGAAACATCTAGCAATCTGGAAGTACTTTCTCCATTCCACCAATCATCAATAACTGTTTATAAATCTGTGGTGATTGTGGAAGTGCCCAGAACTTACCATTATAGATACGAGATGGAACTAGATAGTCACGTGCACCTTCTGGTGTACTTCTTGCTAGGATTGGTGTTTCAACTTCCACGAAACCTTGTCTGTCCAAAACATTTCTAGCAACCATACATACCTTATGACGTAAGATTAAATTCTGTTGTAATACAGAACGACGTAAGTCGAGATAACGATATTTCAAACGTGTATCTTCACTCGTATCAGTATCATCCGCAATTGTGATAGGTGCTGTTTCCGCACTGTTAACGATGTTAACAGACTCAACATGAATTTCAATTTCACCTGTTGCAATCTTTGGGTTTGCGTCCTTACGCTTTTCAACTGTACCTGTTACCTGCAAGATGTATTCATTACGAACATCCTTTACAGCATCCGCAATACTTTCATCAAACGTCAACTGTACGATCCCACTACGGTCACGTAAATCAATAAATACAAGTGATCCTAGATTACGACGCTTGGCAACCCAACCAACTAACGTAACTTTTTCACCTACATTTGCTAGACGCAAAGTTCCATTTTCATGTGTTCTTTCCATTACTTATTCTCCCATTGTTTGAGTGTCTCTAATAATTCACCCTGGTTGATTGTTACCTGTGACTTATCAGAAATATTCTTTACATTCATTGTGCCATTCTTAACTTCATCTTCACCAAGAATGACTACGTATTTTGCTTTGTTACGATCAACACTCTTAAACTGTGCCTTTAGTGAGCGTTGTACAAGGTTAGCTTCTGCACTATAACCTGCATGACGTAGCTGTTGTACTGTCTTTAAAACAGATGTTCCTACATCACCTAAACCGATGACATACACATCACATGTATTTTCATCGCCAAAGTCATGTCCTTCCTCAGTCGCTAAGTTAATCAAGCGTTCCATACCAATCGCAAAACCAATACCAGACATCTCTGGTCCACCATAATACTCTACAAAGTGGTCATAACGTCCACCCGCAAAAGATTGTAGCTTGTGCACCACTATCCGGTCTTGTAGATACGACCTCAAACACTGTATGTGTATAGTAATCCAGTCCTCTTACAAGATGATCGTCCACTTCATATGGAATCTCTAGTGCATCCAAACATGCAAGCACTCGATTGAAGTATTCCTTTAGATTCTTCATTTAAGTAATCCGCAAGTTTTTGGTGCTGTATGCATGCATTCTTTATCGTGGTCTACTTTACAATCCAAAAATACGTAAAGGATTCTGCTCATAACGACGATGACAATCTCCCACATAACTCTTCTAGATGTGGCTGAAAATATTCCTTTCAAAAGCTGTACGATACGCAGCTCTTGATGCGTCATCACCAAGTGTATTAATACATACTTTAATACTTGAGATACCCATTTGTTTTCACAATGTCATATCCTAGGGCGATTGTTTCCGCATCTAATTCAGGAGACTTTTGCACGATGTTTTTCAACGCCGAACTGTGTAAACTGTCTTTGTCTTCCCTTTTGTGGATTTTTCATGACGGAACATCGCACCAAGATAATAGAATCTACCAGGCATCTCCATTGAGCCATATAACTTATGTTGATCAAATGCACGGATAACACCTGCAGTTCCTTCTGGTCTTAATGTATAGGAATGTGTACCCATATCAAATGTGTACATTTCCTTGTTGACCATGTCACTGGAGTCATTTTCACGCTTAAATACTTTTTGTCTCTTCAAAATATGGTGTACGAATCTCACGGTAACGATAACGTTTTCGTCGTTTCACGAATAACTTCTTCTGCGTGATGCCAACGATTCATCTCATCTGGCAAAAATGTCGTAAGTTCCTCGTGGTGTTTGATAACTCATTGTTCTTTCCTCCTTTAAACAAATATAAAAGCGTCCCTATCCAAGGACGCTTCGTGCGCGGTACCACCTTAGTTCATGATTTCTCATGCGCTCTTTCCGTAACGTGGAATACGTTTATCCCTACTAATTTCAGGATATCTTCTCCAGAGTGTCAATCCTGTAAGAATCCGCCAATGCTTGCACCATACCATTGTCGCTCTATCGTCTTCTAACAAGAACTCTCTTTCTAAGAATTTAGTAGTATTATAGCCCTTACGCTTACTTTTCTCAAGTAATTTATTAATGTGTTGTACGATCAACACTGAGTACCGACTCTACTTTACGAATATTCGCAAAGACATTGTCCATCTGTTCCAAATTTCTTACTCGCATCGATACTTTTACAGTAGATGTTAGTGTTTCATGGTTGACTGTAACATTAATTGATTCAAGTTGTACCTTGCATTGTGAGATTGTATTCACAATATCCGTAAGTAAGTGTGGACGATCATTACAGATGATGCTGAGATCAGAATCATACATACGATCCGCATCACCATCTTCCCACATTACATGAATGAGTTTTGTTTTCTCATTCCTAATATTAGGACAATCTATACGGTGAACCTTAACACCTTCGCTTCGTGTTATATACCCAATAATTTGATCACCATAGACTGGTAAACAACAGTGTGCTAGTGACATCTTCATCGATTCAACACCAGGAACGACTAGTCCTGATTTAGAAACACGGTGTACCGTCTCTTTATTGAGTACACGTGATAAATTTCCATCTTCTGTTGAACGCTGTTTTACATTTGTTAAACGTTCAGCAGCTAACGATGGGTTAATCGACTTTACCGCAATTGCATACATAAAATCATTGTAGTTAGATACTTGGAACCCAGTTGAGATACTATCAATCTTTTTGCGATCCATAAATTCCTTTGGATCAACACCGCGTTTACGAAGTTCTTCTATCAAAATCTTTTCGCCTTCTTCAATCTTCTCTTCACGCTTCTCTGATTCCTTCTTTAAGAAATATGCACGGATCTTATTTCGAGCTTGTGCTGTCTTAACAATTTTGAGCCAGTCTTCAGATGGACCAGTACCCTTTAATGTCTTGATATTTACAACATCACCTGTATGTAGTTCTGTTGTTAGCGGGACAATCGCATCATTGACAATTGCACCAACCATCGTATGTCCTACATCGGTATGGATACGGTATGCAAAGTCAATTGGTGTAGCCCCAGCTGGTAAATCAATGACTCTTCCCTTCGGGGTCATTACATATACATTGGCCTCAAAGACATCCTTCTGCAATAACTCCATATAATCTGTCGCAGAAGTATTGGTTTCACTTTCACTATACGTAGCGAAATCTTTAAACCAAGATAGCTTATCTTCAATCTCTTTTTGTTCAGCCTTTTGGATCGTAACGAGAACCCTTCTTTATAACGCCAATGAGCCGCAATACCTTTCTCCGCAATCGCATCCATATCTTCAGTACGAATCTGTACTTCGAAGATCTTCGCATCTTCGCCAAGAATCGTTGTATGTAAAGACTGATACATATTCGGTTTTGGAACTGCGATATAATCTTTTAATCTACCTGGAATTGGCTTGTATTTGGCATGAATATAGCCAAGAATTTCATAGCAGTTCAATTCCGTCTTTGAGACGACACGTATCGCAAGTAAGTCCAAGATTTCATCAAACCGTTTATGTTTATGAATCATCTTTTTATAGATGGAATATAAGTGTTTCGAACGACCAAAGATACGGAACTTAATTTTATGACTCTTTAACATCGCAGAGATATCTGTAATCATTTTATTAACAGCCGCATCACGTTCTGCCTTCTTTGTTTCGACAAGATGAGCGATATGATAGTACTCTTCTGGCATCAAGTAATAGAAACACAAATCTTCTAATTCATTCTTAATAGAACTAATACCTAAACGGTGCGCAATCGGTGCGTATACATCCAAGGTCTCTGCCGCAATTCTCTTCTGTGAAGCTTCTGGCTGAAACTCTAACGTACGCATGTTGTGAAGTCTATCCACAAGCTTAATTAGAATGACACGAATATCCTTTGCCATCGCAATGAAGATCTTACGATGGTTAGCTGCTTGATATTCTGGATCATCTTTACCTTTAAAGTTCAGATTACCAATCTTTGTAACAGCCTCTACTAGACTTGCAATTTCATCGTCAAAGTCATGTGCCAACTCTTCACGTGTAATGTTACAGTCTTCAATCACATCGTGTAAGAATCCTGCCGCAATCGTCTTTGGACCGACACGTAGTGTCGAAAGAATATATGCTACATTTACAAGGTGTACAAAATATGGTTCACCGCTCTTGCGGAACATGCCTGCATGTTTCTCCGAAGCATACTTAGCCGCTTTTTCAATCAGAGCCAAATTTTCAGGCAAATGAATATAATTACTTGCCTCTTTCATCACATCTGCTACTGTTGGATTTTTACGTTCAGCCATATTTTCACCTCCTACTATTTTGCAAAAAATCGAAGATTGCTCTTCGATTATACTTATTTATCGCTTAAGCGAGTCATCGCATAGATGTCATAGCCTTCAAGCGCTTTACGGCCATCCATGTCATCACCGTATAATTCAATCACAAACGCAAAACCAGCTACGACACCACCCAATTGTTCAATCATCTTCGCAGTAGCCTTCGCTGTTCCACCAGTTGCTAATAAGTCATCAATAATAACAACACGCTGACCTGGCTTAATTGCATCTTTGTGCATATGTACTTCATTAGAACCATATTCTAATTCATACTTACAGCTAATTGTTTCGCGAGGAAGCTTTCCTGGCTTACGAACCGGCACAAAACCTAGTCCTAGTTGAACTGCAACTGGACAGCCAAAAATAAATCCTCTACTTTCAGGACCAACAATCATATCTGCGTTAACGCTCTTTGCGTAATCACATAGACGATTCGTTACTTCTCTAAACGCTTCTGCGTTTTCTAGAATTGGTGTAATGTCTCTAAAAAGAATTCCTTTGATTGGAAAATCTCTAACAGACGCAATGTAATCTTCAATCTTTAATGCCATGATAAATCCCCTCCTGTGCGGATAAAATAATTTTTGTAATATGCATTCTTTAGTATAGCAGATTCAGACAATATCTTCGAGTATCATTTGACAGGTTGTACGATTCCGCCATCGATTAATAGATAGTTTTCCAATCAAACGCTTTGGTAGAATCGGAGCTACAATATTTCTATTCTTATATAGTACAGCTTCAAAACCTCCGCTACTATTTGCGATTAGGTATTTCACCATCTTCGCGGTCTCTTTACGCTCTACCACATTCATACCCTCAAGCGCAAAATTAGGCTCAATCATTTCTTTTGGATATGGTGTAAAACAATCAATATCAATGATGTTGTTAAAGTTAATATCCTCTACATCAATACGAATTGCATCTTGTACTGGTTCTATATATTCATAACCTGTCTTAGCCATCTTCTCTTGTGCTTGTTGATAAAACTCTTCAAACTTTTCAATTGGTACCGAGATACCAACTGCCTGTTCATGCCCTCCAAAGGCTACAAGATTTTCAAAATCTTTAAAGAAATCAAAGAGATTAAAACCAGGTACACTTCTTCCACTGCCCTTAATCGTATCATGGCTTTTTGCCATTACAAGAACTGGTCGATGTAATTGTGAAACGATACGACCTGCGACTAAACCAGATACCCCTTCATGGAAATCTTCTTGATATAGGATAGGAAACTTCTCATCCGCAATCATATTAATTGCAGTCTCACTAATGGAAGCACTAATTTCCTTTCTCTTTTCATTGATTTGATTTACCTGAGAAGCGTAGTGTGCAATCTGTTCTTCATTGTTTGAAAGTAAGAATGGAATCATCGTATTGACATTGGCAAGATCACTCATGCGTCCAAGACTATTGAGCTTTGGAACGATAGAGAATGAAATAGAAGTCATATCAATACTGCTACCAGGATTTAAAAGACTGATCAAACTACGCGGTCTACCCTGCTTTAATACAGTTAGCCCTCGCTTAACGATACGTCTTGTTTCTTTCCATAGAGGCATTACATCCGCAATTGCCGCAACACATGCAAAAGCTGTTTGGATATCATTATCACCAATCAGATTGCGTGCAATCTGCAAAGCAACACCAGCACCAGAAAGATAACAATATTCACTTTCCATGTAGTCTGGATGTACTACATATGGAGTTTTGATTTCTTCGTCAATTTGGTGATGATCCGTAATAATAATATCTACCCCAAGTTCATTGGCTTTTTGAATTGCCGCATGAGCTTTGACACCGTTATCGACGGTGATAATAAGGCTATACCCTTTTTGATGTGCCAATTCAACCGTATGTGCAGATAATCCATATCCTTCTTTCATACGATCTGGTATGTAATAACCATGTTCAATCTTTAACTTCATCAAGGTCATCTTCATGATAGTTGTTGAACAGATACCATCCGCATCATAGTCACCCGCAATCATGACTTTTTCATTGTTGTCCCTTGCCTGCAATAGACGTTTGCAGCACTTTTTGAATACAGTCTGCTTTACTAGTTGTTAGTGTTGTATCATTCGCAAATAATTCACTGACTTCCTCATCATCTAGATGAGAAGCTTTTAATAGTTTTGCACTTAAAAGACCAATCTTATATTTTTCTTGTAGACTAGATGCATCTACATCGATTACGTTATACTTCATTCTTCAAAAGCCAACTTTCTAAATACATCTCCACGATGTTCAAAGTTCTTGAAAGTGATCATAAGAACTTGCGGCTGGGAGATAATACACATGCATGATGAGGCCGTGTTAGTTTCTTTGCAAGACTAACAGCTTCTTCGAGAGTTTCTACTTGATATAGTCCTGGTCTAAGTAGGCCCTTCTTTTCCATTTCAGAATAGATGCGCTTACCCGTCGCATACATAAAGATGACTTGTACATCCTTGCGTGCATGTAAGTAGTCTTCTACTTCATCATATTCAATACCACGATCCATTCCACCCACAAGTACAGTATCAACATTCTCAATTGATTCTAAAGCCTGAATACAGGATTGACCAATTGTAGAAATAGAGTCATTGATAAAACGAACTCCTTGATACTCTCCTAGATCTTCTAAACGATGTGCTAGCGGCCTAAAACCAGCAATCGCCTTCTTTACACTTTCATCACTAACACCCAGTTTATTTGCGATAAAGTAGGCAACCGCAAGATTACGATAGTTATGTTCGCCTATTAACTTTGCACTAGACGCATCTAGTGTATGTCCTGGAATACATAACGTCGTTCCATGGGCTGTAATATCTTTACCGATTAAGTATGGTGTATTTAGTGATAACTTAATGAAGTCTTTCATCTCTTCATGCATGATGACCGTATCGCCTTGCATTTGATTTGTAAAAATATGAGATTTCGCAAGTCCATACTTTTCCATCGTTCCATAATGATCTAAGTGTTCTTCGTATAGAGTTTAAGAAAACTGCATATTTTTGGCGAATAACGACAAATCTCTAACTGATGACAAGATAACTCTAGTGCAGCGTATGCGCCATCTTCCATCTCATCAATCGCTTCAAAACAAGGAATACCAATATTACCAACCAAGCATACTTGATACTTCTCTTTTAGTAGCGCAGCCACAAGTGATGTTGTGGTGGATTTTTCCCTTTAGTGCCCTGTTATACCGACAATATGATCACGATAGTGTTTTGATAAATAACTCCGCTTCCCTGTTATCTTACTTACATCAATAGAATCAGGAATCACAATACCCAGGTGATTTGAGAATTAAAGTCAAAAGTGATTCAAATTCACATCTGCTTCACATGCACAAATTGTATGAACAGTATCAGCCTCTGCCTTTTTTTAGAGATGGACCCAGGTTTTGATTCAACAATCGTTAATACCTGCTCAGGAAGTAATCGACGAATCAAACGATATGTAGCTTGGCCTTCACGACCATACCCCCATATTACGATATTCTTATTGGCAAATTCATTTTTCCATGCTTGTAGGCTCATACGCTTACCTCCTTGTTTGATTTGACGGAGAAGTTGTATTACTTCTTCTAAATTTTTCCGTTTGATATTCAATCATCTCTTTCATAGTATGATCTGGTTGAATGGTATCTTCGATAAAACAAGAATGCATTCCTGCTCTTCTTGCGGCGATAATTCCTTGTTTTAGAATCTTCTAGAACAAGGCACTCTGCTGGTTGTACATCTAATATTTTTAGCACCAACCAGGAATATTTCAGGATCTGGTTTTTGCTGTGTTACCATATCCCTCCAACAATGGCATCATACTCTAATGGCGTCGATACCGTCGACAATAACGCTTCCACGTATGTGCGATGGCTGCTAGAACAAATCCCAATACGATAACCATTTTGTTTAAGCCAATAAAATAAGGTAATTAATCCCTTCTTATTCAAACAGTCTTTCTGAATCGATGACCAAAATGAAATATCAAATCTCTTTTTCTTCATCACCTTATACAAGTCCATTCCACTCGGAATGGAAGAAAGATAACGATTGAGTTCTTCTCCACCAGAACCAGTAATATTGATGAAGAAATCTTCTGGTAAAGTAAATCCCAATTTCCTAGCTTCATCTTTCCATATTTGTTGCGAGATAAGCTCTGTTTCAAACATCAAACCATCACAATCAAATAGGACAGCTTTTATATCTAACATACACTCTCCTAAAATATCAAAGCAGCGGTATGCCCGCTGCTTATTGTTCATTAAGCGTTAATACCAGAAATGGTATATTCATCAAGAAGTTCTTTCTTAACTTTCTTATCTTTCTTTTGTTTTGTAGTCTTCTGTTTTGGCTTAGACTTCTCACGAATCAAGCACCATATGTAAGCCGCAATAAATACAGATGAACTTGTACCAGCAATTAATCCGACTAACATCGCAAATACGAATGTGAAGATGGAATTACTACCCATGATGAGTAAGAAGATGACAGGAATAATCGTAGTAAATGATGACATCAAGGACATCTTGATAGCTTCATCAATCGCTTCATTTGCGATAGCACGATATTCTGTAGGTTCAATACGATTACGTAGATTTACTTCTTCACGTACACGGTCAAATACAATAATAGAGTTATTGATCGAGTAACCAATGATTGTGAGTAATACAGAAATCAATTCAATATTAACTTCTAGTCTTAAGATACCAAATACCGCAATTACAATTAATACGTCATGTACAAGTGCAACAAAGCAACCAAACGCATAGTCAAACTCATAACGGAATGTGATATATGCAAGCATCGCAATCCACGCAACAACCGTTAGAATTACAGCACTTCTTACAAGTTCGGAACCGACTACTGGAGTAACGATGTTATCACCAGGTTCAACACCATACTTTTGTTCAAACGCTTTCTTAATTGTTGTTAACTGTTCTTTATCTAAAGACGCCTTTGTTGTGGCGTAAACAGTATGTTCACCGGCACTTTGGTAACTAAAGCCCTTATACCCTAATGTTTCCATTTCAGCTTCCACATCAGAAACATTTACAACTTGCTCAGAAGTAACAGTCAACTTTGTACCAGACGCAAAGTCAATACCTAAGTTTAAGAAACCATTTCCCTTAGCTAAGTTAAAGAAACTTAACGCTAGAGATAATACAATAATAGAAATGCCAACAGCTACTGCATATTTTGCTTTACCCATGTAATCAAACTTGAATGTACCTGTATAGAATTGTTTTTCACCCTTTGATACATCAGGAATTTGATTCTTTTTAACAGCGAATAAACCTGGCTTGCCATCACAAATTCCAGAGTCAACAATGAGATTCAATAACCACTTAGAGAAACCTACATTAAGAATCAACGTCATAATAACTGTGATAATTAACATAGTCGCAAAGCCTTTCACTGTACCTGTTCCCCAGATATACATAATTAGCGCGGCTAGTAGTGTTGTAAACTGTGCATCGAAGATTGCCCCAAAGGATAACTTGCCACCCTCCGCAACTGCAGCACGGACACTTCTACCTTTGTATAACTCTTGACGAATACGTTCATAGTTAATGATATTCGCATCGACAGTCATACCAACACCTAACACAAGTGCACCGATACCAGATAATGTAAATACAGCACCCATTAAGGAGTAGATTCCAAATACGGCCCATACATAGAATGCAAGCATGATAGATGAAATCAAACCTGGTAAACGATATACGAAGATCATAACAGCCATAACAACGGCAACACCGATTACACCTGCAAGTGCTGTTACCTGTAGAGCATCTGCACCATACGAAGCAGACACAACGTTACTGGATAGCTCAGTTAACTTAACTGGTAAAGAACCAGAATTGATGAGGTTAGCTAAAGTTCTAGCGGAATCCTCTGTAAAGTTTCCAGAGATAATGCAGTCGCCATTAATTTCTGATTGTACAGAGGCAGCTGAGATATACTTAGGCTCTTCACCATTCTTTGCCTTCGCAGCTTCCGCAGCGTATGTATCGCCATCTTGCCAATCTAGCCATACAATCATGACGTTTGCGCCATTACCCTTTTGTGCAATTGCCTTTGTCATTGCCGCAAACTTCTCTTTATCCGCAATCTTTAAAGATACGATAGGTTCGCCATCTTTATACGCAAGAGATGCACCACCTTCTTGTAAGATAGATGAATCAGCTAATTCATTATTATCTACATCGCGGAATGTAAGATTCGCTGTTGTACCAATTAATTCACGTGCTGTTTCAAGGTCTTTCGCACCTGCAATCTGTACACGAACGCGGTTATTGCCTTCCACTGTAATCTGTGGTTCACTAACACCCAATACGTTGATACGCTTTGAAATACTGTTAATTACCGCAGACATATCAACTGTAGCACCTTCATTTAACGGTTCTACCTGATACAAGATTTCAAAACCGCCGCGTAAGTCCAAGCCTAAATTTAAACTAGAGATAATTGAGCGTATTGTTGTAGCGATTAAAGTACCCAACAATAGAACAACTAACGCAAAAACGGCTAACTTACTTTTCTTTGTAGTATTTTTTGCCATAAGTTAATTCCCTCCAATGACATCCGCAAAATCTTCAAGGTTTTTCTCCGCACCATCAATAACAGCTTGTGTTGATAAGAAGCGTACAACATCATTTGCAGCAACGTTCCACACAACATCAACAGCTTGATTGAGCGTTCGCGGTGATTTATTGCGCCATAAATGATTCAGATAATCCTCAAGATTTACATATGTAAGAGTAGGCAAATCTTCTTTTTGTAATTTTTGTAATTTGAGAACCATCGTCAGTTCCACTAATCGATGATTCACATCAAAAGTACTTTGTGACATGCCTTCCTCCTAACAACTTAGTTATTATACCAAAAACATCTTTTGATAACCATACTTCAAAATGATAATACTTATCAATATTATACTCTGTTTTCCATCTCCCAAAAACAAAAAAATCCTAGAATTTTTCATCTAGGATCAATGTATTCCTATGAGTAGTCCAATTCCCTGCTAAGATTGCCTCTACAAGCCAAAACATACGTACAATACTAACTTCAGGCATACCCTTAATGCGGAATGCATAATGAATCGGTGTATATGGGAATACTTTCTTATGTCTAATTTTTACAGAACCAATCTGAATCATCACACAAAGTGTTTCAATCACTGGTACCCCTGCAATCAAAAATTAATAACAATTCCGTTTTTCGTAATCATCGCTAAGGCAGCTAATACACCACCTAAAAGCAAGTGATCCAGTATCACCCATAAATACACGTGCTGGTTTTTTTATTGTAGTAAAGATAGCCAAGTAAAGCACCAATCAAACATACTACAAAGATTGCTAAACCAATCTTTTTCTTGTTTTTAGAGTAATAACTAGATATGGTATTAAAGCGATAATACTAACACCAGAAGATAATCCATCCATGCCATCTGTCAGATTCACCGCGTTGCTAGAACCAGAAAACATAAATAATACTAAGAAGAAATATGCGATACCAAGTGGTATTACGATACGAGTAATTGGAAGTGTAATTTCCAAAGATGCGTGCGAGCGATATAGCACGAAGAATATTACTGCTAATAAAACCTGCATCAAAAACTTATGAAGTGGTTTTAAACCTTCATTGTTTTTAAGTACAGCAATTAAGAAATCATCCACAAAACCAATTAAGCCATAGCCCATAAACGCTAATAGTACAATCAGCGTATCAAGGTCTTGAAAGATTCCTTTTACGAAAATCAAAGTTAATACAACTGGAACGATAATAAATAAGATACCACCCATGATAGGTGTTCCCGCCTTCTTCTTATCATCCTCTAATGCATATTCACTAACAGTTTGTTTAAAGCTTAGCTTTTTTGAGATATTGAATCAAAAATGGCATTGTCACTAGTACAATACTAAGACTCAGTACGAAAATATAAGCACATTTGAAATATTGACATATTTACTCCTGACTACCCACCAAAGTGGATCGAGATAGCGGTTCCCTTTTCAATGTATGAACCTGGCGGTATATCTTGTGAAGTCACAACTGATGTTTCATCACCTGTGATGGTAACATCTAATCCTGTCGCTTGCCAGAATCCAGCAACATCCTGTCTACTCCAACCTACCATATTCGGTATATAAATCGTATTGGCATTGGTAACTAAGAATACCTTTTTGTCCCGTCGTCACTGAATGTCCAACTTGTGGATATTGACGAATAACAGTATTTCCATCACCCAAGTTATATAGTTCTGTTCCATAGGAAGAGAGTGTATTTTGTACATAGCTTAAACTATGGTTGATCAACGATGGCATCTCATATACCGAAACAGTTTCTGCTGTATTTTTCTGGTGTTTTCAGCTGTCTGCTGTGCAAAACCCATATTGCATCGCAATACGACGTAATAAGTTTACTTGTGGTTGTTGGTTGACTGGTGCACTTGAATCAATTTGGAATGCATAATAAACCAGAATCTGTGGGTTATCTGCCGGTAAAGCACCCATAAAGGAATAGATATACTTACCAGATTGATAACTACCATCAACCGCCAATTCAGTTGTACCTGTCTTACCCATCACCTTGCATTCTGGGATACGATAACCACGACCTGTACCCTTATCATCATTTACTACACGATATAGAATACTCTGTAACTGCTTTTGCGGTATCACTTGTAATCGGATGACCTACAACTGTCTTATTTGCTTTATAGATATATTTCGAATTGTCATATCCATCACGAATAGAATCTACGAAATATGGTTTTACCATTGTGCCATCAGAGAATACAGCACTATATGCTTGCATCAACTGCAACATCGTAACCGTAGAACCCTTGGCCAAAAGGATAATGAGAGTTTATCCGAAGGATACGTAAAGTTTAATGTACCAGTTGCTTCTGGTAACCCATCAGTATCTACATCATTGAAGAAACCAAACTTTCTTAAATACTCAAGGTTAATATCTGGGGTAATCACTTCATTTTGAACTGTACCTGCTACAGAGTTTAGTGAGTAGATAAGACCTGTATCAAAATCAACAGAACCATATTGATAACGATATGCATTGTAAACACAGCCTAGGCTATTATCTGCCGTTGCACGAATTGGATTGTTCTGGCTATCGGTGCCATAGCAATAAGAATTACCATTTGTTAATTCAGAGCCATTATACTTACCTTCATTGATAGCCGCAGCCCATGTGAATGTCTTTAAAGTAGATCCTGGCTCATATGGAACCTGTGCACCCGTATTTGTATAATCTGTAATCTCTCGAACATTTGGGTCGAACGAGTTTGATTGTCCCCAGGCTAAGACCTTACCAGTCTTAATCTCCATGACACCGCCCCCAAACATTATCTGCACCAAATTGACTTTTGTGTCATACTCATGGATTGTTCAAGCGTCTGTTGAATGGAAGTATCTAGTGTTAGATAAACATCATCACCATTTACAGCGCTGACTACTTCATCCTTCATACCAGGTAAAACGATACCCATCTTTGTCTGTCTGGTATGTACGTGTACCATTTGTACCAGATAGATAAGAGTTTAGGTAAAGTTCCAATCCCATCTGTCCAGTTGTAATATCATGATCATCTTGTTGTGCATAACCACTAAGTTTCGAAGCAAATTGTCCATTTGGATAGATACGCTTGATAGAATCCGTAAATTCAATCCTGGCAATTTGTAAGATTCAATAAGGTCCTTGGTTGCTTGTGATAAGCGGCGACCACCAACACCTAACTCTGTTTGGTATATATCTTGAGATAGATATCCCATAATTTTGTCATAATCAATTTTTTTAAAATCTCAGATAGAACCTTTTGCCGTCCCTCTTTATCTTTTCACGTATGCAATCTGTCCCTTCAATGGATTGACGTGCAGAAGATAAAACACAAACGATATCGTAAGTACGATTATCCTGTGCAATTACCTGACCATTTCTATCATATATAAATCCACGCAACGCTAATGTAGTATCTGTAACCGTATTGGCAGAATCTGCGTAAATACTCAAATCTGTTCCAGAGCGCAAATGCACCTTCCCAATGGTTACGAAAAAAACATTAGAAGCAATCAGCATCATTGCTGCTAATGTCACAATCAATATTCGACGTACTTCGTTACGGTATTTCTTTCTTTTTGCCATTCTATTCTCCAGTTGTCTTGCTAGATCCACCTGTGATAGTGACAATGTTCTCCTGTTTCTTACTTAGACCGTTACTTGCCGCAATTTCATCAACGCGGTTATTTTGATCCTAAGTTCAAGATTTCTACCTTGAGTGCATCATTCTGCGTACGTAATGTTACGATATCAGCTTCCATTTGTTGTGTTTGAGCACTTAAGGCATTGTTGTAAGTTCTTAAGAATATGGAACTAGCCAAGTAAAGTGTAGCAGAAATCATGAACATCCATATAGAAAAAAATTTAAAAAAATGCTGTATTTTTTCTGTTTTTTTCTTTTAACAATCTTGGCCATATCCCTATTCTCCTTTTTTTCTCTATAACACGTAGCTTTGCACTGTGAGAGCGGTGATTCTCCTCTAACTCTTCATCAGTCGCTGTGATTGGCTTTTTTTGTGATTAAGTTATAATCTGCTTGTTTGATATCTGATGCCTTTGATTGGAATGCGCGGGTCAATGTAAGGTGCTGATGAATATTCTTTAAATACATTCTTGACCATGCGATCTTCCAAGGAATGGAATGTGATGATTGCACATCTACCATTAGGCTTTAATAAAGCTCAGTGCATCTTCCAATCCTTTTTGTAGTGCTCCAATTTCATCATTTACTTCAATACGTAATGCTTGGAATGTTTGTTTTGCTGGGTGTCCTTTTTGACGTAACACCTTGTCAGGTAAAGCTGACTTGATGACATCCACCAATTGGAATGTTGTCTCAATTGGTTGGATTGCTCGTTGCTTTTCAATTGCTCTTGCAATTGCTTTTGTAAATTTCTCTTCTCCATACTCTCGCAAGATACGGCAGAGTTCTTCGAAGGAATATGTATTCACGATTTGGTATGCATCTAATTCTTGTTCCTGATTCATACGCATATCTAAACGTGCATCATATCGATAACTAAATCCTCTAGTAGGATCATCGAACTGTGGCGAGCTAACTCCTAAATCCATCATGATTCCATCCACTTCATGAATTCCTCTTTTTGCAAGTTCTTCCTTCATGGAGCGAAAGTCATTATGAATCATCGTGATATAAGACAGCACATCTTTTAGATTCTCGGTAGATTCCGCAATTGCTTGACTATCTTTATCAAATGCATATAGATGACCACTCTTCAATTTGGAAATCAGATATCCAGAATGTCCACCGCGGCCCAATGTTCCATCTACATAGATGCCATCTTCTTTTACATTGAGTGAATCTACTGTTTCTTTTAATAAGACCGATGTGTGCTTCATGCTTGTAATAACTCCGTTAAGTCTTCTGCGAAGTCTTCTAATTCACCCATAGATTCTTCGTTGTATTGTTCAAATACTTTCTCTGGCCAAATTTCGAAGTGATCAGAAGCACCCTACAATTACACAAGACTTTTTCAAATCCACGATCAGAAATCTGGAAACTGTGGCAATAAGATTCTTCCTTGGTTATCCACACACATTCATCCGCCTTGCCTAAGATACTACGTACAAAGGCACGGGCTTTTTTATTTGTGATTGGTAACTTATTTAGTTTTGACACCAACTCGTTCCATTCATTTTCCGCAAATGCAGCTAAGCATCCATCCATCCACTCAGTTACGTAAATCTTTGTCGTCAACTGGTCTCTGTATTTTGACGGAATAATCAGTCTGTTTTTTTCGGATCTAGGTTGTGTCTGTATTCACCTGTGAACATCACCATCTGAATATTCCCTCCACTTTGCTCCATTTCATACCACTATTCTACCACTTCGTAATTATTATACAAGATAAAAAAACATAAAAAGAAGAAAAAAATCTCGCTTATCATCGGCATTTTTACATTTTTGCCATAGCGTGATTTTTTTCTTCAAATTCTGTTTTATTTTTTTATGAAAATTAACGAGAAAAATACTCTTCTCGAAGAATTCCCATGGTCAAAACATCATAAAATTGACCACGGTGGTAGGAAGCAGCTCTTCTTCTGCCCTCCAATACAAATCCAACTTTCTCATACATCTTGATTGCATTTTTCATTGTATGAGAATACATTTAACTCAACTTTGTGTGCATTCAATTCCTCAAAAGCAGATACGTATTGCCTTTCGCATAGCTTCACTACCATAGCCCCTTACCTTGATATTCAGGTCCTACTAAGATGCCAACTGTTGCGATCATCTCTGGCATTGATAAATTAAATGCCGTAATATGTCCCACTACTTCACCCTGCTTTATTTTCTATTGTTAATCCAAAGCCAGTTCTTCCCTGGTTTGCTGACCAACTATGAAATAGGAAGAGTTCTCTTCCGCAAATGTAGGAACGATTCTAGAACGATTCCCTAGTAACATTGTCTCTTCGTTCCACCACTTTGCTAAAATTGCTTCATCTTCAGCCGTCGTACCTCTGAGTGTAATCTTTTTCACCACATAATAGTTCTTTACGATATTGTAATAAATCTTTCATATAACTCCTTTAATCTAAATACATCGGATTGATATCAATCCGTAACCCTAGTTACATCTATCTTTTGTCGTAGATAAAAAAACCTTGCAACAGACTGTCTCATCGAATCTAAATCCTTCCCCTTTAACAAGATTCGATAGCGATATAAATCTTGTATCTTTAATAACGAAATAATACCAATCGTTTTAAAGTCACCAACGATTTCGTTCTTGATTGCCATTGCTTGTTTCATCACCACATCATCTTTGCGACCTTGAATCGTTAAGGCAATCAAGTAAGTATATGGTGGATATTGTCCAGCATGGCGAAACTTCATCTCGTTGCGGAAAAATGCTTCGTAGTCTTGCCTTGCAGCACACTGCACCGCATAGTGACTTGGATCAAATACTTGATATACAACTTCACCAGCTGTATCTGCTCTACCACTTCTTCCACCTGCCTGCATCAATAAATCAAAGGTCATCTCACAACTACGGAAGTCCGTACGTTGTAAACCCTCATCCCCATTGATGACACCAACCAGTGTAACGTGTGGATAATCTAATCCCTTGGCTATCATCTGTGTACCCAATAAGATATCTGCTTCATGATTACCGAAAGCTTGTAATATCTTTTGATGTGCATTCTTTCTACCTGTTGTATCCGCATCCATACGCAATACCTTCGCATTAGGAAATAATGCATGTACTTCGCTTCTAATTTCTCTGTGCCAAAACCCATTGTGGTAAAACCCGTACGGTTATGACAATGTGGGCATTCCTTTGGTACAGCGATCTCTGTACCACAAGTATGACATTTTAAGCGATTCACATCACGATGATAACTCATCGCAATATCACAATGTGGACATTTCACAACCTCTTGGCAAGACTTGCAGCGAAGCTGAGTGACATAACCACGTCGATTTAATAACAGAATACTCTGCTCATTTTTTTCTAAGCGCTCTTGTATCTTCTTACGTAATTCATCAGTAATGATATAGTTGCCATTCTTCTTAATACTATCCTTGATTGATACAAGTTGAATGTTTGGTAGACTTTTGATTGATACGTTCATTCATCTTTACCAAGTGATATACATTTTTTAGAGCACGTGCATAACTTTCAAGTGCTGGTGTTGCTGAGCCAAGTATCACTTTACAGTGATGATAATGGCCTCTCCAGATAGCCACATCACGACAATGATATGCTGGCTGGTTTTCTTGTTTATAAGAATTATCATGTTCTTCATCCATGACAATCAAACCTAAATTCTGAAATGGCAAAAAAATACCGCACTTCTTGTGCCAACGACAATAGATGCTTTACCAGTCTTTACCTTGCGGTACTGCTCATACTTTTCTCTTGGTCGCTTAGTCCACTATGATAGATTGCTAATGCATGTCCAAAGCGAGAAGAAACACGATGAATCATTTGTGGTGTCAAACTGATTTCAGGCACTAAAATCAATACCTGTTTATGTTGTAAAAGTGCTGTGCAGCCAGTTGTAAATATACCTCTGTCTTACCAGAACCAGTGATACCATGTAGAAGATATACTTCGTCCTGACTATTGTTAATTTCATCCATTGCAGACTGTTGTAATGGTGTTAACTGTAATGCAAATTCAATATTGATATTTACATCATCTGCTGCTTCTCTTTCTTTTTTTCTTCTAAGAGAATTGCATTTTTCTCAATGAGTGCACGCGCTTGTCCCTGGATATATTTTTACGTAAAGCTGTATATGTTAATGGTTGATGCTCACGTGCGTAAAGATAGGCTTCTAATTGCTTTAGGGTGTTAAACTAACTTCTTCATTCGTCAGTTTAACCCATTTCTCTTTTACAATTGTTTTATCATTTGTAGTTGGTTTTAACTTCGATGGTAACATCGTCTGAAAACAAGATATCGTTGTCGATAAAGTATTTTCTTTTAGCCACATCGCTAAGTCATGCAATTCATCTGTAATTAAACTTTCATGGTCTTTAACTTCTTGAATAAAGCGCAACTTTAAAAACCAAGTCGTGTTTCAATCTCTTCCTTTGTTTCATCCGTATCTTGGATGCTCTCTACAAAACCAACAACACTACGATTTAAAAGTGGAATCGTTACACGGCTACCCACTTCAATATCTTCATCGTCATATAAGTATGTAAAAGTCTGATCCAGCCTACGTACAGGATGTTCTAACCAACATTGCACAATCTTTCATAGTCTCTCAATTTCTTACTCTATTCTACTATAAAATGAAAATTCCACGGTAAAAGTTTAGATAAAAAACAGCAGTGACTATTCTGCTGTTTCAAGTTTCATGATATGTCGTAATAACTCTTTTGTGTATGGATGTTGTGGGTTTTGCATCACTTCTTTTGTTTTACCCTCTTCTACAACCTTTCCATCCTTCATAATCATCACACGATTACATAGGTTGCTAATGAGTGGTAAATCATGGGATACAAAGATTGCTGAGATGTGATGTTGATGACATAGATGCGTTATTAAATTACAAATCTTCTCTTGTGTGATAACATCTAATGCACTTGTAATTTCATCACACAACAATACTTTTAGGATCACACACAAGTGCACGGGCAATCGCTGCACGTTGACATTCCCCACCAGACATTTCATGTGGGATACTTTTTTTGCAAAAGGAAGCATCCAACCCAACTTCCTGTAATAAGAAACGATTTTCTAACGCATTTGGATTTAAATATTTACGTACTTCATTTAAACTTTGTTCAATCGTATACTGCTTATCAAAAGAAGCTCTTGCATCTTGGAAATATCATTTGTATGTTTCGGAAAGCGACTACGATCCTTTTCTATCAAGTGATTTACCAAATAATGTAACTTGTCCTTCATCCGGCTGAATAATGCCTGATAGTAGTCGTAAGATTGTACTTTTACCACTACCACTTTCCCCTATGATGCCAAGTATTTCTCCTTCATCAAGATGAAGGGAAACATGATCAACCGCTAATACTCGTTGTTTCTTTTCACGGAAGCACTTAACGATATTTTCTGCTTGTATTAATCGTCCCATAAATCCTCCGTCTTTGGTAAAGCAGCTAATAATTCTTTTTGTATATGCATGCATAGGATTTTTAATTAGAGTATTTGTCTCTTGTACTTCGACAATTCTACCTTGGTACATTACTGCAATACGATTACACAATTGTGCAGCTAGTGCAATGTTATGTGTAATCACTACCATCGTCATACCTTTTTCTTCTTTTAGCCGCTTTAACTGTTGAACCATTTCATATGCACTCTTTACATCGAGTGCACTCGTAGGTTCATCGCACAATAGCAACTTCGGATCATTCATTAACGCAAGTGAAACCGCTACACGTTGTGCCATACCAATCGATAGTGTAAAAGGATAACTGTTAAAAATACGTTCTGGTTCTTTTAATTCAAACTTTCGAAATAAATCATATGCCTTTTTGACGAGTTTCTTCCTACTTAATTTTTCCATTTGTTGTTTCGTAAAATTGAGCAGATATTTTTTTCTTGTAGGTACTAGTGAGAAATTACTGCTTTTGAAAAATCGTTGCTATTTTCATCTTTAAATAACTGTCGATATTCTCTTTTGATTCATATCCAAAAAGTTTTTGATTTGTATATAAAATTTCACCCTGCATCAATTTTTAAGATTTGGTTCTAATTGAAGAATACAATTTAACAGACTTGTTTTTTTCCACTACCGCTTTGTCCAACAATCCCAATCACTTCTGATGGATAGACTGAAAGTGAAACATCATGTAACACCTTTGCATCGCCATATCTAGCAATGACATTTTTTATTTCTAAAATTAGCTGTCTCATGATTGAAGTTCTAAATCAACTGTAATTTGGTAGTAGTCTGTAACATGAGGTGTAAAGTTCTTCAATCCTTTTCTTGTTGCGAAAATCAAGTTATTAAACCCAATGTATGTAACGCTATAACTTGACAACAATATTTCCTCAATCTGTTTAACAAGCTTAATACGTTCCTTTGTATCATAGGAATCATTTAACTGTTTTAACAATACCTGCATTGCATGGTTATCATATCCAGAATAATTCACAGAACCTCCTTCGGATAGTAACGCATTTAAGTAATATGCAGGATCTCCTGTAGGCATTGTCACCATGGAGTAGAAACCTAAATCATATTCTTTATTCTCAAGATATTTTGTGCCTTCATGCAGCTGAAGTTCAGCGTGAATTCCAATCTTCTTAAGTGCGGACTGTAATTCCGTCGCAATCGCTTCTTGTGATAGACGTTTATAGTAAGCGATTGTAAGAGAGAGTTTTGACCATCTTTTTCTACATACCCATCACCATCTGTATCTATATAACCCAATGATTCTAAAATTTGCTTTGCTTCCACTTGATTATAAGAGTTTCATCAGAACTTGGTAATGCATACTCAGAATCACTTGTAAACGGTCCATCCGTAGCAGTCATTGTGCCATCCAGTAAGTAACTTTGCAATTGATTCTTTATCAATTGCTTTCGCAATTGCTTTGCGTAGTGATGTATCTGAAAGAGTCTCTGTATTCATATAGAGAGAATATACACGGCTAGATGGAATCATATGAATATCAAATTCATCAGTATCCTTTAGTTGCTTTAATTCCTCCGAATTCATCTCTGTATATGCATCTAATTCATGATTCTTAAGTGCAAGAATTGCCGTTTCTTTCTCAAGCATCTTTGTAACTGTAATCTCGTCTAATTTTCGGTGTTCCATTCCAATAATTTGTATTTGGCTCAAGCACAATTTCTTGATCAGCTGTAAATGTCTTCACCGTATATGGACCAGTCCCAATCGGCATCGTAGCCCTATCTTCCTTAGAATTTAGATTCAATATTGCAAACATTGGATCACTTAAATCAGATAATAATGTTGCGCGTGGTTTTACAGTCTTTATTGTGATTGAATTACCATCTATTTCATATTCAGCATCTTTTAAGAACGCAGCTCTTGCGTTTTTCCTGTGCAACATGGTGCAGATTATCTACTACACTTTTTCGCATCCATTGTTGTACCATCTGAGAACTTTAATATTCTCACGTAGCGTTAACTTCCATGTCTGTGTGTCAATGTTTTCTGCGTTCGATACAAGCCATGGGTTTAATCTCCATATTATCCTCTACTTTAAATAAAGTTTCCCCAATACCATATCGAACGGTGAACCACCCATTCCACTCTAAAGCTGAATCTAAATGATGCAGTAAACTGCTCTGTACCAATGCGGATAGTATGATTAGCTGTTTCATCTATTTTTGGTGTTGGTGTACATGCAGACAAGGCTAATGTCATAGATATACACAATACTTTTAGTCCATCGTTTCATTTTCGTTTCCCCTCTTGATTATTGAAAAGTCTTTTGCAAATTGGTTGATTAAAAATACTGTAATGAAGATAAACAAACATGGAGAATAAAGAAATCCATGGTGCGGATGTTAAATATTGTCTTCCTTCACTAATCATAGAGCCCCCATTCTGGCGTTGGTACTTTTACTCCAATGCCTAAAAAGCTAAGCCCTGCAAGTGACAATAACATATTCGCAAAAGTTTAACGTCAATGTCACTATCATTACATTTCGAATATTCGGTAGGATATGTCTCAATAGTATTTCGATATCACTTAATCCTGCAAATTTAGCAGCAGTTACATATAGTTCTGATTTTTCTTTTTAGAGTCGCATGATCTTGCCAAACGAGCAAATAACATCCAATCACTAATTGCTAGGGCAATCATCGCATTATGTAAGCCACCACCAAGTATTCCCTGCAATCGCAATCGCAATTAACATTTGGGAAATGCTAAGAATAAATCACATATAGCCATAAGTACTTCATCTAACAGTCCACCCATATAACCGCTAATCATACCGACAAAGATGCCAAATCCTCCAGCAACCACTACGATTACTATCGTAGATAGAATACTAAGTTTCGCAGCTACGATTGTTCGTACAAATACATCTCTTCCAAAAGGCATCTGTTCCAAAGAAATGTTGCATACTAGGTGCTTGTAAACGAACAGCTAGATTTGACTCCGAAATTATCTTCGGTAACATTAATTCCATCAAAACACTGCACAATAATAAACATGCAATCATGATAATCAATCATCCACTGTTTACGATTAAAGCTTCATGACTATCACCACCTAACCGTATCCGTGCATCAAAGATTCCATAGAGTACATCTGCCAATAAATTAATTAAGACATACGCAAGCTACAAGCCACACTACAACAGCTTGAATCATCTGGGAATATCCTTACTAATGACCGCATCCACCAACAGTTTTCCAAGACCAGGCCAGTTAAATATGGTTTCAATTAACGCCACACCACTCAAAAAGACTTCCAAAAAGAAACAGCAGTTAAAGTAATCACTTCAACCATCGTACTCTGAAGCACTGTGCAAAACAGAATTGAAAACTGTACCAACACCTCTAGCACGTAAACCTTTGATATAGTCCTTTCTCTAACTCACGACTAGCAATCTTTTTGAATCTGTTTGATATAACGAAATGACATACCAAGCGTGATAGTTAGACTAGGCATAATAACACCTGTACTATCCTTTTGGTAATACACGAAAGATATGAAACACAGAAGTAAATAAATACAACAATAATAAATCCGATTATAAAAGGTAGGAATTGATATCCCTACCTGTGTTATCACATCAATCAGCTTTTGAAAAGTCTTGATTGTTCGTGGTATGCACAATAGATTCCAAGCGGCATCGAAACAAGTAAAGTTAGTATCATACTATTAATTGCAATTGAGATTGTATATGGAGCAGATTTCATAATCTTTTTCAGATACAGGACGACCATCCTGATAAGAAGTACCCTAAAGTCCCCTTTTTAAGAAAGAAACCCACCAGTTTTGATATTGAACAAAGAATGGTTCATCCAAGTGATGTTCATGACGGAACTGTTCTAACATCTCTTCCGTTGCTGGGGACCCTGCTTGATGAAAATGCATATGTGCTGGATCACTTGGTGAAAGATAAATTAAACTAAATGTGATAAGCGTAACTCCCTACGACAATAGGAATTGTACGCAATAAACGCTTGATAAAATATTTCATTGTAAATTCCTTTGCATAGTTGAATACATCTTCACTTAATCTCTACAGAAACAAAATACATTAGCTACTATCGCTAATGTATTACTTTTACCTGTATTTTAGCTACATAAATGCTGTTTTCATGCACAACAAATGGTATGGGAAATTCATTGCTTTCGTCAAGTCATATCACCATTCAATAGGAATAATGCTATAATTCTATCGTTATAAAGGAGGTATCAGCATGTTACCGAAGTTAGAAAACAGTAATAATATCACTGCTATTGAAGAAGAAATTCAAATACTCAAGAATCTTTTGAATACTGCAACGCAGAAATATGATTCCTTCTGATAAATTCCATCTCATTGATGAACTTTCAAAGTTTATCCGCAAATCATGAATACGATAAGTTAACAGATTTGATTACCTCATTATCCAATGAGATTTAGATATCATCTCTAGATATTTCTCTGTTTCTACCTTTTATTAATCAATATTACAGAAGACGTAGACCTAGCATACCAAGTTAACTTACAAAATAATATTGATCAAGATTACTTTAGGTAAAATCTCACTCAGATGAATATTATCTCAAAGAGTGAAACATGCCAAAGGAAATCTTAGAGAACTTGAAATGTAGTACCAGTGCTAACTGCACACCCTACACAAGTACAACGTAAAGTCCATGTTGGATCTAACAAATGAAAATCCATCATTTATTACGGAAAGACCGTGATTGTAAAGGAAGGCTCTATCAATAAGCGAAAAGTGGAATGATAACCTTCACCGTTTAATTGAACTGATAATGGAAACGGACATGATCCGTGAAAAGAAGTTAAAAGTTAAAAAAACGAAATCCGTAATGTGACTGACTATTACAATACTTCTTTTAATTCCAGCTATCACAGCTCTTAACTGCACAATACCGCAGAGAAGCCGCAAAAACACGGCATCGATGTCAGTGCTGCTACCCCTATTACAATGGGTATGTGGATTGGTGGTGACCGTGATGGAAATCCATTTGTTACTGCAGAAACATTAGAAATCTCTGACTACACAAGCAGAAGTGATCTTAAAGTTACTACATCCATAAGATTGAAGAAATGTATTTCTACTATGCAGTTTCATCTAGTATCTCCCATGTGTCTCTAGATGTTGAAAAAGATGGCTGCCCTTTCAAGTGATACATCTGTCTATCGTGAGAAAGAACCATATCGTAAAAGCATTTCACTATATTCTAGAAAGACTACAAAACACTTATAACAACTTTACACAGAACACAAACTCATGAAGTTTGTTATGAAACAGTTGAACAGTTCCAGAATGATTTACTTTACGATTAAAAATCTCTTATCGACAACGATGATGCAATTCTAACAACTGGTAGCTTTTAATGAAGTATTACAGGCTACAGAAATCTTTCGGTTTCTATCTTGCAAGTATTGATATGCGTCAAGACTCTAGTGTCTTAGAAGCTATGCGTTGCAGAGTTATTGAAGTCCGCAAATATCGAACAAGACTATAGTAGTCTTGACGAAGAAAAGAAATGTGCCTACTACTGGATCTATTTAACATAATGATCCCACGTATCTTATCCGCAACACATGCACCAAAAATCAGAACTATTATCCAAGGAACTTGCAATCTTCAAAACCGCAAGAGAACTAAAAGACCGCATGGGTGAAAATGTCATTCGTCAACATATTATCTCTCACTCCGAAAGTATCTCTGATATGTTCGAATTAGCAATCCTTCTCAAGGAAGTTGGCTTATTAGATAGTGAGCATAGTCGTATGCAGATTGTTCCACTCTTTGAAACTATCGAAGACTTGCAGAACGCAAACGAAATCATGCGTACATACTTAAATATTCCTCTTGTTAGAAAGTGGTTAAACGACCAAAAATTTTATCAAGAGATTATGCTTGGATACTCTGATTCCAATAAGGATGGAGGATATCTATCTTCAGGTTGGCATTTATATAAAGCACAACGTGAACTATCTGCCATCGGTGATGAATGCGGTGTGAAGATTACATTCTTCCACGGTCGTGGTGGAACAGTTGGCCGTGGTGGAGGTCCATCCTATGATGCGATTACTTCTCAACCATTTGGTTCAATCAAAGACCGTATCCGTCTAACTGAACAAGGAGAAGTTATCGGTAATAAGTATGGTAATCGAGATTCAGCATACTACAATCTAGAAATGTTAATTTCTTCTACTTTAAACCGCATGGTTAACCCAATGGTGTTAAGTAAAGAAACATTGCGTGAATACTACACGATCATGGATCCAATTGTAGAAAACTCAAATGCAATCTATCGTGATTTAGTATTTAATGACCCACACTTCTATCAGTACTTCTTTGCGGCAAGTCCAATCAAAGAAATATCTAGTTTAAATATTGGTTCTCGACCAGCAGCACGTAAGACAATTACAGATATCAATGGCTTACGCGCAATCCCTTGGGTATTCTCTTGGTCACAGAATCGTATTATGTTACCTGGATGGTATGGCATTGGTTCAGCAATGCAACAATACATCGATCAAAATCCAGAAAAAAACTTAGCACAATTACAACAAATGTATCAAACGTGGCCATTCTTTAAATCATTATTAGAGAATGCCGACATGGTACTTTCCAAGTCCAATATGGATATTGCTAAACAGTACAGTAACCTTTGTGAAGATAAAGAAACACGCTCAGTATTTGATCGTATTGAAAGTGAATGGCAACTTACAAAGAAAGTCTTACTACAGATTGAAAAGCACACCGAGCTTATTCAAGATCTACCTGCATTAAGAGGAAGCTTAGACTATCGTCTTCCTTACTTCGATATCTTAAACTATATTCAAATTGAGTTAATTAAGCGTATCCGCCAAGGACAATATACAGAAGAACTTGAAAAGACAATTCACGTTACGATTAACGGTATCGCAACTGGATTAAGAAACTCTGGATAAGGAGGAAGCATGAACTTTACTACATTAGCGAAAGCACGTTATTCTTGCCGTAAGATTTCTTCTAGACCTATCGAATCTGAGAAGTTAGAAGCTATTAAACAAGCAGCGATTGCGGCACCTACAGCACATAACTTCCAGCCTTTAAAAGTCTGGTTAATTCAATCACAAGAAGCGCTAGAGAAAATCAAATCCGTAACACAACAAAAATTTCTTCATACATCCCCTGCTTGCTTCATCGTAGGTAGTGATGCGAGCCAAGGATGGGTACGTGAAGCTGATTCTATGAACTTTGCGGATGTAGACGCAAGTATTGTCGCAACACACATCATGCTTGCAATCCAAGATCAAGGTCTTGCCTCTACTTGGATTGGAAACTTCCAACCAGAAAAGATTAAAGAAGTATTCCCAATGATGGAATCCTATAACTTAATTGCTATCTTCCCAGTTGGATATCCAGAAGAAGACGCAAAACCTTCTCACCTACACACAACACGTAAAAGTGAGGATGAGTTCATCGAAACCCTTTAGCAAAAAAGAGAGACAATCTCTCTTTTTTAGTATGCATTTTATTTTATCCAACTTCCGTCATCACTTTACCTATATAGTAAATACCGTAAATAAACCCGCTTATAAACAATAGCCGAATAAATGAGCTACCTGCCAAATATAAATACTTGCGTTTCTCTAGCGTATCAAATGGCATACATAGAATCATTGCAAAATATTTTTAATATAAAACTAATCGCAAGAATATAAACTCCACAGAAAAACGATAATACCCCATAGGAATAAGCCAATCCCTACTTTCATAGATGCAAGCACAAAACCAATCACAAAACAAATCGCCAGAAATATATCGATTCCAATCGATATCCTAACCAACCATTTAATCATCTGTATTTTATTATCCATACACTCTCCTATCTAGATTTTCAATAATTCATACTAGATAAGTACATTCCTTACTATAATCTAATATATCACATTAAAATCATATCATTCACAATGAAAATAGATGTAGCCTCAATATAGCCACATCTATTTATTACTTCAATAAACCTTGTGATTGCAAGAATTCTTTTGCGACTGTCTCTGCAGCTTCTCCCTCAATTCCTACTCGATAATTCATTTCACTCATTTGACTTTCTGTGATTTTTCCAGCAAGTACATTTAAAATCTGTTCTAGCTCAGGATATTTATCTAACAGTTCCTGCTTCATAAGTGGAGCCCCTTGGTATGGTGGGAAGAGATGTTTATCATCTTCTAGTATTTGTAGCTGATAACGCTGTATCTCAGGATCTGTAGAATAAACTTCCGTCAATTGAATATCACCCGATTGAATTGCACTATATCGTAGTGCAGGCTCCATTGTTGCAACATTTAAAGATAATCCATAGAGTGCTTGTAGTCCTCGATTACCATCTTCACGATCATTAAACTCTAACGTAAATCCTGCTTTCACAAAATCCGCAACACGTTTTAAATCTGAAATTGTATTGAGATGATACTCTTCTGCAATCACTTTTGGTACAGCAAGTGCATATGTATTTTGATATGCCATTGGTTTTAATAATACCAGGTTATCCTGTTTTTTAATTCCATCACGCGCAGCTTCATAGACTTCATTAGGATTATTACTTACAGTTGGTTTGTCCTGTAATAGACTTTCGGTAATAGTCCCTGTAAACTCAGGATAAATATCAATATCACCTTTTTTCAAAGCCTGATAAAGGAAATCTGTCTTACCAAAATTGGGTTTTACTTCAACTGTAATATCTGTATTCGCTTCAATTAACAGTTTATACATATTCATGAGTATCTCAGGTTCAGGACCCATCTTTCCTGCAATTATAAGATGTTTATTGGTTTTATTTTGTAATTGTGAAGGAATATAAGAACCTCCTAATCCAAGTAATAGGCATAAAAATGCAATCATGCTGGTACGTAACTTTGCCTTTTCTAACCATTTTTAATAGTCCATTAAATAGAATTGCTAAAAATGCGGAGGATATTGCACCTATAAGAATTAAATTCACATTTCTACGATCAATCCCTAGTAAGATAAAGGTTCCTAGTCCACCAGCACCAACGAGTGCTGCAAGGGTAGCTGTTCCAATAATCAAAACTGTAGCAGTACGAATACCAGACACAATTACCGGCATAGCTAGAGGCAATTCAAACTTCTTAAGACGTTCTAACTTGCTCATACCAAATGCAATTCCCGCTTCCTCTAGACTTGGGTCAATTCCATTTAGCGCTGTAATTGTATTCTCTAGAATCGGAAAGATTGCATAGATAACGAGTGCAGTTAAGGCTGGTAATGTACCAATCCCCATAAAAGGAATAAATAATCCCAATAACGCCATAGATGGTATTGTTTGGAAAATTCCTGCGATATTTAAGACGACTCCAGCAATACGCTTACGGCTGCTTAAAATAATTGCGAGTGGAACTGCAATTAATATCGCAATTAATAAACTTAGTAAAGATAATTGAACATGTTGTCCTAATGCAATCAACCATTCAGCAAATCTTGCTTGAAAATATAATAAATCATGCATGACTTACACCTCCAAATAAATTGAAACAAATATTTGCAGGTTTTTTCAAGATATTCTCTGGTTGGTCTGCCAGCATATCTCTCCATTCTGTAATACTGCAATACGGTCACCCCAATAATGCCTCATCGTATCATGTGTCCACAAGATTGTTGTCGTGATTCTTTGTAGTTTTGTTAACATTTGCAGTTGTTTACGAAATTGCATCTAAAAGGTAGAAAGGTTCATCCATCAACAATATTTTTGGTTGACTATCATTGCTGTTACAATTCCAATACGCTGCTGCTCACCACCAGATAATTCACTTGTACGATGCATATGTTCCTGCACATTCAAACCAACTTTATCTAGTGGATTCCAACCGGCGTTGCATAATCTACTTTTATCCTTTCATTTCTGGAATTAAAGAGATGTTTTCTAGAACCGTCGATTAGGAAATAGTGCAATCTGCTGTAAAACATATCCAGTGAAAATCGCGTAACTCAGCCAAGTCACGTAATCCTTGATTCTCTTAGCATCCATATAGATATAATAGATGGTTCCAATAATCGATTTATCATCTCTCTTTAGCATGATTTGTTTTTCTACAGGCCAGAGGTCCTACAAGTATCCTTAAATTCTCATCTAGTATTTTTAAATTTACATTTTTTTAATACTGTATTCTCCTGGTAGTTCAAAACAACATTTTTATATTCAATCATATTACTACCCTATTTTTTTACAATAACCTTTCCAAACGAATGACTGCTTTCTAAATACTAATGCGCCTCTTGAATTTGTTCAATTTTAAAGATCTTTTTCTGGATGTACATTAACATTGTATTTCTCAACAAAGTCGATCAAATCTTGTGATTTATTTGTAGTAACATTTCCAGAATAGAATGTTGTGAGATAAACATTGTTATGCAATTCCATAATCGGATCGAAATCTTTCAAAAGTCCATTGTCCACCTAGTTGTCCACAAGAACAAATAATCCCGTCTTCTGCTAAGTGAGATATAGAATCTTTTCATAACACTTGGCCCAACCAAGTCCAGAATCTTTGTAAAAGTTTGATTCGTATGAAGTATTCCGTCATTCTCTAAAAATAACTTCACTAAATCCTCTTCCTAACAATTCTTGTTTTTGATAAATTTCTTGTAGTTCCAACCAAATATATATTTGGAAACTCACATTTTATCAGTTTCGTAAAAGCTGCCCTACACCACTTGTTGCAGCTCTTACAAGAATTCTATCATTGCAATGAATCTTTAGATTTTTGTATGCACCAAAGGCTGTATAGTAAGTCTCAGGCAATGCAATTAAACTATCCAAATCCAACCTCTTTGTTATAACCGGATAAATTTGATGATTTGGTATCAATGTATATTCTGCATATCCACCATCAAAATCACGCCCTATTTCACCCATAATAGAAATCATTTGCTGCCCAACATTTAGATTTTCTGCTGTTGTCTCTTCGATAATTCCAACATTCAATCCCCAAAAACGAGGAAATTTAACACTAGGAGATAATCCTTTACGAGTAAATATTTCACTATGTTTCATTCCAAAACCTTGAATCTTTATCAAAGACCATCCATCTTTGAGTTTAGGCTTTGGAAATTCAAGTAATTCTAAAACTTCAGGCCCACCAGCTCTTGAAACTCTTACACACTTCATATCTGATTTTTCACTTTCTGTTTAACTAACGTTTATCAAATGAAACCAAGTTATCAAGAATACGTTCTTGAAACTTTTCGAATTGCTTGATCTCCTCATTTTGAAATCCTTCATAGAAAATATCTGCTAGTTTCTTACTCACACGATCACCAATTTCTTTCTGAGACCAACCAAGTTGCGTTAAAATAATATATTTCTTACGTTTGTCCTTCGTACAGTGTTCACAGCTAACCAATCCCTGCTGGATGAGTTTTTCTATCATGCTCGTAAGCGTATTATTTGCAAGTCCAGTTTTGATTGCGATATCTGTGGAAGTTGCACGCCCATCTACACTATCCCATAAAACCGTAAGAATTTTTACCTTGTTCACTACGATATAAAACGCCTTCTTCTTCATTTAATAATTTTTTGAAATATACGACCATTCAATAAGCGTATATGCATTGTTAAAAACCACCTCTACGTTTATCCATATTACAACTCCTCATTTTATTTCTATATGGAAATAATATACATAAATATTCTATCCGTCAATTATTTCGATATAGAAATAATTATAAATAGAAAAAGACCATGTATTCTGGATTTTTGTCCAAAACAATACATCGTCTTTTTATTTCTTAGTTACTTTTTATTAGAAATTGTTTCTCTTTGATAAATCTTGGCAAGTGTCACACAAGCCCAATGGACAATAGTATATGTCCCAATCCACTCATCCCAGCCATTGCATGCATATTAATCGTAGTCTCACCCATACCTACCACTTCATATACACCAATAACAAACATCGTTACAATTGTAAATACTAATCCTGCTTCCAGAATATGAATTGGCTTCTTTAGACTATGTATTTGTTCAAGATTCATATTTGCAGTTAATAGATATAATAGATCATTACTACAAAACCTAGAATCAATAAATGACCATGCATCTTACCTAAGTGATTTGCTTCCGTAAAATGATAGAACTTTGTAAATTCACGATAGAATACACCAACAAAATAAACCCATAATCATATTTGTAAATGCCAATCCTAATAAATTAATACGTTCGAAACTTGGAATATAGTACTTATAACCTAATACAACAATCATTAAATACGCAACTGTCTTAGGCATCATTAACGCTCCAACGATTGGGAAAGTATTACTCCACAATACAACTGGAATATAGAATACAAAGCTAAGAAGAATCAATAACCACATGTGCTTAAGGCCTGCCTTATCTCTTTGCTGGTATGACCAATAAATCAGTAATCCTCCATAATCGCAAAAGGAATATTACGATAGATTCCAAACATATAGTTTCCTCTGCAGTACCCCACGCATTCATCGGTAAAAGTACTAATATGATACGAAGAAATGCCAATACATGAACTTCACTTAACTTCTTATTATCTTTATCACCGCTTTGACGACGATAGAAATAATAATAAAGAATATAGAAGATAGTCATTGTAATGCTAGTAACAAACTGTCCCCAAGATAAAGGCAGCTGTATGTCCTACAAATCCTAAAGGACTCAAATGAGATATGATTCTTGGTAATAAATGGAAAGCATCTCCTACGCCAAGTAAGATTGCCATAATACCAAATAACTTCGCACCTTTAACTTTTTCTAATAATAGTCGTACACCTAATCCAATTACGACCGCTAAATATGTAACATCAAACAAACTTTCAACCATTACCATTGTTATCTACCCTTTCATAACCCAATATATATGTAATTTAAACTTCTTTAGAAACTCTTGTTTTGACCAATTTTCTTGAAAATTACGTTTAATCAACGCATGAATAACACCTTGTAGATAGAACATCTTTTTCAAGTTCTATAGAATTATTGTCTTTCACTTCCGTAAATATTTGTGTTTGGTCTTGATGGTTCTTCTTCCATTTTTGATTTAGAGAATCATTCCAATAAAGATAACGATTCCTATAAATTGCATACGTATCTTTTTGAAAAAGAATCTTAGATAACTGTTCACCATACTCTAGTAAAGTTGCTTCTAAATTCCCTTTCTTCTTATGAAGAATATGCATAAATAACATATGAATATCAGTCACTTCAGAATCCAAAACTGTAAAAATATGCATCTTCAAGATCTTCAAAGTATTGATAAAAAAACTTCCTCTAGCAATATCTAATTCTTCAACAATTTCTTTAACTGTTACTTCTTGAAATGGTTTTTCTTGAAATAGACGCTTCAAGATTGTTAATACTTTTTCCCTTTTTTTATCTTCTTTTTAAATGATGATATGTATCTTTAGCCAATCCACTCACCTCCACAAAAATGACGTTATGTCACAATACCATTATAAATGACATAGTGTCATTTTACAAAGGGAATGCTCATATAAAAAGCAGCTATCAATTCACGATAGCTGCCTCTTTAAAATTATTTATTTACTTAAATTCAACTTCTTTTTAGCTGCATATGCTGCAACTAATAATGACATCACAAGAATTGATGCATTGAGAGGAAGATTGCTTGAATCACCTGTTTTAACGCTTGGTGTAGATGGAGTAGGTTCTTTCTTATTTGTAATTTCCATCTTACCATTTGCGTCAATCAATCCATAAGTAACTTGATACTTCACACCATCAATTGTGATGATATTTGCTGTTTCACCAACTTCACGTACTTCATAAGCGTTATCAATTGTCTTACCAGCATCTCTTACTACAAGATTTGTATATGTTGTTGTCCAGTTGTTTGCAGCATTTAAGATGACTGGAGCACCTTCTGCTACACCATCCTTATATAACTGTACTTCAACTTGACTAGCGATACCGCCAACCCACTTCTTTGTAACTTCAATGTTTCTATACTGAACTTCTTCATTACTAATTTCTTGATCATATGCACCAGAAGCATTTTTAGTAGCTTTATAGTTAACTCTAATTGTCTGAGTTCCAAATGTAGCTGTTGCTTCATTTGTTACCCAGTTTCCGTCTGTATCCATTTCTCTTGTAAAGTAGATATTTGGATTTGTTGTATCCTGTGCATCGTTTACCATATCGTACTTGAGTAGGTCTACAAACTTGAACTTCCAGTCGTTTGCATTACTCAAAGCAACCTGGTCAATCTGTGTAAATGTAGAAGCACCAGAAGTCATTAATTTGTCAACCTTTGCCTGGAAGATTTCGCTTTCACTCATACTTGTTGTATCAAGTGCACTTCCATCCGCATTTGTTAATGTAACTGCATCAAAGTTAGCTTTAGTAATTCTAAATAATCCAACAGTAATAGATGTTACATGATTTGTATTTGTAGCTTCCCACTTCTTGGAAACTGTTAGTTCTACCTTATCGTAATTAACTGGATCTGTACCGAATGCAACTGAACCATTAGAACCAATACCGCCACCACGAGGTGCAGAGTTACCAGTAACGATAACTTCAGCTGCATTTCTTGCGGCAGCCTTACCTTCATCAGATACAATTGCTTTTAGTGCTATCTTTTCTGTGATTCCATCAAGAGTTCCTCTATCCACAACAGGACTTACTGTACTTGGATATCTAGGACTACCATCTGAATTTCCTAAATAAGCTTCATCAATCTTACCATCTTCATACCAGTGTACTAACCAGTTATCAAGACCGTTGTTAGAAAGAATTAAAGTCTGTGTTGCTGGGTCTTGCTTATTGATAGAAGCCACATCATCACCAGCTGCTGATGTGTCATTATTATCAGCACCTGTACCAGCTACGTTATCAAAGAAAGATGCACCGTTTGTAACAGCTGTTGTAGCACTACCTGTAGGACATAACCACATACCACCACCGAGTTTAGTAGCTGTATTTCCTGTAACAAGTGTCTTACCCATATGTAATACATATGGAACAGATGCTACATAAATTCCACCACCTTGCTTACCTGCAGTGTTATTCGTAAACTCGCCACCATTTACATAAACTTCCTTGGAAGCTACATATAGACCGCCACCAACTCCATTTTCAGCGTTAGGATCTGTAATTTGAGATGTTACCGCAGTCATAGTAGCCTCATTGCCTGTAATTAGACCACCATTGATTGTTGCGGCAGCTGGGAAGAATCCTCTCCAACGAGCTTCACCAAATCTCTTGCCATCAGCTGAAGTAAGATAGTCGACAACACCAATACCGCCACCGAATGGAGCCTTATTACCACTGATGGTTCCACCATCCATTGTTAATATACCTGTACCATTCACCGCGATACCACCACCTAAAACAGCTGCTGTATTGTTAGAGATAGTACCACCCTTGAGATTCAGGGTACCTGTTGAATAATAGTGTGCTGGATTACTGAAATTATTCTGCATTGTGTAGTTTGTACTATATGTTCCAACTAGTATTCCACCATATTCTGCAGTATTACCTGTAATAGTACCACCTGTCATCTCCATAGTAGAGCTTCCCTTGATACCTTCAACTCCAACAGCTGAGTTTAGGCCACTACTTCCAGAATGTTCTAATGTATTGTTTGAGATATCTCCTCCATTCATGAAGAAGGAAGCACCCTCTGTAATTTTAACAACATTCGTAAACTGGTTACTCATGTAGTTATCATGAATTGATCCACCATTCATTGTAAGTACTGCATTTGGACCTTTAGCCGTTACGATACCTACCATTGCACTGTTTGATCTTACATTCTTAATTTCACCACCGTTAATAGTTAATTTACCCTGGTTGTTAATGACAGAGCTCTTGTAGTTGGTATCCTTTGCATCACCATCAAGAATAATATCTTCCCAAGTAAGACTTGCACCTTCTTTAATGTCAAATGCAATTGCAGTGCTAGTTCTTGTAAGAGTAACACCACCTTTAAAGTGATATCCTTTCCTGCAGGAACTGTAACTGTAGCAGTTAATTGCATATCTGCAGTTAAAACAATTTCTGTAGGTTCCGTAGCATCATTAATTGCTTGTTGAAGCTCGGCAATCGTACTTGCATTTACTGTCGCTGCATGTGCATCCAATTTAAAAATTGGAAGCATAGAAAGCGAAATCATAAATGCTAGTAAAATTGAAAATAACGATCTCTTTCTAAACATTTTTTAAAAACCAACCTTTCCCCTCAAATACCTATGAAATGCTCTAGCTATACTGTAAAATAAATAGAAAAAATCAATCCTTTTTCATCATATAAAATACAAAAATAACTTTTTTTCATTTCTATTCCCTTAATATCATATAATATCTAGATAAGATTAACAATTTCTTAAGATAAATTTTTTTAAGAATTTATTAACCATTCTTATTCTTTTGTATATTTTATCAACATTTTAAAAAAGAGTACTCACATCATGAGTACTCTTTAAGCTTTTTCAATTACTTCGTAGCATGTTCTCTTTTTCTAATGAAGGCAAGTACCAATAACAATGTTCCAAAGAATGTCATTGAAGCTGCGTGTCCAAATAGATTTGTCGCATCACTTGTCTGTGGTGTCTTTCTGAACTGTTGAAGAACCTCCACCTACACTTGGAGTGCTTGGTGTACTTGGTTGTGGAGTTGAAGTAGGTTTAGAGTTTGCATCCTTAGGATCTGTACCATTTGCTACTTCTTCTGCATCTGTGTATCCATCGTTATCATCATCTAAATCAGTAACGTCTGGATCACCATCTCCATCAGTATCTCTTTGCACAGTAATTTCAATATTCTTCGTTACTGTTGTGCCATCTGGGTTTTGAACAGTTACAGGAATCTCGAAGGTACGAGTTTCTTCCGCTGGCGTCCAATCTGTAACATCTGGTGTTCCACTGATTGTCTTAGTAGTTGGATCATATGTTACACCATTAGGTAGCTTAGATGTGTCTACTGTTACTACTGAAGCTGGATCACCTGGAGTAATTACAATATTTGTAATTGGGCTTTCATCAATTACTGTCTGTGTCGGATTGCTAATTGTAGGTTGTGCTACAGGAGTAATAATAGCTGCAGGTCTTGAATTAGGATTCTTTGGATCTGAACCAGCATTCTGCTCGTCTGTATCAGAAATTCCATCTCCATCATCATCTGTATCTGTAACATCCGGTATACCATCACCATCTGTATCACGTTGTACTGTAATTTCAATCTTCTTTGTTACTGTTGTGCCATCTGAATTTGTGACTACTACAGGAATTTCGAACTTACGTGATTCCTCTGTTGTACCCCAATCTGTAACATCTGGTGTTCCACTAATTGTCTTAGTAGTTGGATCATATGTTACACCATTTGGTAACTTCGTAGTATCAACCGTAATAGTTGATGCTGGGTCGCCTGGAGTAATTACGATATTTGAAATTGGTTTTTCATCAATGACTGTCTGTGTTGGATTTGAGATAGTTGGCTGTGGTGTTGGAGGTGTTGTTGGCTTAGAAGTTGGATCCTTTGGATCTGTGCCCTTCGCAGTTTCCTCAACATCTGTGTATCCATCTCCATCATCATCTGGATCAGTTACATCTGGATCTCCATCTCCATCTGTATCTCTTTGTACTGTAATCTCTACAATCTTTGTAACCTTTGAACCATCTGGATTTGTTACTACTACAGGGATTTCAAACTTACGTGATTCCTCTGTTGTACCCCAATCTGTAACATCTGGTGTTCCACTAATTGTCTTAGTAGTTGGATCATACGTTACACCGTTAGGTAACTTGTTAGTATCGACCGTAACAGCAGATGCTGGGTTATCTGGATTAATCACAACACTTGTAATTGGTTTCTTATCAACTACTGTCTGTGTTGGGTTTGAGATTGTTGGTTGTGGAACCGGAGTAATAATCACTGCAGGTCTAGAGTTAGGGTCCTTTGGATTAGAACCTGCAGCCTGCTCATCCGTGTCAGCTACTCCATCACCATCATCGTCCAAGTCAGTAATATCAGGATTTCCATCATGATCTGTATCTCTTTGTACCGTAATCTTGAAGGTACTTGTTGTTGGATTTCCAGCAGTATCTGTCGCTGTTACAGTCACTGTAATCTCACGAGTTTCTTCTGTTGGTGTCCAGTCAGTGATTGCTGGTGTTCCTGTAATCTTCTTTGTAGTTGGATTGTAAGTTACACCATTTGGTAGATTGCTTACCGTTACTGTTGTATTTGGATTATCCACTGTAACTGTAATCTCACTAATTGGATTACCCTCTACGACTGTCTGATCAGAGATAGGTGTGATAGAAGTTGTTGGCTTAGAAGTTGGATCCTTAGGATCTGTTCCTCTAGCTACTTCTTCTGTATCTGGATATCCATCTCCATCGTCATCTGTATCTGTAACATCTGGTGTTCCATCACGATCAGTATCACGCTGCACAGTAATCTTGAAAGTCTTTGTGGATGTATTACCTGCTTCATCCTTCGCTTCTACTGTAACAGTGAATTCACGTGTTTCTTCTGTTGATGTCCAGTCTGTAACTGTAGGTGTTCCGCTAATCTTCTTTGTGGTTGGATCGTATGTTACACCATTTGGTAAATCTTTCACTGTGATTGTTGCGTTAGGATCATCTGTTGTAACTGTAATCTCACCAATTGGATTACCTTCTACAACTGTCTGATCAGAAATTGTTGTAATTTCAGGTGCCTTAACATCCTTCCATACAGCGAATACTTCTTTCGCATCAGTGATGTTTGTTAAGATATTTGCTTCTGCAGCAGTCGCAGATGCACTAGAAGCCCAACCTAAGAATTGATAGCCATCTCTTGTTGGTTCTTCTGGCTGAGTTGCTGTACCACCTACTGCATTTACTACTTTGTCTGTATCTGTTCCATCTGACCACTTACCACCATTTGTATCAAATGTAACCTTAATTGCACCAACATTTACCTTTTGTATCAGATACCATTGGATTATTTCCCATCTGGAGAATATGCTACAAGGATAACCTTATCCCCATCATTGAATGTTCCAGCTGGTACGTTCACAGTGAAGTTACCATCTGTTAAATCAGAGTAAGGAATCGTTGTTTGTGCCTTGACGGGTTGTGTAGTGTAGTCTGTATCATCCGCAACATACTTATATGCTTTTAACAATTACGTTACCAGCATCTGTATTTGTAGCTGTTAGATTTGTACTAGTATCAGCAGGATTTGGATAAATTGTCTTAGGAACTGTACCAACGATTGTTTGTGGTGTGTTCGCTTCGATATTTGTTGTAGTTACATTTGGTTTTACTACAAGATATGATTTCGCATCCTTTGGATCAGTATGATCAGTAAGATATTCCTGTCCATCTGGTACACCATCACCATCTGTATCTACATTGAACTTATCTGTGCCAATTTCATCTTCTACGAAATCAAATAAACCATCCTTATCTGTGTCAAGTACCTGTAAGAAGGCATTTGTATATGTATTTTGAATAATCTTATTTGGTTTACCACCATCTGGTTTTCTAATGTTAGGGAAAGCAGATGAAGAATCAACGAAGTCAGCAGTTAACCAAGATTCAAAATTTAATTGTTGGCCATTTGTATTAATATAGTTATTTAATGCTTCCGCAAACTGTTGATTTGTTACATTACTCTTTAACTTATATTCAATTGTGTAAGATCTTCTTTGACCTAATGCACCATAAAATACTTGGGAATCAAGCGTACTTCTTACTTGAGTAACCTTATTCCAATCACCACCAACAATACTTAGTTCTGGAGTATCCTTAGTAGAGATAACACCATTACCATTAGGATCAACCACAAGTTTGATAGGATTAGAAGCTGTAATTGTTCCTGTTGGAGTAGATACACCAAGTGTTACATTATCTGTATCAATATACTGTAATAATTCCTGTGGAATTACTTCATTGATATAAAGAACCCATGCACTATTGGCCTGTAGAAGTTTTGGTCAGGTTTAAAAGATACAGTAGACTTAATCGTCTTTGTTTGTGCATCATAAGATACCATCTTACCCGCATGACCACCAGAGAAATTACCGTCCTTAGACTGAGTGCCATCAGTACCAAGTCCATTTAACCCTGTTCCTAAGTAGTTTGTATTACCTTTTGAAGTATTTGTAGGGAGTTCTGGAACATTAGGATTATTTTTTTAGGATAAAATCCATTATCATAGCCACCCTTATCAGCCTTACCATCAGCTCTCACCCATACTGTAGTAAAATCAATTTTCTTGGATGCTAATCCTAAGCTATCGAGTGTTTTACCATTTTTTAGCTTAATTACGATATCTCTATTTGTAATAACACCAATCAAACCAGACTGTAATGTTTGATTGTTAATCGGAACTTTCCATAATGCACCTTCTGCTTCTTTCTCAAACGCAGTTCCATTAATTGTTATGGATTCAATCTCTTTATAGAATTCATCATTAAAGAAATTTAGTAAAAATCTTCCATTATATGGACCTTTATCTGTTCCACCCCAGCTACCTGGAAGTTTTGCCCACTTAGTAACGGTTAGGTAAATACCATTACTATCTTCTTTTGTGAAATCTGTTCTTGCATAATCCAAAACACCATCCGTTTCTCCAGCTAACGTATAGTTAACTTGATTATCCATGGATCTTGTTTGAATTCCTTGTGCAGAAACTTTTATCGGACTTAAAAACAATGTACAACCTAATAGCGCTGACATGATTTTAAACGATAGTTTCTTTGCATTACTACGCTTTTTTGTTTGATTGATATTTCCAAAAATACCACTAATACCCATAGTTCTTCTCCTCCAAATCATCAAAAAACTACAAAAAGTGTGCTTTTAAAGCGCTTATACTATAACATGGATTATTTGTAAAATATAATTCGTTTTTGTTTTTTTATTTAGTGAAATTGTTAATTCTTGAAAAATAATGATTCTATTTACAGAAAGTTAATTTGCAATAGTTAAAATTACATGAAAGTATCTGATACATACTTTTAGACAAACAATAATAATTGTGTTTTCACAAAAATATTTAGTGATTTTCATGATATTACAGTTTTGACTTATTTTTTACGTTATTCTTAATTTTGTATATATACACCTTAATATTGATATGCTATATTATCATCGTTTCAAATAAAGGGAAAGGTAAGACAAAAATATGAACATGAGAAAAAGTTATAGCAATAATTATATCTATTATATCAATCAGCCTACTAGCACTCACAAACGTATCTGCTAGTTACATGCCTACTAACCCAATCGACAAAAGATGTAGACGGTCAACCTGCTGGAGAGGAATATAAAGATAAATTTGAATTTGTATTAAAAGATCCAGAAGGCAATCTTGTCGGTCCAACAATCAAAAATGACATCCCTGCCAACCCTTTGACAGTGATGGCAACCCTACATATTTATTTATGGTGAATTCTTTTCTGAGATACGATGTCGAAAACTACTTGAATCATCACCAACTAGATCCAACAAAATCATATGTAACATTTACATCTAGAAGAAGTTCAAACAAATGTACCGAAATATGAAAGTTTGATCCTAAGATATACAACATTAATGTATATTATACTGTTGTTTCTAATCAATTTAGTGGACAGAATCAAACTTTCCAATACTTTTGAAATTGATGGGAGAACTTTTATAACGATTGTAGGAGAAAGGCTAGTCAAAACTTCCTAATGGAACTTTTACTGACAGATTATAGTAATTTTTCTACGATTTAAGTTTAATAATACAAACAATCCACTTTGTAAATCACACTGTCAATAAACTATGGGAAAATGGTTCTGAATCTTCTGTTGAAGTTCAATTATTGCAAGATGGTACTCCTTATGGTGCACCAGTAGAACTAAATGATACCAATGCTTGGACATACACTTGGCAACAGCTTGATGATAGTTATACATGGTCAGTTGTAGAAGTAAATATCCCTGAAGGATATCAAGCAACGACTGTCGTTTCTGCAGATGGTTTAACAACAACTATCACAAATACAAAGACAGTTACACCTGCTGCAGAAGATCCTGCTAATCCTACAGATACTACAGTTACTCCAAATAAACGCGGAGAAAGTGTTAAGACAAGTGATTCATTCAATGCTCTTGCATGGTCACTCATCTTGGGAACATCTTTTGTAAGTATATTGTTCACAATGTATATCAGAAGAAAAACGCAAAATGAACATTCATAAGATCAAATATTTAGCAGTACTATCAATGATTCTTGACCATATGGCATCTGTATTATTTGCACCAGATGCCATTGGCTATATTATTCTAAAACTAATCGGTCGTATTGCAGCACCAGCAATGTGCTTTGCATTAGCACAAGGTTTTCATACATACTTCAGATCGTAAAAAGTATTTCTTGCGACTTATCATTTTTGCGGGTATTTCACAAATTCCCTACTCCTACTACATGAGTGGCAGTATATGGTTTCCAACTGGGAATATGTTATTTACATTAGCTTGCTCTTTCTTACTTCTAGAAGTTGTAGAACACCATAAGTGCTTAGGAATTCTTTCGATACCAATCGTAATCAGCATTTTATATATAGCAACCTTCACAGATTGGTTTATCTTCGGACCACTATTTACTCTATCCTTTTATCTAAATAAAGGAAATAAAGACTTACAAGCATTGTGTCATGCATGCATAAGTTTTCTAAGTCTAGGTTATTCTGCATATGTATGCATACAACAAGGTCTTTCATGGTATTCTCAAGTTTGGCAAATTGGTGTAATTCTTTTCGTTCCAATCATATATTTGTATAATGGAAAGCCAGGTAAAAAACCCACTTTCAACAAATGGTTTTTCTACCTATTCTATCCCCTACACTTGCTCGTAATCGGAATAATACGTTCAAGATTATAAGTTGTATTTCTAAACAATCAAATTAGTAGAATAAGTTCTAACTAATATATAGTTTTTTTAACATGTAGTGGTTAGTAAGTTTAATAACGATTTATTTTAATAGCGATCTACTAGTAATAGTAGATCTTTTTCATTTTGTTTTTTTATGATTATACCTAGTACTTACAGTACACGGTTCCAATTTATAATCTACTTATAAAATCATAACTCTTTTGTATAGTAGTATCGCTTACCTGTATATGGATATTCTTTTAATGCAAACACCTCTTTATAACCATGCTTTTCATAAAAATTCTGGTGCTTGAAAATGAAATGTATTAACAAAAGAATACTTACACCCTCTATTGAATGATTCAAGTTCTGCCATTTTAAGAATTTTTGAACCTAGACCTTGTCTTCTAACATCATCTCTTACATACAAATATTCAATCTCAAGCCAATACCCAAAAGTCTCCGCTACAATTCCAGCAATTAAATTACCCACGATCATCTTCTATATAAATGTTAAAGGATTCACTCTTTGACGGTTCTCTATTAGAACGATTATATGCACGGATTAAATTTGCTAGTTCTTGTGCTTTTTCAGATTTTAATATTTTCTAATTTCAATTTCATACTATTCTCCATATTTTTAAATTCATTAGTCATAAAAAGATTTTAATATCTTTTGGACTGACCAATTCCTTAAACGTTTAAGATAATAAATATATTTCTAAATTATCTATGTAAATGACTATCCCATCATACATAACCATCGGTCCATTGATTTGTTTCAATAACGCATCTCATTTTCATAGAATGTCATATTGAAAAATATCATATTTAGCACAATCATAAATGACTCGCATATCTCCAGTTTAAAGATAAATACGAGTCATTTTATTATTTTGTATTCTTTCCTTTAAATAATAATACACGATCATCAGTTTGAATCAGCGTACTACCTGTTGCAGGTATAATTTCATCATTTCGATTGATTGAAATAATCAACTTATTATCTGGTAGATTTAAATCACGAATATATTTATGATTCCATGCATGATGTTCTGTTACTGTAAATTCTATGAGATCTTGTCCATTTGGATCAAAAGTATTCTTCTCCACTCCAAACAATAATATCATGTGGTTTTAATACAAGACTTCCATTAGGAACCAATGGTTTCTCATCACGTATTACCTTCGCAATGATTAAATGTTTATCTAAAGATATATCTTTAATCTGTCGATGTGCAAGAATACCACCTTCATCAACTACTGACTTTACAAATGTAATATTTCCTTTTCCTACATAATAATTAAATGTTCTTAATACTTCATTACGAGGATCAATCATGTGTAACTTTTCAGTTACCCACTTCATAGAGGAGCCTTGTATGAGTGATGATATTAAGCAGACTCCAAAGACGATATGAAAAATATCCACAGAACTTGATGTATACTGATTTACTACCATGATTGCAAATGCAATCGCAGCTGCACTACGAAGTCCTCCCCAAGAGACTAGCCACTTTTTGATTTAATTTCAAATCAAACGGTATCATCAAACCAAATACTACGAGTGGTCTAACAATAAAGATAAGTATAACTGCAATGACAATCGCAAAGAATAAGTTTGCTAAGATATGTGCAGGTGTAGCTAGTAATCCTAAGATAAAGAACAATAGGATATTCATGATGTTAGATACACCATCAAAGAAGAACGTTACCTCTTTTTTTGCGATAAATACTTGATTTCCTAAAATCAAACCGAGGATATAGACGGTTAAATATCCATTTCCATTTAATAACTCACTAATCGAGAAAGATAATAGCACAACCGCAATGATAAAGACAGTAATAAATCCACTCTTTTGAAGGTCAGTATACTCCATGAATTTACGTACAACATAGGCAACGATGACACCAATGAGAATACCCCAGAAAATCTGGAAGAATAACATTGTGCCAATAGAAATCTGTTCACCTTTAATTAATGCTAAGAAGATACAAGTCAGCGTAAACGCCATTGGGTCGTTTGAACCACTTTCAAGTTCTAAAAGAGATGCTGTATTGTATTTTAAATTCAAATTCTTTGAAGAGAGAATATTTGATACAGATGCATAATCCGTTGAGCCAATGATAGAACCTATCAAGAAACTCTCTACCCAGCCAAAACGAAGAACAAAGTGAATTAACGTTCCCGTCAGTAATGACGTAAAGATGACTCCCAATGTGGATAGAATTAATGATTCGATTACAACAGTTCTTCCGGCTTTCCAGTTTGTACCAAACCCACCATAGAAGATGATGATTAGTAACGCTATTTTTGGAGAAGTTTTCTGCAAACTGATAATCTTCAAACTTATACCCAATAAGACTACTTATGATACCCTAGAGACAAGAACAACATCAAAGAAGGAATCCCTGACTTCTTTTGCTATCTGAACCGCTATCAGAGCAGCTAGTAATATGACTGATATATAAAACATACTCTATCCACCCCCTGTTGTTGTCATTATATCAAAATTCAGTATATCTTTCAAAGCACAGATATACATACATGCATGTATCAGTAATGTATTATTCCTCTACCACAATAATATTTTTTTAAATTACTATAGTAAATTATGAATGCAGTAATGACAATTGCAACAAAATGCACCTATTATACCTGGTACCATAAAAGCTACTTGAAGGATCAAAACCCTTAAAAATAATATATCCACCTCGAATTAATCCATGGAACACCATCGCCGCAATAATACCAGAGATGAATACATGTAAGAATGTTCTTCTTAATAACCTTTTTCTTTTGCGGATTCAACCTCATCAGCTGTAACCTCCGTCTTATTTAAACCTAGTTTCATGATAAGAGATTCTTGTTTAATCTGAGAGTAAATAAAACTGATCAATAGAATTGGCGTTAAACAATCTCGATTAAAAGCAAATAGATAAAATCCAACCACCAATCATACTAAAACTAAATAACATGTACATATTGTTTCCAAAGTTATACAATTCTTGTTTTACATACTCATCTAACTCTGTTGTGATGCCATAAAAATATTTTATAAATTCAATTTGTAAATTCTTTTTCATTCTTATTCTCCTGTTGTAGTTTCCCAAAATAAGGAATTTAAATCTGTGTGTAAAGCTTTTTGCAAGTTTAATACATAGTTCTAAACTTGGATTATATTTATCATTTTCAATCATATTGATTGCTTGCCTTGATACATCTATCTCTCTAGATAACTGTAATTGAGACATATTTAGTTTGACTCGAAATTCTTTTTACACGATTCATAATCACCTCTATAAATGTCAAATATATTTGATATACATAAAAGTAACATACGTTTCTATTAATGTCAAATATAATTGACATAGATAGAATTAAAAAAACTATAGCCAACTTAAATTAGCTATAGTCAAAATCAATATTCGATATAGTTACTATTTAATTAAACCGAAACAAATCATTTAAGGCTTCTGCCATTGTTGGGTGTGTGAAGATCTGATTTATGAGTACTGTATATGGTTGCTTTGCAATCATTGCAGTTACGACGATATTGATTACTTCATGAGATTCTTCACCAAATAATACTGTACCTAAAATCTGATTTGTATCTGCGTCTACGATAGCCTTATAAATACCAGTTTGGTTACCAAGAATCTTTGCCTTAGGAATTGCAGTAACTGGTAATGTGGCTACCTTGATGTTATATCCAGCCTGACGAGCTTCCTTCTCGCTTAAACCAACTCTGGAATAAGTTGGATGTAAGAATGCTGAGAATGCAATTGGTTGTCTCTCGTTTCTTGTATATACACCGTTACCATCTAAATAGCTCTTTACAATACGATAATCATCTAAAGAAATGTAAGTAAACTGTGGTCCACCATTTACATCACCCATCGCAAAGATATGTGGCTTATTTGTTTGTAGGTGTTCATTAACATTTACAAATCCACGTTCTGAAACTTCAACACCTGCATTCTCTAAATGAAGTTCTTTTGTATTTGGAGTTCTACCTGTCGCAACAAGTAATACATCTGAAGAAATCTTACCAGTTTCTCCATTTACTTCATAAGATAGAGTGACTGTATTTTCATCTTGTTCAACACACTTTGTATCTGCACCAAAGATAAACTCAACACCTAATGACTTATAGGATTCAAATACAGCGTTTGCTACATCATCATCTTCTCTAGCAAGTAACTTTTCTGCCTTGTCAATAACTGTAACCTTTGTACCAAACTTTGCATATGTAGCCGCAAATTCTAGACCAATGAAACCACTACCCAAGATTGTTAAAGTCTTAGGGAAATCCTCTAGATTCATAAGTGTTTCACTCGTATGAATTCTCTTACCTACTTCTAAGCCTTCCACAGAAGGAATAAATGGCTTAGCACCTGTATTGATAAAGATACGATCTGCAGATACTTCCTCTACTCCATTTGCTGTCTGTATATTGACTGTATGTTCATCCTTGAATGAAGCAAGTCCATCAAGTACTTCAACATTACTATTCATCGCAACCTTGTCATAGTTTGCCTTATTGAGTTTGGCAATCAATGCTTTCTTATTGATAACTGCATTCTGATAGTATTCTTCATTACTAACTTGACTGTAGCTTCTACGATCTGCTGCAGTTGCTAAAAACTTAGAAGGAATACATCCAACATTAATACATGTACCTCCATACATATTAGGTGACTTCTCGACTAATATTGTTTTCTCACCTTTATTGCCCTAAGTAATTTGCTAGTGTTTTACCAGCCTTACCAAAACCAATAATAATATTTGTTACTTTCTTATTCATAATTAGATACCTCTCTACTACCGATTATAGACCCTACTGATTAAAAATTCTTTTGTTAAAATGCTCAAAACTTAAAAAAACTTTTATTCTATCTTCAATAGAATAAAGGCATATATCTTTAATTTTTAATCATATCAGAAATTCGTTTCATTGTTTGTCCTCTGTAGCCAAAGCCATGATTGAATTAACAACTTCCTTTGGCTTTTTCAACGTAAATTTCATGGCTCTGTATCTTTTATGAATTGAATAAAGATATGATTCATATTCTCTTGATTAGCTTCAATTTTATTCATCTTGTATTTATATACAAAGTCAGGATGATCCGATAACAGTAATAATGTTTCCATATTCAAACCAGCATGGAAAATATCAATATAATGGTCTCGAAGTAAGCTCGTTAGTTTAGATATCGTTTCCACATTCATATCTAACTGATTTTCTTTAATATAAGATTTTGTCATCGCAATATCTTCTTCAAGCGTTATATTCATCAAATCGTAATCGATGATACCTCCATCTAAGATGATTAGTTTTCTTGCTTGTAAGAAAGAATGATAACGAATTGCTATATCAGCACCCATCGAAAAAGCAATCACATTCGATCCAATAGGTATCTCACTTGATAACCACTCTATCAAATGTTGTTCGCTTTGAATCTTAACATCTCGGTTTGAATACTGTCCTGGTATATCAATAAACTGTACTTCATAACCGAACTGATTCAGCTCTTTTTCTAAAGTCTTGAATCGATTTCTTTTGTACTACCTAAACCTGAAATAAAATAAAACTTTTCCATATTTTTTTCTATCTAACATTTTTCTGATATGTTCTTCTAGCGAAGAACTATATCTAATTCGTCTTCTTACTTTCTAGACACAAACATTCCATACTCTTTTGGAATTTCTATAACTCCTTGTTTTTCATAGATTAGAAATTAGTCTATATAACTCTTCATCCGAATAATTTTGCCAATCGTTCATTTCTTTAAAGGATTGGATATATTCCACCAAATCAGATCGATTGCTAACGAGCAACTTATCTACATACTCTATTTTTCTACATTAGAAAACCAATGGTCGAGTATATCTTTGCCATTTTGTAAGGTAAATGTATGTTGACGTTCTGTTTGAACGTTTAACATCTGGTTAATGAATGATTCAACACCATTTTCACCATACGTAGCACAGTAGAATATTCCATTCTTTTTAATACTCTTCTAATCTCTGATAAAGCCTTATCCAAATTTGGAATATGATACAACATCATATTGGCTATGACGATATCAAATCGTTCATCTTCATACGGCAACTCTTCTGCATTCACAACCTCATAATGAATATTTGAATGTTCTCCAATATTGGTTTTTAGCTTCTTTAATCATGCCTTCAAATAAATCTGTAAAATAAACCTCTTTACAATCCTGAAGTAAAATGCGTATGTTCCTTCCAAGTAATACCTGTACCACAGCCAAGTTCTAAAATTGAAGAGCCCTTCTGAATATCATAATGCTTTTACAATCCAATGATTAAAACCTTCTTTATTTGTAGAATAAAGTTGATGTAATCGAATACGGATATTTAGTTTATCTGGATTTTTTGTATTGTGTATTTACTGTATCTGTCGTAACTAATTTATTCATTTTTTCTTCTATATACTTTTTCTTTTCTTCTTTTGTTAGTAAAACAATATTCTCTACATGTGGTGTAAAACCAAAGAGATCAACTGGTACAATCTTCTTAATCTGATATCCAGCTTTCTTAAGAGGTTCGATATCTGTTACTTGTGTATATGGATTACAAGAAATATATACAACTCTATCTGGAGAAAGCTGTGCTAGTTTATGCATGAATGGTAGTGTCATTCCAGATCTTGGTGGATCCAAAATAACTACATCTGGTGTTGTATCCATACGTTGAATAAACTCTGCCGCATCTACCGCATAAAATTCTGTATTTGGTAATTTATTATGCTTCGCATTATTTTTTGCATCTCGGATTGCTTGTGGATTGATTTCAACACCGATTACATGCTTTGCGCTTTGGGCTGCTAGTAAAGAGATTGTTCCAATACCACAACATGCATCTAATACAACATCAGTATCTTTAATCTTCGCAAGTGATAGTGCAGTACGATAGAGTACTTCTGTTTGTTCTGGATTGACTTGATAGAATGACTTTGATGAGATACGAAACTCTAAGCCACCAATACGGTCAGTAATATAACCTGGACCATATAATACTCTTTCATCTTTTCCAAGTATCATGGATGTACGAGCACGATTAAAGTTCAGAATAATTGTTTTAATCTGAGGGAATTTCTTCACGAGTGCGTTTACGAAGTTCTTTGAACTTGGTAGTCCTTTTGAGCCAATGACAACATCGAGTAAAAACATCATTGGTTGCTTTTCGAGATACGAATATACGCATGACGTAACGTACCCCTACCACTATCTTCATCGTAAATCTCTATATGCATAGATTCTGCTAACTTACAGATTGTCGTCAGGATTTCATTTGCGAGTGTATGTTGAATCAAACACATCTCACTTGGTACTTTACGATGACTATTTTCTTCATACATGCCTGCATAGATTCTATTTGTCTTTTTATCTCTAGCGAAGCTTGCATAGATTTTATGTCGATAGTGATACGGATCTTTCATTCCTAGTACTGGCTCAACTGCTTTTGGTACGAAATATTTTACGCATCTCTTCACGTTTCATTTTTTTAATTGTTCTTCATATGGGAACATCGATGTATGCACATCCACCACACTTTTATTTCTCACTGGGCAATATTTCATAGTGCTTACCTCTTTTAATGTATACAACGTTATCAGTGACCTTTACGTAAAACATCATAGGATTGATGACCATTTGCGATTAGTACACAATCATGAATGCCAAGTGCTTCGCAACTTCTTTATCGTGAACAGTACACCAATATACTTACATTCAGATGGTTCCACATCACTCTTTTCCATCCAAATCTTTGCCATCTCAACTTTTGAGGCCGCAAGATATTATCAATCCCAGAATTTCATCAAAGTATTGGTCAATTCCTAGTAACTTGCACTGCTCTACAAGTTTATCGTGACGAGATGCGGATAGAATGACATTACGATATCCAAGTTGGATTGCCTTTTCTATCGTAGTAAATAAAATCATCCATCAAAGAACACTCATCAAAGCGACGATCATATTCTTGATTAAATTCAAGAGATATTTCTTCATAGCTTTCAGTATCAGAGGTATATCCAATATGGTAATAGTAGTTAATAACTGGGAAACGAGAATGGCTGAGATAGTCCTGTTTTGTGACAGGATACTTCTCATCCCCCTCTTTTTAACATTTCATTTTCAATCGATAGACACAACTGTAAATCATCTAGTACCAGTTAAAGTCCCAAATTAAAAGTTTCTCATGGATTGATTATATCATCTCTTTTGCGATGTCTCAGAAAAAGATGTCGCCATCAACAGGATTATACATCCTGTGTTAATATCGACATCGATTTCTTGAATCTTATTTTTGCAAATTTCCAACCACATACTTTAGTTGACTTTTTTATTGTATACGATTTTGTTGGAAACATGATTATCAATCAAATCATATATTTTACAACCTGCACACATCAGAATGAAACACTCATCATTTTCAGTATTATTTTTCTCCTTGAAAGGATGTACTTGGGACCCACACTATAGTGTGTATACATTGATTGTATAGTCCTCACCCAATGTACATGACCTTGCATGACCAAAATAGTATTCGTGTTTTGTATATGTTGGATAAACTTTTCAGCTCGTGGTAAACATGGAATCTCTGGATATTTTCTGACAGGTGATGCATCAAATGATTTTTCTTTTTCAGGTGTATTTAGTTTTTATCAAGCCAAGAGAAAATCCTCATCTCATGAATTTCCCATTTGCATTTCCATACTCAGAATTATTTAATGCAAGAATCGTATAACCTGTATTTGATACGTTGTATGACTGTCCCAAATACTTGTTGGTACTTTCATTATCGTGATCAGGAATCGATATGATTGGAATCTCTGAGTATTTTTACAATACTTTCTACTGCTTGATAACTCATCAACACTTCCATTATCACAAATATCACCTGTCAAACAAAGACAATCGTATTCCTATGTTGTAAGGCATCTTGCAAGCAGAGTTCTAGATGTTTCAATGGACTCTAGTTTGTAGCAAGTAATCTTCATATGCATTATCATTTGTGTAGTGTGTACGATAATGTATATCACTTAATTGCAAGATTCTCATTACTTCAGCTTCTTTCTAAAGCTTTCATCCATTTGCGATATCTAATACAAATACAGTCACAACTACTACTAATAAGATAATGCTTACTTTATCCCCAGTTTCTTGCTTGATTGGTAAAAGCATTAATGGTGCACCACACCACCTGCAACTCTCACAAGACCAAGGGTTGCAGCAGATCTCACAATCGATTTCAAAGTGATTTTAAAATCAAAGATAGTATATGCTGGCATGACTTGTGGATCGTGCATAGAAGAAGGTTTGGATTGAATTTGCGCCTCACTGAAGTGCATTAGCTTTCAATTGGCATCTTCATTCATTTTCTCCATCTCCTCGGTAAATAGTTTTCCTAGCATATCCAATTTGATGGACACCCAACTCGCTAGTACTCCCAAATGGACCAGGACCTACCATCTTTTACAAAGATAATTGCATATATTAACTCTGGGAAAACTACGCAATATATCCAAGATAATGGCAAATCTTTGGTACTATCGTATTTCTTGACCAAAGATTATGACTAGCCAGTAACATGAGTGGAATGCGAAAATTGTGCCAATGACGGTTCCTACGAAAGCTATCGCAATTGTCAAAATCATCAGTGAGAATACATCTTCCCCTACTACCATCAAAGAAATATGACCAATCAGGTTTTAATAATCCTTTGACTGTGTCTATCACCATAGAAGGTGAAAAGTTATTCAGTGCTGAATAATCTAGGCCATAACCTGATAAGAAAATACTAGAGAATTCCTAGTAGGATCCATATCGTTGAATACTGAAGAGTCATCATCACACACATTTCCTCCTAAAGCGTATTCACTGATTGTATCTACTAGAATGAAACCAATATCAAAAATCATTAGAATAATGATGGATAGCACGATCATACTTAAATAGTGCCAATGAAGTATTTAAAATAATACCAATCTCACTCTGCTCCAACATATCCTAGTACAGTTGAAGACCGATATATTATCTCTAATGCATAAAAAGTATAACTAATTACGCTGGTAATATTTGTGGCCAAACTGCCCATACTGCAACCTTAAACTTATTGGCTCCAACAGACTCAGCGGATTCAATAGGAAGTGTATCAATCGTTTCAATTGATTCATATAGTAACTGTGATACCAAGCCAAAGGTAAAGATCGAGTTAAAGGTAATTACACCCTGTAACTTCACCAATACCAACAATCGATACTAAGATAGCAGCTAAAAGTGTATTTGGAATTGTAATGAATAATATTCATCACAAAACGAATACATACCTGTTAGAAACAGTGTTTCGTAATCAAGTGTAGTCGCAAGAAACGAGAATGGAATGCTAAAAAGCTACACCTAATAAAGTACTTAATACAGACATTTGAATCGTTTTGATTGAATCGGTGTTATCAGTGATGGAAGATATGACCAATCTGGATGAAGTAGTTTCTGTAGGAATAGTTGCATTTGTTTTGTATTTGAAAGTACTTCAGAAAGATTTGCTATTTGTAATGATGTATGCATGCATATAGCTATATTGCCAATACTGCAAATGTTCCTAGCATGTTTATACCATTGATAATGAACTGTATCTTTAAGCTTCATCTTGAACTTCCTCTCAAGATTAGAGATACCTTTTGTAGATATAATCTAATTTTTCATCTGTAAGTTCTCTTGCAGTACCTTCAAATCACTAACTTGCCATCTTGCAAAGTCAATAATCTTTGTTGCAAAATAACTTTGCAAGTTCGACTGAGGAATATTAACGATAACTGTGATACCAAGTTGTTCATTAATATTCTTTAGATCAGATAGAATCTTCTTTGACGTTACAGGGTCCAATGAAGCAACAGGCTCATCCGCTAGAATGATAGTTGCCTCTGAAAGAGTGTTCTATAACAGATACTCTTTGTTGTTGTCCACCTGATAACTCATCACAACGACTATGTAATTTATTCTCAATCCAACTTAGACAAAACTTCGTTACATAACTGATAGTCTTTATTGGAGAACAAACCTAATGTACTTTTTTAGCGTACTGTAGGTTCTAACTTTCCAGACAGTACATTTCTGTACTGTATTGCTCACTAAGTTAAAAGATTGAGATATTAAACCAATTTGTGTTCGTATATTCTTTAATTCTTTTCTTATTAGCTTTTTGTAATTGATTTACCATCTATCAAGATTTCACCATCTGTAATTTCATTAAGACGATTAATCGAGCGTAGCAATGTTGATTTACCTGCACCAGAAAGACCAATAATCGCAACGAATTCAGCATCCTGAATTGTTAGATTTACATGATCTAGTGCATGTAATTCCATTTTGTATGTCTTTGAAACATTTCTAATTCAATCATTTACTATTTTGCTGCCTTTTCGATATAGTTAGACATTGTGTCATATGCCTTTTTCATCTGCTTCTACATATCCTGTATGATTCCACAATGACATTGCATCTTTTGCAGCCCTCATCTTGATTCATATTTAGAATACTTCCTTAATCTTCTGTTGTACTTTTTCATCCATTGTTGGCAATACCGCAATCGCATCATTTGGAATATCACCCTTGTCAAATATAGAACTTTGAGATCTTTTGAATAAATCATTTGTTCCTTCGAACTTCTTTTTGAAAAACATAACGTGCACTCCTCAAATACAAATGCTGCATCAACCTGTCCATTTAAAAATGCAATTTGTCGGAAGGAATATCATTGACTGTTACGATTGTGCAATCAGTTGTTGGATTAATACCAGCATCCTTCATTTCTGCTACAGGATAGATATAACCTGAGGCTGAGTTAGGACTTAGTGTCGCAATCTTCTTGCCCTTAAGTCAGCGAGAGATTGAACATTTGAATCAGCTCTAACAATCACTTCTCCTTTGAATGAGTTAGTTGAAGAACCTTCAATTGGTAATTCTGTTTTTGATCATAATTCACCAATTTAGAAGATAAGAGAGCTTTTTGCTGCACCTTTGATTCTTTGCCTGTACATAGGCAGCTGGTGCATAATACCCAAAATCAACTTTACCAGATGCCATTGTTTCAACAATCGTAGAATAGTCAGTAGCGAGTGTTACTCAACTTTACGTCCAAGCTTTTTTCTAGATACCTCATGAATGGTTTTCTTCGCTTCCATTGAACCATCGTTATTTGTTGGAACAAACTGTACAACAAGTGGTTTATCTTCACTTGTAGAAGAAGTTTCTTTTGTCCCTGTTGCGCCACATCCACCAAGTAATGCCATGCAAAAGAGAAAGTACTGCAGATACAAATATCATATTCTTTTCTATCTCCTTATTCGGAGCTCCTTATACAAACATTCTAAACGAATATTAAAAATTGTCTTTGCAGAAAGTGACATATGTCATATACAATAAGTTCATGGAATGGATAGATAACAGATACTTACTTTACAGAATATTTTAAGAAAAACCAAGTTCTCACAATATTTTCGTTTTCCTGTTAAAGATATTATAAAATTGTGTCGCTTTCACCAAGGAGAACAAATCATCGAATCCGATATCATATCTGACTTTATCTATTTTCTTTTAGATGGTGAAGTAAAGTTTTTGGTAACGAGTGATAGTGGGAAAATGATCTATCTCGGTGGCTCTAAAGGAATTTACGGTTCTAGGTGAAGTTTCCTCCTTTGGAAAAATGAAACCAATGACCAGTGTTGTTGCCTCGTCAGAATGTCTATGTTTTTGCATTTCACTTGATACATATCGTAATCGACTTTTGGATGACAATACATTTTTACGTTATATCAGTAAGACGATGGCTTACCGCTTAACCAAAAGAGATGACGATGTAATCGTTGATAGAACAGAGACAGCATATACAAAATGTGCTCTGATTATACAAAACACACAAGACACAATGTTTACTCTTGATTTACAAGAATGTGCACGTACACTATCCATCAGCTATCGCCAAGTCATTCTGTGTCATGAATCGTTTACTCCAAGAAAAACTCATAAAAAGTGAAAAAGAAATACTATATTTTTGGACTATAGCGCCCTATACGCAAATACGAATGAAAACTATTTCTTCTATGAATAGTCATATCAATCATTTGATAAAAAGTCAGACCATTTTAGTCTGACTTTTTATGATTAACGTACTTTCTTTCTGATGACTTGTGCTGCTAGTGCTACTACGATGACTGCTCCAACAAGTAATACAACTGACTGTGGTGTTGTCTTAGGCGTTGTTTCGGTTTCAGTAGCAGCTTTCTGTATTTTCAGATACTGTATATGTAATGTGAGTTGCCTTTTGTTGTAAAAGACATACTTATCATCCTTTACTTCAGCAGTAATTTCATTTGTGCCATCTGTAAATGTAGGCTGCCATTAAATGCTGATGTGGGAATGGAATATGTTAAGTCTTGTTTTACTTCTCAACTGGATTTCCATAGTGATCTACAATATTGAGTTCTCCAGACATCATATCTTCGCTAGGAGCTATACTTAACTTCATTCCAATTTCTGCACTATCTTTAGGTACTAAAACTCTGATCCTGTAAAGGCTGCATCGTGCACGCTTACCAAAGAACTTAATTGTATAGTCGTTTTCTTTGATATACTTTTTAAACTTCCTCAAGGATTTCCGCATGGATTTCCTTCATTGTCTCATATGCCTTTGTCGCATCCCTCATGGTTTCTTGTAGTTGCTTTCATCAGCTGTTAACATTGTAGTTACAGCGTTTTTTTAATTTCTTCACTTTTGAGTGCTTCAATCTTCTTAGTAGCGATTGGTTGAATTCATCACGGTTATATTCAATCATGAATAATGTATCCATTCTAACCAATATACGTGAATCTTCATTAAATTCATTGTTTTCATTCTGTGCTTGAGCAATACCAGAATTTCTGATTTGGATAGTATGCCAAATGGTGAAGTTAATGGGAACCTAATGCTAACCACATTGTTCCTGGATATTCTTCGGTTGCATTTGCAGGAAGATGATAGATATGTGCTTCCATTGTGTTACGGTTACCAATCGGATATAGGTTTCACGACCTAAGTCATCTCGCTACTTGGTTAATCGTTTCCAAACGGTTACGTGAATGCCATTGCATCTGCTAATGTAATCTTCTTTGAAGTTGTCTGTAAAAATGGATATACATCACCCTCAAACTTTGCATCAGGATTGAAACTGCTTAATACCAGAACATACGCGTGATTCAGTACTTTCAGATAGTTCTGGCAAAATGCATAGGAAGAATATAAATCGATAGTACGAGTTAATTCATCTCCCTTGAATGTCTTAGCATCTGTTGCGACTTTGAAGATATCCTTGGAATAGATATAATTTCCATCTTCTGAAATGTTATAGTTTTCCTTTCTTCTCCTACGGTTAATCTGCATTCATTCAACCAGAATGAGTTAGGGAATACGGAATACTTATCACGTGGATAACGCATTGCCACAAATTGGTGACCAGTATAGATTTCCATGTACCAAAGTTCATTATGGTCTGCTACCACAAGACCATTACCTTCTCCAGCACCCTTTGTTGCGACTTCTTGTGCGATAAATTCAACTGCCTGTCTTGCATTATCACAACCACCTAATACTGCTGTTGTAATAATCGCTTCTGTAATGCCGATTGGCTTTGTTGTATCTGTGCCATCCAAACAAGGATCTACACCCAATACATTTTCATTTGCACTTGCGGAAACCGTCATATCCGCAATTAAGCCCTTTTCATTAAATCCTGTTTCATCAAAATTACCATATTCTGGTGTTGTATCACTAACGGATGTATAGCGATAAGAATCATGTGCAAATGTAAAGGAATACCCTTATCTGGATCTACAGAAACGTCTTTTGATAGTTTCACCAGCTTTTATGTTCTCCTGCTTGCGGACTTTATACACCTTATTATGATTGACTTCTAAGTCTTCTGTGTCGTCCAAAATTGTACTACCATTCCTTCTGTTAAATCGCCACCGATAATGACACCGGTACATGCATACGCTGAAATGATGCTGATGAGGCTACTAAAAATAGCTATTGATGCGCTAAATAGCCTTGAAATACATTTTTCATTTTTATTATTCCTCCAATGATTGTATGAACAAAGTGTAAGAAGATTGAATTCCTCCCTTCTTGTAATCTTCTTCTTGGTAATTTCATTATAGGAACTTGCTGCAGAAATGTGAAATATGCTTTTCGTCTTTCTTGTATATTCTCAGTATTAAAAAGTTACTCCCTTTGGAAGTAACTTAGGGCTTTCTTAACTTGTTCTAACCAGAGCTCAGCACTGGCATCCGATGGCATACGCCAATCCCTCTGGAGAAAGTGTAACCGAGCCAACCTTTGACCATCTGGTAAGCAACCATGTTTGAATTGTTGGTTGAAGAAACGCTGAAGAATCGTAACATTGCCTCACGCACTATTTTTCTTTTTCTAACTCTGGATACGCTGTTAATGCTAGAACCATAATCTTTTCTGGTGAATAGCCATAGCGTAATACATAGTATAGGAAGAAGTCATTTAGATCGTATTTACCCTATCTTATCTTCAGTCTTCTGGCAATCTTACCATTTTCATCATATGGTGTTAGTTCTGGTGAGATTGTGTATCACAAATCTTTAAGAGTACCTCTTTGAGATCTTCTTGATTACAAATATATGCATAAGTTCTACAAATGTACTGTACTAGTGTCTTTGGTACAGATGCGTTTACTGCATACATGGACATATGATCACCATTGTATGTACACCATCCGAGTGCTAGTTCAGAAAGATCTCCTGTTCCAACTACAAGTCCATTTTGCCATGTTCGCTGCATCCATCAAGATGTACGCACGCATACGGGCTTTGCATTTTCATAGGTTGTATCACCTTCGCCTTGATAACTACCAGGATGACCAATCTGCTTTCAAATGAGCCTGTACACCCTCTTCAATCGCAACTTCATGCATCTTCACATCTAATGCGCGCATTAAATTTAAGGCATTGTTATATGTGTATGAAGTTGTATTCCCATGGCTTTGGTAAGGTATAGCCGATAATATGAATATCAGGTACTAATTTTTCTTGCTTTGATGACATACAAGTAATGCAAGTGTACTATCCAAACCACCTGAGATACCAACCACAAGATTTTTAATTCCTGTGGAACGAACACGTGTTGCTAGACCGTTTGCTTGAATCTCTAAAATCTTCATACAACGACGACCACGTTCTTCATCATCAACTGGCACAAATGGATTACGATTCACAATATAGTCTTCTTTGCGTAATGCATCAACTAGTTCATCTACTGTAATGTCATCTTGATTACAAATTGGTTTGATAGAAACATCTACATATACATAGTCATCATGGTTTTCTTCTAAATCAAATGTTGTCTGGTGACGACGATTCTTTTCAATGGACTCTAAATCAATCACAACAGTTTCAACTTTCGTATCTTCTGGGAAGATGGAATCTTTTAACAAACGTCCATTGCATGCAATCATGCTATGACCAGAGAAGACAAGGTCTGTACTGCTTTCATCCGTTGCACTAGATACATATAAATAAGCACAATAACAACTAGCACTCTGTTGTAATACCATCGTACGACGATAGTCTTGCTTGCCAATAATTTCATCAGACGCAGATAGATTTGCGATGATATTGGCACCCGCAAGACATGCATGCGTACTTGGTTTATCAGGCACCCACAAATCCTCACAGATATCTAGACCTACGATAGCTCCACTACGGCTATCACATGCTAGTACGTTTCTACCAAATGGGATAAACTCATCACCCAATTGAATCATTTGGCTAACGATATTCTTACCACTTGTAAACCATCTACTTTCGTAAAACTCGCTGTATGTCGGAAGATTGATCTTAGGCACAATACCTACAATGACCCCTTCTGAGATATATACTGCACAGTTATATAAATGGTTTTCAAAACGTAACGGTGCACCAACCACAACCGTTAGTCCTTCTAGTTTATTTGACGCATTAGCAATCTTGAATAGTCCATCCTCTACTGCATCTAACAGTGTAAACTGTCCAAATAGATCACCACAAGTATATCCAGTCAAACATAATTCTGGATATACTAAAAACCCTGCATCTGCATTTTCATTCATTGTTTGGATGATTTGTGCAACGTTATATGTGACATTTGCTACTTTCATCCTTGGCACGACTGTACCGACTTTTATCATTCTATTTTTCATGATTATCCTCGCTGAAAAGGTAACTACTTAGACCATGCAATTCTTTTGGTAATGTATCCTGTAGTATTTGTATCGCATCTTTTGCGATGAGAAATTGCTTGCGTACTTCGGTAGAGGAAATATGATGATATTCCTTTGGTGTATGTACAATTTCAATATACTCTGAAAGGCTAGAGAGATATGGATCATCTGCAATCATCTTTTCGCAATCATCGTCATATCTTGCCATACACACAATGCCAAATTCCTTCGCAATCTTTTCTACATGTTTCCAACCAGTTTTTAATTCAGCTAACTTATCAGAGCCAAACAATAACTTGCATGCATATCCTTTCTCTTTAAGATAGCAAAGCGTTTGATAGGTACGTGGTTGGCTTTCTTCCTTCAACTCATAGTCACTGACCATAAGTTTTGGATAGCTCTACAGATGCTTTTCTAGCATCGCTAATCGCTCTGTATCGTAGGCAAAGTTCTTTGCTTGATCATGTTCGATATAGCTCATCTTACTAGGCATAAAGATAACCTTTGTAGCACCTGTTTTTTTCGCAAGCATATTCTGCTAGTTCGATATGAGCTTTTTGTCGGTGGATTAAAGGCTCCACCAAATAACAGATAACTCAAATGATGCCTCCATGGAGTTTCTCATATAACTCCTTCTGAGTTTAGCTACTGCAGGAGTTAAGTCTACGTAGTGCTTTAGTGGCATCTCTGTACGTAACTCAGATTCCCAAACACGGTATTGAAGTTGTTCCTTTACATATTCTTTTTCGCACGAATATCTGGTAAATCTAAAACAATCTCACCATTTAACATATGAGGGATTAGAATCTTCTCTACGTGACTTGGAATAATTGTCTTATGTCTTTCAAAGGCATCTGGATCAGCTAACAACTTCAACAGGCTTACCATTTTCAATCACTTCGTATCAAGAGAAATGATATCACACTGCCCCTTTCCTTCTTCATCGAATACACGCTAAGCCATTAGTTTGCCTGGAATAATTGCCTTACTAGAAGAATCAGAACACTTCATCTTTGGTGTGTAGCTACCATCCTTTTCTTTGACGGCGACTAACTTATATACACCACCAAAGACAGGGTCTGTCGCAGCTGTAATAAGTTTTTCACCGACGCCATAGAAATCAAACTTTGCATGTTCATAGAGTTCCATGTTTGCCATCTTCTTTTCATCTAATGAGTTAGATGCGACAAGTTTGATATATGGCTTGCCCGCTTCATCTAAAGCACGACGCAGACGCTTATAACCACGTGCTAAGTCACCAGAGTCAATACGCGCACTCTTAACACGCTTATTTGGATCATTTGGATACTTCGCAATTAATTCATCATCTAATTGAATTAAAATGAGGAAGTCCTGAATCAAAGATACTATAAGTATCTAGTAACAATGAGACATTTTCAGGATAAGTTTCGCATAGGCACGGAAGGCATCCATCTCGGTTGGGAAGAATTGATATAACTATGTGCAACTGTACCAACAGCCTTCACATCTGGGCCATACTTCATTTCTGCAAGACAGTTCGCAGTACCGATACAGCCACCTAAGATGGCCGCATAGGCGCCATCATTACCTGCAGACATACCCTGTGCACGACGTGTTCCAAATTCCATGACATTTCTTGGTGTCTTATTACTTAGTCCAGTAATACGAGTTGCTTTTGTGGCAATCAAGGAATGGAAGTTCATTGTCTGTAATAGATAGGTTTCAATTAGGACTGCACCTACCATGTCACATTCAATACGTACCATTGGTACCTGAGGATAACATACAGTACCTTCACGCAACATGTACACATCACCCTTCCACTGATAGTGACGTAGATATTCACAGAATTCTGGACTCATACCCTTGGTTAATAACCACTGAATATCAAAGTCTGTAAAGTGATAGTTCTTTAAGAAACGTAATAACTTCTGTTGACCACAGCTAATTGCGTATCCACCATCATCTGGATTATCTCTAAAGAACATGTTAAATACCATGATTGTATCTTTGTATCCATGCATGAATAGTGAGTTTGCCATGGAGAATTCATAGAAGTCTGTGACCATCGCTGGATTATCATAATCTTCATCTGGGATATATGGGTCTCACTTGAATGTTGTTCATATTATTTCCTCATTTTTTTCTATTTCAATCTGACAGGAAGACATTACATCGAGTGCTTCCTTTTGTTTCTCTATTGTTGTCGCAGCACATGCTTGCGGTAAAACTGTAATCTTTGTATTTGGCAAATGTGTACGTAATAGTAATGCATTTGTCACAACACAAATATCTGTACAGATACCAATTAATACAATATCTTCTGGAGCTAGCTTCTGTAGTTCAACTGCTAGATTGAGTGATCCAAAGGTATCCTTCTCAAATATTTTAGCATTACGTTTATGCAGTGCTTCTTCGATACTCTTTGGAAATCTCCAACCCTCTGTACCTTTGATACAGTGTACAACCGGTAAGTATTTACCTTCCAGGGTGTTTAGATAATTTGTATCATGTGTATCCTGTGTTGCAAATACCATATCATATTTAGGTGAGTTGATTTCATCAACCATCTTTGCAAGAGCTAGCTTCTGCCTCTTTTGTGCCAAGAGAGCCTGATACAAAATCATTTTGAATATCAATTGCAATAAGTGCTTTCATTATAACGTCTCCTTTACAAATGGTAATAATGGATTAAAGCTATAGGTCGCGACTTTTCTACCGTTTACAATCGTTGTATTACCTGTAGCTACTAACATCTTTTTAATATCTCGCCTAAAGTTACCTGTATCAACTGGGTGATTGACGATAGCCCTCATAGACTTCTTTGAATTTCACGTAGTGTACATTCCTTCGGTAACAGGTTAAACATGATACCTGTAGAAGCTGCACGATTACGTACCACATCAATTGCCATATTAATCGCTTTGATGTGATCCGCTGCTAGTTTTGCGTTTGAACTATCTAGTAACTTGGATCTTGTCTGTACATAGTTATCACAAGCAGTATCATAAATTTCATAACGTAGATGAATTCTTTTTCTTCTTCATCTAACATAAGTACACTTCACGTTCATGACCATCCGTTGTCGTAGCGATCTTTTGGATCGTGAACCAACCTGTATCCATCGCATCGTCACCAGCAGATGTCATTTTGATATTTTCGGCTGGTGTCATAGACAAATAAACTGTCGTAATCACACGTGTACGCGGATCACGGTCCGCATTTCCAAATGTATATAATTGTTCAAAAGTACGTAGAATCAAAAGATTGGTTTTCTCTAATTTTCGTTTCATCGCGGCATCCAGATCCTCATCAAAGTTCACAAAACCACCAGGCATAGCCCAATCACGAATAAATGGATGATCCTTACGTTTGACTAATAATACCTTTAGCTTTTCCCTTTGAATACTGTTAATAAAATCATATCAACAGTATTACTCGGCCTTCGATACTTTTGTCTCATCATAGCGAGCAAGGAATTCTTCTAGTGTTTCACCACGTTCATTTCTTTTCTTCCATGGTTTTCTCCTTATAGTCATTTTGACTATATATATTATAATCTACTTTTTCTTATTTGTCAAAAAGTGATTGCTTGATTACAATCACTTCTTCATACGCTTATATTTATTACCAACTTTTTCCTTCATGAAAAGCTAGTACATCTGCTTTCTGATCGAACTCATACTCTACAAGTTCTACATTTGTGCTTTCTTCTTTGAAGATGATGTTAGATATAGATTAAAAGAACTTTATCATCCTTATAATCATAACCACTGAGTTCCTTCCATGCATGGAATTTCTACCATTGGTTACATAACCCTCTTTTCTCAATACCATCTTTCGCTAACCAATACGCAACAATCGCAACAATGATAACGATAACACGTAAGATATCAAAAACAGTAATTGTATTACCAATCAAAGAAACTAACGTTAAACCCTACAATTACGATGAGTGTGATCTTTCGTCGCATCCCATTGTCTTCCTGCATACTTAATCTTTCCCTTTGTATTGGCTAAGCGATAAAACATCAAACCTGCAAATGCGCTGAATGCTAATGTAACTAATAAGTTTCTGTAGAATAATGGCTGATTCATTTTCATTTCTCACATACTAATAACAATTTTCATTATACCATAGCAAATCTGAATAAGCACATCATCAAATTCTTTGATATTTTCATATATTCAGTATTACTTGCTAATCTTGTTTGAACAAACTAAAATACATCTATGATAAAAAGACATTAAACTCTTTGCAACAGATTTAGATGGAACATTATTTGCACGCCCTGCGCACTTAACACAATACGCAACAGAAACGTTACGTATGCTAAGAGCACAAGGTACACGTGTCGCAATCTGTACTGGCCGTCATTACGAACGTATTCTGAATGGATTTCCAAAGGATATCTATGACTATATCGTTTCCAACAATGGCCAAGACATCTACTTTGTAAAAGAGAATGAACATATAACTCTTCCAGTATTAACAAAAGAAGAGATTCATGGTCTACTTCCACTTGCGGAAAAGTACCCTGTTATCTTAATGGCATCGACGGATAAAGATTTTCTTACAACTGGTTCAAAAAAGAACTACATTGCATTAACTATTTTCCGTCTATGCATGCAAGTTCGTGACTTCGTTCAACACCGTCACATTCAACAGGCAGATATCGATTTCAATCTTGAAAACCTTGAAAATAAATACATTATCAAGATTTGTTTCTCAGGTACTGCAGGTACGCTCAAAAAACTTGCCAAAGAGATCCCTACAGATAAGTACTCGGTATTCTTTGTTAATCCAAACTGGTTAGAGGTTCAACCACATGGGATTGATAAAGGTAATGGTCTTCGTATGATTATGAACGAGAGAATATCTTTACCAGAACAAGTCTGTGCAATTGGTGATGGTGAAAATGATTTAGCCATGCTAGAGGTTGCAGGTGTAAAGGTTGCAATGGGCAATGCAATGCCATGTCTAAAAGAAATTGCGACTGACCATGCAGACCACTACTTCCAAGAAGGATGCGCAAACTGGATTCGTAAGAATTTACTATAGTTACTATTTTTCTTTCTGATAAACAGGAGTAAACTAAAAATTATGAATACATTAGAAAACGATATTACAGAAGCCATCTTCGCAGCTCGAAGATGCACTACAACACTTGTATCAAGCAAAAAAATTCCTTAAGAAAGCAAGAAACTGGGGTTTATTTGATATCTTTGCAGGTGGTTTCATCACCTCTATCATCAAGCACAATCATATCGAAAAACGCACAGGAAGAAATCAGATATGCAAAGGTTGCTTTAGAGAATCTAACCCGTGAATTACAAGATGTAGGAGATTATATTACAGTTGATATTGAGATTGATACTTTTATGAAAGTAACAGACTATCTTCTTGATAACTTCATTTCTGATTTCTATGTATAATCCAAAATCAACAATGCTA